>Ga0256914_1004428_pt1 | contig 10565 bp, 10 predicted proteins | sample HulkmetaG_FD_191571 | JGI IMG/M metagenome (GOLD analysis project Ga0256914, IMG submission 191571) | Hydrothermal chimney microbial communities from Main Endeavour vent field at the Juan de Fuca Ridge, Pacific Ocean - Hulk | ecosystem: Environmental > Aquatic > Marine > Hydrothermal vents ...
CATTAGAAAAGACCTGTTTGGCCTGCATAAAAAAGATCATTCTAACCATGTCTACCCCTTCTCTTAGGCTCTGAATCAATCCTCTGTTGTTTTCCATTGTCAATCCTCAGATGTCTGGTGAAATCAAGTGGATTCCTTACTGAATAGAAGGTTATCCTAGCTTTGGTTTTTTGTCTAATCCAATTTGTTCGTTGAACTTTGGGGCAGTTCTTGTTATAAAAGCACATTTAACGTCTCGTAGGGGGAATTTTTTAAATGGAAAAGGTTGCAGAAGTAACACAGGACACAACTACAGCCGCACCAAGTGCGGAAGTGGCTGATGAAAAGGCTGCGAAAAAGGTGCCAGAACAGGAGAGCACCGAAATTCAGACTTCTAATGGGTCTGAGAATGAGGTCATGTCTGATGATACTGAAGACATGGGCCAGTTCGAAGAGCTTTTCGAACAGAGCCTCCGTTCCTTTCAGGAAGGAGAAATTATAAATGGTACAGTTGTCAGTGTTGATCATGACTATGTAATGGTGGATATAGGTTACAAGTCAGAAGGTCTCATACCTTCTAGGGAATTCCTTGATGCCGAAGGTAATCTTACCGTTGAGCCCGGCGATACGGTTGAGGTCTTGGTTGAGAGGTGGAATCCTGAAGACGGAACCCTCAGGGTCTCTCATGCCAAGGCAGTGAGGCGTAAAGTATGGGATAAGGTGATAGAGGCCTTTGAGGCAAAGGAACCGGTTGAAGTGACAGTCATATCTAAGGTGAAAGGCGGTCTCACCGTGCTAATTGGTGAGGGTTCAGGTGGTATTAAGGCCTTTCTCCCGTATTCACAGGTAGATGTAAAGCCTCATCCAAATCTAGATAACGTAATAGGCAAAAAATTACTTTGCTCTATTCTTGACTATAACAGGAAACGTCAAAATGTAGTGGTTTCTCGTCGGGAACTCTTGGAGAAAGAGATTGCTAAGAAGAAAGAGGAGACCTTATCCAGCCTTGAAGAAGGACAGGTAAGGGAAGGTATTGTGAAGAATATCACCGATTATGGTGCCTTTGTTGATCTTGGCGGTATTGATGGATTGCTCCATGTAACAGATATTTCGTGGGGCAGGGTTGAGCATCCCTCTAAGGTTCTTAAGGTTGGCGACACTGTTAAGGTGAAGGTTCTTTCCTTTGACAGGGAGAAGGAAAAGGTGGCCCTTGGCATAAAACAGCTTACAGAAGATCCGTGGCTTAGCGTGACTGAGAAGTATCCCGAAGGCGAAAAAGTATCTGGTAAAGTAGTAAATCTTACCGAGTACGGTGCGTTTGTAGAGCTTGAAGAGGGCGTTGAAGGCCTAATACATGTGTCTGAGATGTCTTGGACTAAAAGAATTCGTCATCCCAAACAGGTGGTTGAGGTGGGAGACCAGGTTGAAGCGGTGGTCTTAAAAGTAGATCCCGAGGCCAGGAGGATCTCTCTTGGCCTTAAACAAGTCCAACCAAATCCATGGGACCTTGTTAAAGAGCGCTATCCCGAGGGTACGGTAATTGAAGGAACGGTTAAGAATATTACGGACTTTGGCCTTTTCATAGGAATAGAAGAGGGGATCGATGGTCTTGTTCATGTTTCCGATCTGTCATGGAGCAAAAGGGTAAAACATCCTTCAGAACTTTACAAAAAAGGCGACAAGATACAGGCTGTGGTGTTGAACATAGATAAGGAAAAGGAACGTTTTTCTCTTGGAGTTAAACAGCTTCAGCCTGATCCTTGGGAATCTGCACCGGAAAGGTTCCCTGTAGGCAGTAAGGTAACAGGAAAGATTACCAATGTTACCGATTTTGGTATATTTGTAGAGCTTGAAGAAGGTATCGAGGGGCTTATACACGTATCTGAAATTGCTCCTGGGAGGCCAAAAAGTCCAGTGGGCAAGTATGAGGTAGGAAAAGAGGTTACTGCAAAGGTGATCAATGTCTCCCCCAAAGATAGACGTATTGGCCTTTCTATCAAGAAAATGATGGAGGACGAGGAACGTTCTTTCTACTCAGAATACAGTTCTTCACAGGCTGCTCCGACCACTTTGGGTCTTTTGCTTCAAGAGGAGCTGGTAAAGGATAAATCAGATTCCGGAGACAAATCCTAATTCTCAAGGATTGCGTGAATGCCACAGGTAGAGAATAGGGGAGGTAAGACAAGGGCCCTCCTGATAGTGCTTGCCACAATAGGAGGGCTTGCCCTGCTTACCTTTTTCTTGTTTTTCATATTGATTGCTTCCCTGCTTTTCAAGAGTGGGATGACCACTTCTGCATTAACAGCTAGCAAGGGTGACGGAATTGGCGTCATCAAGATAGAGGGGGTTATTGCTGACCCTCAGAAAGTGTTAAAGCATCTTAGGCAGTTTAGGGACAATCAAGATGTAAAGGCCATTGTAATAAGGATTGACAGTCCTGGCGGGGCTGTTGGAGCAAGTCAGGAAATTTACAGAGAACTTAAGAAAACCGACGAGATAAAACCTGTTGTAGCTTCCCTTGTCAATACAGCAGCTTCTGGGGCATTTTATGCGGCCTGCGGTGCACGCTGGATTGTTGCTAATCCAGGAACAGTTACCGGGAGTATAGGGGTAATAATGAAGCTCCCTAACATCGCTGGTCTTTTGGAAAGGCTTGGGATCAAAACAACTGTAATTAAAAGTGGAAAGTTGAAGGATCTTGCTTCCATTACCAGGGATCTCACTCCTGAGGAAAGACAAATTATTCAAGACGTGATGGACGACATACATCATCAGTTTATAGCTGATGTTGCCAAAGGGAGGCATTTGTCTTTTAAGGATGTTTCTAAGATAGCAGATGGAAGGATATTTTCTGGCAAACAGGCACTTGAGCTTCATTTGGTAGATGGGCTTGGAAATTTTTCAACAGCAGTGGAGAAGGCGGGTCAGCTTGGAAAGATACATGGCAGGCCTAGGCTTATATATCCAGAAAAGGATAAGCTTACTGCTATCAAGGAGATCTTGGAAGATTCTGGTGCAAGGTCAATTTTGAGATTTTTTCATCTGCTTATAGAGGACTCTCCACAGATTCCTTATTAAGTTAAATAAGTCATTGTCATTATGTTAAAGGCAGATATTGCAAAAAGACTGAAGAGGCTTCATCCGGAATTTACGATCCAGGAACTGCAAGAAATAGTTGATCTTGCATTTGATACCATGGCCATGGCCCTTGAAGATGGAAGGCGGGTGGAGATAAGGGGATTTGGTAGCTTCACCCTTCACAGACAAAAAGAGAGGCAGTTTATAAATCCAAAGACTGGGAAAGAGACCCGTGTGCCTTCCAATTACAGGATAGTGTTTCGTCCAGGCAAGAGGCTCAAGAGAATAGACTCCACGTAACTTTCTTTTTTGGCGTTGCTGCTGGACACATTATTCTGAACAAATGGCTTGAATCTATTTTGTTTTTTGTTATTTTATTATCCTGTATTGAAAAAGGCTGCCGTCGTTATATGTCGGCAGTCTTTTTTAAATTTGTATACACGCCAATGATGAGGTTGATAGGATGGAAAGAATCCCTTTTACGCCTGAAGGCTACAAGAAACTTAAAGAAGAGCTTGAACACCTTGAACGGGTTGAAAGATATGAGGTCATAAGGGCTATAGAAGAGGCAAGGGCCCATGGAGATTTGTCAGAAAATGCCGAATATCATGCTGCTAAAGAACGGCAAGGTCAACTTGAAGCTCGCATCCAGTATCTCAACAGCAAGCTTGCAGCAGCAGAGGTGATAGATTGTTCCAATCAGTCTTGTGAGAAAATAGTATTTGGGGTGAAGGTCAGGCTTGAAAATCTCGATACAGGCGAAGAGGTGGTATACCAGCTAGTTGGGCCAGATGAATCAGATATAAAGCAGGGCAAAATTTCAATACAATCTCCCTTAGGTATGGCACTTCTTGGAAAAGAGGAAGGTGACGAGATAGAATTCCGGTCTCCATCGGGAGTAAAGACCTATGAAGTTCTGGAAATTTTTACGGACTAAAACGGTATAATATAGTTTATTTACTCCTTTTTCTTAACATAAATAACAAAAGCTGGTCCTTCTTTTTAGATTTCCTTTAGGATTACTCCAGCCTCTTCTAGCAGGGCCTCGGCTGTTCCACCGTGCCGGGTTTTAACTAATACCTCATCAGGTTTAAAACTAAGAAGCCACTTCCCCACAAGAAATCCCTTTCTTTTTGGAGCAGACTTGTATGGATTCTCTACAAGTCGCCTTTCTATTACCTCTCCATTTTTTGTATTTATCACTTCTATCCGAAACCAAGGAGCCCCGGCGAGATGATTTGATATATGACCTTTCGGCTCTTCCATAGGTGTCACCCTGACAAGCCTCTCTGATGGTTCAAAATGGGGCCTAACCCTCGCCAAGACCACCTGAGGATAACGAACTACTATTTCTTCTTCCAGTTTATCTGCTACCCTGTCTGCCACTTGATGGGATACAGTCTTCATTGCAACATCCATGTCAATAATTATTCTGCCGCCTGCTCCCCTGCTATAAACCCTTTTTACCCTAGTTATCATGGGATGAGATTCTACAAACTGAATAATCGCCCTTTCTGTCTGCCGGTCTATGGCCGCGTCTAAAAGTTCTTTTAGGGCTGACCACATTAGCGCTCCTCCAGCTCTAAAGACGAAGATAGAGACTATCATAGCTGCGATCCTATCCAGATGATAGCCTAACAAATTTGCCAAAAGCCCTGCCAAAACAACCAGTGTGGAAAGGCTATCCGCCAGATAATCTTTCCCGTCTGCAACGAGAGCTGGCCTCCCAAGCCGTTTGCCAGCTTGTACCTGTGCAAGTCCAAATGCAAGACTTGCCATAAAACAAAAAAGTGTAACGGGTAAGGCCAAACGGACATTAGGATGGATTTCTGGCCCCCAGATAGCGCCTTTGGCTATTTCATACCCGGCGACCAAAATAGCAATGGAGCTTGCCAAGGTGGCAAGCGTCTCTGCCTTATACAAGCCATATGGGAAAGCAGGATGTTTTTTGTTGGCAGCCCAGATACCCAGAAAAGTAGCAATGGAAGCCACCACATCTGTAGCAGAATGGATTGCATCGCTCAAAAGGGCCCTGCTATTTGCCCTAAAACCAAAATAGCCCTTGACGAGAGCAAGACATAGGTTAACCAATATGGACAAAAGGGCCCTTTGTTTGGCCAATCCAATTTGCTCTATCTCCAATCTTTTGGCCTTTAAGCTCTCGTTGGGCTTGTGCATCTTGATCTGTCTTGTCCCTTGTTATTTATCTGTTATTGAAATTATTTGATTGTAACATTATCTGGACAAATTTTGCTATAAACAATTTTTGAGCAGGTTACTTTTGTGAGATGTTGTTTTATTTGCCTAAGGGCTTATTAAATTTTTGTCCTAAATTGCAATGATATTGTCTCAAGATGTCAAGAAATCTTATTGGTGTCCGGTTACTCTTCATCAACTGTCGCAGCGGCAAGAACTCAACGTAAACATACACAGTAAGGAGTAGGAAAAAATGAAAACAAAATTTTGGCTATCTATGGTCTGGCTTTCGGTAGCACTCGGCATGATGGTAACCAACTCGAATATGGTTAATGCCGGCACCGTACCTTTCTATTGGGATATAAAGGCGGCAGGGGTAAACCTTGCGATAACCCTGCAAGATTACAAGGAAATTGTACCAAGTACAATATACGTGAATTTGGAATCCAATGAGATGGTTACGGTTGCAGTAAACAGTAATGCCAACAAAATACATGCATGTTTTGCTGTCTATATATCAGCAGACGGATCTTTAACAAAATATATGGCAGCGAAAGGAGAACCTGGATTCAATTTTATGTCAGGCCCGACAGGCCTGTATGCCTTTGGATGTGTTACAGGTGAAAATCAGGCAGATCAGATAGGGCTGGTGGTATATGATAAAATAACGAACCATAATTTGCCTATTGTGAGATTTGCCTATTAGAATCTCTTTATCTATCGTCGGAGCTAAGCTGCCGCCAAGAAGCGCTAGCGGATTGGCGGTCAGCTTGAGCGGCTTGTTACCCTCTTTTTTCTCTGCTTTCTCTTATGATTTCAACAAGTTCAGATGTAGAGATACTCAAGTCAACGCCAGTTACATCTAAAGGAGAGCTTTTTCAAGACAGGCTTTATGACAAACATTTGTCCATCTTTTCTCCTGACCAATACTTCACCTTCCACTGCGGCTTGCTCCAAAAGTTTGGCAAATTTTTGCCTAGCCTCAGAATATGTATATGGCATAGCCATATCATTCTACCTCTATTATTTCTATTGATAATGCCTTTGCTGTATTTAATAAATCCTTGTCCAAGGTTATAAGAGGAGCATGATATTTTTGAGAACATCTTAGTAAGTAAGCATCATAACAGTAACTATTCGTTCCCTAGCTATTTTTAAAGATTTCTCTAGTTCAACATCAACAAATCTTATTGGAATTGTCCTGAAAATCGCTAATGCCTTTTCAATTTTTTTTAAATTTGCTTTTCCTCCATAGCAGAAAAGGCATTGCCCACCTCCCAATAAACAGAACTGGGAGCTGTCAAGAGCCCCCCTTTGTTACTTCTATTATTGCTGTTCTTTCGGGTTCGTTTGCTATCACAGCAATAATAACAGATATATCTACTACAACTTTCAAGATCACACCCAATTCATTGTTCAATTGTACAATAATAACATAATGATAAAAAAATATTCAGGAATTTTGTTAATCAATTTTTAACTTACTGTTTTTTCTAAGTATTTTTAGGCTAACTGTAGGCTGTCTGGATCGCTACCAGACAACCTACTTTATGACAAATACTATAAGGTGCCAGGATTTGTGATATGGCCATTTTTTTTGATTTCGCGTCCGACTACCTCTGCCAGTTCACGTACCCTTTTTTCCAAGAACCTAAGCCCTTTTCTGGCTTCTTTACACCTTGGATTTATCTGCAAGGCCTTATCAAAGGCCTCTCTTGCCTCAATAAACCATCCACCTTCTAGATAACTCTCGCCAGCCAAACAGTAGGCCCTGTCAAATCCCTCTGAAAACAAGGCGTTAAGTAATATTTTGGGTCCGTGTCCAAAGGAGTTTTGCCCCTTGTCTGAGCTTTCGTGCCATTCGAGCAAAAAGCGCACCAGTAAAGGATTGGATCTTTCCTGCTTCATGACCTGAAGTAGATGTCCCTCTGCATGTTCAAACAGCCAATCTATCCTTGATATAGACCTTTTTGCCTCATGGGTCATCTCATCAAAGAATTCCTGCACTACTTTAGTCCCTGCACCATTTAACATTGCTGCTGCCTTGTCAGGAAAGCTGTTCTTATAACGCTCTATCATATAAGCGTTTTCTTTGAGTTTCATGGCTTCATGGAATATGGCGCCAATCATCCAATCAAACATCACACCATCGCTGTCTTTAATACCAGCTTCGCTACTGCTCCATATCAGATGACAAAGGTCCTTTAATATCCATAATCGCCCCTTTTTTTCTTCTGTGCCCACCCAAAAGTCTAGTCCAGTATACTGTACCCCATGTCTACAGACACGTTCTCTAAGATCTTTAAAAAAGGCGTAACATTCAAAAAAGTCCTTGACTATATTTTTAACAAAAAGCTGGTGCCTTTCTTTCAGCCACTCCTGTTCCATATCAAGAAAAAGACCTTTTAGTTTTTTGTCTGCAGGCTAGGGATAACACCATGGAATTCTCTTTAAACATGAGTTTCTTTTTTACCATTTGTCCGATAAATTGTTCTACCTTATCTTTCGGCACGTGTGGTGCTTTGGCAAAAATTTTATCCATAGGAACCGGTTCCTCTGCAGCCAGGTAAAGCTGTCGCGATAATTCAGCAAGCCTGTGGGTAAGTACCTGGCCATCGGGCAAGAGTTGCCTGATAATCACAAAATGACCTCCATCTCTATAGGTAAGTCCACTGCCCTTGATGCCAAGTTCTTTTCTCTTCCTCCTGAAAAAGTTGAGTTTTGTCTCCACAGGTCTCCACAAGACGGCCTGTCTGCCTCTATCTCCAACATAATCTAGTATAAGAGGGGTCAAGGAATTCATAATCTTTGAAGGAAACAGATACGAGTATTTTCTTGAAGCCCTTATACAACGAATTCCATAAGTTCTGTAACCGTCATATATTGGGCTGGCCATTCCTAACCAGAACCTGACTGGTTTTAAAGTAGGAAAAGGCCATGCGTAATCTAAATTTTTCAGGGTTTCTTCTACCTCCGCTTTGCTGCTTTTAGGGAAACAGATAATCATATTGGACTGGAGATCAATGCCGATTTCTGCACAGCTCTTCATTAAATAAAGATTGCTAATAGCAGTGGCCCCTTTTTTTAACCTTTTAAGCAAACTGGTACTTAGTGCCTCTATGCCTATCTGTAGAGAGTCAAGGCCCCCTTCTTTCATTATCTTAAGTTCCTGCCTTGAATGACTTGCCCTGATTTCTCCAAAGATGGAGTAATCTCGTCCTTGGCTGGCAAGAAGACCGAAAATTTTTTTAACATCTTTCCGTGGAAGGCAGTTATCCATAAAGGCAAAGTCAATAACGGAATAACGAGTGGATAGGAAATCGATTTCCTTGGCTACCTTTTCTGGGCGTTTTGCTCGATAACCTTTCCACTGTAAATTGAGATTGCAAAAGCTGCACTGCCCCCACCAGCAACCTCTCGATGCCTCAACCGGTAAGACAACATTTATTCCACCACCCCCTACCTGAGAAAGTTCTCTAAAATAATCATCAAAATCAGGGACTGGAAGTTTATCCATGTCTGAAATTTGCTCTTTATGCCCTGGAAGGATCTGCCCTTTTTGTATAACAGCCTTTGAAGCTATAGCCGAAGACAGACCAAGGGTATACTTACTAAGCTCCAGGAGTGGTATCTCTCCCTCACCATCTATCACGTAATCGATCCAGGGAAATGATCTGAGTATGCCAATTCCAACATCTCCACTAACACTGGCTCCCCCCATGACTATTGGCAGATCTGGATAACGCTGTTTCAGCAGTTTGGCCACAAAGAGTCCGGCTGTTAGTTGGTTTAAACACACTGAGATACCGACGATATGTGTTTTTGTGAAATCGCAGGCGTCTATAGCCTTCTCCAGTGCTGCCTGTGAAGAACGACAGATTCTGTCAAAATCGATTCTGGTCTTTTTGCTTGTTCCTTTATGAAGAGATGCATCAAAGAGTGTTCCGGGACCGCTCTTATCTGGAAACAGGATATGAGAGAAAACCGCCTCTGAGGCCCAACCTGACTGGCTTATTGCGTGATAAGTTGAAAAACCAGTGGCTGCTGCAACGTGCAAATATGGATGTAGATTCTGTACCCTTACACCCTTGGGCAAATTTTTTGTTAGGTAGGCCTTTAATACCCCAAGCTGTATGGAAGGCCTGTTAAAAAGGGGCCAGGGAGGGGCAATGAGAACTATATCCACAGGGGCCCCTACTCCATCTTAGTTAAACAGCTCTGTTAGCCATTTCCATAAGCCTTCTTACCCTATCTTCAATGGGAGGATGGGTGCTAAAAAGCTTTGCAAGGGAAGAGGCTGTCAGGGGATTTACTATGTACATCTGTGCAGTGGCGGGATTTACTTCCATGGGCATCCTATGGTTCCATTCCTCAAGCTTTCTCAAGGCACTTGCCAAAGACGCAGGACATGAACAGATTTTTGCCCCGGTTGCATCGGCAAGATATTCCCTGCTCCTGGATATGGCCATCTGGATCAACATGGCTGCAATTGGGGCTACAATCATCATAAATAGGGCGCCAAGCATTCCTCCGCCTCCGTCATCGTCATCGCTAGACCCCCCAATGCCTCCGAAGATAAGCCCCCACTGGGCAATTTGTGCTAGATAACTGATGGCACCTGCAATAACGGCAGCAATAGAACTTATAAGAATGTCACGATTTTTTATGTGGGCGAGTTCGTGGGCAAGAACTCCCTCCAGTTCATCCCTGTTTAAGATTTGAAGAATACCTTGTGTCACTGCCACTGCTGCATGTTTTGGATTCCGGCCAGTGGCAAAGGCGTTTGGTGTTTGGGTAGGGATGATATAGACCCTGGGCTTTGGAAGGCCTGCCCTTGATGCAAGGGATGCCACTATGGCGTGCAGCTCTGGGGCCTCTGCCTCGCTAACCGGCTGGGCACCACTCATGGCAAGGGCCATTTTGTCGCTAAACCAGTAGGCAAAAAAGTTCATAAGCCCTGCTAGTATCAGGGCCACTATCATTCCGTGCTGGCCGCCAAGGCTTCTGCCTACAACCATGAATAGGGCAGTAAGGCCAGCAAGCAGGATAAATGTCTTAAACATGTTGCTCACTTTGCAAACACCTCTCTATCTTTTTATCTTTTTTTATTCTATTTTTCTATTTAAGGCTCTTAAAATATGAGCATTTTATATGTCTTTGGCAAGACGGCAGCGTTGTCTAACTATTTTTTTTGGCTGCCAATTATTGCTTAGACATCATTTCTGTTGCCTTTTCTACGTCTTTTTTGCTCCCTATAAAAAGTGGCACTCTTTGATGAAGCGCCTCTGGTTTTATTTCCAGAATCCTGCGTG
>Ga0256914_1004429_pt1 | contig 10561 bp, 16 predicted proteins | sample HulkmetaG_FD_191571 | JGI IMG/M metagenome (GOLD analysis project Ga0256914, IMG submission 191571) | Hydrothermal chimney microbial communities from Main Endeavour vent field at the Juan de Fuca Ridge, Pacific Ocean - Hulk | ecosystem: Environmental > Aquatic > Marine > Hydrothermal vents ...
AGAAAAGGAATAATCATGTTAGATATAGAAGAGATTAAATCTGAAATCATAAAAAGATTAAAACCACTCAATCCAAACAAGATTATTCTTTTTGGCTCTTATGCTTATGGGACTCCTCATAAAGATAGTGATATTGATTTGTATGTGGTTACCAATGATGATTTTATACCACAGAATTGGAAAGAAAAGATGGAAGTCAAATTGAAATTTTCAAGAGCATTAAGAGATATAAAACAACAATATGATATTGATTTAATAGCCCATACAAAAAAAATGTATGAAAAATTTGTGGATTTTGATTCTATATTTTCAAGAGAGATATTAACTAAAGGTCAAACTATTTATGGATAGGAACAAAAAAAATGCCATAGAGTGGTTAAAAGCTGCAAATGATGATTTAGATAGCATTGGTTATATCATAAATGTTGAACATTTAACTAATATCGTTGCTTTTCATTCTCAACAAGCTATAGAAAAATCATTTAAAGCTTTGATTGAATATAAAAAAATTGCATTTGTCAAAACACATAATTTAGAAAAATTATATAAGAGACTTGAAAATATTATCGAGATAGATTATGAGAAACTAGAGTTGCTAAATGAGTTATATATAGATTCAAGATACCCAGGAGATATGGGACTCTTGCCTTATGGCAAACCAACTATTGAAGATGCTAAGGAGTTTTATGAATTTGCTAAAGATGTTTTTGATAGGGTTTGTGAGATTTTGAAAATAGATAAGAGTGAGGTTGAAAAGTAATGATAAAAAGTTTATTTTCATCACCTGACCCTAAAGTTCTGGAGAATTTAAATGAGTAGTTTTGTATCTATTTTAGAACTTATAAAAAAAGGTGAAAGCCAAACTATCGAATTTAAAACCTCTTTTCAAAAAGAGGTGATTATATCCGTAGTATCTTTTGCCAATGCCAAAGGTGGTCAAATTTTTATAGGAGTTCATGATAGTGGTAAAATTTTAGGGATTGAGATTAAAAAAGAGAGTTTACAAGATTGGATTAATCAAATAAAACTTAATACTCAACCCTCTATTTTAGTAGATATTGAAGAATATACAACTGATAATAAAACTATAGCAATTATTGAGGTAAAAGAGTATCCACTAAAACCTATTGCTTATAAGAACAGATATTATAAAAGAATAAAAAATTCAAATCACCTTATGACTCTTGATGAAATCGCAAATATGCACTTGCAAACCATCAATGCAAGTTGGGACTATTATATTGACGATAGACACGATTTTAGTGATATATCGCAAGAGAATATTGACTATTTTATCTCAAAAGTAGAGCAAAATTTAAACAAAAAATTTAGTGATGACCCTATGACTATTTTGAGAAAATATGAGCTTATCAAAGAAAATAAGCTTACCTTTGGAGCATATCTGCTCTTTACCTCTAATAACTCTGCTTTAACAGCTTTTCAGATAGGAAGATTTAAAGACCCTATAACCATTATTGATAATATTGATATAAATACTAATCTCTTCACTCAAATAGAGACGGCTATAGAGTTTATCAAAAAACATCTAATGACAGAGTTTATCATTACAGGTGAGCCACAAAGAACAGTTAAATATGACTATCCCTTAGAGGCAATAAGAGAGATAGTTATAAACATGATTGTTCATAGAGATTACAGAGATAGTGGAAACTCCATTATAAAGATATTTGATGATAGAATAGAGTTTTTTAATCCTGGTAAGCTTTATGATGATATAACCATAGAAAAGTTACAGAGTGGCAACTACTCATCAAGAGCAAGAAATAGAGCCATTGCAAGAGCTTTTAAAGAGGCGGGAATAATAGAAAGATATGGTTCAGGTATTGCTAGGATTAAGAATGAATGTAGAGGGCATGGTGTAAAAGAACCAATATTTGAAGAGTTTGTTCATGGATTTAGGGTTACTCTTTTTAAAGAACAATTAGATGGCGTAGTAAATGGCGTAGTAAATGGCGTAGTAAATGGCGTAGTAAATTCTGATATAGACTCTTTGTATATATTTATCAAAGATAATCCAAATCAAAATGCTAATACAATAAGCAACGCATTAAAAATACCATTGAGAACTATTCAAAGAAAATTAAAAAAATTAAAAGATGATAATAAAATAGAGTTTGTAGGTTCACCTAAAACAGGAGGATATTATGAAAAAAAATAGTATTCAGAACAATCAAGAGTTTATCAATTTTGTAAAAACAATAAAAGATAGAATTTTATCATCACAATATGAGATACTAAAAAAAGTAAATAGAGAGTTAATTGATTTATATTGGAGTATTGGCAAAGATATAGTCTCTAAACAGAAAGAGCATGGATGGGGAAAATCTGTAGTTAAAAATCTTTCACAAGAGTTACAAAAAGAGTTTGTGGGGATGAGAGGATTTTCTGTTCAGAATCTTTGGAATATGAGAATGTTTCATCTTGAGTACATGAATAATGAAAAACTACAGACACTGTCTAGAGAAATTGGTTGGTCTCATAATGTAGCTATATTTCAAAAATGCAAAGATAATTTAGAGAGAGAATTTTATATATTATCAACTAAAAAATTTGGATGGACTTATAGAGTTCTTAAACATCAAATAGATAATCATAGCTATGAAAAATATCTATTGAATCAGACCAATTTTGACCAAACTCTTCCTGATAAATATAAACATCAAGCAAAATTAACTCTAAAAGATGAGTACAATTTTGATTTTCTTGAACTATCAGCAGAGCATAGTGAATATGAACTAGAGATAGGTCTTATCAATAGTATTAGAGAGTTTCTCTCTCAAATGGGTACAGATTTTGCTTTTATTGGTAATCAATATAGATTAGAGATAGATAATGAGGAGTACTTTATAGATTTGCTTCTCTACCATAGAAGGTTAAGGTCTTTGATTGCTATAGAGTTAAAGGTAGGAAAATTTAAGCCAGAGTTTGCAGGTAAGATGAATTTCTATCTCTCTGTTTTAAATGATACAGTAAAACTACCTGATGAAAATCCATCAATTGGTATAATTATATGCAAAGAAAAAAGTAGAACAATTGTTGAGTATGCACTAAAAGAGAGCAATCAACCAATAGGTGTTGCAACCTATCAGACAACAAAAAAATTGCCTTCTAATTTAGAAAAATATTTACCTACAACTGATGAGATAGAGAAAAATTTGATAAAATTTATGGAGGGTATTAATGAGACTATCTAATAAATACAAAGAGGTAATAAAAAAATATTTTTTCAATATATTTGAAAAAGGTGAAATTTATCTCTTTGGTAGTAGAGTAGATGACAATAAAAAAGGTGGAGATATAGATTTGTATTTGATTCTCAAAGAGCATAATAATCTATTTCAAAAAAAAATAAAATTTCTCTCTAAGATAAAAAGAGAGCTAGGTGAACAGAAAATTGATGTGGTTTTCAATATAGATGAGAATAGACTAATAGAAAAGGAGGCAAGAAGATGGGGAGTAAGACTATAGTATATAAACAAAAAGTCAAAGATAATCTAAAAAATAGTTATAAACATCTTTCAAGATTGAATCAGGCTTTTACCCAATTGGAAAAATCATACCAGTTTTCGATAGATAAAAAATCTTTTGCCAATATAGTAGAAAGTGTGCAGGATTTAGCCTATAGTGACCAAATAATCTATAGATTTTCAAAACTTCAAGATATAATGGGAGCAAAACTTTTTAACTCACTGCTTTTGTTTCAAGGAGAAAATGTTAATAAACCTTTTTTAGATATTTTGAACCAACTTGAAAAGATGGATATTATAAATGTTGATAAGTGGTTTGAGATAAGAGATTTAAGAAATGAGATAGCTCATGACTATGAAGAGAGCGATGAGATTTCTATAAGTATTTTAAATATGATTTATAGATTAAAAGATGAGTTAGAGAATATATTAAATTCTATAGCTATTTTGGTAGAGAAAGAGTATTAATTTATGGAGAATGTAATGATAGTGGAAAAAAGTTTATTTTCAGTACTTGACCCTAAAGTTTCAATAAAATTAAAGAGAAAGAGGAGTAATCATGTTAGATATAGAAGAGATTAAATCTGAAATCATAAAAAGATTAGAACCACTCAATCCAAACAAGATTATTCTTTTTGGCTCTTATGCTTATGGGACTCCTCATAAAGATAGTGATATTGATTTAATAGCCCATACAAAAAAAATGTATGAAAAATTTGTAGATTTGGATTCTATGTTTTCAAGAGAGATATTAACGAAGGGTCAAGTTATTTATGGATAAAAATAAAAAACAGGCTATAGAGTGGTTAAAAGATGCAAATGATGATTTAGCGACTGACCCTAAAGTTCCTGATAACCCTACTAAAGGAGAGTTAAATTGAAAGTATTACTAGTATTTGGAACTAGACCAGAAGCCATAAAAATGGCTCCTCTAGTTAAAACATTTGAAAATGAGAACTCTATGGTCTCAAAAGTATGTGTAACAGCACAACACCGAGAGATGCTAGACCAAGTTCTTGAGATTTTTGATATAGTTCCTAACTATGATTTAAACCTGATGAAATCAGGACAAACTCTATATGATATTACCTCAAATGTACTTTTGGGGATGAAGAGTGTATTGGATGAGTTTCAACCTGATATTGTATTGGTTCATGGTGATACCACAACCACATCTGCCACAGCACTTGCCTCTTTTTATCAAAAGATAAAAGTTGGTCATGTAGAAGCAGGGCTAAGAACAGAGAACATATATAGTCCATGGCCAGAAGAGGCAAACAGACAAATCACTACTGTTTTAAGTAACTATCATTTTGCACCAACTATCACTAGTCAAGATAATCTATTAAAAGAGAATAAAAATAGAAAAAATATTATAGTCACAGGTAACACAGTAATAGATGCACTTTTTTTAGCTCTTGAAAAAATAGAGAGTAGTAAAGAGTTAAAAAAAATAATTATTAAAACAATTAGTAATCAATATAAAATAGATGCTAGTAAAAAAATAATTTTAGTTACAGGACACAGAAGAGAGAACTTTGGTCAAGGCTTTATAGATATATGTAACGCTCTAAAAACTCTTGCTCTAAATAATCAAAATATAGATATAGTCTACCCCGTACATCTAAATCCAAATGTGCAACAACCCGTAAAAGAGATTCTCTCCAATATCTCAAATATATATCTGATAGACCCACTTCAATATGAACAGTTTATATACTTAATGAGTAAATCATACTTTATTATTACAGATAGTGGAGGAGTACAAGAGGAAGCACCAAGTCTAGGTAAGCCTGTACTTGTGATGAGAGATACTACAGAGAGACCAGAAGCACTAGAGGCAGGAACTGTTAAGTTAGTAGGAACAGATGAACAGACTATCATACAAGAGGCTCAACGACTTTTAGATGACGATGAAGTCTATAAAAAAATGAGTACAGCACATAACCCTTATGGTGATGGAAAAGCGTGTGAAAAGATAGTAAGCTTTATAAAGGAACTTGAATTATGAGTAAAAAAATATGTGTAATTGGACTAGGCTATATAGGTCTCCCCACCGCAGCTCTCTTAGCAAATAGAGGTTATGAAGTACATGGTGTAGATGTTGTAGCATCTACAGTAGATATTATCAACCGAGGAGAGATACATATAGTAGAACCCGAGCTTGATACTTTTGTAAAGAGTGCTGTCAACAGTGGTAACCTAAAAGCAGATATAAAACCTTGTGAAGCAGATATATTTATTATCGCTGTTCCTACACCTTTTCATGAAGGGTATGTTCCCAATATAGATTATATTATAAGTGCTACAGAGTCCATTGCTCCTTTTGTTCAAAAAGATAATATTATAATTTTAGAATCCACCTCTCCTGTAGGTACAACTGACAAAGTAGAAGAGATACTTCAAAACAGTGGAGTAGATACCTCCAAACTTTTTATTGCACACTGTCCAGAGCGTGTTCTACCTGGTCAAATCATGAGAGAGCTTGTAGAAAACGATAGAATCGTAGGTGGACTTACTCCACAAGCGACACAAAAGAGTGTAGAGTTTTATAAAACTTTTGTATCAGGAGAGGTACTATCAACAGATGCACGAACTGCCGAGATGGCAAAGCTCACAGAGAATAGCTTTCGAGATACTAATATAGCCTTTGCAAATGAACTTAGTATCCTCTGTGATAAGTTTGATATAGATGTATGGGAACTCATAAAACTAACCAATAGACACCCAAGAGTAAATGTCCTAAAACCAGGAGCAGGTGTAGGTGGACACTGTATCGCTGTTGACCCTTGGTTCATTGTCCATGCTGGTGGAGAAGATGCCAAAATGATTCGTACAGCGAGAGAGGTTAATACCTATAAAACAGAGTGGGTAATTGAAAAGATTAAAAATGAGGCTTTAAAGTTTGAACATGAGCATGGAAGAGGAGCAAAGATTGCTTGTATGGGGTTAGCTTTTAAGCCCAATATTGATGACCTTAGAGAGTCACCTGCTCTTTATATAACCAGAAGATTGATTTCTGATGGGTTTGAGATTTTGGCAGTTGAACCCAATATAAAGAGTCATAATGAGTTTGCTATCATTGACTATAATCAAGCTGTTATAGAGGCTGATATTCTCATCTTTCTTGTAGCTCATAAAGAGTTTAATGGAATAGTTGTTGATAGAAATTTAGATTTTTGTGGGGTTTTAAATGTGTAGCTTTAATGGTGGGCGTTCCTGCTCGGCAGATTGGTTGGGTTGGGGTTGGTAGGAATACTCTAAAATTTAATAGTGATAATATTGATATTGATAGTGATGGAAAAAAATATGTTATAATAGATGAAAATCTAAAGGAGATTAGATGCAATTAATAGTAGATATAAAAAATGAATCATTAATTAACAAAATAATCCAACTATTGGAGATTTTCAAACATGATGGTGTTGAGATAAAGCAGAGGAGAGCTATTAATAAAATTGACTACTCTGATGAGTATTTAGAAAAAAATTGGAAAGAGTTTATAATGGGTTGTAAAAGTGACCCAAGTTATTATAAGAGTGAGCAGTATTATGAGGATAGAGGGGAGTACTTGATGGAGAAGTATAAATAATGAACTATATTATAGATTTAAATATTATTTTTGATTATTATAGTAACGAGAGAAGAGACCTATTTCCAGATTCTATTAAAGTTTTGGATACAATTTTCTCTAGCACATCAGATAATGCATATATCTCATCCTCTTCACTTGATAATTTAGAATTTACAAAAGCACAAGAGCTAAAAAGGGAGTATGGATTTGCAAATAAAAGTATTCTTAGAGGTTTTATAAAAGACATAATATCTAAATTTAAAATAGCCAAAACCCCATCATATATAGAGTTAGATTATGAAGATATAGAGGATTCACAAGTTATAGCAAGTGCAAAAGCTATTAATGCAAAAGTGTTAACTAGAGATAATGGAATGCTTGAAAAGTATGGAGATATAGCAATATCTCCAACTAATTTTCTAAACAATCAAAGTACAAAAAGTAATATTGATTTTGCCAATCTAAAAAAACAGTATTTTCTCTATCAATCTGAATTAGAAAAAGAGATGGACAGAGTACTAAATAGTGCTGGTTATATTATGGGTAGTGCTGTAGAGAAGTTAGAGAGAGAGTTAGAGGAGTACACCAAAGCGAAATATGCCATTACCTGCTCTAGTGGAACAGATGCCTTGCTTCTAGCGATGATGGCTTTGGATATTGGCAAAGATGATGAGGTGATAACTACCCCTTTTACATTTATAGCCACAGCCGAGACCATCACCTTTTTAAAAGCAAAACCAGTATTTGTTGACATAGATGAAAAGACCTATAATATAGATGCCTCCAAAATAGAGGAGAAGATTACACCCAAAACTAAAGCCATTATGCCCGTTAGTCTATATGGTCAACCTGCTAATATGGATGAGATTCAAGCCATTGCCCATAAGCACAGTTTAAAAGTAATTATAGATGGTGCTCAATCTTTTGGTTCTACTTTTAACGGCAAAACTGATAGTAATTTAGGAGATATATCAACTACAAGCTTTTTCCCTGCTAAACCTTTGGGCTGTTTTGGTGATGGAGGGGCAATTTTTACCAATAATGAAGAGTTGGCTATTAAAATGAAACAGCTACGAGTTCATGGACAAAACAAACGATACCATCATAAATATATCGGTCTTGGTGGGCGAATGGATACTTTGCAGTGTGCTATTGTTGGTGTGAAGTTAAAATATTATGATAAAGATTTGGCACTGCGTCAAGAGGTAGCATTTAAATATAGTGAAAAATTAAAAATGAAGAGTGAACAATTGGTTTTGCCTTTTGTGGATACTCTTGCTACTTCAGCTTTTGCTCAGTACTCTGTTCGTGTTAAGAGTAGAGATGAGGTTCAGGCTCGGTTAAAAGAGGTTGGAATCCCAACGGCTGTTCACTATCCTATGCCTCTGCATCTGCAAGAGTGTTTTGAGTATTTAGAGTATAAAAAAGGGGATTTTCCTATCTCTGAAAAGCTTAGCCAAGAGATTATGAGTCTGCCTATGAATCCGTATTTGAGTGATGATGAGATTAATTATATAGTGGAAAGCTTATAGGTTAGTTTTAAGTAAGAATTAAAAAATATTACATATCGTTAAATATTATTATAAATAATTTAAAGATATGTTTTTAATTCAATAATCAGAAGAATTTTAATCTTCTTTATATCTACTTTTTATTATTATTCAATATAGTTTAGAGGAGTAATCATGTTAGATATAGAAAAAATAAAGTCTGAGATTATAGAACGACTAAAACCACTCAATCCAAACAAGATTATTCTTTTTGGCTCTTATGCGTATGGGACTCCTCATAAAGATAGTGATATAGATTTGTATGTGGTTACCAATGATGATTTTATGCCACAGAGTTGGAGAGAGAAAAGTCAAATCTATTTGCAATACTCTAAAAAACTTAGAACATTACAAAAAAAGATACCCATAGATATAATAGTTCATACAGAGAAGATGTATCAAAAACTTAAAGATTTAAATAGTAGTTTTTATAGACATAGTATATTAAAAGGTCAAATTTTATGTTAGAGATATATAAAGAGTGGTTAAAGGCTGCAAATGATGATTTAGATAGGGTTTGGGAGGTTTTAGATGATTGACTTAATAGAGTCTCAAACCACAGAATTTAAACAGATATGGAAAGATGAATACCTTAAAACTGTTTGTGCTTTAGCCAATACAGATGGAGGAGAGTTTTATATTGGTATTTGTGATAATAAAGAGGTTATTGGTCTTGAAAATATAGAGTCTTTATTAGAAATATTACCCAACAAAATTAACAATCGCTTAGGACTTATGGTTGATATATCTGTTCAACAATTAGAAAATAAAAATATTATTAAGATAATGATAGAAAAAACCTATGCACCTATCTCATTTAATGGTAAGTTTTATAAAAGAAGTGGAAGTAATACCATAAGTATAATTATGAATTCTCAATGTTTAATTTTAAATGAGAAAGCATGAAGCAAGAAAATATTATTTTAGATAAATCATTTGATTTTGCAGTAAGAATTGTTAAACTTTTTAAATATCTTTCTAATGAAAAAAAAGAGTATATATTATCAAAACAACTTTTAAGATGTGGTACTTCTATTGGTGCAAATATAAATGAGGCTCAAGCAGCTCAAAGTAAAAAAGATTTTATTTCTAAAATGAGTATATCAAGCAAAGAAGCAAGAGAAACTAAATACTGGATAGATTTATTAATTTCAACAGATTATTTAAAAGAACAAGATAATCATGTACAAAGTTTAGTAAACGATACAGAAGAAATAATAAAATTATTAACCACGATTATTAAATCGTCACAAGGTAGAAATAATGTGTAATTTAAAATTCAAAATTCAAAATTCAAAATTATCAACAGAAGTACCCATAGAAAAATTTAAAGAAAATCATATTTCTAAACCTTTTAACCCTCTTATTGCCAATATGTTTTATAAGGCAGGGTTTGTTGAGAGTTGGGGTAAAGGTACTAATAATATGATAGATGATTGTCTGAAAATGAACCTACCTGAACCAGAGTATAGATACACTTTTGCATCGGTACAAGTTATTTTTTATAAGACTACCCAAAAGACTACCCAAAAGACTACCCAAAAGACTACCCAAAAGAGTACAAGAGAGCTAGTTTTGGAGTTGTTATATGCAAATAATAACTTAACAAGAGAAGATTTAGCAAAAGAGATAGGAGTCTCCTCCGATGCCATAAAGCATCATCTTTCAAATTTACAAAAAGATAAATTACTAACTAGAATTGGTGGACGAAAAGATGGTTATTGGAAGGTTTTAGGTGAGTTTAATGAGACTATCAAATAAATACAAAGAGGTAATAAAAAAATATTTTTTCAATATATTTGAACAAGGTGAAATTTATCTTTTTGGTAGTAGAGTAGATGACAATAAAAAAGGTGGAGATATAGATTTGTATTTGATTCTCAAAGAGCATAATAATCTATTTCAAAAAAAAATAAAATTTCTCTCTAAGATAAAAAGAGAGCTAGGTG
>Ga0256914_1004430_pt1 | contig 10561 bp, 10 predicted proteins | sample HulkmetaG_FD_191571 | JGI IMG/M metagenome (GOLD analysis project Ga0256914, IMG submission 191571) | Hydrothermal chimney microbial communities from Main Endeavour vent field at the Juan de Fuca Ridge, Pacific Ocean - Hulk | ecosystem: Environmental > Aquatic > Marine > Hydrothermal vents ...
TGTCAAGATCGATCACCCCAAATGATTTGCTTAGGAAAAAACCTACAATATAAGTATTCTCTTTGATCATTGCATCAAAAGGCATCGCTCCTACTTTGAACTCTTTGAATAGTTTGAATTTTGGTAATCCTTTGCCAAAGTTCTCATCTTTGAGTATGGTTACCTTGTCATTATCCATCTGTGCAAAAATGATCATATCTTTGTAGATCTTAATCCCTACATTTTTAGATCCTGTAACAATCTTATCAATCGGCTTAAGATCACGGGTAAGAATATCGACTGATTTGTCATCATAGTTAGCTACTGCAACGTAGTTTTTGCCAATCACAAAACCAATAGCACTTTTGGAGGTTTTGTACTCCTCTAAGACCTTCTCTGCTTGAGGATCAAAATGCACCACATAACCATCTCGACTAATCAAATAGGCATCATCCCCATCAAACTTAATAATCCCATGATTCATATTGTGCATATTTTTCATGTGAGATTTGGTCAATCCCTTATGGATAATCGCCAAAGACTCACTCTCTCGCTCAACCACAAAAATCTTCTCTTTTGGGCTTGGTGTCCCTCCATAGAGTATACCTACTGCCATTAAACTCAATACTATTTTTTTCACCTCTTCTTCTCCTCTAATTTTTATAATTCCAAATAACAAGAGGGATCTTCTGCCCAAAGATCCCCATGAATTGCATACGCCCTACTTCGTGAACCACCATTACATATCTCTAGGTATTGACAGGTTGCACACTTACCACTTAACTTGCGAGGATGCTCTCGCAATCTCTTCAACATAGGAATGGGTCTATTTGTCCAGATATCTGCAAAATCTTCACTAAAGATATTCCCAATAATCGCAGGGAAAAATGGATCAGGTTTGACATTTCCCTCTGCATCAATATTAAGCAGTTTAACACCTGCAGAGTTTCCTCCCCATGCCATCAGTCTACGTTGCATCTCTTGGGCATGTTTGGGATATTTTTTGGCAAAGCGATGATAGAAGTATATCGCATCCATCTCCATATTTCCCGTAACAATCTCAATATCTCGTTGAGAGTCATGGTATGCAAAGGCTTTGTCTAAGATATACTCAACAGCTCTAATACGTTGTTCCTTGGTCAAATCCATTGCCAAATTGTCCAATCCTCGTCCTGAATAGACCAGATGTGAGATATAGATCTTAGGGATATTGTGTTGTTCTGCAAGCGCAAAGATAAACGCCAAATCATCATAGGTATCTTTGGTAATAGTAAAGCGAATCCCTACTTTTGTCTTGCCATAAGCGTTGAGCAGATCAACTGCCTTCATCGACTCAACAAAAGAGCCTTTGAGTCCTCTAAAGGCATCATGGATCTCTTCACTTCCATCGATACTAATACCGATATAGTTAAAGGTATCTAAGATCTTTTGGGCATTACTCTTCTTGACATAGAGTCCATTGGTTGAGAGATAGGTAATAATACCCAACTCCTTACATCTTTGAGCTATCTCAAAAATATCCTTACGGGTTAATGGCTCTCCCCCTGAGAAGATAATAAACTTAATACCATTCTCTTTTAGCTTTGGGAGCGTCTCCATAATCTTCTTGGTCGAGAGAGTATCCACCGCATCAAGATCGGCTTTGGAGTAGCAGTGCAGACAAGAGAGGTTGCATCGATTGGTGAAGTTCCAAATGGCGATACTTCCATCCAATACCCGTGCTTTTTTACCCTCAACAACACTCTTGAGTAGATTTGAGAGCCGAAACATCAATTGGCTCCTTGTGGTTTGGTACGATCTGCTTTTTGGGTCTGATTATGATCAGATTTTTGGGGAGCAAAAGAGAGAATATAAGAGGCGATACTACTCAAATTCTCTTCAGAGAGTCTAAATGCAGGCATCGCATTACGTTGATAACCAAACTCTTTGGAGACTGTTGCAGGATCAACGATCATAGCACGAATCTCCTCACTATTTCTATGAGAAGCGATCTCCTCAAAAGGAGGACCAAAAGCAACCGCTGTCTGATGATGACACCCCCAACAGAAGGTCTCAAAAACCTTTTTTCCACTCTCTGAAAAAGCAGAACTACCTAACAGTGCCATCAACAAAATCATTCTCATCTCTCTCATGGCATCTCCTTAAATTATTTTTTCTTGTAATAATCATAACATGCTTTAATCTGCTAACTCTTGATATAGAACAAGTCTTAATTGATGCTACTTTACTTATAATCATATATTATTATTTTAATTTGATTCAATTATATATTGATCTATATCAATGCTTTGAAGATGAAAATAAGATAATATTACTCTTAATTAAAAAAAGGAGCATCTAAAATGTATCGACTACTTCCACTTACGATATTGTTTTCACTTCAACTACTTGCCAATAATCTCAACACTTGTCAGAGCTGTCATCCTATTATCTACAATGAGTTTCAGCAATCTCTTCATAAGAAATCAACTATAAAAGAGGATCAAGTGCATAAGGCCATTTGGGATAAGCACCCTGCTAAAGCCAAAGGTAACTATAAGTGTGCTAAGTGTCATGCCCCCGAGCAGAAAAAAGCCTCTACAAACAAAGGCATTACCTGCATCACCTGCCATACTATCACTAAGATAGAGAATCACCCAAAGGCCAACAAAAATATCTATGAGACTAAGGATAAAACCTTCTACTCTGCTCAAAAAGGGATGGAGGAGAAAAAAGTAATCTACGAAGAGAAAAGCTCTTGGTTTGGATTGGTCAAAGAGACAAAAGGATCACCTTACCATGATATTGACTACCGCAATAAAGATTTCTATACAGGCAAAGTCTGTATGGGGTGTCACTCCCACAAACAGAATGGGAAGGGGTTTGATGTCTGTCGAACAGATACAAAAGGTTCAGAACAAAAAGAGAGTAACTGTATTAGCTGTCACATGCCACAAGTATCGGGAAGTGCTACCACTATTCGAGAGAGCAAAAGACACGCCTTTCATGGTTTTGCAGGGGTGCGAAATGCCTCTAAACTACTTGCTCAATATATTAATCTAAGCTATAAAAAATTGGATAAAGGGTTTGAGATCTCTATAGAGAACAAAGCACCACATAATCTACTTACTCATCCACTGCGTGTTGTGCAACTTAAGACAACTCTCAAACGCAAAGGAGAGGTAGAGAAGCTTAAAACCTATACTTTTGTCAAAACCATTGGAACAGACAATAAGCCCTCTATGCCATGGTTGGCAACACAGGTGATCAAAGATACAATGATCAAAGCGAATGAACAACGTGTGGTGGTATTTGACAAAGCACTTCAAAGTGGTGATGAGATAGAGACCATATTAGGATATTATGTTGTTAACCCAAAAGTAGCATCCAAACTAAATTTGGAGGATGAGAAGGCATTAACCACCTTTAGACCACTCAAAAGTAGTTACTTTAAAGTTCAATAGGTTTAAAACTTGATATCTATCAATCTTTTTATAAGCCCTAATAAATATAATTAGGAAATTTCATAAATAGGAGGCAATATGTCTGAATTAGTAAAAAAAGAGTTAGAGGTGATGGGAGCTACAGTTCCTTTCTTTACATATACTATTGGTGAGACCCAATATTTTGAGTTTGATACCTCTAAGTGTGGTCCTCCTGATCCCATGGTTAACGCTATGGCAGGACTCAAACTTGTCGATAATAGCAATAAAAAATTAGTGATGATTAATCACAAATTCCCAGGGGGATTGATCGCTAAAATTGGGGAGAACTATGAGCATACCAAAGAGATGATGGAAGATGGTCGTGTCAAAATCACCTTCTCTTATATTGCAGGAGAGAGTGAAAAGGCGGATCTAAGCCAAAACACCTGTGGTGGTTAATCAAAAATGTTTGCCATAGGTAAAGATTTTGCCCCACCACTCAAACTGATTGCCCCCTTCTTCAAGATAGGGGTAAGTTTCTACTTGATTGCAATGGTAGCACTGCTTGGATTCTCTGCTACATTTAGCTATCAAGAGATGTCTGTAGCGGGATGGGTACACCTCTTTTTATTGGGATTTGTTATGGTCATTATCTTTGGAGCAATGGCACAACTCATCCCTGTGGTACTAGAGGTTGGACATGCCGTTGTGGATCTCTACTATGTTATCCTCCCGCTACTTGGTCTTGGTACGGTTGGTATGGTGATAGGGTTTTGGATCGCTCCCTCTTTGCTCCCTTATGGAGGACTGTTGGTGCTTATATCGATGATTATCTTTGCAATTGAAGCGTTTGCTACACTCAAAAAGGCAGAGATTCAAACCCTAACAGTTAAAACCGTAGCCGTGAGCAACACCTTTTTGTTGTTGGGGATATTGACAGGATTCGCCATCGCCTTAGGGCTTAGTGGTGTAGTTGCAATTAATGTAGAAGAGATGCTAACAGCACATGTCTATGCAGTTTTGGGAGGGTTTGTACTGCTCACCATTATGGGAATTTCGCTTACCCTAATCCCAATGTTCTCACTCGCTCATGGTTTTGATGAGACCCCTATTAAACGGGCATTTAACCTTGTGGCTCTTGGAGCAGGATTGGTCTTTGTGGGTGCAACCATAAGCGTAAAAGCTATCCAATGGTTAGGCTACCTTAGTACCATGGTTGGCGTAGGATTTTATATCCAACAGATCTATATTATCTTCCTCTTAACAGTACGAAAAGAGATGGATATTTGGGCAAAATCGATGCTCTTTGGCTTCGGTTCACTGATCCTCTCTTTGATCTTTGGGCTGATCTCCTTTTTACCTCATGCCAATGAAGCGTGGTTGCACACTTCGGTTTGGTTCTTTATGTTGGGGTTTATCGGATTTTTGATCAATGGTCACCTCTACAAGATTGTGCCATTCTTGGTATGGTTTGAGCGATTCTCTCCCCTTGTGGGCAAGGAGAAGGTACCCATGCTTCATGAGATGTACCCAAAAGCTCAATCTGGTATGATGTTTTGGTACTCTGCCATTGGTACGATATTGGGAGGAGTTGGACTTTTGATAGAGAATGATTTCCTCTTCAAAGCAGGAGTTAGCTTGATGATTATGGGAGCGATTTTTCTCTATATGTCCATGTCAAAGATGCTGGGTTATGGGAAGTAGAGATTGCTTTTTACAAAAAGATTTTGAAAACAAAGGAGTGGTATGTGTAGTATTACAAAAGAGCAGGTATTTGAAGCAGCAAGTACCGTTATCGATCCTGAGGTAGGATTTAATCTCGTTGAGATGGGGTTAATCTATGATGCGATTATCGAAGAGAGTTGTAATGTGGTAGTGGTCATGACCCTCTCAACAAGAGGCTGTCCACTCCATCAGATGATCAAGCAGTGGGTACAACAAGCTGTTGAGAAGATTGATGGGGTAGGTGTTGTTGAGGTGAACGTGGTTTGGGAGCCTGAATGGAATATCTCCATGGCAGATGAACATGTTCGTAATGCCCTTGGCGGAGGCACTCCTGTGTAGTTTAGGCTACCAAAAGAGCCATATTAATCCAATTGACCCCCAAATAGGGGGTAAAATCACTTAATAATCAGGATTACTCTTTTATAATAAGTCGATTATTATATGGAGACTATCATGTTCAAACAACTACTATGGCGATTTGCCCTTTTTATATCTCTATTCTCTGCTGGATGTACCTCAACCATCAACTCTCCTCATACCAAACTACCTATCCATGCCTCTTATGCTATTGGCTCTTTTTGGAACTATACCGAAACACCCATGGCGGGACTTCGAGCAGCAAGTATTGTTGAGGGGGTACTCTCCCAAAAAGGTATCACCCCCTACTCCTTGATTCAAGGTGTGGATGATATTGCTCAAAACCAAAGTAAAGCAGATGCTCTTCAAGCAACAAAAGAAGCAGCCCAAAAAGCAGGAGCTACTTATCTCATCACAGGAGAGGTTCAGGAGTGGCGATACAAAACAGGGATCGATGCAGAGCCTGTGGTTAGCTATAGTATCAAAGTGATTAAACTTGATGATAATAGTGTCGCATTTAATGGCGTGGGTGCCAAGAGTGGTTGGGGTGACAAATCTATTGGTATTGTCGCTCAAGAGGTCGCTCAAGCACTTATTCCTGATTTTAAGCCCTAGATCATGACACTAAAAAAACGCTCCATCTACCTTCAAACTTTTGAAGTGGGACTTTTTGCTATTATTATCTTTCTTATAGGCTATTTTGTCAAACGCACTGATCCCTTGCTCATTCATAATCAATTTAGCTTTTTGATCCTATGGCTCGGCATTGTAACACTCTTCTATGGACTAGCCATGGGCTTGGTAATGTGGCTTAGTTTTGCCATTATGGCAGTGATGTTCTATATCAACGATCCCTATTTTACAACTACCTTACTAGAGAATTTGGCATTTGTTTTTCTCTTTGGACTCTTTTTTTCCAATCTTCACCGAGAGATGGATCAGTATCAGATCCAAAACAAATATCTTCAACTTCGTCTCAAAGAGCTAAGTAGTGCCTTTTTTACCCTCAAAATCTCTCATGACAAACTTGAATCAATCTATATCACCCAACCCGCCTCTTTTCGTTTTGTTATCTCTGAGATTTTGGAGAGTTGTGAACACAACACGCCCGAGTTGAGTGCCTCCAATACACTTAAAATTCTCAAAAAATTCTTTGGTGTTAATAGTGCGGCTATCTGGCGTATCAAAGGAGATAAACTCCACCGACACTTCTATAGTATTGGAGAGATAGAGCAAGATATCAACAACAACGACAAACTTATCCAAGAGGCTCTTCTACAAAAAAGAGCCATCTTTCTTAAAGATATCGAAGAGAAAGAGCAGACAGCCTATATCTATGCGGTTCCCTTTTTGGACAAACGAGAAGAGATTGTTGCGCTATTGATTATCAAGGATATCCCCTTTCTCTTCTACAATGAAGATACCCTACTCAAGATCAATGTGGTCTTTAACTACATCTGGACAGAGTACAAAAAGAGAGCCTCCCTAGACAGAATCCGTAACAACAAAAAAGAGTCCATCGCCCTTATCAATCACCACGAGAGACAGGAGATTGTCGATTTTAAGCTAGAGGTTGTTCGCCTAAACAATATTCTCAAAGATTTTAATATTGAGAGTCGCCTCTTTGTCATTAGCACAAAGAGCCAATATATTAACAATGAGATCAAAGAGCAACTCTATCTCAACAATGAGCTAGAGGTATTGGATCAATATATTACACTTCAATGCAATGAGCAGTATATACATATTATTCTCTTCCCCTTCTTGTCTCTTGCAAGTTCTTATGATAAGATTGAAAAACTTCAAGAGAGACTTAATCTCATTGAAGCTTCAGCCCAAAAGGGTGAGACTCTCATTAGCAAACAGACAAGTGTAAGAAACTTTAACCGTATTATAGAGGAGTTTGACTGTGCTAAATAACCTCTCAATAGAGACTCTCATCCAAACGATCAATGCACCAAACAGTGGTGAGATTATCCTTGCATTTGTTGGGGTTGAGATTGTTTTTTGGTCGGCAATCTCCCTGATTCTTATTCAGATAATGCCCAAAAAGTTGCGTCTATACCGTAATGAGATCTTTATCTTTTTTGTGGTAATTAATGTGGGATTACTCTTAGCAGGTACGCTTCTTACTTTGGTGATGATCCTCTTTGGTTTGGCATGGGCTACCCATCGAGTAAGCCGCCCTAGTTATGAGCAGATCCATTTTCAAGAGCAGGTATCACACTTTCCCATGATTCAAAGCAAATTTCATGAGGGGATCTTGGCACTAGAGAGTCACGCAGTGGCTCATATCTCTAGTGATGAGAAGATCAAATCACTCAAAATTCTCTATGAGAGTCGTGCACAAGGTAATATTGGAAGAGTTAAGGAGTTTCTCTCTGATAGCTCTGACGAGACAAGACTCTACGCATTTGCACTTATCTCCTCTTTTGAAAAGGAGCTAAATCAACAGATCAAGAGACTTCAAGAGAAACTCTCCTATACCAAAAATGAAGCAAAAATAGAGCAGTATCGCTTTGAACTTGCTCAAACCTATTGGCAATTTATCTTCCATGGGGTAGCAGATCGTCATCTTACAGGCTTCTACGCCCAAAAGATAGAGCAACTCCTCCACGCAACCAAGCAGAACAAGGCGGCTTTTATTCTGTTGGGGAAGATTAAGATCTTCAACCATGAGTATGATCAAGCAGAAGAGTACTTTCACAAAGCCATCAATCTAGGCATCCCTCAAAAAACTCTCTCCACCTTTTTAGCAGAGATCAAATATGGGCAGAAGAGATATGATGCCATCTCAGAATATATTTTAGAAGAGGAGTTTAATATCGATCTGCGACTCAAACCTCTTATCTCTGTATGGAGGGCATCATGAGGGTTCTTGTAGATCGGGGTGAGGTGGATATTCTTATCCCATGTGAAGGCACCTACCCCTATGTTCGAGGAGGGGTCTCCTCATGGATTGCACAACTCATCAAAGGACTGCCTCAATATCGATTTGGGATTGCTTTTATTGGCAGTCGACGCAAAGATTATGCCGAGAATCCACTCTTTGATTTTCCTGAGAATTTGGTCTATTTGATTGAAATTTTTATGTTTGATGAGGAGGAGAAACCTCTTATCAAGGCACAAAATGGCGATCCAAAAGATATGGAAGAGATCCAAAAGCTCTATCAGTGGTTTAAGCAAGATCAAAAAGGAACTCCCTTTCCAGAGGAGATAAAAGATCTAAACTTCTATCTTAACCGTATCAATGAGTCTGCTTTTCTCTATAGCCGTGAAGCGTGGTACTTTATCAACAACAAAAACCAAGAGAACGCCCCTAATATCTCCTTTTTGGACTATTTTTGGAGTGTACGAAGTATCCATATTCCTATTTGGAAGATGGCAAAACTTGCCCATAAACTAAAAGAGAAGGGATCTATTATCCACTCTCCCTCAACAGGCTATGCAGGATTTTTATCAACACTAATCTCACATGATACCAACAAGCCATTTTTGCTTACTGAGCATGGGATCTACACCAAAGAGCGTAAGATTGATCTTATCTCTAGTACATTAAGTCTACACCGTAAGCCTGAACTGCTTCGAGACGCATCTGAAGAGAACCATATCCAACAGATGTGGGTACGCTTCTTTGAGGGGATTGGCAAGATGAGCTATAGTCGTGCCAACCCCATACTCTCTCTCTTTGGGGTAGCCAAAGAGACCCAAATCGCCTACGGAGCAGATCCAAGTCGTTGTCGGGTTATCCCCAATGGCGTAGATATTGACCATCTAGGAGCCACCCTCAAAGATCGCTCAACATCAATCCCAAAAGTCATCACCCTCATTGGTCGTGTGGTCTCTATTAAAGATATCAAAACCTTTATCCGTGCTATTAGAATCACCGCTGATACCATTCCTGAAATTGAGGCATGGATCGTTGGTCCTGATGATGAGGAGATAGAGTATGCCAAGGAGTGTCGAGAGCTAATTTCCATTCTTGATGTAGAAAAACATATCAAATTTTTGGGCTTTCAGAATATTGTCGATATCCTTCCTAAAAGTGGGCTACTCACCCTCACCTCAATCAGTGAGGGGATGCCACTTGTTATCTTGGAGGGGTTTGCGGCAGGAGTGCCTTGTGTTAGTACCGATGTAGGCTCTTGCAAAGAGCTGATCTATGGTGGAGAGGATCCAGAGGATCAGGCATTAGGAAGTGCAGGAGAGGTGTGCCAAATTGCTAACGTAGCAGAGATTGCCCATGCCTATATTGATCTGCTTACCAATGAGGAGCGATGGAGAGCAGCACAAAATGTTGCCATTGAACGGGTCAATCGATTCTATACCCAAGAGCGATTTTTGGATACCTATCAAAAGGTCTATGAGGAGATATTTGCAACACTGGAGCGACCAACATGGCAGGGATAGGTTTTCAACTCAATCAAATTCTCAAAGAGAGATCCCTTCTCTCTGTGGTCAAAACCTTTGGCTACTCAGCGGTACTAAGCAGTGGACCTTGGGTTATCTCAATGATTATTATTTTGGGAATAGGACTAAGTAACCTCTATCTATATGGAGAGGATACCCCCAATAATATGATGCTCAAGGCCTCTGTTACCTATGTCTCTGCCTTGGCACTTAGCTCTATCTATACAGGATTTTTCCAACTCCCTTTTACCCGTTTTATTGCTGATCGTATCTATGAACAACGCTACTATTTGGTACTGCCAAACTTTATTGGTATGCTAATTATCATTATTATCCTAGGAAGCCTCTTTGGCTTGGGGTTGGGAGTTTTTCTCTTTGATCACCAAAGTAATCTCTTTGTACTGCTCTATGGAACGCTCTTTGTGGTACTAAGTGGTGTCTGGATGGCAAATATCTTAGCCGCTAGTCTCAAACTCTATAAGTTGGTTATTCTCTTCTATCTGATAGGCTATATTACTATCTATCTCTGCTCAGTCATGCTACGAGAGTATGCCCTCTTGGGACTGCTTATCTCCTTTATTGTTGGTAATACCCTGCTCTTTGTCCTGCTCTTTTTGGGGATTATCTACTTCTACCCCTCCTATAGTCGCCACAACAGAGAGTTTGTCCGTTTTGATATGTTCAGC
>Ga0256914_1004431_pt1 | contig 10557 bp, 5 predicted proteins | sample HulkmetaG_FD_191571 | JGI IMG/M metagenome (GOLD analysis project Ga0256914, IMG submission 191571) | Hydrothermal chimney microbial communities from Main Endeavour vent field at the Juan de Fuca Ridge, Pacific Ocean - Hulk | ecosystem: Environmental > Aquatic > Marine > Hydrothermal vents ...
TTGACTCTGTAATCAGATAATCAATATTAGTATCTATTCCATTAATTTTAATAGTTTTATTAAAAGAGATTGTTACACAACTTTGACCTTCCATAGCTTTTGTTCTCGCAAAAACAAAATCATAATAGATATCGTTAGTAGCAGTATTTAATTTATTAGTTACTGCCAGCGTTTTATATGAAACTACTCCTATTGCCATCAACATGGCGATAAGGGATATAACTATCATTAATTCTATAATGGTTAATCCATTATTTTTATATATAACGATTGATAAATTTTGATCCTCTTTCATAAGTATTTCCTTATTGAATGGGTAAGCCATCCCAAGCCCAGCCGAGGAATTTTTTATCATCCGATGAAATATCAATTTTAAAAATTTTAGCATCACTAGTTTGGATAAAAATTGTTCCTTTATTTCCTTTACCCTGGCTATATATAGGTTGACTAGGCACGCCTGGACCTAGATTGACTGCATAACCTTTGTTGTCGATTTTTGTGTATTCTGCCATGTCCAGTTGATAGATATCTTTATTTATTGCTGGTTTTAGTCCACTATCACTCAAGATATCATTTTTAGATGTACAGAATTCATGGTTTTCATCAAGGCTAACCCATTTGCATCCAATGTGTTGACTACATGTAGAATTTGAGTCGAATGCCTCGCAACCAACACAAGAACTATTGTCCCAAAAACAGGAGTCTTGGATCGAGCATTCTGCTAGGTTGCTGTATTGTCCACAATTGGAGAATAGGTCGTTGCAATCGTATTTGAGAATGTAGAGATAACCTTTACCTCCTGAGCTGCATGGATCATCGTTTGGTACAAATGTGGTTAAAAATACTAAGCCTCCTGCGACAAGTGGGGAATAGAGGATCCTTTCGCCAGGTTGATGAAAGTCATAGACACAACTCCAACATGCATCCTCGCATGTGGTTTGACAACAGTCGGGTTCGCCATCTTTGACCCATGTACAGTTAGAATCAAAAGATGTATTTGTTGGGCATAAGTTGCTAACGCCTATGTCAATACCGCTAAGATATTGGGATGAGTAGTAAGCGTCAGCAGTTGTATTGGCAGAATCCTCTTTCAGATTATAAAATGACATGATTGCAGGGTCATTGGCATCGTCAGCTCCACCATAGGAGTTGTCAAGTTTGCCCGTGCCTGTGAAGATTCTCAGATTATAATTGTCATCAAATGCTGCAACAGGCGGAATAGTTATTGGTTGCATGTCAGACCTGTAAACATTATGCTCTATTAGATTGCTACAGTCCGGGTTAGAGAAATCACTACATATCTTTTTGGTATGAGATAAGTCTATTGAAAAGAATTTTTCTGCATCATCTGAAAAATTGAGTTTGATATTGTAGAAATTTCCGTTGATATCGCCCAATATCATGTGGTCTGTGTATCCATCAGGACCAAGCAATATCCCTGAGCATTGACTGCCAGTCCATTTGCAATATTTTGCCCTTTGGCAAACGTCTGCCTTTCTTTCTAATGTAGCATTCGCATCGTTAATAGACGAGCAACCTTTAGTATCCCATATGTCTAATAGAAGTGGTGTAGTCAAAGCATATGGAATAATATTACCTAAGTTTGTTTTTTCTGGAAAATAACCCTGATTACTTAACTGGCTGATCAAATCTGGCCAGACGTTTTGGAAGATGTTGATGCCACTCTCTATGTCGATGGCTAGCAGATATGGTTTGTAAATCAGACTTTTTTCCTCATCCGATAAGAAGTCAGGAAGATTGGCATTATTAAACACCCTTATGGATCCACCTATTACTACAAACCAATCGGATAAATCGTTTTCATCAAGCTCTTGAAATGTGCTAGGTGGAGGAGAATCACTAAGGGGTTCGATCAAAGTACTTGCTTTAAACTTAACATTACTGCCAAGTTTCATATACGCGATAGCCGGTTCTGTCCAGGATGCTCCAAGAGTCTTGAGACATAGATCATCTCCGTAGAGGGCTGTATATCTATCTTTAGTAAAGGGGGCTGAAGGTCCTTTACTTGTATGCAATACCATATTTCTAAATATAGAGTATTCCCATAGCACTCTAGGATTCCTTGGTTCGGTAATATCAATAGCAAAATAGACGTCGCCACCTCCTCGTTCTCCCCCTATCAATACCGTATGCCATTTATTATCGGATTTAAATTTTACTTCCCAAATTCTGGGAGAAAGATCTACCATATACCTGTGTTTACATCCTCCTGGTTTCCCATACATGGGATCTGCTAAGCATTTCAATTCCGATAGCAAGTTACTTGGAATATATGCCCACAACTCTTCGCCACTATCTACAGAGAAGGCGTGTAACATTCCATCATTTGCTCCAACGTAGATAACCCTTTCACGATCAATATGATGTATACGGAAGGAGTAGAAACAATCGTCAGCACCGCTTGCAAGATTATTCAAAATGTCTTCGCGTTCTTTATCCTCGCATCTATTTTTTGAGGAATTCCACTGGCAAGCTGGCTGATTGGAGCATACTTGCAAGTCCATATCTTCGCAGTCAGGAGATGTGCATATGTTATTGTAATAACTCCAATAACATCCATAGTCAGACTCGTGGGAGTTACATTCGGTCGGATCAGTATATAAAAAGCACTTTTGAAGAATTTCACATCCCTCTTTAGCTATTTGTGGAGGGACAGAGTTCTCATCAGGAGCACCTACTACAACAGGAGATGAATAAATGATATCTCCAAGGAGCCAGCCGTACTCACGTTCTCTTAAGGTGGTTCCATCACCATTTCGCTCCCCTCTTATAAACTCGATCAGGTATTGTACATCATTTTCATCACCACTTTGGCCATCATCATTAAAGTCTTGATTAACTTGGAGATATCTGTTCCAAAAAGTAGCGTTTGCATCTGCAGCTATTGCAAATTCTTTTTGTGTGCCATTAATAAAGGTAATGATGTTTCTTGGTGTCGATCTATTTGTTAAAATTTCTCCAGCGTCTATACAATTTTTGTTTCCGGTCATTTCGGAACAGAATTTAGCCACACACCTGGTTCCTGTATCTATACAATATTGACTAGGACAGGATTCTTCAGAACACAGTTCAAAATCATAGTTTATATCTGGTCTTCCTGAACACGTGTTTGAATCCCACGTACATCCTTTGGCTTCACATTCGATACGGTCAGTAAAATCACTACAATGAAAGAAAGGTTTGTATATTTCTAAATGTCCACGCCATGTATAGATATCAGGGTTGTCATCATAAAAAGTAAAGGCACCTCTTACTACTAAATCTTCACCAAGGACCTCTTGTGTTACCGTAGCTACGGAAGCAGCAGATCCAGAATTTGATTGGATGTCTTCAAATATCTTTCTAAAGGCTCGTTCAATAGCTTCACCATTGTCAGCCAAAAAGTAATTGTCTGGAAGGCCATCACCGTTTACATCCCACTCCTGGCAGTTTCTTGGACGATCATCGTCTTGACAGACACCCAGAGTCATGTCTTCTGTAAGACTAGTATATGGATATCTAGTCTTGTCAAAGGGCCATGAGTTGCCATCAAGATCGTTAAATCCACCATACATTGCAAGATTTTTCATGGATCTGGGTCCATCTCCGTCAGAGCCAAAAATAAATAGGGTGTAATGATCCAAGACTTGATCTCCCGGGATGTCGCTGCGTATATCATGGGTATGGGTAAAATGGACCTCATCTACGGGCTCGCCTCCTGTATTCCATTCACCGTCAGATACAGTTATAACAAAGCTTTTTCTACATGAGATAAGTGAACCTGCTTGATAATAAGGGTCTATACTGGAACCACGATTTATAAAGGCATCGTTATCACAAAGATAGTGGTTATCTTGTTGGCTAAAGTAATCCCACGCTTCTCGAATCGCATAAACAGTAGGTGTTCCGCTTAAAGGGAGTTCTTGTTCTATCTTTTCCACAAGTTCGTTTAGGTCATGGTTATCTACACCCACTCGCATACAGCCATGGCGTGTCCACCAGTACGATGAGCTTGATCCTGATGAGTAGACCATAAGCCCTAGCCTAGGAGCATTGGCATCTATTGATCCATCGTTGTCCTTGTCGAGTGTTTCTTGAATAACACCTCTGCGTTCATCTTCGGCTACTTCTAAGCGTACCTTGGCGTTGCTTACCTCAATTGGACAAGCTTTGCTGCATCCTTGAAGCGCTTCACCATCGTACGAGTTTCCTATGTCTGCAACACTCCATATTTCACTATGAAAATCTTCATCTTCAAAATCGTCACTGGTACAGTTGCCTGACTGACATATAAATTCTTCAAATTTGGCTATCCCTTTTACCGTAGAAGAATAAGAGGCAGTGGCTATGCCTACATAAATTGTATCGGGCATGCTCTCTTGTGTGAATGTAAACTCGTCTTCTGGAGGGGCATGTTGATACCAATTAACACCATCAAGAGAGTAATATGTTTTGAAGGTTTGCCCTGTGCGGACAATTCGTACCCATACCGGAACAGAAGCAGATACATTATTGTAATTTCCATATGTCTCGTTTCCATCTGTAGAACGATATGAATATTGTAATCCGTGATCACGTGTAATGGCTTCAAAGATTTTTTTACTATCAGGCGAAAGGGATGAGCGTATCATCAGGCCAGTTTTGGCATATCCACCTGTGCCTGATTCATCAGGATTTTTGGTGATTTTTAACCTGATGTCAAAATCTCCTGTAACAGCTTGATATACAAAAAAGAAATTATCATTTACCCCCCAAATGCTACTTCCATATGCTTTGACCACAAGTTTCCCGCATTCTCTGTCGTCTTGGCCAGCCAAGCTAGAAATACTTAATGTATGAGCGAAATCATTTGAACTTGCATCTCCTGTTACACTAACCTTACAGCCTATATCCAGATCATCGAACTCCCAATTACCCCCTTCGCTTTGAATTATATAATCGGTCCCATTTTGGCTAATATGTTTTCCGCCAATAAGGGCCTTTCTTAATAAGTCAACCCTGCTCATGGAGGCCCAATTCAAAAGATTACCGGAGATACACTGGTCTCCACCAATAGCATAGATGCATTTGTCATCGTTTCCACAATCTGCATCTTGGGAACAAGTCTTTGTTCGGTCTGCAGAACAGACTTTTTGATTCTCCTGGAAAAGCGAAGGATTACAATCTTTAAAGATGCACTGGCCATATCCCTGGCAATCTTCGTCCTTTGTGCAAGAGATACCATTATCCAGACTGCAGACCTTTGGGGCTTTTACAAATAATTCATTTGTGGAATCATATTTGTAAATGGTATCGTTATCAAAATATCCGTAGTATCTTGTGTGAATATTGTACTTTCTTTCTGGAGTTTCTTCGGAAGTATGATCACCACAGTCTGCAGTATAACCACCGGTGTAACCTGTAAACTCGCAAGAGAAATAACCTGGGAATTGCATACTTCCTGATTCATCTATTACAAGAAGTACATTTGGCGCTATGTTGCTACTCCAAAACGGAGGCAGGTTACACTCTTCTGTATTAGGCCCCGGACAAGCTATTGCCTCTTGTGAAAACAAAAAACATACCGAAAAACATAAGCAGATTGAAATAATTGCCACTTTTTTATACATGCTGCAGTTCTTTCTAGTCATTTTCTTATCTCTTTTATTCTTATTCGGAAAATTTGAGAATATCGATTCTGGATGCACATCCTTTCTTGATATAAGCCTTTATTTTTAGGGCCAACTTAAGATTTTCTTTGTCTATTAAGTTTCCGTTTGCATTGTGTACCTCAAACCTTTTGCAAAGATTTATTGTTTTGTTACGCAGTCTTATATGTTTTTTTTCAACAGAATGTACCTCTCCTTGAACTGTTGAGTCATAGACCATGATGGGCTCAGCAAATACAAAAGAGCTAGGGCCAAAGGAACGTGAAAGAAGGGTTAAGAGTACTAAAGTAACCAGAAAAAAAGTGTAAAATTTCCCCATTTTTTTACCTCCTGTTAATTTTTATCGGCCTTTTTTTTTAAAACTTTCGTGAAAAAAACGTGAAGATTTGAGGCGTCCCTCTTTTTCAATTAAGGCGCTTTCCCCTTTTTAGACAGTAGGTATTGTTCGCTTTCACTGTTGGATGCAATGGAGAAATAACAGTGAAAGGAGAGTAAAGATGGGAAGGAAGAAATACAGTGCGGAGTTCAAGGCCAATGTGGTCACAGGATACTGGAACAGATAAAGAAACGGGATCGCATCATAAGAAAATGTCAAGGTCTATCTTCTATCTTTTAAAGCCATGTTTTCTTTTGCCATTTCTTGTGTGGAATGAATTTTTGACTAGATCTTTTATCTCCTCAATATTATGCCCTAAGCCAAATCCATACAAATTGCCCTTGTCATCGATTGGCATTATCCCTTGCAGGAAATTGTTAATACGGAAATGTCCTGTTGTATCCTTTTGCAAAAAGATAAGGGCCTTGGAACAGATTTTCCCAAACTTTGGTGTGTCCTCAAATCTGGGGCGGTCGGTTTCTACAGGCAGGAGTTTCTCACTGTCCCACGTGCCTTTGATAATTTCTTTTACATAAAGGAGATTTTTTGTGGAATTATTTTTTAGACGAATTTTATCAACCACCTGTACAATTGCTACGAGGTTGGAGGTGGCAAGGAGTTCTTCTAAAGAAAGAGAAACTATCATTGACATGACAGTGGATGATTGAATGGACCATGCTGCTATAAAAAAGATAGCGATTTTCAAAGGTGCCCTTTCCCATACTTGTTTAGACCCCATCATGAGCTATCTCCTATCTTGTGGTGCTTTAGACCTTCTCTAAAATTATCCCTTTTAGGATTAGTATCATAATAGTCATGATAGCATACATTCAAGAAATAATCCTGAATTAAGTTCTGTGATGTTTTATTGAAACCCAATCCTATCTTTATGTTTTAAAAGTCCTTGGTCTGTTCATTTATGGAATGTTACTGATCCTAATGCAGGGTCCTGGTTCTTCATTAGCCTTGGAATAGCCAAAAGGACAATTGAATATATTTCTTTTTCATGGCATTTTGGGGCAAAAAGCAGCAAAAAATTTTAAATTTCATTTAAGGGAGGCCACAGATTATGTCAAATCCAAAACTCACCAGGTGTCTGCTTGTATGGCTGATTTCTGCATCGATCTGTATTTGGGTCTCATGGCGCCCTGCCGCGTCATTTGCTGCATCGTTTACTGCTGAGATGATAGAGACCCAGGATGGAGAAACCTCGACAGGGAAGTTATTTGTTAAGGATGATTATTACCGGATAGAAACAGAAGATCAGGGCCGCCCCATGATTTTCCTTGTTGATCGAAAACTTGGGAAGACCAGGATCTTGCTTCCTAAGGAAATGGTTTATGTTGAAATAGCTTCCAGAAGCTTTGCTTCCCTCATTAGTGATCCCATCGCCGCTTACGAGTATATGGTGCATAAATACGGAAGACGCTCGGCAGGCCATGAAAAGTATCAGGGTGTGGATTGTTCCAGGCAGATCATAACCATCAACGGCCGGGATGCCGTTAGAGCCTGTGTGGCAGAGAAGTACGGTTTTCCGGTAAAAATCGAAATTCTCAACCAGGGCCGCTCCATGGAGCTGCACTCCATCACAAAAAAACCACTTGATGAGTCCCTTTTTTCGATTCCGGCAGGTTACCAGCTGGTCCAGAGCCTGCCGCTTCCAGTGCCTGACTGGGCTGACCATATTGATAACACACCACTTTTATCCCCACCTGTTGACGCCAACTTGGCCCGGGAAAAGATGATCCGAATTCCCATGCCGACGGGTCATCAGCTTACCATTGAATGTCAAAGCAACGGCCAGGGGGGCGAAAACGCCAAGGTCATGGTGGTGGCCTTTGGGAAAGGTCATCCTCTGGAAGATCCCGATCTCGGCACCGCAACAATCGGATCCTTCCAGGGTATGAAAAAGACCTTCAAGCCTGGGAAGGCAGGCGTCGATTACATCGTTGTCCGCGTGCTGGCAGGTAGCATTCATCTGAAGGCAATTGTGGAATAAGTGGCGCTGAAATAACCGCTGATAGCTGATATAGGAACGGCGGACATCATACGCCATAATCTGAAACAGAAAGCTTCTACAGCCTTCAGGGGATAGTGATTTTTCGACTATCCAGCGTAGCTTCAGGAGCTGGCTATGGCAGTCAGGGCTAGGGAGAACCAATGGTTTTCAGGAAAAATATGGCCTGCCTTGTTCTGGCTGCAGGGACAGGGGAAACAGGCCTTGAGAGGATTTCTAAAAGCGGAAATTGCTACATGAGACCGGTTCCTCTTTTCTTCACCATTTTCCATCGGGTAAAAGATACACCCTATTGTTTTTCTTCGGGTTGGGTTTTACATGGGAATAATCTGGTCAGTTCCTCCAAGGGTTTTCGATGTCTTAGGGCGTTGAAGATAATGGGGATCTTTCGGCCATCACGCAGCTCGATCTCAATCCCATATTCAGGAGGCGCACTAGAGGCAAGCATTGCTGTCCCGAGAGCGCTTGGCCTACTTTGGGAAAAGAGCCTTATAATCCATCCGAGCCATCGTGGGACCTGGGGACGCTCGTAGGTGCAGACTGAGGAAATTTCTTCCAAATCCACCTCGCCTCCATGCCATCGAAATTTCGATCCATCAACGAGATACCAACTGTGTTCATAGCGCCAGGTGAAATAGAGTGTGAAAAAGGTGAACGCTGAAAAGAGAAGTGCAATTACCGCCAGGGCGGCTGTCGGGATAGCGTCTCTACTGTCGCCTATTGTCAGAACATGGCTGATGAAAAGGCTAAGAAGCCACCAGATGGAAAAGGCTATAAAGTCAGGTAGGATTACCGCCCGGACCCTGGAGTAACATGCAGCATTTTCAGGAATTTTGCGCTCTGGCCAGAATCGGTAGAGGATCAGGATTAAGGCCAGTAGCGCCCATCCCCAGATACGGTAGGGGTGGATGAGATTTTCCCCCTCAATTATTTTGGTATAAAGAGCTGAGGAAGAAGTATAGGGAAACACTTCAAACAGATACCCCTTTCCTTTTTCGACTTGCAGTGCTAGGTAAAACCTGCCTTTGGGGAATTTATAGATGAGCTTATCCTGGAGGAGCTTGTCTTCAGGAATGACGATAGCAAGTTCTTGTTCCTCGCTTTTGCTTTGTTTCAAAAGGCGCGCAAGGAGCCGTTTCATCTCGCCTCTGGCCGCAATGATCCTGGGATTAATCTGCTTCAATGCTCCGATTCCATACCCGGACAGCTCCTTCTTCAGCCAGCTACGGATATCCATGTCAGGCGGGATCATCCCCATTCGTTTTTCAGCTTGATAAAGCCTTGCAAAATCTCTGAATGTCACAACATACAACCCTCTTTGCGTCTCAAGGATCATCCAGGCCGACAGGATAAGAAGAGCTAAGATCAATATACGCTTCACAAATGACTCCTTGCTGTATAGGTGGCCAGTCTTTTCATTTTACCTGGTATCTATTTTTTAAGGCTTGACCCATGAAACGGTATCAGGCTGTTCAGTGTGTCTTGGGCCCACCTTATCCCTCAATATGCACATGTTTTTGTACTTTCCAGGCCCGTTTGGCCCATGAAAGGTGGCGACCTTGCACTTTGGATTCAAGTCGCACAGCTCAGCACACTTTTGGGGATCATGGAAGTTCTCATATACCTTGATACCATGAAACCAGTAGTTGGCCTTTTCGAGAACATAGCTTCCATATCTTGATTGTTTTCCTTGGCGGGCAACATTTTTCCCCTGACTATCCCTCTTATCTCCTGCAGCAGGCTTGACCCAAGAATAGATATCAGGCTGTTCAGTGTGTCTTGGGCCCACCTTATCCCTCAATATGCACAGATTTCTGTACTGGGCAGGTGCATTCGGACCGTGAAACGATGCCACCTTACATCTTGGGTCCTTATCGCACAGCTCAGCGCACTTTTGCATGTCGTGAAAGTTTTCAAAGCCCTTATAGCCATAATACCAGTAGTTGGCCTTTTCAAAGACATATTTGGGGGCATCCGTTTTGGCAGCCTCTTTTTGTTTTGTAACCTGGAATCCGATGCTTGCGACCTCTAGTCCGTTGGTTCTTTCAAACATTCTGAAGTCATAGTCTCCCTCTTTATTCGGAGCGGAGAACGTACAGTTGCCCTCGGTCTTTTTCATGTAGCAGTACTTGATGTCATAGTTGTCGCTTTCATTCATGTTTTTGTGAGGTGCAGAGGCCTCGAACAGGCCTATCCATGGATTCGTGCCGAAGTATTTTGACCTTTTGTAAAAGAGGGTGATTTTTTCAGTGGGCTCGAATCGTCTTTTGCCAAGTTTCAACTGTGCAGCATCCCTGTTCACCTTTACGGTGAATCCGATGTTTGCGACCTCTTGTCCGTTTGTTCTTTCAAACATTCTGAAGTCATAGTCTTCCTCTTTATTCGGAGCGGAGAAGGTGCAGTTGCCCTCGGTCTTTTTCATGTAGCAGTACTTGATGTCATAGTTGTCGCTTTGATTCATGTTTTTGTGAGGTGCAGAGGCCTCGAACAGGCCTATCCATGGATTCGTGCCGAAG
>Ga0256914_1004432_pt1 | contig 10556 bp, 8 predicted proteins | sample HulkmetaG_FD_191571 | JGI IMG/M metagenome (GOLD analysis project Ga0256914, IMG submission 191571) | Hydrothermal chimney microbial communities from Main Endeavour vent field at the Juan de Fuca Ridge, Pacific Ocean - Hulk | ecosystem: Environmental > Aquatic > Marine > Hydrothermal vents ...
CTCGCTCACCTTGCCGGGAACAAGCTCGAGTTCCATGGTCTCGGTGGCCAGGTTGACCGAAATCGCCTCCACCCCTTCCATTGCCCCCACCACCCGTTCGATGCGGCTGGAACAGGCGGCGCAGCTCATGCCTTTTATGGGAAACTGTTTTTTCATTTTCAACCCTGCGGTATAATATGTGCTTCTTGGCAGCAAGCACACACGGCTGCCGTGGATTTGCACAATCGGTCTATCTATGCGGGCGAAAAAGAGGGGGTGAAGATCGGTGCCCGTAAGCGCAGACGCCGGGGTTGCAATGTGGCATGCGTCGAGTATACTTGCCCATCAATCATTGGCCGTTCAACAAGCAATCATAGAAGGAGTTAATACTCATGAACACCGTAAAAATCAATGGCATGAAGTGCCAGCACTGCGTGAAATCAGTTACCGAGGCCCTGGAAAAACTCGACGGCGTTTCAGAGGTCAAGGTCAACCTGGAGGCCGGCGAGGCCAGCTATGAGGGGGAAGTGGATGCCGAGACCGTCAAACAGGCGATCAGCGGAATCGGCTTTGAGGTTATATAACCCAAAAAAAGCGTAATTGATCATTACCACAGCATCTTCACACGATCTCTCCCGGCCGCATAGTGGGGATAGAGCGGCCGGGAGAGATCGTGCAAATCTGCAGAACTCTGCGGGCCGGTTTTATTTCATCATAACCATATCAGTTACGCCAGACACCCTTTTCAAACCGGAGCGTCGAATCCTGTTTTTTCCGCGGCATTGTCTTTTCGGGACTCCGTCGCCGCTTCCTGTCAGCGGTGTTTAACTCCCGGCTATTGCCTCCGGCTGGCCGGAGAAGGAGAATCTTTTCCGCCTCGCTGCGAACGTAAAACACCGTGTCACCGGGAGTAAAATCTCCTTTACCGCCCCGCTGCCCCTTCTGGTTGAGATAGAGGGTTGCGGAAGTCAAAAGAAATTCCTGATCGTCGATAATGATACGGTCTCCCTTTATCCGGTCCACCGTCCCGGTGGTGCGAACGGCATTCTTCCAGAGGTTCTCCGATTCAACATCGATGTCTTTGGCCCAGAGATCCTGGCCCATGTTCAACAGAACAAGGCCCAGAAGGCTGAGCAGAGCGGTTATCAGTTGTCCGTGTCCATGGAACATTGTCACTCTCCTTTTTGCTTCTGATTGATCGTCTCTTTTTCCTCTCGCTCTATCACCAGATCTGCTCCCAGAAATACGTACCCCTGGTTTCCCGGCTCTCATGTTGTTCCTGGATCATCCCGGCGGAATCGTTCATATATTTTATTTCCGGTCCGTCATTTCCACCGGTTATCGTCGGATCATATCCGAAGATGGGATTATGCAACCGGCCGCTGTCAAACAGTCGATCGGTGACATAGAGCGTTTTCTCCTCATCCGGAATGTCGTCATTATCCGTATCCACCATCTGCACCGTTGCATCCTGGTCATCAACCCGCCTGTCCCGATTAAGGTCAAGGGTCGGCTTGGCAACCATTCCACCGCTGAACACATCCCGTTCATTGAGGAAGGAATAGGCGCCGGCGGAACATCTGCTGCCGGTGAGCCCAAACGAGATGAGCACCACATTGCCGTCCCTGATAATGGCGTTGTTGGTGACCCTTTCCCCCAGGCTCCGTTCATCACTTTCATCCACCAAAGTATCATGGTCGTTATCTTCGCCGTCACTGGTCGAAAGTTTGCCCGGCAGATCGAAACACCATCCCATGTTGGCAACGGGTTTCCGGTAGGTGATCATTTCCCCTTCAATGGCGATACTCGCCTCCTGGGTGGACCAGTCGGGCTCATAATCGGAGGCAATACGATAGTAACCCACCGAATCCGTCTGACCGTTGTTGTTACCGTCTTCCTGGTCGCTGAGGTTATTGTCGCCGTTGAGATCCTCTGTGAGCTCTCCTTCCCACCAGATAACCTGGCGCAGCAACGAATTTGCGGTAAAATGCGAAAGCTGGGGAGACTCCAGCGCCCCGATCCGGGTACCGAGATAGCCGGAATCCAGTTCATCGGGTGCCCAGTCCCAGATGCCGTAGAGTGATTGGGGTATCTGGCTGGTGATATCAGCGCTGCTCAGGTATTTTCCGGTTCCGAAGACCACCATATATCCGGTTCCCGCAATGTGGGGGGTAACATCAGGAGCACCGGTAATGGGCTGGTTGGTGTAGGTGCTAAACAGCGGCCTGGGTTGGACCGATTCCGCATCGACACAATGATTCAGGCCGTCCGGATCGGCGCAAAACGCCACCTGCCAGTCGGTATAACTCTCAGCGGTGAGATCAAATTTCCACAGATTTCCCCGCAGATCACCGGCATAGACATAATCCACCCGCAGGTCGGCATCCACATCCACCGGAGTCGGGGTGGAAAGCCCATTGAGCGGGCCGGCACCGGTATCGATCTTTTTCAGGAGATCGCCGGTTCTTGGATCAAGGATGTAAAGAACAGCCGTGCCGTTTTCACTGGCATAGCCGTTACCGAACAGCACGACATGGCCTGCCATGTCGTCACCGGTATTGAGCGAGCTGTCATTTGTCTCGACAATGACCGGTCCGGCAAAAGAGTATCCCATATCCGGATCACTGGTGGACGCTGTCACAATGATCTCCTCACCGTCTCCGCACTGGGCCACCAGACTGCCGGGTTCCAATTCGATGAAGCTGCCGTCGGCCGCCACAGCGACGATTTCATAGGTGCCGTCATTGGTCCCGGTGTAGAGTCCGGTGGAACAGTTGGCACCGATAATGGTGATTGATTTGCCCACTTCAAAACCGTTGGCAGCGGTAAACTGCGCATCCGAATCCATAATCACGTCGCGGCCGCCGGTTCCGGCCCCACTCTGGAAAGAGAGAGTGGTCACCGTGCTGTCGCCGCTGCCTGCAGTGGGCAGGAGAACGCTGGATGGAGCGGGATATTCCCACAGCACCCGGCCGGCCAGCTCGGTTTCACTGTTGATGTTGGCGGCCGCAGTAATATCCAGGCCAAAATAACCCTTGCCGCCTTTACCGAGACCGCCGACCAGCATCACCGTGTCCCTCATCTTGCGGATAAAGGGGGTGCTGTCCACGAAAAAGGAGTGGCCATAAGCCGGATCGGCAAGATTGCGCAGGTTGGCGAAAACGAGATTGGGAACATAGGCGAACAGCTCCCTGCCGCCGCTGACGTCATCGGCAAGAAAGGCATGCAGAGCCCCGTCGTTGGCGCCGATATAGAGGACGCCGTCCCGATAGACTCCCTGGGAGTGGACAAAATCGCCCAACACCCGGGTTCTCGGTCGCATGATCCCCTCCAGGCTCCGGTCTCCCCGCAGATAATTGATCACATCCTCCCCGCCAAGGGTCGGCAGATAGTAGGGCAAAAGCTGTTTCTGCTGTACACTGGTCAGCAGACCGCTGTTCCAGCGGAACGGGATACCCTGGATACCGTTATAGGTTGCCATGATCCGGTCCCCATGCCCGTTTGTTTCCACCCGGTTGTCAAGGGCTGTCGCCGCATTCCAGACGGGACTGTTGGTCAACAGTTCCCCACTTTCCATATCGAATTTCAGCGACTTCAGATCACCCCACCAGCTTCCGCTGTGATACTCGGACTGAAATATCCGCAGGTCACCGTCGATCACCTCGTAAAACTGGTCACCATTTACGGCCAGCGAGGCGCCCGAGCCGATTCTCCTGCCGATATCAGCGGAGATATTGAGCAGGGAATCGACCAACTGATCGGGATTGGCGGCATTAAGATACTTGCCGCGTCCGTTAACCGCCGCATGCCAGAGATCATCGATCTTGGCAGAACTGCTGCTGGTGGGATCGGGCCAGTCCGGAAAGGGCGGATGGATGAGATCATAGTCCTGCGGGTTCAGAGTTCCATTAACACCAAAGGCAACGGTGTAGGTAACCAGATGCTGATGGCTGACATTGCCCGGCACCTGGTCATCGAGATCGGAGAGATCATTCTCGAAATAGAGCATGGCGACATCGGCAAGGGTATCGCTGTAACCATCGGCATAGGGGTCCCCGTTGTTGCCGTCGGCGTTACCGATCCCCGGACTGCCGCCGTTCCAATAGCCGTCGGTCATGACAATGGCAAAGGACTGTTTACACTCATCACCCTGGTTTTGCTGGTGGTAAGGAGACTGGCCGAGATTCCCGTCCGAGTAGTCCGTATCGTCGAAATATCGTCCCACATTGCGCAGGGCCCGGCGCAGAGGCGTACCATGTCCTGTGATTTCCAGCCGGTACAGGGTGCGCAGCAAGTCCTCTTTGTAATCGGTCTCTCCATTCACCTCCACCGGGACCGCCGGCTGCCGGATGCCGTAATCACTCAGGTTGTAAGCAACGGCATTGATGGTACCGATTCCCACATAGACATTCTCCATATCCGCTATTACCGTTGAAACCGCTGCTGTTGCGGTCAACTCCCGTTTACGGTAATAGGAAAACCAGTTAACGAAATTCTGCCTCTCGCGCCGGTACACCTCCTCGTAATCACTGCTTCCGGCCGCAGCTCCCTTTTCGTTGGTGGGAGAGGTGTACACCTTGACCCCGGCTGGTAGATCAACGGCGGCAACACTCACCAGCTCACCGGCTTCGATGAGGTCGTCATCGCTACCCTGGCTGTGATCGATGCGGTAATACTCCACCGGATTGGTGATGTTGACAAGATAGAGATCCTCATCCGTATCAAAGACATCATCGCCGTCAACATCGTCATAAGTGTAATAATGGGCGTTGATGATCGTTCTTCCCGATGGCGGTGGCGGATCAGGGAAAGTCTGGCTGTTGCCGGTGAACTGAAGATCGAGGATATAGGTGCCGAAGGCGCTGCCATATCCCCTCACATCGATATAGTAGGTTCCCGCCGGAACATTCGTTAAGCTGATATAGGGATCCTGATCGCGACCGCAGGTGAGATCACAGTATCCGGCCCATCCACAGTCATCTGCATAGGGATAAGCCACATACTGATTGGTGTTGCCATAATCACCGTAACGGAATTCACTGCCGCCGCTGTCAAGAATGCGCACCATGGTATCCGTACACTGGGAGGTGCGGAGGGTGCGAACCAACAGATCCCCTGAACCGGTGAGAACGATCTTGAAGTAATCGTGATCACCGCTCTCTTCCAGGTCGGCCTCATAGCTCCGGTTGAGACTCACCTCCGTGGCGGATGCCATGGTGTCACCGTGATCATCTCCCAGGGAACTGACTTTCACAAAGACATCGTTCATGTCCAGACGAAAGTTGCTTCTGCCGATATCGGTCTGATCCCAGGGGTGTGACCTGGGATTGTCGAGACAGGCATTGGCGATGTTGTCAGCGGCATCACCGTCGCAATCCTCCAGGAGACTACCAGAAAAGGTGGGCCACGGTTTATATTCCACCTCTGGATTGTAGAACATGCGGTTGAAACCCGACCACTGGGACTTCCATTCCAGCAGCTGGCTCCCGGAAAGGGTATTGTTCCAGTAGGCTCTGTCTCCCAGGGAGTAGACATAGTAACGACCTTCATAAAGGCCATCGTCCGTGGCAAACTCCCAATCCATGCTGCCGGAGTCATCAAGCACAAACATGATGGTCGCCGGATTGGGACGTAACCTGGCATCAAGGGGAATATCGGATATATCGATCTTATCGTAATCCAGTGCCTCCAATCGGTGGCTGGTGGCTATCTGGGCAAATTCAACGGCGATATAATCATCCGCGACATTGTGGAGGGTGATATCCGCCGTGTAACTGACGTTCTCCCCAATGGCCGGCATCTGTACCGAAACATTGTCGATGAGCAACCCGATAACCGAGTGATCCGGATCGTCGATATCCACGTAGAGAGTGACGCTACTGCCGGCATCAACCGACTGGATCGCCGCCGGGATCGTCTGGGAGGCATCCGTATAGATTGTTCCGAAACGGGAGACCGGTTCCAGAACGAAATCATCCACCGCATAAAAGATATCAAGGCTGTGGTCGGCGTCGATATCGGTAAAGGTATAACTGCCGGCCATTCCGTAATCGGAACCGTCGATCATCAGCTTCTGGATGCTGTAGCCGGTTTCCGGAATCATGGAGAAGGTGTGATCGACATGGGCCTCCACTTCAACGGATTCCTCGACAACTCCTGAGCCGCCGTTGACGATTTCCGGGCTCTCCACCCGACCGTGGCCGTGGATGGCAACATCGATATATCGGGTAAATGCAGCCTCCAGGGTATGGGATTCGGTGACATTGGTGAAGGTGTACACATAGCTGGTCAGCCCTTCTCCCTGAATATCGGGTAAAGGCGATCCGTCCACGGTGACCCCGGAGATGTGGTGAATGTGACTGTTGTGATCCAGGCCCAACGGACAGGGATTGGCAGCGGTGATGGTGAAGCTGATGTCTTCCCCGGAAAGTACCTCCACCACCCTGTTTCCATCCTTGTTGACCGTGCTTGTCCCCGGAAAGGTTATTTCACCATAATCGGGATCATCAATTATGACGATCTGCAGCTGGTCGTGAAAAACCGCCTCAAGGCTGTGGCCTGTCTCCGCCTCCGAGGTGCTGAAGGTGTAGACGTAGGAACCCGCCTCCCGATCGCTCCAGGGATCCCCCTGGGCCGCACCGTCCACAAACAACTCCTCCATCCTGTGATCGACGACGATGTCGAACTCCTGAGCGGTGTCAACGTCGATCATCACCTGGTTCTCTCCCGGACCGGCAGTGGCGGCCGGAGTTCCCACGGTGTTCCCGACCGCCACTGAACCGGAACCGGTGGCGGTGAAGGTCAGGGTGAAATCATCATCCCGGATCACCGCCTCGCCCGTGGATGCCGCCGGGTCGATACTGATCGTATCCCCAAGGCAAAATGGGCCGATAAGAGCGGCGCCGTCGAGAATGAGATCAAAGTTTTCATCTTCCTCGTCATTGCTCTCGTCAATGGTGGCAACCGGAACCTCGAAGTTTTCTCCGTTGAAGGTGAAGCTGAGAAAACCACTGCCGCCGTCGTTGTAATCCTCGCCCTGGACGGCGGTTCCGTCGTCGAGATGATAGTTGACCTCAACAACGCATAAACTCGGCAAAGGCTCATTGGTAACCAAGGTGAAAACAGCATCCTCGCCCTCGTCCACCTCAATGGAAGCCGGCGACACCGAAAGGGTGAATTCGGTTGCCGATCCGATGGAAACCAGGGTCATGAGCAAAAACAGAATAACACCGATCTGCACCATCACCCGCACTGCCTCGCCTTTGAAGCGTGTCATCATACCAGCCTCCTCGCTGTTGTCTTCTCTAGTCATATTCATGTGGCGCTATTCGGTCTGAACCCGTCGCTTGACACCCATCCTGACCATCGATGACGGACCATTGTCCTCGGAGACACCGTAGACCCAGTAGGTAATCTGCATGGTGGGATTTCTGAGATTCTGGCTGTCCCCCCGATCAATACCCTGCTGGATGGCAACCTTGCGGACCGATCTATTGCTTCCGCCCACCTGGCTTGACTGCAGCAGTGCAAGGTCGCTGTCGTCGATCCGACCGTCATCGTTTTTGTCAAGATTTGCCAGGCTCTTCTCCGGCTCCTCGTCATCTTTCATCTGGATCAACTGGTTACTGCCGTTACCGGGAGGATCAAGCCTGGCAACCAGCAGCTCCTGGGGGGTGCCGCTCTTGTTCATGAGCTGTTGCGCAGTTTCCATGGCTGCGGATTCGGCATTGTAAAAATTCACCTTGGCCACCCGGTCATTACCGGCGATATTCAGTTCGAACTGGGTCGTCCTGGTCGCCGAGATACCGATAACGGTCAGAATGACCATGAAGATAAGAGCGGTGACCAGCACAAAACCCTCTTCGGACGCAATCTGTTTCGTCATTGGATTTCTTTTTTTCATCAGTACACCTGGGCTCGTAAAAACTTGATCTGTGTGGTTTTGGCGCCGCCGGCAGCGCTGTAGTTCACCGTGATCGTAACATCTTTGATCCCCTGTTCATCGGCATCAATGGTATCGCCGTCCCCGTTGGCATCATATGGAGCCACTGTCCAGACTATGGATGAAATTCCAGGAGCAAGCCCGCTGGTCTCCTGATAGGGTGAATTATTGATATCAAGAGCAGGATCGTTGTAAGGAGCATTCAGCAACTGCTCAATGCGGTCACTGCCGCTGATAATACTGGTGCTCAGTTTGGCCGCCGATGCATTTCCCCGGATCGCCGTGGTCTGCAGAGCGCTGAGACCGAGCAGGGAGATGGACAGGACCACCAGGGCAATGAGGGTTTCTATCAGGGTAATTCCCCTTTCCGAATTCAGATTATACATGATCTATATTCCCAGGTTCCGGCATTTGATCACCGTCCCGAGCAGCCGCCGGCGATAGGTATCATTGACCGTCCAGGGCGTACCGCCGGGGTGGCTGTAGGAGGCGGTATTGGTAAAATTTTTGTCCGGACGCTCCGCTCTCACCAGGATGGTTACCTCCACCGTTCTGATATCGCGGGGATTGGAGGGTGAAAGCGTGGTGGAGCCGTCGGCCAGGGTGTAGAAGAACTCCAACTGCTCGACATTTTCCATGAGTATCGACCCTGTTCCGCCATTTTCGGAGCGGAGCAGGTCGTTGTCACCATCGCCGTCGCCGTCGGACATCCAGTAGGTGAGGCTCTTGACAATACCGGGATTGGCCGGATCATCCATGCGGAAGGTGATGTTGTTAGTTGCCGTGGCCGTAATCGGATCCCGGCTTGTATCCAACGGATCCAGAATGCCATTGGGATCATAGCCTGCCATGCGCAGTTCCCTGATCAGCATGGTCATGCCGGCCCGGAGGTTCTGCTGCATCTGCGCCACCTGTTCCTGGGCGATGTAACTCTGGTTCTGAGAGGTGAAGGCCATGAGCACCCCGGCGCTGATAAAGCTGCCGATCACCAGGGTGATCATCAGCTCGACAAGAGTAAAACCGCGGTTATCCGCCGTACCGGCGCAAGTAAGGAGGGACATGGCTATATCCACCGTGAACCGTCAAATTTACGGAGCTTGACCAGTCCGGAGATATAGACGGAGATACCGTAGCAGATATCCTTATTCTTGTTCTCCAGATAGATGGCGCTGTTGTTGGCCGTGCCGTTGGGTTTCCAGGTGACCTGCGAGGTGAGGGAGTTGGGATTGGTCGACCAGCCGGTATCGCTGGCGATACAACCGGGAGCGGCGGAGGCAAAGTCAACACCGCTCTGGTACTCGGTCAGCTGGCGGCGGAACTCGCCTGGATCCCAGCTGCCGTTGCCGTTGTCGTCAAAAAAATAACTTCCCGGATTTGTAGAGGTTTCAAAGATGACATTGACATCGCGGTTTTCCTTGATCGCCAGCATGCGCGCCTGCTGCATGGCGGAAAAGACATCCTGGCCCGCCGACTTCAACCGGTTTCCAGGCAACCAGCTGTTGTACGCCGGTACCGCCATGGAGGCAAGAATGGCGATCACCGCAACCACCACCATGGTCTCCACCATGGTCCATCCCTGTTCACTGGTGTACTGTCCGACTCTTCGTTTCATGGCAAAACACTCCTTTGTTTTGTTGTTTTCCGATGGTATTGCACTTATCGGACCACAAAACGACTTTCTTTATATGTCGTACAATTCAGGAAAGTTAGAAATGGAAATGCAGGAAACAGGCGGAAGGTGAACTATAAAAATTTTTTCCAATAGCAGCGCAATGCTATTAAAAAATATTACAGAAAAAGAGGCGGAGGAAGGTGGAAGAAACACTCCCAGAAAATGGATATCAGGCGGGAAATAAACGGTTTCCCGGGTCAGACGGTGACGATTTTGTGCCGGACCGCGTAATGGACCAGACCGGCAACGGAGTGAATATCGAGCTTGCCCATAATATTTTTCCGGTGGGTATCCACCGTGCTGATGGAGATGAAGAGCTTGTCGGCAATTTCCTGGTTGGTCATGCCCTCGGCAACCATCTGCAGGATCTCCCGTTCACGATTGGTGAGCAGTCTGATTTCGCCGCTGTCCTTGGATACCTTTTCACGGGAGACAAGATCCCGGAGCACCGGAGCTTCCAGGGAAGGAGTGACGAAGGTCTTGCCCCGGTACACCGCTCTGATGGCGTTGATCAGCATGTCGAAACTCTCCTCCTTGAGCATGAAACCCAGGGCCCCCGCCTTGAGTGCCTCCACGGCAAAAAAGGTATCGCCGTGCATGGTGAGGATAAATGCCTTGGTCTTCGGAGCTATCTTCGGCAGGCGTTTGACGATCTCGATACCGGTGAGGCCGGGCATGGCGATATCGAGGATCGCCACATGGGGCTGCAGCTCCTCAATGCACCGCAACGACTCCTGACCGTCACCGGCTTCGCCGATCACCTGAATATCCTTGGTGGACTCGATGAGGGTACGTAATCCCTGCCGGAACATCTGGTGGTCATCCGCCAACACAACAGTAATCATCCCCTGCCCTCCCCTCTTCTCTCTCTTTGCAGGCCGCTTCCGGTCGAATCATTCTCCACGGGAATATCGATCACCACCCGCGTTCCCTTGTCCGGTTCCGATTCCACCGAGAGCGATC
>Ga0256914_1004433_pt1 | contig 10556 bp, 11 predicted proteins | sample HulkmetaG_FD_191571 | JGI IMG/M metagenome (GOLD analysis project Ga0256914, IMG submission 191571) | Hydrothermal chimney microbial communities from Main Endeavour vent field at the Juan de Fuca Ridge, Pacific Ocean - Hulk | ecosystem: Environmental > Aquatic > Marine > Hydrothermal vents ...
TGCCGGGCCGCAGGCGCCGGGCCACGTGGCGGGTGGTCCGCACGCGACTGTCGCGTATCTCGCGTTTGTAGGCCGGGGTCCAGCGCCTGAGAATGGTTCTGCCGGACAAGTTGACGACCAGATCGGCGCGCTCGACCTCCGCCTGCCAGGCCCCCGGCCGGCTGGTGTCGGCCGGGCAATAGCGGTAACGGTCGTGCAGGACCGCCTGGGCGGGGCGGCGCCGCAGCCCGATGGCCGTCACCGCATGGCCCTTTTCCAGCAGGGCGGCACACAGATGACGCCCCACGAAGCCCGTTCCGCCGGTGACCAGAATGCGCATGTTCGTTCTCCCTTGCCGGGGGCCAATCCACCGGATGGCGCGGCAGACGACGGGCCGCGCCCGGCGCCTCCGGCCTTCGCAGCCACCCGGGAAAAGGGAACACCCTTTCCGTAAAAGCGGCCTGAAAAGAAGGTAATAACGATCAGCGGCACGGTCAACCGGCGGGCTTTCGGAAAAAACGGCCGCGGCGCCGTGCCGTAACAGGGCGGCGGCCGCATCTCCCCGGGCAAAAAAAACGGCGGCGCCGTGAGGCGTCGCCGTCTGTGATCGGCCGGGGATTATCCGGAAACGGTCATCAGCCGCAGGATCCCGTCCCGCAGGACGTGCAGCCGGGGCCGAAATCGATGCTGCAATCGATCTTGAAGCCCATGCCCATGAAGTCGACCTTGATGGGCTTGGCTTTTTCCATGAGGTCCTTGTTGACCAGGTACTTGAATCCGTCGATGTCAAACACTTCGTCCATTTCGTTAGGCTCGTCCAGAGCCATGGCCAGCGATGGGCCGCCTCAGCCGCCTTCGTTGAGAAAAATACGAATAGGTGCGACTTCCCGTCCCTTGAAATATTCGGCGATCTGTGTCGTCGCCGAGGGTGTTACTTCCAGCATGAAATCCTCCTTGTGACCAAAAAAAATGCAGGCCTGCCGGTTGCGCAGTCCCTGCCTGCTACCCGTATCCAATTTCCGGACGATAATTTAAGCACAAACAAATCAAATGTCAATGCGCTTGGAGAAAATCACTGTCCGGCGGACCCGCAGGTCGGTCCGGACAGCGGGGGCGGGCAGGCGCCTTAGCACTGCGCCAGGGAGGTGCCGTCCCCGACCCTTTTCAGGGTGCCCTCAATCAGGCCGGCCGTGTCGCGGGCCGCCTCGTCGGCCCGGATGGCCAGGTTGCGCACCTCGTCGGCCACCACGGCGAAGCCGGCCCCGTCCTCGCCGGTGCGGGCGGCCTTGACGGCGGCGTTGAGGGCCAGCAGGTTGGTCTGGAAGACGACTTCATCGATGGTCTTAAAAATGCGCGCGCCGTCTCCCGGCTGGCCGTCGATATGGTGTCGATGGCGGCCGTCAGCGCGTCCATGGACTCGCGGGCCTTGACGACGATGCGGTCGGCGTTCTTAATGAGCTGGTCGGCCTTGGCCGCGTTATCGGCGTTCTGGCGGGTTATGGAGGCCATCTCCTCCAGGGAGGAGGCCTGCTCGGAGGCATCCGCGGCCAGGGCCTTGCTGGCGGAGGTGATCTGGCCGGCGGCCGAAGTTATCATCCCGGAGGCCCGGCTCAGGCCGACGATGATGCGGCGCACGGGCTTGAGCGTGTCGTTGCTGAAGTACAGGACGGCCGCCCCGTGAGCAGCAGGAAGATGCCGCCCACCGCCAGAATGACGTTGCGGTCGGCCATCGCCTGCGCTCCACGGCCCCCTGCGGGGATCCGGCGATACGTGTGCCGGTTGCCACCTGCAGTCGACCCGGTGCGGTGCGCTTCAGGTGTTGACGAATGTTCCGGCTTCGGATATCATATAAATTGTATTCAGAAACTTTCTGGAAGTTACCCGCAGCGGCTTTTGTCACGAAGAGACCGCGAGACGCTTCGACGTCACGGCCGCGGGGGTGATTTCCATTTTTTTGTCCCCTGCACGCCCTCGGGCGGATCCGGCGGGTCGGGAATATAAGCGCGTCATCCGGTGCAGCCCCCGGGTCCTGCCGGTGGGCATACCGGCGACGGAAAATAGAAATGGCCCAAATCGAAGCGCGTTCGCTTACCAAACGGTTCGGAGAAACCACCGCTGCACGGGAGGTTTCGTTTGTCGCCGACTCCGGTTCTTTCGTGGTCCTGCTGGGCCCTTCCGGCTGCGGCAAGTCCACCATCCTGCGCATGATCGCCGGACTGGAAACGCCCACCTCAGGCCGCGTCTTTATCGACGGCAACGACGTGACTGACCTGGATCCCGCGCGGCGCAGGATTTCCATGGTCTTCCAGTCCTATGCCCTCTTTCCGCATCTGAACGTGGCCGACAACATCCTCTTCGGGCTGAAAGTCCGTCACGCCCCGAAGGCGGAACAGCGGCGGCGGCTCAAGCGCGTGGCCGACATGGTGGGCCTGTCCCACCTGCTGGATCGCAAACCGGCCCAGCTGTCGGGCGGACAGCGCCAGCGCGTGGCCCTAGCCCGGGCCATCGTGGCCGAGCACCCCATCTGCCTGATGGACGAGCCGCTGTCGAACCTGGACGCCAAGCTGCGCCACGAGATGCGGCTGGAGCTGCGGGCGTTGCAGAAACGACTGGAGATGACGGTTCTCTATGTCACCCACGACCAGACCGAAGCCATGAGCATGGCCGACCAGGTCATCCTGCTGAACCACGGTCAGGTCGTGCAGGCCGGCGCCCCGGAAACCCTCTACCAGCGGCCGGCCACCACCTTTGCCGCCGACTTCATCGGCACACCGCCCATGAACCTGATCGTGATCAACGAGACCATTCGGCGGTCGGTTTCCGGCAACTCGTACCTGGCGGCCCTGATCAACGAGAAAAAATACGACGGTTGCACACTGGGCATCCGCCCCGAACACATGCACATCAGCGAGAGCGGTGACGGGTTGCAGGTCAAGGTCAGTTCCGAGGACTACCACGGGTCGGACACCATCGTGGGTGTTCTGCCGGCGGCGGCCCCGGACAGCCGCGCGCCGGCCGAGATCAAGGTCCGGGTGCCGGGGCGGGTGCGCCTGCCGCGGGGCCGCGAACTCGGTCTCTTTTGGGGAAAAGAACACATGCAGGTATTCGGACCCGACGGCCGCAGCATCCCGGTTTGAGCCCCGGCGGTCACCCCGGGAAGGTAGAATTCGCGGGGCAACGGTCCGTCGGTATTTTTTTATAACAGCATTTCGGACGGAGGGAGGATCCAAAAAAATGAGCAAGCGACGCAACCTGTTGACCCTGGCCGTGGTTTCCCTGTGCCTCTTCGCCTTTGCCGCGGGCGTGCAGGCCGAAAAGACGCAACTGACTATGTACTATCCGGTCGCCGTGGGCGGCCCGCTGACCAAGATCGTGGATTCCATGGTGGCCGATTTCGTCAAGGCCAACCCGGATATCGACGTTAAGGCGATTTACGCCGGCAACTACAACGACGCCCGCATCAAGGCGCTGGCGGCCCTGAAATCGGGAAAACCCGCCCAGCTGTCCGTCATGTTCTCCATCGACATCTATGACCTCATCGAGCAGGACGCCATCATCCCCTTCGACGACCTGCTGACCACCGACGAGGAGAAGGCCTGGCTCGATTCCTTCTACCCGGCACTGATGGAAAACGGCAGGACCCTCGGCAAGACCTGGGGGATCCCCTTCCAACGCTCCACCATCGTCATGTATTACAACAAGGACATGTTCCGCAAAGCCGGGCTGGATCCCGAAAAGCCGCCGGCCACCTGGCAGGAACTGGTGGAAATGGGCAAGAAGCTGACCACCCCGGAGCACTACGGGCTGATGATTCCCTCCACCGGCTACCCCTACTGGATGTTCGGCGCCCTGGCCAAGCAGAACGGCGAAGTACTCATGGACGGCGACGGGAAAAAGACTTTCTTCGCCAACCCGGGCGTCATCGCGGCACTACAGTTCTGGCTGGATCTGTCGAAAAAGCACGGCATCATGCCCAAGGGCACCATCGAGTGGGGCACCCTGCGCCAGAATTTCCTGGAAGGCAAAACGGCCATGATGTGGCACTCCACCGGCAACCTGACGGTGGTCAAGAAGAAGGCCAAGTTCGACTTCGGCGTGGCCATGCTGCCGGCCGGCAAAATGCGCGGCACCCCCACCGGCGGCGGCAACTTCTACATCTTCAAGAAAACCTCGCCGGCCGAACGTAAGGCTGCCCTGCGCCTGATCAAGTTCATGACCAGCCCCGAACGATCGGCCGAGTGGTCCATCAAGACCGGCTACATCGGCATTTCACCGGCGGCCTATGAAACACCGGCGCTGAAGAAGTACGTGGAGGAGTTTCCGCCGGCCAAGGTGGCGCGCGACCAGCTCAAATACGCCACCGCCGAACTCTCCACTTACCAGACCGGCCGTGTGCGCAAGCTGCTCGACGACGCCATCCAGGCGGCCCTGACCGGCAAGAAGTCGCCCGAGAAGGCTCTCAAGGAAGCCCAGGCGCAGGCCGAGCGCCTGCTCAAACCGTACCAATAGGCAGTCCGGCGACAGGGTGCCGATCCGCCGCGCGGATCGGCACCGGCCCTGCCGAAACAGGAGCCGCAACCCGCTTCGGTTCCACAAGTAAGGAGGACGAGCCACGTACTCGAAACGCATGATGGGGATATACGCCTGGCTGCTGCTCCTGCCGGCGTCGGTCCTGCTGGTGACCTTCACCCACTATCCCACGGTCGCCACCTTCATCCACTCGCTGTTCTCCAACGGGACGGTCATCCGGCCCTCGCGTTTCGTGGGGCTGGACAACTACCGTGCCGTGATGCACGACCCCGTGTTCTGGAAGGTCATGGAGAACACCGTGCTCTTCGCCCTGGGGACCGTACCCGCCTCCATCGCCCTGGCGCTGCTGATGGCGGTGTGGGTCAACCGGCGCATTCCGGGCCGCGCTTTCGTGCGGCTGTCCTATTTCACACCCACCATTCTGCCCATGATCGCCGTGGCCAACATCTGGCTCTTCTTCTACACCCCGGACATCGGGCTGCTGGACCAGATCAGCGCCTTTTTCGGCGGACGCGGCCACAACTGGCTGGGCGATTCACGCACCGTGCTGTGGTGCCTGATCGTCATGACCATCTGGAAGGAGGCGGGCTTTTTCATGATCTTCTACCTGGCCGCACTGCAGACGCACTCGCCCGAGCTGGAGGAGGCCGCGCGCCTCGAGGGCGCCAGCCGCGGCGCCTTCTTCTGGCGGGTGACTTTCCCGCTGCTGATGCCCACCACGCTGTTCGTCTTCATCAACGCCACCCTGAACAGCTTCAAGCTGGTGGACCACCTCTTCATTCTCACCAAGGGCGGCCCGGACAACGCCTCCAATCTGCTGTTGTACTACATCTACGAGAACGCCTTCTCCTTCTTCGACACCGCCTCGGCCGCCACCCTGACGGTGATCCTGCTGGCAATGCTGGCGGCCATGGCCATCGTGCAGTTCACCGTGCTGGATAAAAGGGTTCACTACCGATGAAGCGCTACGGTTTTTCGGTGGAAACGCTGGCGGCCTGGCTGCTGGCCGTGCTGTGGATCGCGCCGCTGGTGTATGCCTTCTGGGCCGCCTTCCATCCCTCGGAATACGCCGTGCATTTCAACCTGCTGGCGCCCCTGACCCTGGACCAGTTCAGGGAGGCCTGGCGCCAGGCACCCTTCATGCGCTACTACTTCAACACCTTCGTGCTGGTCACCATGATCCTGGCGGCCCAACTGGTGCTGTGCACGCTTGCGGCTTACGCTTTCGCACGCCTCGAGTTCTGGGGCCGCGAGGTCATGTTCGGCCTGGTGCTGCTGCAGCTGATGATCGTACCCGAAGTGCTCATCGTGGAAAACTACCGCACCCTGGCGGCATTCAACCTGGTGGACACCATCGTGGGCATCGGCCTGCCCTACATGGCCTCGGCCTTCGGCATCTTCCTGCTGCGTCAGAGCTTCAAGACCATCCCCCGCGAACTGGAAGAGGCGGCGCGCATGGAGGGTTGCGGCATCCTGGGGGTCCTTTGGCGGGTTTACGTGCCCACGGCGCGGCCCACCTACCTGGCCTACGCGCTGGTGTCCGTCAGCTACCACTGGAACAACTTCCTGTGGCCGCTGGTGGTGACCAACTCGGTCGAGACCCGGCCGCTGACCGTGGGCCTGGCCATTTTCGGGGCACCCGAGTCGGGCGTTGACTGGTCGGTGATCTCCGCCGGCACCCTGCTGGCCGTGGCCCCGCTGCTGATCGCCTTCTTCCTGTTCCAGCGCCAGTTCGTACAGTCCTTCCTGCACGCTGGCATCAAGTAGGCGTGCCCGGCCGCGGACCGGGCCTGGAACCTTTCCAAAGGAGCGATGTCCATGTACGACTGCCACGCCCACCTGGCCCTGCCCGATTTCGACCGCGACCGGACTGAAGTACTTCGCCGCGCCCGACGGGCGGGGGTCGAGAAAATCCTCGTGGTGGCCGAGGATCACGCCGACAGCCTGCGCGTGCTCGAGGTGTGCGGCCGCCACCCCGACATGCTGCTGCCCTGCGTGGGCCTGCACCCCGACCGCTTCGCCGAAGACGAGCCCGCACCGCCTTCACGGGAGGAAATCGAGGCGGTCTGCGACCTGGCCCGGCAACACCGCGCGCGCCTGGCGGCCGTCGGCGAGGTGGGCCTGGACTACTGGCGGGTGAAAAGCAAAGAGCGGCGCGAACTGCAGCGCGGCTGCCTGCGGCGGATGGCGGCGCTGGCGGCCGAACTCGACCTGCCGCTCAACGTGCACGCCCGTTCGGCCGGGCGCCACGCCATCGGCCTGCTGGCCGACTGCGGGGCGCGCCGCGTGCTCATGCACGCCTTCGACGGCAAGGCCGGCTACGCCGTCGAGGCCGCCCGGCTTTTCGGCTGGCTGTTCTCCATCCCGCCCTCGGTGGTGCGCTCGCGGCAGAAGCAAAAACTGGCCCGCGCACTGCCCCTGAAGCACCTGGCCCTGGAGTCCGACAGCCCGGTGCTGGGCCCCGACCCGTCCATGCGCAACGAACCCGCCAACCTGGCCGTCACCGTCCGCTGTCTGGCCGATCTCAAACAGACCCATCCCGCCGAGTTGCTTGGCATCATCGATCGCAACACCCGCAATATCTTACGCGCAGTTCCCAATAGCGTATAACGTATTTTTCAACAACGCGCGGCCGCGGTCCCTTTCCAGTCCCTGCCGACCCACCACAAACGGCGGTGTCATACGAGTCAAGGACCCGGAGGGACGTCTTGATTTTATCAACCAGGGGAAATTGAATTTGGTAACCGGTAGCAAGCCGCTATTGCTGGCCGAGCAGGGTGGACAGTTCAACTTCCGCAATGAGTCTGGATCCGTGGCAGGTTCGTCTTTCCGGTTTCAATGTACCCAGGGAGTTTTCAATGTGGTTGCAGGAGATTTGGGAGCTGTAAGCAATCTGCCGATTGAGGCAGTAGAAGTATAAAATACATCTATGGAGGCACGCATGGTGCCGGCATATTAGATGTGTTCATTTTTCAGAGATCATCTGTTGACAGCCTGGTTGTCTCGGGCAACGCCAACATATGGGTGGGAGCCGACTTGCACCTCAGCGAACTATTTCTTCAAAGCAAAGGAAAAACTTTCCACCCGGGGGAATGGATCCTTACCGAGGACACTTTCGATTTTGGGAAAATTCATCTGACTGCCGATGGTGCAACAATCACCGCTTCCGTGCCTGAACCGGACACTTTTCTGCTTTTGGGACTGGGTTTGATATGTTTGGGGGCCATGGCAAATCGACTAGGTCCGCTTTCTGCACAACCGGAGATAATCCACGAATAAAGTGCGTCTTTTCGCTGGATTGACCACGAAAAACATGAAACGCGAGATGGCGGCCGGATTCAACAGACGGCCGGTGCCGGATGTCGTCAGGCCGGAGATGGGGATGCGCATGGCGTTCATGCCCGGCCGGAGGGTGAAGCGGCGGTTGTAGCGGTCGGCGTAGGGCGGGGTGTCCTCGCGGTCGTCGATGCGCACGGTGATGTGGAGGGTTTCCGCCCCGGGGTTGAAGATCTCGAAGCGCAGGCTTTCGAACCCGCGCCAGTCGTGTAGCATAAGCCGGGGGGACAGGCCGGGGTATGTCGACGGATAGAGGTCCATGCGCAGCGAACGCCGGCCGTGGACGGCGTGCAGCGGTGAGAGGGCGTAAAGCACGCGGCACTTCCAGTGCAAGCGGTCCAGATCACCGTCCTTTTCGAAATCGTAGAGCACCCGGTCATGCCGCGGCGTCCTGTCGCAGGCCGCCAGGACGGCGAGGCCGGCCAGGAAAAGCAAGAACCAGACGGTTCGCCCGCAACGTTGCATGGAGCCATCTTTCGAATCTAGAAGTGGAAAACAACCAGCTCGGGCCGGCGGTGGATGCGGATGGGCACGTGGCTGGTGCCGATGCCCCGGCTGACGTAGAGCGTGTTCTGCCCGCGCCGGAAGAACCCCTGGTTGTACGCGGCGTTCTTGGCGTAGCCGATCAGCCGCCAGAACCACCCCGGCAGCGGCACCTGGCCGCCGTGGGTGTCCCCGGACAGCATCAGGATGCGGCCGTCCGCCGGCACTTCGTCGAAGGCCAGCGGGTCGTGGCTGAGCACGATGGTCGGCAGGCCGCTTCCCCCGGCGGTAAGCTGCGCCTCCTCCTGCCGCCGTTGGTCCCGGCCGTTGCCGTCCAGGCCCACGATGCGCACCGGCCCCCCGCCGGTTTGGATCACGGCGGACGTGTTACGCAGGAAATGCACCCGGTGGCGCCGGGTGGGTTCCCCCGAACCCGGCCGGTGGCAGAACAGGCAACTGCGGCGCGAGTCGCTGTAGTCGTAGTCGCCCATCACGGCCCACACCCCCAGCGGGGCGTCCAGCCGGGACAGAAAGGACAGCGCCGCCGGGTAGTCGCCGCGCCAGTGGACATAGTCGCCGGTCAGGAAAATGATGTCGGGTTTCAGGCTGCGCAGGCGCGCCAGGATTTTCCCGGCCAGGCGATCGTCCGCCGTCAGGTGCAGGTCGGTGAGCTGCACCGCCACCCTGCCGGCCAGGGCGCGGCGCAGGCCGGCGTCTTCGATGCGCAGGTGGTGCGTCTCCAGCCAGGCCGGTTCCACCAGCAGGCCATAGGCCATGACGAGCGCCGCCAGCAGGACGATACAGGCAATGATGCGCTTCACTTTACTCAGAAACCGTTGTCCAGTTCACCGACATAGCCACAAACCCCGGCGCGGGGTGAATTGGCAAACGGCATGAGGAACTCCTCGCCGCATTCATGCCCGGCGCTGCAATCCTCGCACAGCCAGCCGCTGTCATCCCACTGACACTGCTGGCAGATGACCGTGGCCTTTTTCTCGCCGCACTCATCGCAGGGAACTTCCAGCGCTGCGTTGCGGGCCAGAAGTTCCACCCTGGCATTTTCCTTCGTCCCTGTCTGGAACCAATCCACGAATTTGATCTGAAGTTCCGTGGTACTGCCGAAATCGTACTGGTAGTGCAAGGTCTGGCCGGGCGAAACCACATGGCGGATCTTTTTCGCCATGGAGATTTCCTCTCCCCAGCGCCGATAGGAAAAGGCACTCATGTGGCCGCAGCACTCCAGCCAGATGGCCCGCAAAAAGTGATCCAGGTCTTCCAGCCGGGCATCGTATGCCAGCAGCAGGTGCAGAAAGTAATCCGATCCCTGCCCGGGGGTCACCAGGAAATAAAACGACGTCCGTTTTTTCCCGGAAGCTTCTGCGTCCGCCCGCTTCCTGAGACAGGACCGGATGTGACGGGACAACCCCCGCTTGCTGAAAGTTCTTCCGCATATGCGGCAACTTGTTTTCGGTGCGTGATATTCCATTTTCTTTAAAATCCTCGACGGGCAAAGGACCGGATGTCTCGCGTTGAGAAAGTACGCCGGCCGTTCGACGTCTAGATCTCCAGAGACGGGATCCCCAGGGCCTTGCGCTTGTTTTCGATGTGGCGCCGGATCAGCACGGCCGCCTTTTCCGGGTCGGGCTCCACGGCAAATGTCGCGCCCACCACGTCGTTAAGGCCCTCGGTCAGCAGGCCGACCACATTGGCGCTGCCGGTCACGGGCGGCATGGGGCCCAGCACGGTGTAGACGCCCGAGGCCACGAAGTAGGTGCCGATGGTGGCGGCCTTTTCCGAGTACCACTCGGGGGCCGCTCCGGCCAGGGGCAGGTCGCTGATGTCCACGCCCAGGGCGTCGGCCAGGGCCGAGGCCAACACCAGGATGCGCACGTTGTCCACGCAGGAGCCCAGGTGCAGCACCGGCGGAATGCCCAGGGCGCCACAGATCTCCTTCAGGCCCGGGCCGGCCATCTCGATGGCCTCGGGGACCTTCAGGCCGGCCTTGGCCGTGGCCACCGACACGCAGCCCGTGTCCACCACCAGGATGTCGTTCTCGATCAGGCGTTTGGAGAGGGTCACGTGGCCGTAGTCGTGCTTGATCTTGGGGTTGTTGCAACCCACGATGCCGACGGCGCCGCGGATCTTGCCGGCCTTGATGGCGTCCAGCAGCGGATCGGGCGTGCCGCCCAGGGCGCCCACGATGGCCTCCACCGAGAACCCGCCCACGG
>Ga0256914_1004434_pt1 | contig 10550 bp, 10 predicted proteins | sample HulkmetaG_FD_191571 | JGI IMG/M metagenome (GOLD analysis project Ga0256914, IMG submission 191571) | Hydrothermal chimney microbial communities from Main Endeavour vent field at the Juan de Fuca Ridge, Pacific Ocean - Hulk | ecosystem: Environmental > Aquatic > Marine > Hydrothermal vents ...
TTTTGCTAGATTTTGTTGAGTGTGTAGTCTTCCTGCTGTATCAATGATTACTCTATCAAGACCTTTTGCGATAGCAGAGCTAATAGCATCATAAGCAACAGCTGAAGGGTCATGCCCTTGTTGTGTGTATACAATAGGTGTATCTAATTTATCTGCCCATCTTTTGAGTTGTTCAATAGCTGCGGCTCTAAATGTATCTGAAGCGGCTAGGAGGACTTTTTGATTTAAATTGTTTTTATAATAGTGAACTAGCTTTGCAATAGTTGTGGTTTTACCAGCTCCGTTAATTCCAAAAATAAGTTCAATGTATGGTTTTATATCTTTTTGTTCTTCTACTTTTTGAACATCAATGAAATAAGAGAGTAAAATTCGTCTTAGATCTCTCCTTTTTACACTGTTTGATGGAGGAAGATAATATATAATCTCCTCTACTAATTCATAAGTTACATCTGCTTCTAAAAGTATCTCTTCAAGTAGCTCTTTGGTTACACTATCACTCTTTTTGGGAACAATTGATTTGATAGAATCAGTTGTCTTTTCTAATGCCTTTTTAAAAAATCCAAACATTATTTTTTAAGTGCCTTTTGAATATCTGCATCAATCATCTCTTCAGGTGCTACACCTACATAATGAGTATGATAATTTCCCTTTTTATCATACATTACCATTGTAGGTAGGCTTCTAATACCGCCTAGTGCTTGTGAAAGAATAAAATTTTCTTTGGAATTTGAGACAGGAAATGATAGTTTGTGTTTTGTGATAAATCTTTCAATTTCACTATTCTCTTTATTTTCTTCCATTAAAATAGCAATTACTTGTATAGTATCTTTGTATTTAGCTTGAAGACTATTTAGATGTGGAATAGCCGCACGACATGGTGGACACCAAGTAGCAAAAAAGTCTAATAAAACAATTTTATCTGGATAATCAGGAAATTTTATACCATTTTCTGTTGAGATAAGTTTAATTTTTTCTCCAGTAGTAGTTTTTAGAAATATAGCATTAGATTCTTGAACCATATCTTCAATAGAAGCTGCCATAGATGCTGTTGAAATTTTTTGACTCTTATTTGTCTCCTCTTTCTTAGGTTCTTCTCTTACTTGTGGCTCTTGTTTTATTGGAGTCTCCTCCACAACTATTTGTTCTTCTCCACTTGGTTGTGTTTTATCTTGACAACCATTAAAAAATAGCCCAATTGTAAAAGCTATTACGAAAACTCTTGATATCATCTTTAACCTTATGTTATAGTATGAATCAATTATATAGAATAACTCCTTATAGGTTTAAAATGAATAAAATAAAATTACGGAAAAAGTGTATAAAAAAGCTAAAAAAAGTATCAAAAAGTAACTCTAAATTTTCAAAAGATAAAAAAATTTCCCAAAAATTGGAGACAATTATTAATTCTAAAAAAATTAAAAGTATACTCTTTTATCTCCCTCTTGGGATTGAGGCTGATTTGAGAAAATTGATGCTATTTTATAAGAAAAGATTAAAAATTTTTGTACCTTTTATAGAGGGTGAAAGTTTTAAAATGGTAGAATATAGGTTACCTTTAAAGAAAAATGGTTTTGGTATATTAGAGCCAGCAAGTTCACGATTCATGCAAAAAGAGGTTGATTTAATTGTAGTTCCTGTGGTTGGGGTTGATCGGAATTTACAACGAATCGGATTTGGTAAAGGTATGTATGATAGATTTTTTGAAAAGCTACAGAAAAAACCAATAGTAATATTTGTACAACGAGAGAAGTGTTTTACCTCCCAAAAGGTATGTGATTCACATGACATTTATTGTGATTATTATGTAACCCCTAAAGATATTATAGTTCGAGGTAGAAAGTAATGATAAATGAGATTTTACTCTTAGGTGGTGGTGGCATCGCTGGGGGATTAGTGGCATTTTTTGGTGCAAAAAAAATGCACAGTGCTGATGCTAGAATACACTTTGAGCAAGCAAAAGCAAAAGCAAAAGCAATAGAAGATGAAGCCAAAGCAGTTTTGAAAGATTCAAAAATAGAGATCAAAGAGCTTGAACTTGATGTAAAAAATAGTTATGAAGAGAAGGTTAATTCTCTCATGAAAGAGCATGAACATAGATTTAAGGAGCTTCAAAAAAAAGATGAAAATTTAAATAATTTATTTAAAGATGAACTTAGAAGTATAACTAGAGAGAAAGATGAGATTAAAAAAGATAGAGATAGTCTTTTAAAGTTTGAAGAAGAGATTAAAGAGCTAAAAACTGAATATGCAGAGAAGATTTCTGATGCTGAAAAATTGGTAGAGAGATCTGCGGGAATGACGAAAGAGGAAGCTACTGATATTATTCTTAAGAGAGTTGAAGAGGATTCTCGTGCAGATATTGCTCATATTGTAAGAAAATATGAGATTGAAGCTAAAGCCCAAGCTAAGAAAAATGCCAATTTTATATTAGCCCAAGCTACTTCTCGTTATGCGGGAGATTTTGCTTCTGAAAGATTGATGAATACTGTTAATTTACCTAGTGATGATTTGAAGGGTCGTATTATTGGTAAAGAGGGTAGAAATATTAAATCTTTAGAGATGATTTTGGGTGTGGATATTATTATCGATGATACTCCAAATGTTATTATTCTTAGTAGTTTTAACCTTTATCGTAGAGCAATTGCTACAAAAGTTGTCGAAGAGTTGGTTGAAGATGGTAGAATTCAGCCTGCAAGAATTGAAGATGTATATAAGAAAGTATCTAGTGAATTTGAAGAAAAAATGCTTCAAGAGGGTGAAGATATTCTTTTTGATTTGGGAATTCATGATATTCATATAGAGATAATTAAACTTATTGGAAGACTTAAATTTAGGGCTAGTTATGGACAAAATGCTTTAGGACACTCTTTGGAAGTGGCACATCTTGCAGGTATTATTGCTGCTGAGTGTGGCGGTGATGAAAAACTTGCAAAAAGAGCAGGAATTTTACATGATATTGGAAAAGCATTAACTCATGATTTTGCTGGAAGTCATGTTGATTTAGGTGCAGATGTATGTAACCGCTATAAAGAACCTGAAGCAGTTATTAATGCTATTTATGCTCATCACGGACATCAAGAACCTACCTCTGTAGAGTCAGCAGCAGTATGTGCGGCAGATACACTCTCTGCTGCAAGACCAGGAGCTAGGCGAGAAGTTTTGGAAGCATTTCTAAAAAGAGTTCAAGATATTGAAGAGATTGCTGTTAGTAAAAAGGGTGTGCAACAAGCTTATGCCATCAATGCAGGTCGAGAAGTAAGAGTAATTGCCAATGCAACTTTGATAAATGATGATGAATCAATTCTTTTAGCAAAAGAGATTGCAAAAGAGATTGAAGAGAAAGTTCAATATCCTGGTGATATTAAAGTAAATGTTATTAGAGAGTTGAGAGCTACTGATTTTGCTAGATAAAGTGAGAGGCTAGACCAGCTTTAAGGTCTAGTTGCTCTTGTTATGCTTGGTACAACTCTGTACTAAGATATCGTTCTCCTGTATCACAAAGAATTGTGACAACTGTTTTACCTGGATTTGCTTTTGCAATTTGGGAAGCTGCAAAAACATTTGCACCCGCTGATATACCTACCAATAATCCTTCATTTTTAGCTAAATCTCTTGCTGTATTTATAGCATCTTCATTTGATACTTGAATAATTTGGCTATAGATATCTTCATTTAGTACTCGTGGTACAAAACCAGCTCCAATACCTTGAATTTTATGAGGACCAGGATTTCCTCCACTTAAAATGGCAGAATCTTTTGGTTCTACTGCTACTATTTCAATAGTGGGTATCTTCTCTTTTAATACTTCACCAGTACCTGTAATTGTTCCACCTGTTCCAATTGCTGCAACGAAAAAATCAACTTTTCCTTCCGTATCATTATATATCTCAAGTGCTGTAGTTTTACGATGAATATCTGGATTTGCTGGATTTGAGAATTGTTGCAATACAAAACCGTTTTCGATATCTTGAGCTAATTGATCTGCTTTTTCGATTGCTCCTGCCATTCCTCTCTCTTTTGGAGTAAGTTCAATTTTTGCTCCAAGTGCAGAGAGTACCTTTCTTCTCTCTATACTCATAGACTCTGGCATAGTTAAAATAAGTTTTATATCCAAAGATGCACAAATACTTGCTAGGGCAATACCTGTATTTCCACTAGTTGGTTCAATAATCGTACTATCTTTATTGATAAGACCATTTTTTAAGGCATCATTAATCATGTTGAATCCAATACGATCTTTTACTGAACTTGTGGGATTTAAAAATTCACATTTACCTAAAATTGTAGCATCTGTTTGTGCAGAAATTTTATTGAGTTTGATAAGAGGTGTATTTCCTATAAGATCTGTAATATTATTAGCTATTTTCATGATAAATTCCTACCTTTATATTTGATTTATTTATATATCGACCATTATATATAAAAAATAGCACAAAATATTTATTTTTTTTAAAAGATGCCGATATTTATGAAAATAGTTTAAAGGTTTTAGTGTGAAAAAATTAGTAATTGTATTTTTGTGGATACAAATTATAACTGTAAGTTTATATGCTGAGTCATACATGGATATGAAAAAGGTTGCATATAGGTATCATGAAAGTGGGCAAACTAAAAAAGCATTGCATGTTGTAAATAATTTTATTAAAAAGAATCCTAAAGATTATAGAGGTAAAAATCTCTTGGCAGTTTTGTATTATTGGAATGGAGATAAAAATAGAGCTAAAAAAATCCTTAAAGATATAGTTTCAAAAACTGATTTTCCAGATGCTTCTAAATTGCTGATAAAGATACTTTATAAGCAAAAAAAGTACAATGATGTGATCTATTATGCTACTAATTTTTTGAAAAAACATAAAAATAATGCTGTAAGTAAAAGGCTTGCCTCTTCATATAAGAGAGTTGGAAAAGTCAAGAAAGTAAAAACTACAAAGCCAAAAATGGAGACAACTGTAGTAAAGTTTGAAAAAGAGAAGTCTGAACCTACACAAAAGAGAGTAAGTGATGATTTGGTATATATTTTAGATGTTGTGAAAAAAGATCCAAAAGATGCTATGAGTCGTTCTATTTTAGCTCAATATTTTTATAATCAAGGTGATTTGGATGAGGCATATAAATATGCCAAAGAGGTATTAAAAATAGATAACTCTTATAAGAGCATGGAGATGCTTATTAAAAAGATAGAGAAAAATAGAAATTTTAAACCACAAGGATTCAACATTGAGCAAAAAGCAAAAAAATTATTAGAAAATTTTTATAAACAAAAAGAGTATCTACGATATGTTAATCTCTATAAAGCATTGAAGGGACAGGGCATATCATTTAGAGAAGATGAACAATCAAAGATGCTTATGAGTTCTTTAGCTCTTTAGGGGATATAGACTCTTTTTTAAGATACGCTCTAATTTTTGGAGGTATTTTTTTTACTCTACACTCCTCTTTGAATTTTTTATTCATAGGGTATGTTGTGTATGGAGAGATATATATTATATTTTCTCCTATTGATATTGATATTATATTAGAGATGACAATCTCTTTTTGTTTTAGTATCTCATCTTTTTGTTTGGATGAGAGTATATATCCCATTCTCTTTACTATTTGATCTATGGCTCTTATATTCTCTTTTGGGTGTTTTGAGGTTTTTAATATTGTTAGTTTTTTGATTTGTTGGATAATCTTTAGTTTAAAAAGTTGATTTTTGTCCTCTTGTAGGTATTGAAAACTTCTAATAATACCTTTTTTGTATCTTTTGATTAATGAATCAGAGTACTCTCTTCTAAACTCATTTCTTCTAAACTTAGTATCAAAGTTGGTAGAATCTATAAAATATTTGATATTTTCTCTCTCTAAAAACTCTAATAACTCCTCTTTTGTACTATTTATTAGTGGGCGAATTAGTTTATAGTTTTCTCTTTGTTCTATTTTTTCATATCCCAAAATCTCTACAACACCAGCTCCTTTTGTAAGTTGCATTAAAAACCACTCTAGTTTATCATTTAATTGATGTGCCGTGATGAGGTTTTGGTAGTTGTACTCTAAGATGATCTCTTCAAAAAACTTGTATCTCTCTACTCTTGCATTGTATTCAAAATTGCTATTTTGGAGTTTAACTCTTTTGATAAAACATTTTTTGTTATATTTTGCAGATAGCTCTTGTGCATATAGCAGTTCATCTTTTGAACTCTCTCTAATTTGATAATTTACAATAGCAATATCAAAATCTATATCTTCTTTTAATAATATAAAAAATAGTGCAGTAGAGTCTACTCCCGCAGAAAAGGCTAATAGACTCTTTTTCTCTCTAAGCTGATCTAAGGATTGTTCCAATAAGATTATCTCCAGCCATGTCTGTGATTTTGGCTATATAGATTTTTCCAATCTCTATCTCTTTGCCACTCTCATTTTCATTGATTAGAATCTCTCCATCAATATCCTCTGCCCAGTTTATCTTTTTGGCTCCAATAAATAGTTCATGTTCACTACTTTCACCAACTGTAACTATTTTTATCTCTTGATTTAGTTCTCTTTTTAGACTCTCTTCTCTTTTTTCTTTGACAATTTCATTTATTATCTCAATTCTCTCATCTATGATTTCTGAATCTATCTTTTGATTATCCATGGTTTGAGCTTTTGTACCCTCTTCATCTGAATATGCAAATATACTAATACGATCAAATGAGGAGTCCTTTAAAAATTGACAAACCTCTTCAAAATCTTTGTCACTTTCACCTGGATGTCCTACAATAATACTCGTTCTCAAAAACCTATCAGGAGAGTTTTGCATAAATGATAGTTGATCAATGATAGTTTTTTGGGGTGCTCCTCTTTTCATTAGAGTGAGCATATTATCACTAATATGTTGTATAGGCATATCAAAGTAGTTGTGAAAGATTTTTGAATCTACTATTTTTTGAAGTATTTTTTGAGAGAGAGTTGAAGGGTATAGATATAAAATTCTTGCACTTTTAACACCTTCTATCTTTTCAATTTTATCTATAAGTTCAAATAGTCCATCTTTAATATCCAAATCTCTTAAATAAGAGCTACTATCTTGAGATATAAAACTAAAGTCATAAAAACCTTTTTCTACTAGATATTTAACCTCTTTTATTACTGAACTGATCTCTCTTGAGTGAAGTTTTCCTTTAAAGCTAGGAATAGCACAAAAACTACACTGTTGGTTGCAACCTTCACTTAGTTTAATATATGCATGGTGAGATGATCCTGTGATTACTCTATCTTCATTTTTAATAAGATAAGATTCTGGAGAAAATCTATTCTCTTTTTTTGCAATCAATTCATCAATTTTGTCATAATCTCCAACACCTGTAAAGATATCTACCTCTTGAAGCTCCTTTTGAAGCTCCTCTTGATATCTTTCGCTAAGGCAACCACTCATGACAAGTAGAGAGTCATCTTTTCTTCCATCATGAAGATCTAGTATCGTTTGGATACTCTCCTCTTTTGCAGCGTCAATAAAACCACATGTATTTACAATAATTACATCTGCATCTGTGCTATCATCTGTAATATCATACTCTTTTAGTTTGCCTAGCATTACTTCACTATCAACCAAGTTTTTTGTGCATCCTAGTGAAACCAAGTGTAATTTTTTACTCATTTTTATATCCATATATTATCAATTAATCTCGTAGTTCCTACTTTAGCAGCGACAAGTATAATTGTATTATTTAATTCTACTGTTTGAATAGGGTTAAAATCCCTATCTACAATTTCAATGTACTCTATCTCACATTCACTTAAAATTTCTCGCATATTTTTTTTGAGTATATTGCTCTCTTTTATACCTTCTATTATTGATTTGGCTGATTTTTTTAAGGCTTTTGAAAGAGAAAGAGCTTCTATTCTCTCTTGAGAAGATAGATATACATTTCGACTACTTAGTGCTAGTCCATCACTCTCTCTTATTATGTCACAGGCTACTATATTGGTATCCAAAAATAGATGTAAAGCCATTTTTTTGATTAAAAAGAGTTGTTGTGCATCTTTTTTGCCAAAATAAGCATTTGTTGGCTTGGTAATATTTAGAAGCTTAAGTACAACTTGTAAAACTCCATCAAAATGGTGAGGTCTGTTATACCCCTCCAAAATAAAACCTTTAATAATAGGAGCTGTGATATTTAACTCATCTTTTTGATATATATCCTCTTTTTGTGGTAAAAAAACTATATCAACACCAGCTATAGAGCATATTTTGAGATCTGCCTCTATTTTGGAGGGGTAACTATCAAGATCTTCCCCTTCTAAAAATTGTGTAGGATTTACGAAAATTGATACTATTGTATAGTCATTCTCTTCTACTGATTGTTTGATTAGTGAAATGTGACCTTCATGTAAGGCTCCCATTGTTGGAACAAAGCCAACTTTTTTATTTAAGCTGTTTCGGTATTTTAATAGTTCATTTGGGTTTGTAAATTGTTTCATGTTTGAAGTCTCTTTTGTGTAAAATAGATTTAATTATATTGTAACAAAGTTAGGAGAAAATTTTGGATAGTTATGAATACAATGAACTTCTAAATAGATTAAAAACAAAAATAGGAAATATAGAACAGATTATAAATCCTGAAAAAGTAAATGCTAGATTAGCCGAAATTGACCAAATTGAACAAGATCCAGAATTTTGGAGTGATGCAAAAAAAGCAGCAGTAATTGGACAAGAGAAAAATAGAGCTTTATCTATCATGAAAAAGTATAAAAATGCTCAAATTGCAGTAGAAGATGCTTTTGAAATGTTGGAAATGGTTGAGATGGAGAATGATGAAGAGAGTAGAGAAGAGCTATTTTCTGAGGCAGGAACATTAGAGGCATTAGTCAATAAAGTAGAAGTAGAGATGATGCTAAGTGGTGAAAATGATAATAAAAATGCGATTGTCTCTATTCACCCAGGTGCTGGTGGGACTGAGAGTCAAGATTGGGCTCATATGCTCTATCGTATGTATCTTCGCTGGAGTGAAAGAGAAGGTTTTAAAATAGAAGTATTAGATTATCAAGCAGGAGAAGAGGTTGGCATCAAAGATGTTAGTTTTATGATAAAGGGTGAAAATGCTTATGGTTACATGAAAGCAGAGAATGGAATTCATAGATTAGTGCGAATTTCCCCTTTTGATTCAAATGCAAGAAGGCATACATCTTTTAGTTCTGTTATGGTCTCCCCTGAAGTTGATGATGATATAGATATTGAGATAGAGGATAAAGATATTCGAGTAGATACTTATCGAGCAAGTGGAGCGGGTGGACAACATGTTAATAAGACAGACTCCGCAATAAGAATTACTCATATAGAGAGTGGTGTAGTTGTTCAGTGTCAAAATGATAGAAGTCAGCACAAAAATAGAGCAAATGCTATGAAAATGTTAAAATCAAGGCTCTATGAGCTTGAATTAGAGAAGCAACAAGCAGAGAAAGATGGTATTCAAAAAAGTGAAATAGGTTGGGGTCATCAGATTAGGTCATATGTTTTAGCCCCTTATCAGCAAGTAAAAGATACTAGAAGTAACAAAGCATACTCTCAGGTAGATTCTATTTTGGATGGTGATTTAAATAAATTGATTGAAGATGTTTTAATTTCATTTAATTAGGTAAAATATATTAAAAATATATTACACTTGATTGTTTACTAATAAAAGTTTTATACTCTTTTTGTTAATATTGATATTGTAATCTGCCGATATTACCATTGGTAGAGATATCAATATTAAATAAGGAGACAAAGTATGAAAAAAGTTTTATTTATTTCAGCAGTAGCGGCAGTAATGTTATTGAGTGGATGTGGCGGCGGGGGTGGTTCATCGTCTAGTGATGATGCAACACCAGCAGCAGCAACACCAGCAGCAACAACTGACAATACAACTCAGCAAGTAGCAGATAACACATCATCAACAACGGATGGTTCTGCATCAGCATCAGATGGGGGTACAGCATCGGCAGCCTCTAATAATGGTATCACTCCAGAAAAAGGTAACAATATCAAAGATGGTCTACATGATGATGGTACATCTAACAGACCAGCAGATCAAATAGTAACAATTGGGGATAGAGATTGGTTAGTGATTCAGACAAGTGAACTCAAAGATGATAATGCAACAAGTAGTTTTAGTGAAGCTTTTTTTCCAAAGAGAACTTGGGCAGAGGCGGATTACTTTTGTAAAAATTTTAAAGATGAGAAAAATCCTAATGCCACTTGGTCTTTGCCAACTCAAATAGAGTTGTTATCTATTATGACTCCTACTGTTGAAGATGTAAGAAAATTTGATGAGACTACTTCTCAATTTGTTGTGGATGCAAAAGTATTACCTTCAGAAGGTACAGTAGATGCTTTTCATAGTGCAATTTTTTATAATGTAGAGAATAAAACAGTATATTTAGGTAATGGATCTCTTGGTTCAGCTCAAATATCTTATACTGCCATAGATAAAGGGCAACCTGAAGAAGCTTTATTTACTTGTATTAAACAGTAATTTATCTATTAAATATTGTTATATTTTACATTTGCGATTTAGGAGTTTTTTATAAACTTCTAAATTGTCAAGTGT
>Ga0256914_1004435_pt1 | contig 10549 bp, 7 predicted proteins | sample HulkmetaG_FD_191571 | JGI IMG/M metagenome (GOLD analysis project Ga0256914, IMG submission 191571) | Hydrothermal chimney microbial communities from Main Endeavour vent field at the Juan de Fuca Ridge, Pacific Ocean - Hulk | ecosystem: Environmental > Aquatic > Marine > Hydrothermal vents ...
CGCCGGCCCAGGCGCTGGCGATCGTCGGTGAAGAGCGGCTGCGCAAGGCGTTGCACCACCATCACCAAGCAGCCCGCACCGAGACCGAGATCGAAAGGCTGCTGGCCGATGCCCGGGAACGGCTGCGGCGCGCTGGCTTCGACGACCGGCTCTGCCTCGTCGACGAGCTGGAGCGGCGGCTCGACGAGGCGGGATTCGACCGCGCCCGGGCCGAGACCTATTTTCGCGGCGGCGCCGTCAGCTGGATGATGCTCGGCGACGTCTCGGTCGATCACTACCGCGGGGAACGGGAAACCACGCAGCGCAACGCGCTGAACGACCATCTGCAGCGGCGCCTCGACGAACTGGACCGGCTGCGCGCGCTGGGCGACGGCGCAGTGACGATGCCCTACCGCCACGCCACCCGCGGCATCAAGCTGGTGCTGGAGGGCAACGACAAGGGTCGCGCCGCCGAGGATCTGATCGCCCGGGGCATCCCCGCCGACGCGATTCTCTTTACCGGCAACGAACTCTACCGTGGCGGCAACGACGATTCGGTACGGCGGGTCGAGGGCATCACGCTGCTGTCGGTGGGTGAACGGGCCGATCCCGGCGTCATCGATGGCGGCGTGCAAACCGAGGCGCTGTGGCAGTGGATGGCGGAGCTCACCACGGCGCTGGAGAAGGGCCAGCCCTGGCCAAAGCTGCTGCGGACGCTGCCGGAGCGGGCACGGCGCAAAGGCTATCTGCGCGACATCGCACGCTTGCAATCGGCCTGTGATCGCCATTGCCCGCTGCCGGCGGACACGCTGCGCTCGATCGACGACCAATTCCTGCTGGATTTTCACCTGCGCCACCGCGCGCTTTTCCTGCAAGCGAGAAAGGATCAGGAAAAACTGAAGAAAACCGAGTATGCGCTGGTCGCCCGCCTCGCCTCGTTGAAGACCCTGCCCTACGACCATGCCCGCAAGATCGTGCGCGAGCTGTTCGATCACAGCAAGCAGGCCGATCACCACCGGGTGGCGCGACGGCTCAAGCAGCATCTGCTGCCGGAGATCAAGGCGCTGCTGCAACAGTTGCTGCTCGACCAGACCGACCTGAAGCCAAAGAAGATACGCAACCGGTTTCGTCAGGTCGGCGGCATCGAAGAGATCGGCGAGGCCCTCCGGGCACTGCTCGGCGCCGCGGGGACGGACGACCCGCAGGCGGACTTCGACCAGGCGATGGGCATCGTCAACCACTGGGCCTACAGCCTCGAGGAGACCATCGGCAAATATTTCACCCGCCACGCCCGCTGGTGCCGCAGGCGGCTCGATCTGCAACGGGCGGTGATGACCGACCCCGCGCTGCAACAGAACCTGCCATCGATCGACAGCGACCGTTTCTTCGCCTTCTACCGCTGGCTGGCGCCACGGCTGGAACGCTCCCCCCACGCCAAGGACCTGGACAAACCGACCATCGTGCTGGTCTCCGGCACCTCCGGCGTCGGCAAATCGACGATCTCACAGAAAATCTCACTGGCGATGGGCATCCCGACCGGCTTCTCGTCGGACGTGGCGTCACGCTCGGTCATGCGTCAGGCGATGCGCTTTCTGCTCGGTGAGGAGAAGGCGCGGGAGACCTTTCCGGAGCTTTTCGGCTCATCTTTCGAGAAGGACTCGCTCGAGTGGTTCTACGCCCACGCGATGCTGACGATGGTCGGCGTCACCGGCAACATCGAGCGACTGGTGAAGGAGAACATCTCGGCGGTCATCGACGGCGTGGCGCTCATTCCCGGGACACTGCCAGCGATCTATTTCGAGACCGCCAATATCGTCTGGCTCACCATCTGCGTCGGCGACGAACAACGCCACTACGAACGCCTCGCCACCCGCAGTGAAACCGGCGTCCAGCGCGGCGGTTCCCGCCGTTACCAGCAGCGTTTCACCGCGATCCGGCACAACCACGACCATCTGGTGACAATGGCCCGTCGCGTCGGCACGCCGGTCATCGACAATGGCGACGATCTCGACCGCGCCATCGAAGAGGCGATCCGCCACGTGGCCAGCCCGTTCGCGGAACGCGCCCCCCGCATCGACGACCCGATACGGGAACGGGTGGAGAAGAGTCTGCAGGAGCGCACCACCTGGGAGGTGCAGAAGCCGCTCGATGGCGATCAGGCCGCCTCGACGTCACGCTGAGCCGCCCGGTTCAATGCCGACACCATCGCCCGCAACGACGCCGACACCGTATCCTGGCTGAAGGCGGCACCGGCGATCCGCTCGCCATCGACATTGAGCAACACATAGGCGACCGCCTCGGCATCGGTCCCCGCCGAGAGGGCGTGTTCGCCGTAGTCCACGACGCTCAGACGCCCGCCCCGCCACTGTGACCAGGCATCGACGAAGGCGGCGATGGCACCGTCGCCGCGCCCCTGCAGCAGGATCTCACCCGCGTCGGTGGCCAGCGTCACGGCCAGCTCGTCGCCATCCTCCCCCTTGAGGCGATAGCCGAGCAGCCGTACCGGCGCCTGGTCACGGACGAAGGTGTCACAAAAGATCCGGTGGATGTCATCACCACCGAGTTCGCCCCCGCGACACTCGCTCTCCGCCTGCACGCACCGGGCCAGCTCCACCTGCATCCAGCGGGGCAACCGCAGACCGTGATCCCGCTCCAGCACGAAGGCGATCCCGCCCTTGCCGGACTGGCTGTTGACGCGAATCACCGCTTGATAGTCGCGGCCCAGATCGGCCGGGTCGATCGGCAGATAGGCGACGTCCCACGGTTCGTCGTCGCGCTGCGCGGCCAGGCACTTGCGGATCGCATCCTGGTGACTGCCGGAGAAAGCGGTGTAGACCAGCTCGCCGACCCAGGGATGACGCGGATGCACCGGCAACCCGGTACAGGCCCGGTAGACCGCGATCATCTCATCCGGGTTGGAGAGATCGAGCCGGGGATCGATCCCCTGGCTGTAGAGGTTCATTGCCAGCGTCACGATGTCCATGTTGCCGGTGCGCTCGCCATTGCCGAACAGTGTGCCCTCGACACGATCGGCCCCCGCCAGCAACGCCAGTTCCGCCGCCGCCACCGCACCGCCCCGGTCGTTGTGGGTATGGACCGAGACGACAAGGCTGTCACGCCGCGCCACCTGCCGGCAGAAGCACTCCACCTGATCGGCGAAGACGTTGGGGGTCGCCACCTCCACCGTCGCCGGGAGGTTGATGATGGCCGGTCGTGCTGGCGTCGGCTGCCAGACATCGATGACCGCGTTGCAGATCTCGACGGCGAAATCCACTTCGGTGGCGGTGAAGCTCTCCGGCGAATACTGAAACGTCCAGCGGGTCTCCGGGCGCCTGGCCGCCTCGCGCCGCACCCAGCGCGCGCCAGCCACGGCGATATCGACGATGCCCTGCCGGGAGCGGCCGAAGACCTTTTCCCGCTGCGTCGGCGAGGTGGAGTTGTAGACGTGGACGATGGCGCGCTCGACCCCCTCCAGCGCCTCGAAGGTGCGCACGATCAGCTCCTCACGCGCCTGCACCAACACCTGCACGGTGACGTCGCGGGGAATCTGCCGCGCCTCGATCAACCAACGCAGGAAATCGTACTCATGCCGGCTCGCCGCCGGAAAACCCACTTCGATCTGCCGGAATCCGAGATCGACCAGCAACGCCCACATGCGTCGCTTCTGCGCCACCGTCATCGGCTCCAGCAGGGCCTGGTTGCCGTCACGCAGATCGACACTGGCCCAGACCGGCGCCTTGGTGATGCGTCGGTCGGGCCAACGGCGGTCGGGATTGTGCACCGTCGGCGGCGGAGCGTACTTGCGGTGATCGAACGATGTCATGGCGTGGCCTGTCACATTGCACTGAGAGGAAGACAGCATATATCAAACGATACCGCATATTGTTGCGAATATGCCTTGGAATTCGGCATCAAAGGGATGATAATTTCGAGATCAACCAGTTGAACGACAGAATATTTCTCATTGCCAATGGAACTCGACCGCTACGACCGCCGCATCCTCGACATCCTCCAACGCGATGGCCGCATCAGCAATCAGGCGCTGGCCGACCGCATCGGCCTCTCCCCCTCCCCCTCGCTGCGGCGTGTCAAGGCGCTGGAGACGGCGGGCATCATCCTCGGCTACCACGCCGAGCTGGACGCGCGAAAACTCGGCTACCGGCTGATGGCACTGATCCACATTTCGATGGAGCGCCACACCGCCGAACAGTTCGACGCTTTCGAAGCGGCCATCGAACGGCTGCCGGAGGTGCAGGAGTGCCTGCTGATCACCGGGCAGGAGGCCGACTACCAGCTCAAGGTGGTGGTCCAAGACATGGACGCCTATCAGGATCTGTTGCTCAACCGCATCACCCGTATCCCCGGCGTCACCGGCGTCCACTCCAGCTTCGTGCTGCGACGGGTCGTCGATCACCGCCGGATTCCGGTCGCCACCCCCTCCTGACCGGGTCTGCTACACTCTGGCCAGCGTCGGGCCCCTCTCGACAGTACCGTCACGAAATGCCATGAAATACCTTCACACCATGATCCGCGTCGGTGATCTCGATCGATCCATCGACTTCTACGTCAATGTGCTCGGCTTTCGCGAGCTGCGGCGCAAGGACTACCCCGACGGCAAGTTCACGCTGGCTTTTCTGCAGGCGCCGGGCGACGACGGTGACGATGCACCGATGCTGGAGCTGACCTACAACTGGGGGGTGGCGCACTACGATCTCGGCAATGGCTATGGCCATGTCGCCTACCGGGTGACCTCCATCGACGCCATTGGCAGGGCGCTCGAAAAGGCCGGGCTGGGTTTCTCATGGGGCCCCGGCTCGACGCCGGATGGTCGTAAGAGAATGGCGTTCATCGACGATCCCGATGGCTACAAGATCGAGCTGATCGAATCAATGGCCGATTGACGCGGGACTTTCGAGAGGGGGTGCCGGAGGTCGCGCGGCGATCTGTTTTCCGCCGGCCGTCGGGGTTTTCTCTTATGGCCGGCTACAGCAGCGGTGCCAACAGCCGGGCGATGCCCTCCAGCAGTTTCTGGCGCAGTGGAATCCGGCGACGGGCTTCCTCGGTGATCCGGCTCAGTCCGGCGATCTGACGGGCGAAGTCTTCCCCGAGGCTGCGGTTGACCCGTCCGCTGAAGAAGAAGAGATTGGCCTCGAAATTGAGCCGGAAGCTGCGCTGGTCCATATTGGCCGAGCCCAGCGTCGCAAACCAGTCGTCGACGATGACCGCCTTGCCGTGGCGCATCACATTGAAGTCTTGATAGACCTTGACCCCGGCTTCGATCAGTTCGTCGATGAAATAGTTGGCAGCGGCGGCCACGAGGCGGTGATCCGACTTTCCCGGGAGCAGCAGCCGTACATCGACGCCACGCAGCGCGGCGGTCTGCAATGCCATCGACATCGCCTGGTCGGGGATGAAATAGGGGGTCTCGATCCAGACCCGTTCCCGAGCCAGGTTGATGGCGGCGAAGATCAGTGTCGGAATGGCACGCCACTTCTCATCGGCCGGGCCGCTGGCCAGCAGTTGGGCATGGACCTCACCCGCCGGTGGCAGTTCGGGAAAGTAGCGTAGTGTCGCCAGATCCTCGCCGGTACTGTGATACCAGTCCTGACTGAAGACCTCCTGAAAGCTGTTGACCACCGGCCCGACGACCCGGCAGTGCAGGTCTTTCCACGGCTCACCGATGCCGGCGTATTCGTCACCGATGTTCATGCCGCCGGTAAAGCCGATGCCCCCATCGATGACGATGATCTTGCGGTGATTGCGATTGTTGATGGTGAGTTGACGCGACAGCGGACTCACCTTGAGGAACCACTCGACCTGTCCACCGACATCGAGCAGGGGCTGGAAGAAGCGCCGTCGGGTGCCGTAGGAGCCGACATCGTCGATCAGAACCCGCACCTCGACACCCCGCTGGCGGGCCTCGACCAGCAGGTCGCGGATGCGCCGGCCGGTGCGATCGGGCGCCCAGATGTAGTAGAGCAGATGGATGTGGTCCTTTGCCTCGCGAATCGCCCGTTCGATGGCATCGAAGGTGGTCGGCCCGTCACGACAGATCGTCACCGCATTGCCCGCCAACGGCCCCTGCTCATCGAGATTGGCAGCGAGCCGGACGAGGCTGCCGATCCGCCCCTTGGCCCGCATGACCGGGTTGCGCCCGTGGGTCAGTGGCGCCAGCGCCGGCGCCAGCTTCTGCTCGATGCGGCGGCGCTTGCGGCGCCGCAACCGCAGGCGGGCGGTGCCGAACACCCAGAACGCCAACAGGCCCAGATAGGGCAGCAGGACGATGATGATCACCCAGGCCAGGGTGGCCCCCGTCTCCCGCCGCTGCAGAATCACCTTTGGCAACAGCAGCCCGACGATCAGCGCATCGGCCAGCAGCCACCAGCCGGCATGATCGATGAACCAGAGGTCGTGGAGCATCGCGGGGTCAGAACCAGAAATCCGTCCCCTTGAGCAGAAACTCGGTATAGGGGATGTAGTGGGTACCGTCGCAGGAGAAGGTGAGGCTCACCATGCCGTTGAAGATGTTGATCGAACCGTTGCGCAGATAGAAGGTGGGATCGGACATGCGCAGATCACGCATGATGCCGAGAATGGCGGTGATGTCGTCCCGCGGGATCTCGGCGTTCATCGGATAGGGGTGCAGCGGAAACAGCAGACAGATGTCGGGATCGCTGAAGATCTCCTGGTCGAGAATGCGGTAGCGGTAGGGATCGTCCATCGTCCAGATGGTCGCCTGGCTGGACGAGAAGTGGATCGATGCCTGGAACACGCCACGATCGCTCATCAGCTCCTCGATGATCGACAGCGACTGCTCGATATGCTTGTCGAACCAGCTGTCGATGCGGCATTGCTGGAACACCTGACGGCGGATGGCGGGGTCCCCCTTGATCTGCCGCCAGTACCCCGGCTCGTCGTAGAGCTCCGACGTGAATGGCAGGTCGCGCAGGTTGAAATCGGCACCGAGATAGCCCAGCAGCTCGTCACCATCGTGGACCAGCTGCAATGCGGTGAGCGACGGCCGGCGCTCCCGCAGGCTGATGTAGGCATCGGAGAGCAGAAACCCCCAGCTCGGCATCGCCTCCTTCATATAGGGGCGATCGGTGCGGTCTCGCGCCATGTGCCCCGGCACGATGCCATCCTTGCCGACGTTGTCGCAGATCTGCACCCCGTTGGGGTCGAGACAGTAGAGAAAGGTACAGAACGGGATGCCGCCGAAACCGTCGATCAACACCCGCTCCAGCGCCGCCCGGTCGTGCCAGACCGGCACGCAGCGGGCCGCCAGGTCGGCCATCGGCTGGCGCAACTGCTCGGCCAGCTCCTTGCGTTGCAGATGAATCTTCTCCTTCCAGTTCGCCGACATCGCATCCGATCCCTTCGTGGTGACAACGGACCCATTATAGGAAGCGCCGGCCGATTCGTCGCCGCCTCCGTGAAAATGCCGGCGCAACCGCGCCGCATCGGATCGAACTCAACACCGGCCATCAGCCATCACCGGTACCGGTGCCGGCGCTGACTCCGGCGAACCGGCAACGTCAGCGCCGCCTCAGTAGTATCCCGGCGCATACCCGTAGTAACCGTAGTAGCCGTTGTCGCCATAACCGTTACCGTACCCATGGCCGTCGTAGCCACTGTAGCCATGGCCCTGCCCGTCACCATAGCCATGGCCATCACCGTAGCCGTCTCCATACCCGTGGGCAGTGCCATTGCCACGGCCATGACCGCGCGCCTTGCCCTTGAACTTGAAGCGGAAGGTCATCTCGCCATCGACCGCACCGTCGGCATCGGCATCGGCGCGACCGTCACCCCGGCCGTTGCCACGGCTTGCGCCGTACCCCCGGCCATTGCCATACCCGTTGCCATAAGCATTGCCATCACTACGGCCATAGCCGTTGGCATCGCCATGGCCACGCCCATCGTGGTAGTAGCGGCTGTCGCCGCGGTCGTTGCCGAAGATATCGTCGAACATGTCGAAGGGGTTCCAGCTGGCCTGGGCCGAAGCGGTGACCGCAGTCAAAGCCGTCACCAGCGCAATCTTGGAGAATTTCATGGCACTACACCTGTCTCAGAGTGGATTGTTGCGGGTCGGTTCGGCCGTCCCGCTCGTGTCTTGGAAAAATAGAATATAAGGATATTCTAATATATACAATGGATGGCATATTCTCCGCCTGATTCGAGATAAATCCCCCAACCTATTGATTCAAAAAAACAGATCACCACTTTCCAACCGCCCACCCAAGGGTTTTCCCGGGGGCGGAGAACGATCAATCCGACGCCCCGGTCACCCTTTTCCTCGCCACGCGCCTGAATCCGATCACGGTAACGACGACCCGGGCCGGCCACGGCGGCTTGCTCGCGGGAAACCACGCAACGCCCTATAATCGATGGACCTTTGGTTAGTCCGGACGGCAGGCCAACACCCCATGCGCAGATTTCGTTTCGCCATCATTGCCTTGCTGCTGGCACTCTCCCTACCCGCCCTCTCCGCGCCGACGATCCAGCCTCGCATCATCGGCGGCGTCGAAGCACCGCGCGACGACTGGCCCTACATGGCGGCACTGATGAACAAGATCCTCGGCATCACCGTCGCCGGCGCCAGCTACCAGGCCACCTACCTCATCGGTTCTCCCATCTACCTCTTTGCGGGGGCCCTGGTGGATTGCGGGCTGGCCAGCGAACCCTGCGCCGGGGTTCAGGGCGAGATCTGCCTGATCGCGCGTGGCAACAACACCTTTGCCGAGAAGGTGCGCAACTGTGCCGCCGGCGGCGGCGTCGGCGCCATCATCTACAACAACGAGCCGGGCAATTTCCTCGGCACCCTGCAACGGGCCAAGACCACGATACCGGCCGTCAGCATCAGCCAGGAAGACGGGGCGGCATTGCTGCAACACGTGGGCGAAAAGGCTTCGTTCGGCTACAGCAATCTGATCCCGACCGAAAGCTATTGCGGCGCCACCTGGATCGGCGACGTCTGGGTTCTGACCGCGGCGCACTGTGTCGCCGATATCGAACCCAAGGCCATCATGGTGAACATCGGCGCGCACGACCTGCGTTACGACCAGCGCAACGTGACCGGCGTCACCGAGATCCTGATTCACAGAAACTACGACCCGTACCGCATCAGCAACGACATCGCCCTGCTGCGGCTGCAACAGGCACCCGAAGGCATCGAACCGGTGGCGCTGGCCAGCGAAACCCAGCTCGACCGCGCCATTGCGGCCGGACGGCTGGTCTATATGCTCGGGCGTGGCCAGCAGGAGCCGGTCGCGCCCGGCGAGGATGCCCCCCCCACGCCCGTGGTCTATGAACTCTACGAAGTCGCCGTGCCATTGGTGGACAACCAGACCTGCGCCGACGCCATCGATGCAGTGCTCTATCCCAACGGCGATACGCACTCTGGCCTGGTCACCGACCAAATGGTCTGCGCCGGCCGTCCCGAGGGCAATGTCGGCACCTGTTTTGGCGACAGCGGCGGGCCGATGATCCTGTTCGAGAACGGGATTCCCTACCTGGGCGGCATCACCAGCTGGGGGATCGGCTGCGGCCAGCCGGGACTCTACGACGTCATGACCCGGGTCTCCGCCTACAAGCACGAGGTGGAGGCGGCGATCAAACTGCGGGAGAAGAGCGGTGTTGTCGGTTCGGGTGAATTCGGCGGCACCAACGACGACAGCACCGCCGGCTCAACGGAAGAGAAGCGCTCCGGCGGCGCGCTCTCCGGCTGGCTGCTGTTGCCGCTGTTGCTGCTCGCGGCGTTGCGTGGACGGCGAATCCTGCCCTCGCTTGCCATCGCGCTGGCCGCCCTGCCCGGCTGCCAGCCCATCGCCACCACCCTTGCCGCCGATACCCACCCCCCGATGGAAAAACTGGAACCCCTGCAAGCGATCGATATCGACCGTCACGGCGTCGAAATCACCGTAATCTCCACCGGGTGCACCGGCGCGGACGACTTCCGGCTGGCGCTGGAGGAGAACACCGACGACCACGCGACACTGGCCATCTACCGCGTCCGACCCGACCACTGCCGCCGCGCACCGATGCCGGTCACGCTGCGGCTGCCATGGAGCAGCGAGACGCCTTTCCCGCAGAAACGGCTGCGCATCGCCAACCCCATCTCCCCGCCGGCGGCGATCCGCTGATCTTGCGGGCGCCACCGCCCCGACCCGCTCACGCCCAGTCCCCCTCCAGCACGACGATGCTGTGGGCGCGCATCGTGTATTCGCCACCACGCAGTCGAATCGACGACTGCGGCGGCAGGATGTCTCGTGGGGCCGACTGGCCGGTATCGACGACCCGCCGCCACTGCACGCCACGGAGCAGCGGCAGCGGCATCGCCTGCTCGAGATCGGACATGTTGAGCATGACATGGAGATGCGGTTCCCCCGCTTGGACCGCCGACAACGTGAACGCCAGCGTCTGGGCGACCGGATCGTCCCACTCCGGTGGTTGCAGATCGGGGCCGTACCAGCTGATGTCGGGGATCCCGGTCAGTTCCACCACCTCACCGGTGAGGAAGTGACGCCGCATCAGGGACGGATGACGGCGGCGCAGCGCAATCATCTCCCGGGTG
>Ga0256914_1004436_pt1 | contig 10549 bp, 7 predicted proteins | sample HulkmetaG_FD_191571 | JGI IMG/M metagenome (GOLD analysis project Ga0256914, IMG submission 191571) | Hydrothermal chimney microbial communities from Main Endeavour vent field at the Juan de Fuca Ridge, Pacific Ocean - Hulk | ecosystem: Environmental > Aquatic > Marine > Hydrothermal vents ...
TCCTCGAACTTGTAAAGGGGAAATACGTGGATGGTTGGGACGATCCAAGGATGCCGACTATCTCCGGATTAAGAAGAAGGGGGTATACCCCAAGCGCAATAAGGGAATTCTGCAAGCGCATAGGTGTTTCAAAGGTTGAGAGTACCGTTGATATAGCATTTCTCGAGTTCGTTCTTAGAGAAGAGTTAAACAAAACGGCAGAGAGACGAATGGCGGTGTTAAACCCGGTAAAACTTGTAATAACAAACTACCCAGAGGACAAAGAGGAATGGTTTGATGCAGACAACAACCCCGAGGATCCCAAAGCCGGTAAGAGAAAAATTCCATTCTCACGAGAGCTCTACATAGAGCGAGATGATTTTATGGAAAATCCCCCAAAAAAATACTACAGATTATCAATCGGAAGAGAGGTGAGACTAAAACATGCGTATCTAATAACATGCACCGATGTAATAAAGGATGAGAATGGCAATATAGAGGAGATACACTGCACCTACGATCCCCAAACAAGGGGGGGTGAGGCTCCCGATGGTAGAAAGGTAAGGGGGACCATCCATTGGGTCTCCGTAAAACACGCATTTAAGGCCGAGGTTCGCCTATACGATAGACTCTTTACAAAGGAGAATCCCCTCGAGGTTGAAGAGGGGAAAGAGTTTACCGATTACATAAACCCCCAATCCCTGATAGTACTCAAGGAATGCTACATGGAACCGACCCTGAAAGAGGCTAGGCTTGGAGAGAACTATCAGTTTCTGCGTAAGGGCTACTTCTGTCTCGATAGCAAAGACAGCACCCCCGATAGACCTGTTTTTAACAGGACGGTGGCACTCAAAGACTCCTGGGCAAAGATAAGCAAAAAGTTGAGTAACACGAAATAAAATACTTGCACACCCTTCCGGGATTATCTATCCTATAAGATTAGAAGGTGCACAACTTCCGTGTGTTTTCACAGATTGGGGGTCTTTAACAATGAAGTTAAGAACAAAGATACTGGGGATCACCGCCATTATCTCTCTGATGATACTTGTGTTAGCGGGGGTAATGCAGGTTTCCCTTATAACCTACAACAACGACATTGATAAAACATTCAAAATCATAAACATCACAAATAACTTCATCGAGAACTTTAACAACAAGAGCAACTTCTTTCTAACCAAGGACATAAGTCATCTAAAAAATAACAAGACCATACTAAAAAAGATAACCGACACCCTAACCGCCCTAATAAATAGAGAAAAAAATAAAACAATAAGGGATAAGTATATTCTCCTTAAAAAACAGTTTCAAACAGTCTCCAAACTCACCCTTACGGCAATCGAATACGAGAAAGAGATCGGTCTAACGGAGGAGGAAGGCATTAGAGGAAAACTAAGAGACGCCGTTCACACGGTAGAAACAACCATAACAAACCTCAACAATCGCAAACTACTCTCCGAACTGCTCATGCTGAGAAGACGGGAGAAAGATTTTATAATTAGGAAAGAGAAAATCTACCTCGACAAATGGCAAAAGGATTATGCAATCATACAGAGGGATATACTTAACAGCAATCTGAGCGAAAAAACACGTAACACCTTAATTCAAGAGCTCTCCGCCTATCAGAACTACTTCAAAATTTTCGGCAGGATGACTCTAGAGAATGAAAAAATTAAAGCCAGTATAAATAAACTCGTCGAACAGCGCATCCAGACCCTAAGAGAAATAGAAACCGCAACCTATGAAAACTCAAAAAAACTTCAAAAACTGATGACCGTATCCTCCATTGTGATTTCTCTCGCGATAATTATAATTACCACCCTTCTACTCTACTTTTCCATGCGAGCCTTACTAAAGCCGATATATAGGATAAGAGAGTTTACAAGATACCTATCGAAAGGAGATTTCAGATACAATCTGGAGGTACACTCCAGAGACGAGATGGGAGAGCTCGCCCATGATATAAACGATATAGTGATAAACTTACGCCGCCTAATAGGCGAGATTGCTCAATCTGTCAAACTCCTAAACTCGGTTAGTGAAAGTCTTAAAATTAACGTTGACAGTACCGCTCAATCTGCCAAGAGCATAAGAGATCATGCGGACAAAACGAAAGATCTCGTAGAAGACCAGGCAGCCAGCGTTACACAAACCTCAGCGGCTGTAGAAGAAATGACAAGAAACATCGAAAGCCTAAACGAGTCAATAGAGAAACAGACAAACAGTATAAACCAATCCTCCTCGGCCATTGAAGAAATGGTTTCCTCTATCAACTCCGTCACAAATACAACGGAGGATGCCTCCGAGACAGTGGAGAGATTAAAAGAAGCCTCAAATACCGGTCGAGTAAAATTGGACAGAGTCAATGAGATAATACTAAACATAGCCAAACAGTCGGAAAATCTTATAGAGACAAATAAGATAATCTCTAACATCTCCAGCCAGACCAATCTCCTGGCGATGAATGCTGCCATAGAGGCAGCTCACGCCGGGGAGAGCGGAAAGGGGTTTGCCGTTGTAGCAGATGAAATTAGAAATCTTGCAGAGCAATCCGCAATTCAATCCAAAGAAATCGAAAAAAATCTAAAGAGCATAAAGGAGTTGATAGACTCTGTGGTAGATTCTTCCGGTGAAGCGCAGAAATCTTTTGGCGTGGTTGAGGAACATGTGGACATCGTAAAGAGGGTAATAGATGAGATCAAACAATCCATGGTGGAACAGGCAGAGGGAAGCAGGCAGATACTTGAGGCACTTAAAGAGATGAATGAAATAACAACCACGGTAAACACCGGCTCTAACGAGATGAAGATAGGAAGCGAACAGATCCTTCAATCTATAACAAATCTAAACAGAATAACGCAGGAAACGCAGGAAAATATAAATGACATATTGGAAAGTATATCAGAGATAAACCAGGCCATTGACAATATAGGGGACCTCACAAACCAGAATGTTGAGTTTACAAAGGATGTAACGAGAAGCATAGAGGTATTTAAAATCGAAGAAGAAAAAGAAGAAAAGAAGGAAGAAAATAATACAGGAGAAAACAACGAGATATAAATAACAATCTCATCCCTTCTATAATCTCAATCGAATATCTCAATTGGACCTACAATCCTTCCATGGATTTATTTTATTACATTATTTTTTTATATATTGACCCTTTATGAGTATTTTATGAGTACAAGTGTTCTTTTTTAATCGTTTTAGAACGAAATGTATTGCATAAGTGTTCGAGATCGAATATACTATATACGATAAAATCTATAGTGAAAGGAGTACGCGTATGAAAAAAGCACTGGTGATACTCCTCGCTCTTTTTATTCTGGGAGCAGGGGTGGTATTCGCAGGTGGCACAAAGGAAAAAGCTACCAAAGAGAACAAGGTGCTTAGACTAATCACCTGGTCAGGCTACGCACCGCAAGTGCTAATTGACAAGTTCAAAAAGGAAACGGGGATCACCGTTGAGGTCACTCTAAGTAACAACGAGGAGATGATCTCGAAGCTCAGAGCAACAAGGGGTGGTGGTTTTGATCTTGCACAGCCATCACAGGACAGGATTTCCGCCGTCGTAAAACAGTACCATCTGTATCAGCCTATTGATTACTCTAAGGTAAAGACAGACCTGATCGTTCCCTCCCTTCTGGCCGCCGTAAAGAAGAACACACTGGTAGATGGGAAATCTTATGCTGTCCCCGCTGTATACGGTACATCAGGACTCGTAGTTAATAAGGCAAAAGCTCCGGATGTAAAGGATTTCAAAGATCTATTGAACCCCAAATACACGGGAAGGGTATCCTACAGGATGAAGAGGCCTACCCTGATCGCAATGGGATTCTCTTTCGGTTACGATCCGTTTAAACTCTACAACGATAAAGCCGCATATCAGAAGTTCCTAGACGATATTGCTGCAAAACTTATAAAGGCAAAACCAGTTGTAAGGTTTTACTGGGACAACGGTGATCAGCTTTTACAGGCCTTCAGGTCCGGCGAGATATGGGCAGCTATGGCATGGGAGCAGGCTGGCTGGAAACTACACGCTGAAAACCCGGACATCGACTACGTAGCTCCTACGAGCGGACCTCTCGCATGGGTTGATACCTTTGCAATCCCTGCCAAGTCCGAAAATGTCGAGGGAGCCTACAAGTGGATTAACTTCTGGCTGAGACCGGAAAATGCCGCAATATTCACAAACAAAGAAAAATACGGATCCGCATCAAAGGATGCCGTAAAGTATCTTGAGCCAAGTACAAAGGCCAACTTTAAGAGATGCTTACCTCCTGAGGTCCTTGCAAAGGCTCATTGGTATCCGCCCGTTCCCCCGGGACTTGAGGAAATGGAGGGAAAGGTACTGGATAAAATCAGAGCAGCGAAGTAAAATATTTAAACAAAAATCTTTTATTTAAACCAAAGTAGTAACGACCCTGTTCCAGGCAGGGTCGTTACCGAATCTTTAAACAAAATATTTTCAATACTATAGCAAGGTGGTTTTATAATGGAAATTGCCCTTTCTGTAAGGAATGTATCCAAATACTTCGGGGACTTTAAAGCGGTAGACAACGTAACCTTTGAGGTAGAGGACGGAAAGTTTTTCTCCATTCTTGGTCCCTCAGGCTCAGGAAAAACAACACTTCTTAGAATGATAGCAGGTTTCTATGAGCCCTCAAGCGGTACAATCGAAATTCGGGGCCAGAATATGGCCGGTGTAGAACCCAACAAACGCCCTGTGAACCTTGTCTTTCAAAATCTTGCCCTCTTTCCGATGATGAATGTATTCGAAAATATCGCCTTTGGCCTAAAGAGGAGGGGTGAACGGGGAAAGATTGTGAAAGAGAAGGTGGAATCCATCCTTGAGAGGGTGGGACTACCCGGCTTTGGAAACAGAAAGATCAACCAACTATCAGGGGGGCAAAAACAACGTGTGGCAATCGCCAGAGCTCTGGTATTGGAACCCGAGGTACTTCTTCTAGACGAACCCTTAGGGGCACTCGACGCAAAACTTAGAGAGAACATGAAGGTAGAGCTAAAGAAACTCCAGGCAAAGATTGGCACCACCTTTGTATACATCACCCACGATCAGTCAGAGGCAATGGTAATGAGCGATTTTGTAGCGGTAATGCATGCCGGTCGTTTCGAACAGATCGACACTCCACAGAATCTCTACAACAAACCTGCCTCTGCCTTTGTGGCACAATTTGTGGGCAATAACAATAAGTTTAATGTAAGGATGAAAAAGGATCAGCATGGGAATTTTTTCGCAGAAACAGAGGACGGACTTAGGTTTAAACTGGAAGGAAAATACGACATAGAAAACGACAACTTCTTTGAGATGTATGTAAGACCGGAATCCATAATAATTAACCCTAAAGAGGAGCTAGAAAAGATCAATACAATAGATGTGAGCGTTAAGGCCATTCTCTTCGACGGAGGCAACAGCAGAATCCTTGTTGTTCCCAGAAATTCCTCAAAAGAGATAACTGTTTCTCTTCCTCAGAACAGAAAGTATGATTATCTAAGACCAGGAGATACCCTCCAGATAGGGTGGTACCATTCTGCAGCCGTCTGTTTTAAAGGTGTTGGAGAAAGGGCTTATGAAGAGATCGAATAGACTATCACCAAAGTTTAAAATACGCTGGAGTTTTATAATATTTTTTACCCCTGTTTTCCTCTGGCTAATGCTCCTTATAGTGCTTCCACATATTGAGTTACTCCGTATGTCGTTCGTAGGGACCGATTTCTACGGGAAATCCGGATTTACCCTGGAAAACTACATGAGCTTCTTCAAAGAACCCATATACTGGTTAACCTTCGCTCGAACGGCATTCTACTCGATCCTGGTGACCGTTATAGTACTCATTGTAGCACTCCCGGTAGCCTTCTTTATTACCAAACTTGCAAATAATAAAATCCAGGGTTTCTTAATGGTTCTCCTCCTCGTACCATTCTGGGTAAACGAGCTTATAAGGGTATACGGTTGGATTATCCTTTTGAGGGAGAGTGGGGTTATAAATTACGTACTCTTAAAATTGCACATAATACACAAACCCTTCGAAATGCTGTACAGAGACGCGACAATGATAATGGGTCTCGTTTACACAACAATGCTCTTTATGGTCGTACCGATAATCGGAGTCATGGACAGCCTGGATAACTCACTCATCGAGGCGGCATACGATCTCGGAGCAAAAAAGATAACTATATGGTTCAAAATAATCATCCCCTACTGTATGCCTGGAATAATGTCAGGGAGCATAATCGTGTTTATGCTTGTACTGGGGAGCTATCTAACACCAAAGCTAATGGGCGGTAAAAACGCTCTCTGGTTTACAGAGCAAATATACAATCAGATAATTATATACTTCAATTGGAATCAGGGTGCGGCCTTTGGATTCCTATTGCTTTTCATGTCATCCCTGATAGTTTTTATCGCACTAAAACTAACAAAACAGGAGTTTACAAAGGTAATAAAATGATTAGAACACTACCAAGATCAAAAACCTATTCATGGGGATTCAATCTCTTTATAATCCTGTACTTTGTATTTCTATTTGCTCCTCTAATTGTTACCATGGTTTTGGCCTTTAACAATTCTATGTTTCCCTCACTCCCATGGCAGGGATTTACCCTGGATTGGTTCTTTGGCAAGGGGCCAAATAAAATCGGAATCTTCCACGATCAGATAAATCTAAGGGCTATTTACAATTCCTTTAAAGTAGCCATAGGGGTAACAATCCTATCAACAGTAGTAGGAACCATGGCTGCTTTTCTATTTGAAAAGGAAGATTTCAAGTTTAAAGGTCTCCTATACTTTCTTATGCTTGCCCCAATGGTTATTCCGGGTGTAATTCTCGGCATATCAATACTGATGTTTTCTAACAGTGTCGGTACATTCCTGGACAACAATTTCGGAATAGACCTTAAAATATTTGATCCCGGAATCTGGCTTGTCATACTGGGACAGTTTTCCTTTATCACAACAATAGTGGCTCTTCTCGTGCTTGCGCGACTCAAAAAATTTGATAGAACCCTGGAAGAAGCAGCGTACAATCTAGGGGCGAGCAAATTCGAGGTTATCTGGTTTATAACTTTAAAGTACCTCCAGCCCTCAATAATAGGGGGTGCTGCAGTAGCCTTTCTTATGTCATTCGAAAACTTCAACACCACCCTCTTCCTTGTGGGCCCCGATGCAACACTACCAATAGCTCTCTACCTCCAGGTAAGAGACGGCTCTACACCGGTTATCAATGCCATTGCCTTTCTCTTAATAATTACAACCTCTACTATTGCCGTAATAAACCTGTACATGGGCAATAAAAGCGAGGAATAGGGAAACTAAAATATGGTAGATAATTTTATCAGGGCGGTAGAAGAGGCCTTAAAAAGACTCGAATCGTACCCCGAGAGAGAGGTTTCGATATTCCATCACAATGATTGCGACGGACTTACCTCCGGAGCAATACTAGGGGAAACATTCAAAAGAAAGGGATATCGGGTAAACAGATACTGCCTCGAAAAAACATACCTTCCCCTCCTTGAGAAAATTTTTTCCCAGGATGGAAAATTGATAGTACTGGCAGATTTTGCAGGTCGTATTGCAAACGTTATATCCGAGCTTAACAAGGGGAAAAACCTCACCCTCATAATCGATCACCATGTGGCGAGTCGGTCTACGGACCCTATGGTTTACAATCTCGATCCCGACCTTTTTGGTCTTAAGGGCGACAGGGATATTACGGCCTCTGTCACCTGTTATCTCTTTTCCAGAACATGGGAACCCCAAAATATAGACCTTCTAAGACCAGCGGCACTCGGGGCGGTTGGTGATGGATTTTTTGTCGACGAAAAACTCGCAGGCATAAACAGAGAAATTGCAAAAGAGGCAGAGAAACAGGGATACTTAAAAATTGTAGAGAAACACTGGGGGGAGGAATACATAATTCGTTACGGTAAAAGAGAGGAAAAATGTCGGGAATTGGGAAGATACCTCGATACACTTGGAGGAGTCGGATATCAGGGAAATGGCCCCGCAACAGGGGTAAGGGTGGCTTTGGAGGGTCCAACGGAGGAAACAGACAGAGAGGTCGAGAAATTACGAAAGATACAGAATGAGCTTTTCGAAAGAGAATCCGAAAAGCTTAAACAGGGTGGACTAAAAAAGACGAAACACATCCAGTGGTTTAACGTTGAGGATCGATTTCTCCCAATGGGAGTAAAAATGGTAGGACTCTTCTGCGAATACCTCAGTCGGCAGGATTTTATCGATCAGGACAAATATATAGCCGGATTTCAAAGAATCCCCACAGAGATACCGGGTTTCGGACGAATAGAGATAAATCAGTACAAAATTTCAATGCGTGTGCCAAAGTATCTGGAAAAGAAAATCAGAGATGGGCAAATACCAGGCCTAGCCTCCTTTCTCCCCAAGGCAACGGAGCGTTTGGGGGGATTCTCCGATGCTTGCCATATGCTTACAGCCGCAACGGTTGTGGATGTAGGGAAAGAGAAAGCTTTAATAGAGGAGATGGAGAAAATTCTGGAGGAAGATTTCCAATTAAGAGAAAACCTTTAAACACAAGATTAAGATAAAAAAACAGGAAAAAACAGGTCAAAAACCTAATTTTACAAAGAGGAGGAAAAAATGGGTATTGGTGAAGGCTACGGAAAAACCATTTTAATTGGAGACCAATTCGTCTTGAAGGGAGTACCCGCAATAGTTTCATCAATTTCATACAGGACAATAGCGAGGGTAGAGCGCATAAACGGTTCCGGATGGATCCTGGAGGACAATAGAACAGAGGTCCCGGGTTACAAAAAGAGCAAGGAGAAACAGCAGGTAGAATCCATAAACCGAATACTCGAGGTTATGAATATTGACACAAAAAATCAGGGATTAAAAATAGTTTTCGAGGGTGATCTGCTGGCGGGAAGCGGTGTCGGAGCAAGTGCGGCAAGTTGTGTTTCGCTTGCAAGAGCCTTAAATGACGAGTTCAAACTAGGTCTTCCAATAGAAAGGATAAATGAAATCGCATGGGAGGGAGAGTTTGCCTATCACGGTACACCGAGCGGAGTAGATAATACCGCCTCCTGTTACGGGGGACTTATGTTATTCCAGCTTAAGGATGGAGAGATAAGCAAAAAAATTGTAGAGAAGATTAAAGTAAGGGAACCAATTAACATCGTCCTCGGTAACAGTGGTGTCTCTGCAAACACAGCGATTCTCGATTCGCTCGTAGAAAAACAGAGAGAGAACGATCCAAAACTATTCGAATCGAGGATGAAGGAAATAACAGACCAAGTTTTACGGGTAAAGGATGCGCTCCTTCGATACGATTTAGCCACAGTCGGGAAGATAATGACAGAGAATCACAAAATACTGATAGACATGGGACTCTCCCATGAAAAACTAATCCACCTATGTGAACTTGCACTTAAAAACGGTGCTTACGGAGCAAAACTAACGGGTGGCGGTATGGGCGGTTTCATGATAGCAATAGTTCCGGATAAAGCCACGCAGGAGAAGATATCCAAACTAATGGAAGATGAAGGATTTTACACCATAAAGGCAACAATTGGCTGAATTTGCCCTCATTGACTCTCCCTCGCTCCTCCCAACAGAGAAAAATATCTACTGGAAAAAATACCTAGCTCAGTGTAAAATATTCACAGAAAGAAAGTGTTTCTCCACTTTCGGATATTATGGCATGAGAATAAGCTATACCAGCTTAATTAAAGATACAGTAAAAGCCCTTGAAGAATCACCATCCGAAACTCATAGAATAACTTCCATCTTCTACTCCGCTCTGGAGAATCTTTTAAAGGACACAGGGGCCGAGGCAGTACTCCTCTCCATAAAGGAGGAAATCCCCCCTGTACCAAAAAATCTAGCCCGTACGAGTAGGATTTTTTCAGAAACAGATGCAAACAAAATCAAAAGAGTAATTACCGATAACCATTTTCTTACATATCTTAAAAATCTGTTCAATCAAAATACATCTCAATGGGAAGATACTTCTACAAAAACCCTCGTAATTGAGAAAGATCTAGGGGGGATTAATGAGAAATATTTCCCAGATACACTCAAAATAAAAAATATAAGCTCAAGCCCTATAGAGCTAGGGCGTAACTTTTTCGGAACAATTTTTTTCTTCTCCTTTCAAGATAAACTTAATTTTGACAAACACATACTCGAGGCTATAGAGACGGCCACAACCGTGATAGCCCTTCTCTTAAGCAGAATAAAGGCAAATGCAAATCTAAAACTACTGGAGAGCGCAATAGACGCCTCTCTTAGTACGAACCCGGCTCTTCTGTCAACCCAGACTCTGAATGACGTTCTTACAAGCCTACTAAACACAGCTTTGAAATTGGCACCGGCAGACTATGCCCATATATTCCTATACGATGGAACGGATAAAAAGGAGCTTGTCTTCGGAGCGGCATTCGGGCCCCACGGAAAAATGAGACAACCCTATTCCAAACCCAGAAAGGACGGACTTACCTATACAGTGGCAAAAACCGGTATACCGGTAGTGGTACCCGATATAAGAACGCACGAACTATTCAAGAACGCACC
>Ga0256914_1004437_pt1 | contig 10549 bp, 8 predicted proteins | sample HulkmetaG_FD_191571 | JGI IMG/M metagenome (GOLD analysis project Ga0256914, IMG submission 191571) | Hydrothermal chimney microbial communities from Main Endeavour vent field at the Juan de Fuca Ridge, Pacific Ocean - Hulk | ecosystem: Environmental > Aquatic > Marine > Hydrothermal vents ...
ACTGGAAGATCTGCGCGACGAAGGGTTCAAGAAGGTCTCCCTGGTCGAGGGCAATATCGACGGCTGGATCAAGGCCGGAGGCAAGCTGGCCAAAGGTCCGGTGGTCACCGAAATCAAGTGGAAACGGAAACTGGGCAAGGGAGAGGTCTCCAAGGCTGACTTCCTCAAGGCCGCAACCGGCAAGGATCCGGGAGCCGTGATCCTGGACGTCCGCACCAGGGATGAGGCAGCTGCCGGAAAGTTCAAGAACGCCATAGCCATCCCCCTGGACGAGCTTGGCAAGCACCTGGCCGAACTGCCCAAGGACAAGAAAATCTATGTTCACTGCACCACTGGTGCCCGGGCCGAGATGGCCGCCCAGGAGCTGAAGAAAAATGGCTTCAAGGCCTTTTTCCTGGTCGCCAATGTCGACTGCGAGGGTGACAAGTGCACCGTGGAAGACTGATAGGGTACAGTCCCAGAAGATAACAGGTAAAAAAAGAAACAGAGGGGACCGGCACAGGACAGGCGTGCCGGTCCCCTTGTTTTTTCAGGCAGGGAGAGCAGCCTCTCAGCTAAGCTGGCTTGCCTCCCGAAGCAGCGCCTCCAGTTCGTCCAGGTGCTCCCTGGCCGCCGCCAGCGAGCCTGCCCTGGCATCAGCCTCCACACTCCAGCTCAATGCCCTGATGCTCTCCAGGCCAAGGCTGGCAGCCGCTCCCTTGATACTGTGGGCAGCCACAGCCACTGCTGCCGGATCATCGGCCTGCAGGCCATTACGCAGGGCCTCGAAATCACCGGCAGAAGAATCCTTGAACAGGTCCAGCAGTTCGGCGAGAAGCTCCTCGTCCCCGGCTGTCTGCTCCAGGGCGAATTTCCTGTTCCACTCCAATCCACTCATGTCGTTTTCCTGCTCCCTGTGTTTGCCAGAACCTGCTTGACCTCTGCAAAGGGAATCCGGCCTTCCCGGATGCAGAAGACCTGCCCCGCTTCACAACCCACCAGGGTCGATCCTTCCCTGCAGGGCGGCAGCTCGGCTTCCAGGACCATATCCACCTCGTTGCCGAATATCCGCCGCACCTGTCTGCCAGAGAGAGCGGGTGGGCCACCGGAACGGTTGGCACTGGTCGCCGTCACCGGACCGCCAAAGCTGTGGACTAGCGCCCTTGCCGTGGGATGGGGCGACTTCCGGATCCCGATGGTCCCAAGGCCACCGGTCACCAGCCGGGAAAGATCGCTCCTGGCCGGGAAAACCAGGGTGAGCGGGCCGGGCCAGAACTGCTCCATCAATATATTGTAGCAGTCCGGAATCGAGGCGGCCAGCATATTTATCTGCTCACCGGTCTCCACCAGGACCAGCATGGGCTTGTTCCGCGGCCGATGCTTGACCTGGAACAGCCGCTCCACGGCCCGAACATTGAATGGGTCCACGGCCAGGCCAAAATATGTCTCCGTGGGAAAGGCAACCAGGCCGCCCCGGCGGAGTATCCGGACAGCCTGGCCAATGGCCCTGTCTCCGGGAACCTGCAAGACCAAAGGCTTGCTCAGCCGGCAGCCAGGCGGCGATTCTTGGCCGCCACTTCCTCGGCCATCTGCCTTCGGAAATCAGCCAGCTTTGCGGCCAGGTCCTGGTCACTGACCGCCAGTATGCGGGTGGCGAGCACCGCGGCATTCCTGGCGCCGGCCTTGCCGATGGCCATGGTGGCCACCGGGATACCCGGTGGCATCTGGACAGTGGCCAGCAGGGCATCCATTCCATTGAGCGGCGAGGCGTCGATGGGCACGCCAATGACCGGCAGGTTGGTGTGGGCGGCGATCACGCCGGCCAGATGGGCAGCCATCCCTGCTCCGGCGATGATGACCCGCAGACCGCGGCGGGCGGCCGAACTTGCGTATTCTGCCGTCTCCTCCGGGGTCCTGTGGGCCGAGGAAATGACCATCTCGTGGGCGATCCCCATGGAATCGAGGAAATCGGCAGCCGCCCGCATGATGCCCAGGTCTGAATCGCTTCCCATGACGATGCCGACCAGGGGTGCTTGCCGGTTCTCCAGCCGTTTCAGGGCCCGGTGACCGATATCCCGCCGGTAGTAACATCCTTCCCAGTCGATCCGTTCCACGGCCCTGTAGGCCGTGGCGATGGCCGCCTGGATATCCTTACCCCGGGCCGTCACGCCGAGCACCCGTCCTCCGGCGGTTACCACCTGATCGTCCTTTTTTGCCGTTCCGGCATGGAAGACCACCACGTCCTCCATGGCCGCAGCCTCGGCCAGGCCGGTGATGACCTTGCCCGTGGCATACTTGCCGGGATATCCGGCCGAGGCCATGACAACACAGACCGTCGGCCGAGGATCGATCTGCAGCTCGACATCGTCCAGGCAACCATCCACACAGGCCTCCAGGATATCCACCAGGTCACTTTCCAGCCGCATGAGCAGAGGCTGGCACTCGGGATCACCAAAGCGGCAGTTGAACTCCAGCACACTGATCCGGTCTCCGTCGATCATCAGCCCGGCATAGAGCATGCCCTTGTACACCCTGCCCTCCTCGGCCATCCCGCGCACCGTGGGGAGCATAACTTCCTGCATAACCCGCCTGCTCAGGGTATCTGTCAGCACCGGTGCCGGCGAATAGGCTCCCATGCCGCCCGTGTTCGGCCCCTGGTCCCCTTCGTAGACGGCCTTGTGATCCTGGGAGGAAGGCAGGGGAAGCACGGTCTCGCCGTCGACAAAGGCGATAAACGAGGCCTCCTCGCCCTGGAGAAACTCTTCGATCACCACCCGGTCGCCAGCGGCGCCAAAGGCCCGTTCGGCCATGATCAGGTCCACCGCCTCCCTGGCCTCGGCCACGGTCCGGGCCACGATGACGCCCTTGCCGGCTGCCAGCCCATCGGCCTTGACCACGCAGGGCGCACCGATCCGATCGATATACTCCTTGGCGGCTTCACCATCGGTGAAGACCTCGTAGGCAGCAGTCGGAATCCGGTACTTCTTGAGAAAATTCTTGGTAAAGACCTTGCTTGCCTCGAGCTCGGCCGCCCCCCTGCCTGGACCGAAGATCCGCAGGCCATGCTCCTCAAAGACATCCACGATGCCGGCGGTCAGGGGATCTTCCGGACCGACCACGGTCAGGTCGATCTTCTCCTTCCGGGCAAAATCCAGTAATCCCTGAATATCATTGGCCTTGATATCCACGCAGGTGGCGATCTCCGCGATTCCGCCATTGCCTGGTGCACAGAAAATCCTGCTGACCTTGTCCGACTGATCCAGCTTCCAGACCAGGGCATGTTCCCGGCCACCAGAACCAACTACCAGAATCTTCATCCTTCTCTCCCTTGCGCGATTGTGTTTCTGAGCTTCACCAGGTTACCAGGGGCTGCCTCGAACAATCAGGATCCTCGTTCATGATCAATCCATGCGAAACCGCTGGCGTGGACACGTGGCTGGACATGCCGCAAAGACGATTTTCGCACAGTGCAGAGATCGGGCGAGAACATGATCTCCCCAGGTTCCCCTGGAAATAACCGGACAATATTACCAGAAAATACATGCCGGCTCAACAGCCGCGAGCACCGGCCGGAAAATTCGTCACCGATCCCAGGTATCATACTTCCAGACTGGAACCGGCCACAGGTGTGCAGTGTTGCACGATCCCTCCTGGCCGCAAGGTGGGGCTAGAGCGGCCAGAGGACACCGTGTGAAGATGCGGTGCCTGTGATCAGTGACAAAGATGCCCGATCCGTTCCGGGGGCAACAACGGCTCCGGCAGTCATTTTACTTGACACCATCACGGCCACTCGGTTAACCTGAAGAATGAATATTCATTCAGTAGATTGTTATTATTATATCAGGATCTACCCTAATGAAATCAGGTGATAAACACGCAAAAATCATACGTGCCGCCACAAAGATCTTCGCCAAAAAAGGCTTTTTCAACGCCCGGATTTCAGACATTGCCAAGGAAGCCAAGGTGGCCGATGGAACGATCTACCTCTACTTCAACAACAAGTTCGACATCCTGATCTCGGTCTTTGAGCAGGAGATCGGCAAACTGATCGACCAGGTCCGGACCCTGATCGCCCATGAGGAAGATCCCAGGGTCATGCTGGAACTGTTTATCACCAATCACCTGAAAGAGATGAAAAAAAACCGGAACCTGGCCGAGGTGATCCAGATCGAGCTGCGCCAGACCAACAAACTGATCCGCGATTACCGCAACAACAAGTTCAGCGAATACGTCAACATCATTTCGGAAATCATCAAGCTTGGCCAGCAGCAGCAGGTTTTCCGGCCCGATGTCATGCCGGGCATTGCCAAGCGGGCGATTTTCGGCGCCCTGGACGAGATTGCCCGAATCTGGAGCCTGAACCTGGATACGACCTATACGGTCGAGGAGACGGCCCGGCAGGTCACCGACCTCTTCCAGGTGGGAATCCTGGCCCGCGCCTGAGCCAGCGGGCCGGCGAGCAGGAGGCGACCGGCCTGCCTGCTCCCTGCTGCCGGTCAGGCCACGTCCGAGGCCATGATCTCCACCACCTCGAACTCTCTGATCCCGCCCGGCGTCTTGGTGATCACCTCGTCGCCGACCTCCTTGCCGAGGATGGAACGCCCCAGGGGCGAAAGGATGGAAATGGAGCCCTTCTTGACATCCGACTCTTCCGGCCCCAGGAGCTGGTAGGTGATCTCGTCCTCGCTGTCCATATCCATCAGGGTGATCACCGTACCGAATACGGCCCTGTTGGTGCTGACCTTGGAACAGTCGATGACCTCGGCCCGGCCCAGTTTATCCCGCAGCTCCATGATCCGCCCCTCGATGATCGCCTGGCGCTCCTTTGCTGCGTGATATTCGGCATTCTCGCTCAGGTCGCCGTGGGCCCGGGCCTCTTCAATGGCCTTGACCACCTCGTGCCGTTCAACCCGTTCCAGTCGTTCCAGTTCATCCTTGAGCCGCTGATAGCCGGTCTTGGATATCGGAATCCGTTCAATCATTCCACTTACCTCCTCTAACGCTATATTTCGGTATATTTATTCAGAATAAAACAAAAAAATCAAAAACTGCAGTTTGGTTGCCCATATCACACCTGCCATTGTATGCGCAACGATAATCAGTGTCAAATCGATCAGCTGGATCTCCGGCAGACGGGAAGCAGCCGGTAGACAGCCCGTTCTGTTCGGACAGAGATATGCTATGGAGACGATGAGGAAACCGGTTGTTTGTCCATGGTACTGCGCAGGGTGGTCAGCAGTTTGTCGTGTCCACCCAGGTCTTCGAGCAGGGGGATCAACTCCCTGGAAACCAGGGTATCCTCGGGGTTTTCCTGATGCAGCATGATCAGGACATCGGCAAGCTCCTTCTTCCTGCCTTTCCGGCGAAGCATGTCAGCCATGGCGCGATAGATCCCGGACCGGTCCGTGGTCACCTTGATCAGGTCGTCCCAGAGCATGGTGCCGCCGCTGTTTTCCACCAGGGCCAGCAGGTTGGAGGCCACGGTGAGTTCGGCCTGTTTCTTGCCCTTCCTCGCCACCCGGTTCTCCGGATCAAGGATCAGCAACCAGTTGTAGTATTCCAAAGCACGATCAGCGTGACCCTGTTCAAGATTCAGGCGGGCGGCCCGGATGAGCAGACCGGGATTGTCGGGATGGATCCTGACCAGGTTCTCCACGTGACGGAGTTCCATGGCGCTGTTCCCGAGCTGGTGGTAATATCCGGCCAGATGCTCGTGCGCCTCACCATCGTCCGGCTGCCTGCCGACAAGGCGTTGCCAGAGCACGGCGGCCGCCTCCTGTTCGCCAAGATGCTCCCGGGTCCTGGCCAGGAGGCGGAGAAGAAAGGAATCCGCAACGCCGCCGTCGAAGAGCTCCTGCAGCAGCTCTCCGGCGCGCCGGTACCGGCCAAGCTCATAGGCCAGCTCGGCTGTTTTTCTTCGCAGCTTCGCGTTTTCCGGAGCATACTGGAGCAGGACCTCAAGCAGGTCCAGGGTCTTCTGGTCGTGGTCCAGGCCGTCCAGGGCGGCGATCAACCCTTCGAGTATCTCCCGGGCATCCGGGGCCCCGGTATCGCTGACGTAGAGGCCCTGGAACAGCCGGGCCGCTGTTTTGCTGTCTCCGGCGGCCAGGGCGACCCGCGCCCGGGCAAGGAGATATTTCCGTTTTCCCGGTTCATGGTCAAGCAGCACGGTCAGCTCTTTTGCGGCCCGCTGCCACTGTTCCAGGTGGGTGAGCACGGCCACATACTCCCACCGCGCCTCGTTGAGATTCGCCTTGCTGCCCAGTAGGAGTTCGTACTGGATCATGGCCTCTTCATATTTCTCCTCCCGGACCAACTTTCTGGCCCGGTCCCAGACATCCTTCCACTGGGGAGCACGGGCATCGGCATAGAGGATCTTCCGGTCCGAGACGCCCTGTAACTCCCTGTTGAGGGCACTGTCTCCCCCCTCTGCCGCGGCAGAAGCCGCCGGCATGGCCGGCACGAGCTGAACGGCCAACAGCAGGAAACAGATGCGTTTCAGGGACAACGACAAGATGTGCGACACGTTACCGGGATGCGTAAAAGGTCTGTATCTTCTCGACCACGTAGGCCTGCTGCGCTTCGCTCAGTTCCGGATAGATCGGCAGGGCCAGTGTTTCCCTGGCAGCCTTTTCGGCCACCGGACAGGAGAGGTCCCTGTACCGGCCGGCGGGCAGACACGGCTGCCGGTGCAGGCAGACGGGATAATAGACCTCGCAACCGATGCCTGCATCCTGGAGATAGGCCCGCAATTCGTCCCGCCTGGGCACCCGGATGACATACTGGTTGAAAATGTGATAGTTGTGGCTGTCGGCGCCATCGGCCTGTTCGTACACGGCCTGGGGCGTGACCACGGGATCGTCCAGGAGGCCGGCATCGGCAAAGAGCCGGTTGTACCGTTCCCGGTTTTCCCGCCGCCGCGAATGCCAGGTTTCCAGGCGGGGCAGCTTGACCCGGAGCACTGCAGCCTGGATTGGGTCCAGCCTGAAGTTACCGCCGGTCAAACGGTGATGGTACTTTGGCTTGGCCCCGTGATTGCGCAGGCAGCGAAGCAGCTCTTCGAAACCCGGGTCGCCGGTGACCACCATGCCGCCATCCCCTATGCCCCCGAGATTCTTGCTGGGAAAGAAGGAAAAGCAGCCGCAGATTCCCATGGAACCCGCCCTGTACCAGGTAGTCCTGCCGTTTTCAACCTCTGGAAACTCGGCGCCGATGGCCTGGGCCGCATCCTCGATGACCGGCAGGTCATAGGTGCGGGCAAGCTCCATGATCCGGTCCATCCGGGCGCACTGGCCAAACAGGTGCACCACCATGATCGCCCGGATCTTCCTGCCCTGCCGTCGGTCCTGCTCCAGGATCTCTTCCATGGCAACAGGATCGATGTTGTAATCCTGCGGATCGATATCCGCGAACACGGGCCGGGCCCCAACCCGGAGGATCGAGCCCATGGTGGCGAAAAAGGTATAGGGCGTGGTCAGGACCTGGTCACCCTGGCCTATCCCCAGCGCCATGAGGCTGACCAGCAGGGCGTCGGTTCCACTGGAGACGCCGATGCCGCTCATCGTGCCGCAGTAGCGGGCGATCTCCGCCTCCAGCCCCTCCACCTCGTCGCCGAGAATATAGCAGGTGGAATCGACGACCCTGGTGACGGCCTCCAGGATCTCTTTCCGCAGGGGAGCAAGATGGGGTTTCAGATCGAGAAGAGGTACCTTCATGGTTTCTCCGGCTCAGGACACAGCCTTGGCCGGGCCGACGTGGGGCATGACCTGTTCATTGTCGAAAAAGTCCTGGATGTCAGGCATCTCCTTCTGGAGGAGGGTCTTCAGTTTCTTGAGCAGATTGGCCTCGATCTGCCTGACCCGCTCCCGGGAGATGCCGAACTGATCGGCAATGGTCTGCAGGGTGCGGGGTTCGTCACTGAGCAGCCGGGTGGAGAGGATGACCTTTTCCTTGTCATTGAGCTTGTCCTGGATGGAGGCGAGAATCTCGGCCAACCGTTCACGCATCTCGTGGCTGGCGACGATCTCCTCGATCCCCGGACCGTCCTGGGGCAGGAAACTCTTCTGTTCGTCTTCGGAGTCACTGCGCACCGGCGCTTCCAGGGAGACGTCCCAGTTGTCCATCCGCTGCCCCATCTCGATGATCTCGCTCTCCTTGACATTGAGCCGCTGGGCCAGGAGCTTGACCTCGGGCTTGAACCCCTGGGCTTCCAGCAGCTTTTTTTCCTTGTTGAGGCTGAAGAAGAGTTTCCGCTGGGCCTGAGTGGTGCCGATCTTGACCAGCCGCCAGTTGTCCATGATGAACTTCAGGATATAGGCCCGGATCCAGTAGGCCGCATAGTAGGAGAACTTGACGCCCCGGTAGGGGTCGAACTTCTTGGTGGCCTGCACCAGCCCCACGTTGCCCTCCTGGATCAGATCCATGAAGTTCTGCATCCAGTATTTCTGAAAGTCCATGGCCACCTTGACCACCAGCCGAAGGTTGGAGGAGACGAGCCGGTAGGCGGCCTCCGGGTCCCCGGTCTCCCGGAAGCGGATGGCCAGTTTTTCGGTCTCCTCGCGGCTGAGCAGCTCGTACTGGCTGATCTCCTGAAGATACCGGTGCAGGGCGGGATTGCTGACCGCAGGAAGATGTTCATCCTCCTGCACCAGCATCAGCGGATGCTGCTCCCCGGCCCTGTCCATGTCTGCCCTGTCCGCTTCCATCGGCTGTTTCCGTAGGTGTTCCGGTCCAACTTTATCGTGGAACCGCGAAGATGCTTATAAATCCTATTGATACATATCGATTCAGTTTACCCTATTTGGCGGAAATTTTCACAATATTCTTCACCATCCTGCACCCGCTGTCTGCAGGACAGATCATCTTTATCTGCTGAAACGGTTTTTTTTTCAGCCCGACCATGCTAATATGCAGGTTTACCATTGCCACATTTTCCCCTGGAAACTTGCAGCAGACAGCATGAAGAATATCCGCAACTTCAGCATAATCGCCCATATCGACCATGGTAAGTCCACCCTGGCCGACCGCATGATCCAGCATTGCGGCATGGTCACGGAACGGGAATTCAAGGACCAGCTCCTGGACAACATGGATATCGAGCGGGAACGGGGCATCACCATCAAGAGCCAGACCATCTGCCTGCCATATACGGCAAAGGACGGCCAGACCTATATCCTCAACCTGGTGGACACCCCGGGCCACGTGGACTTCAGCTACGAGGTCTCCAGGGCCCTCTCCTCCTGCGAGGGTGCCCTCCTGCTCATCGATGCGGCCCAGGGCGTCGAGGCCCAGACCCTGGCCAACCTCTACCTGGCCATGGAAAACGATCTGGAGATCATTCCGGTCATCAACAAGATCGACCTGCCCGCTGCCGAGCCGGACAGGGTGGCAGAGCAGATCGAGGAGGATCTCGGCCTGGACGGCGACTCCATCATCCGCTGCTCGGCCAAGACCGGGGAAGGGGTGGACGAGGTCCTGGAGGCCATTGTCCGGCTGCTGCCCCCACCGGAGGGTGACCCCGGGGCGCCCCTGGAGGCCCTGATCTTCGATGCCAACTATGACCCCTACCGGGGGACGGTCATCTCGGTCCGCATCGTCAACGGCCGGATCCGGACCGGCGACCAGATCGTTTTCATGTCCAACGATGCCGAATACCGCGTGGAGGAGGTGGGGCTGTTCCGCCTCAGCAGGGAACCGCTCAAGGAGCTGACCGCCGGCCAGGTCGGGTACGTCATCGCCGGTGTCAAGACCGTCTCCGATACCAGGCCCGGCGACACCATCACCCACAAGGACAACCCCTGCAAGGCCCCCCTGCCCGGTTTCCGGGAGGTGCAGCAGGTGGTCTTCTCGTCCATCTATCCCATCTCCACCGACGATTACGAGGATCTGGCCGCTGCCCTGGAAAAGCTCAAGCTCAACGATGCCGCCCTCACCTTTCAGAAGGACAGTTCCGCTGCCCTGGGATTCGGGTTCCGCTGCGGTTTTCTCGGTCTTCTCCACCTGGAGGTGGTCCAGGAACGGCTGGAACGGGAATTCGGCATCTCACTGATCCTCACCGTACCCTCGGTAAAGTACAACTTCCATCTCCAGGACGGCACACTCCTGGAGGTGGACAATCCAGCCTACTTTCCAGATCCCGGTTCCATCGCCTCCATCGAGGAGCCCTACATCAAGGCCACCATTCATATTCCGGAGCGGTACATGGGCGCGGTCATGTCCCTGTGCATGGAACGCCGGGGCGAGAACACCTCCTACCACTATCCCATGCCGGGCCGGATCGAATTCAGCTGTGAACTGCCCCTGGCCGAGGTGATCTACGACTTTTATGACCGGCTGAAATCCGTCACCCAGGGATACGGCTCCTTTGACTACGAACTGATCGATTACCGGCCCAGCGACCTGGTCAAGCTGGACATCCTGGTCAATGGCGAACAGGTGGACGCCCTCTCCCAGCTCACCCACCGGTCCCGGGCCAGGGAACGCGGGCTGAGCGCCTGCCAGCGCCTCAAGGAGGAGATCCCCCGGCAGATGTTCAAGATTGCCATCCAGGCGGCCATCGGATCCACCATCA
>Ga0256914_1004438_pt1 | contig 10549 bp, 12 predicted proteins | sample HulkmetaG_FD_191571 | JGI IMG/M metagenome (GOLD analysis project Ga0256914, IMG submission 191571) | Hydrothermal chimney microbial communities from Main Endeavour vent field at the Juan de Fuca Ridge, Pacific Ocean - Hulk | ecosystem: Environmental > Aquatic > Marine > Hydrothermal vents ...
CCCCTGCCGTACCTTGTAGAAGGTCAAATTGATAAAGTTAAACCATTAACATTTACATATTTAGTAACTCTTTCCATTGCCTCTTTATGATTTTTTAAAAAATCACTATGTGCATTTTTATTGCAGTAGTTAGTAACAATAAATACCCCTTTAGCTTTAATATTAAAAGCCTTTGCTACTTTGAGTATGGAGTAAAATTCCATATTTTCTAATCCAATATTGTTTGAAATATAATATTTAGATATGTTAAAATCTGTTGTAATATAATTAGATGAATTTATAATTGTTTCACATGAAACATTATTAAATGTTAAAATAACATCATTAATTGGTGTATATGAGTTAGCATTAAAAAAGCTATTCTCTATATTTGAAGCACTTTTAGACTCAACAATATCAAATATCTTATACTCTCCATACGAACCTGCTGTTCCAATAAAGAGTATAGATTGTGGAGGATTACTTAAGCACTCTTTTGTTAAATTAATAGCAGTATCAATTAATCCTATTCCTATAGGTTTAGCAAACTCAAAAGTTTCAATCTCTCCTGCACAAACTATCATGAAATTCTCACAGAAATACCATTCTCTTTTAGATACCTTTTTAAATCCATAATATCTATCTCTCTAAAGTGAAAAATAGAAGCAGCTAATGCCGCATCTGCAGACCCCTCTATAAAGGCATCTTTTATATGCTCCATAGTTCCTGCTCCACCTGAAGCTATAATTGGAATATCTACTACCTCAGAGATTTTAGCATTCAAAATATTATCAAATCCCGCCTTTGTTCCATCTGCGTCCATTGAGGTTATTAGAAGCTCACCTGCACCTCTATTATAAACCTCTTCTGCCCACTCTATAGCATCAATGCCTGTATCATTTCTTCCACCATGAGTAAATATGTGCCATCTATTACTAGAGACTCTTTTGGCATCAATAGCTACTACAATACATTGAGAACCAAACCTTTTAGAGGCTTCATCAATAAACTTTGGTCTCTTTATTCCTGCTGAATTTATACTGACCTTATCACAACCAACATTTAAAAGAGAGTAAATATCATCTAATTTTCTAATCCCACCACCAACTGTTAATGGGATAAAAACCTCTTTTGCCACCTCTTTAACAACATCAACAATGGTATCTCGCCCCTCATGAGAAGCTCCAATATCAAGAAAGGTAATCTCATCTGCTCCCTCCTGATTATACCGTTTAGCAACCTCTATAGGGTCACCTGCATCTCTTAAACCGACAAAATTTACACCTTTAACCACTCTACCATTATCAACATCAAGACATGGGATTACTCTTTTCGCAAAATATTCCACCATTTACCCTCTTAGAAAGTTATATTAGCATTGTATCAAAATATATTTACCATTCAACTTGGGCTGTTACCATCACAACATCTCTTTTTTGGGTATCTGATAATCTACTTCCACCCTCTTTGAGATAATTTACAATAAATTCCACATTTCTATTATACTCATAAGAGATACCAGCTATTGCTCTCTTTTTATCCCCTGAATTGTCGTCCATATCAAAATAGTCATATTTTCCAAGTAGTGACCATTTTGGCATAAATCTATATTCACCATTTATAGAGTAACCACTCCCTTTATAGGTAGTATCTCCATCACTTACATCTACATATTCACCTGCGATAAGAAACTCTCTCTGATTATATACGGCATGAAATCCTATCCAGTTTAAATCCTGATTTTTATGTTTATTGCTTTTACTGTTTTGTTGTCCAAAAAATGATACATTGGCATAGGTTAAACTTTTGTTAGAACTCTTTTTGCCTGTTCCCAAAATGTGTCCTGTTAATCTCCACTCCTTACTTAATCCATCTCCATCTTCTTCATTATGATACCCTTCGCCATTAAATAAACCAAGTTCACTAGAGAAATATTCAGTTTTTGTCTTAAAGTTTACCCCTCTATCTGCTGAATTTGTTAAATGTCCTGCATTTGACTCTTCAACCAAAACTTTTGAGATTGAGCGGTAAAACCAACCATTGTGTTCTTCATAATCAATCCAAGGTCTATGTGCTTGACCAAACTCAACGCCTGTATTTGGTAAAATATTGTCTAAGTATAGATAGGCGTATTTGACTCTTACACTACTTTGACCATTATCATTATGAGCATCAAGTGTAATTCTCATATAATCTTTAGGGTTCTCTTTAAAGTAGGCTTTTGCCTGAAAGTAGTTTCTTCTCGTCTCAAACCTATTAATAGTATCTCCCTCTTTTGGTGAACTATTTACAAATCCCAAATAGTGAGTACCACTAAATTTAATAACACTAGCATGAGATTTAATGAGAGCAGTTTTATCTCTTCTCTTATCTAGCTCTGTAATCTTCTTTTGTAGATTACTCATCTCCTCTTTTAACTTCTCTATCTCAACACCACGATTAGTAATATAGTTTTCTGTCCCTCTAATATCCCCACCTGCAAACGCAAATGTTCCAATGACTACTGTTGACAAGACAACCTTTTGCATCAATAATACTCCTATTCTATTTTATCAATCGCATTGTATAATGATTTGGTTACATTTTGATTACAATTTTTACAATAGAAGATAGTAAAAAAATGTGTCACTTATAGAAACAGAACCATTAAGAGAGTTCTAAAAAGATAAGATTGTACTATCTATTAAAAATCCCACTATATCTGTTAAAATACTATCTATTAAATCAATAAAAGGGTATAGATTGGTAAAATCTATAGAAATATCTCTAAATATCTCTTGACAAAAAAGCAAAGTTCAGTTATAACTGCAAACATATTTAAACCTAATCTTTAGTAAAAGGTTTAAAAAATTTAATGTATAATTGTGACATTAAATAAATATATAGATAAAAGGATAAAGAATATGGCAAAATATGTTGAATTAACAAGTGAAAATTTTAATGATACAGTAGCAAAAGGTGTAACAATGGTGGATTTTTGGGCACCTTGGTGTGGACCTTGTAGAATGATTGCTCCTGTTGTAGAAGAGTTAGCAGAAGAGTTTGAAGGAAGAGCAACAATTGCAAAGGTGAATACAGATGAAGAACAAGAGTTGGCTGTAAAATATGGTATTCGTTCAATTCCAGCAATTCTCTTCTTTAAAGATGGAGAGATTGTTGACCAAATGGTAGGGGCTGCATCAAAAGATGCTTTTGCTTCAAAACTTAACGCTCAACTTTAATTTAATTAAACTTCTTAATTTTTTTGTGGGTTTTTTAACCCACACTACAACACTCAAAGGAAAATTCTAAATGTTGGATTGTGCAATTATTGGTGGAGGTCCGGCAGGACTTACAGCAGGGCTTTATACCACTCGTGGTGGTTTAAAAAATGTAGTTATGTTTGAGATGGGAATGCCCGGTGGGCAGATTACTCAAAGTTCAGAAATAGAAAACTATCCGGGATTTTATCAACATGGGAAAACAGGTATGGATTTTATGGATACTTGGCAAGAGCAGTGTTTTGCTTTTGGTTTAAAACATGAGATGAAAAAAGTTGATAGAGTCGAAAAACATGGGGACTATTTTAATGTTTTTTTAGAAAATGGTGACTCCATAGAGACAAAAACTGTTATTGTAGGAACAGGTAGCACTCCAAAGCGAACAGGCATAAAAGGTGAAGAGGAGTTTTGGGGTAAAGGAGTTAGTACATGTGCCACTTGTGATGGTTTTTTTTATAAAAATCGACCAGTGGCAGTTTTAGGTGGAGGAGATACTGCATTAGAAGAGGCACACTATCTATCCAATATATGTTCAGAGGTATATTTGATACATAGAAGAGATGAGTTTAGAGCATCTCCCTCAACTGTAGATAGAGTTAAAAAAACAAAAAATATTAAATTTGTCACCTCAACCATTATTGAAGAGATAGAGGGTGATATAATGGGTGTTACTAGCATTAGAATAAAAGATATAAAAAGTAATAAAATATCTACATTAATGGTTGATGGTATATTTATATTTGTAGGACATAATGTTAATAATAGTGTGCTAAAAGATAAAAGTGGAAATTTTATATGTGATGTAAATAGTTTGGGACAAGTTATTGTTGATTTAAATATGAAAACATCAATACAAGGATTATTTGCTGTCGGAGATATGAGAATTGAAGCACCAAAGCAGGTGGTATCAGCCGCTGGTGATGGAGCGGTAGCTGCTTTACAAGTTATATCCTATATTCAGGAACTCTCATAACAAATTTAACTACCCAATTACTAAAGATAATTGGGATTTCAGCTATTTAGTTGTTAAACTATATATTTTTTTGTATAATTTCACATAAATAAATACTAGGATTATAAAGATGATAAAAGTAGGAATTGTAGGAAGTACAGGAAGAATGGGCAACCATCTTATTAAAAATGTACTAGAAGATGATGCGTTAAAGCTAGAAGTATTACATGTTTTTGATGAACTAAAAGTCTCTATTCCTGATACAGTGTTGGTTACTAATAATATGGAAGTTGTGTTAGAAAATAGCGATGTAATTATAGATTTTTCTGCCCCTATTGCTACACAAACTTTATGTGAAAATGCACTTAAAAATCCTACCCCTCTAGTGATTGCAACAACAGGCTTTACGGAACATCAACAGAACCTTCTTATAGAAGCATCTAAAGAGATGCCAATTTTATACTCATCTAATATGTCCGCTGGAATTGCTCTATTAAAACAGTTAGTCCAAAGAGTATCGGCAACCTTAAAAGATTTCGATATAGAGATAATAGAGCAACACCATAGAGCTAAAGTTGATGCACCAAGTGGAACAGCTCTTACTTTGGGTGAATTTGCGGCGAAAGGTAGAGGTTTGGATTTGGATAAGGTTCGTATCTCAGGTAGAGATGGAGTAATAGGTGCAAGAGGAAAAGATGAGATAGCAGTTATGGCTTTAAGAGGTGGAGATGTAGTTGGAAGACATACTGTTGGGTTCTATAATGATGGTGAATTTTTAGAACTAAACCACACAGCTACAAGTCGAGAGACATTCTCAAAAGGTGCGATTAGAGCCTCTAAATGGATAGTAAATCAGACAAATGGCTTATATTCAATTAATGACTGTTTAGGAATATAGGTATGTGTGCTATTGTTGGAGTATATGGTGATGAAGATGCTGTAAAAATAGCATATTATGCACTATTTTCAATGCAACATAGAGGACAAGAATCAACAGGAATATCATCTGCTGATGGCAAAAAAATTCGTCTTATAAAAAAAAGAGGTTTGGTTACAGAGGTTTTTGATGAAGAGACCTTAAAAAAGTTAGATGGTGGTTGTTGTGCTATTGGACACAACCGATACTCCACGGCTGGAGATGACTCCATTTTAGATGCCCAACCTGTCTTTGCGAAATATAAACTTGGTGAAATATCTGTAGCCCATAATGGAAATTTAGTTAATAAGTATGAGGTGAGAAATAGGCTTATAAATAGAGGTGCAATTTTTCAAACAGGAATGGATACAGAAAATATTGTTCACCTCATAGCAAAGAGTCAAGAGGATAAGCTGGAAGCTAGAATAAAAGATATGCTTCAAAAAATTGAGGGGGCATACTGTTTAGCTATTCAAAGTAGAAAAAAGATGTTTATTATTCGTGACCGTTTTGGAATTAGACCACTGAGTTTAGGACGACTTCAAAATGGTACTTGGATAGTAGCAAGTGAAACATGTGCATTTGATTTAGTAGGTGCTAAATTTATAAGAGATATAAGACCGGGCGAAATGCTTACATTTGAAAAGGGTAAAGAGCCATTTTCTGAGCAGATTTTTAAACCAGACTATCACCCTTGTGCATTTGAATATATCTATTTTGCAAGACCTGACTCTATTATTGATGGTAAAAATGTCTATAGTACTCGTCTAAAAATGGGCAGACAGTTGGCAAGAGAGACACCAGCTGATATAGATTTGGTTCTACCTATTCCAGATTCTGGAGTAGCGGCAGCTAGAGGATTTGCTGAAGAGTTAGATGTTCCTTTTGAGATGGGAATTGTACGAAATCATTATGTTGGTAGAACTTTTATTGAACCAACACAAGAGATGAGAGAGTTAAAAGTCAAGCTTAAACTATCACCAATAAAGGAGTTAATAAAGGGTAAAAGAATAGCTATTGTTGATGACTCACTAGTGAGGGGTACAACCTCAAAACAGATAGTTAAAATGTTAAAAGAGGCAGGAGCTACAGAGGTACACATGAGAATAGCAGCACCGGAAATTAAATATCCTTGTAGATATGGTATTGATACACCTACAAAAGATGAGTTAATATCTACAAAATATACCCCAAAAGAGATTGCAAAAGAGATGAATGCAGAATCTTTAGGATTTTTATCTATTGAAGGGTTAAAAAGCTCACTTGGAAATGATAGAGACTACTCATTAGTAAGCTTTGATGGAAACTATTTTGCTGGTGGCAGTGAAGATACCCCCACAGCTAAAAGCTAAGAGTTTGCCAACCAAGCTTTCTCCATAGGTAAATTTAACCGTTATTCATATAAACTAATTATTCTCTTCTAACATTTCTCGTATCATAGTTTTTGTAAAATATAAAAATTTTTCAAAAAGCTCACTATGATACTTATCCTTATGATAAATCATTAAAAAATCCCTTTTACACTCAAAGTTTTTTAATGGTACACGAAGTAGTTTATTATTTTTAATCTCATTTTTGACAGCTATTTTTGATATACAAGTAATACATCTGTGATTAATCACAAGTGACTTTATGGACTCTGTATGACCTAATTCTAAGAAGATATTTATATTATCAACTTTATCTTTTATATAATCTAAAAATACCTCTCTTGTTCCAGACCCCTCCTCTCTCAATACCCATTTTCTATCTTGGATAGCATCAATCGATATTTCTCTATTGAGTGTTATATCTGTTGTAACTACAATTAACTCATCAACGCCTATAGTCTCTTGTATAATTTCCGGGTCATGAACAATACCTTCTATAAATCCAACATCTATATGACCATCTTTTAAAAGTTTAATTATCTGTTGAGTATTTCCCTCCTTAAGTCCAACCTTCACATCTGGATATTTATTCATATAGTTACATATAATAGGTGGCATAAGGTAATCTACAATAGTGGTACTAGCGCCAACTCGTACCATACCCTTATTAATACTATTTTTAAACTCATACTCAATATCATTGAGCCTTTTAAATATTGGAGTAATCTCTTTTTCAAAAGAGCGACCCATCTCATTTAATATTAGTTTTTTATTAATTCTATCGAAAAGAGGATTGCCAAGTATATTTTCAAGCTCTTTGATAGACATAGATATTGCTGATTGACTAAGTCCCATACTTTTGGCGACATTGGTAAGATGACCCTCTCTAACAACATTTAAAAAAATCTCCATTTGACGCAATGTTAATTTCATAATTATTATCCCAACTTTTTATTTGGCTATTATATCAAAATAATAAAAATTAATGTTTTTTCTGTAATTAAATATTATTTTTTATAACTCTTCGTCCCCATAAAAATCGACTTTTATAAAATCGTTTTTTATTAAAGCTTGTAATTACAACTTGATGTTTGCCCGAACTGGCATGAATAAATTTCCCATCTTCTAAATATATACCTACATGATTAACTTTGCCTACTCTTTTTTTACTTGTATCAAAAAATACCATATCACCCTTTTTAAGCTCATTAAATCTTACTAATTTTCCAACCTTAGCTTGATTTCTTGACACTCTTGGCAGATTAATACCCACCATTTTATACACTTTTTGGGTAAATCCAGAACAATCAAAACACTTTGGTCCAGTAGCACCCCAAACATACGGCTTACCTAAAAATTTTTTCGCTTTATACTCAATATTCTTAACAATAACAGAAGAGTTATCTTTAAGTAACCAAGATAAAGCTATCTCTCTATTTTGTTGATACTTTTTATAATTAAATGGGACTACAGCTTTTTTAATCTCATCTCTATTTTGAATAATTTTTGCAAGAGTTATATCTTTTTGATATGACTCTTGGTCAATTTTAAGGAGATTAAAATGGTTAGTAATAGTATCAACCTTTTTCAATGAGTATTTGGTCAATATAGTAAGAACCACTAATAGCTGTAAAATTAAGATAAAAGATAACACTTTTTTTAATAAATCCATTTTTTACTCACCACAATTTACAATAAAATTTCGTAATAATAATTAAAACTACTTAATATTAAGTTAAATGTGATATTTTTTTCACTTTTACTCAACTCAAAGCTACTTTTAGTAATTTGATTTTAAATTAGATTTTTAATATAAAAAAACAAGGAAAATGGTAAAAAATCACTATTAGTTTTTTTGTATTTTTGACTATTTTTTAGTGCTAAAGCCCATAAAATAATAGTTTGAAAGCAGTATTTTTTTTAGATTTTTCACGATTAAAACACATTTTAATACTATACTTTGAATATGAAAGAGATAAGTTTTTTCCTTTTTTTATTATTTTTCTTTCATACTTACAAAATTAATATAGCTTTTACTTTATATTTTGATTTATGCCCACCCACCGAATAGGTACAGTAAAAGCTATAACTAAAATCTTCATTGATATACAATTTCAGAGTTTGCATAAAGATTATTTATCTTGTCTTCCAATGCCTCAATTACCTTTTTTTTCTTAAGCATATCTCTTATCTTCTCTTTTGTCTCCTTAAAAGATAATTTACCAGCCTGTTTCTTATTTAAAAGATAAACTACATGATACCCATATTTAGTTTTTATAGGATTTGATAGTACTGTTTTTGGTCTTGCTTTATAAGCTGTATTAAACAGATTACTAGGTGCCATACCCTCTCCAAACCAACCCATATAACCATTCTGTTTATATTCCCTTGCTATTTTAATAAACTCATTATCTAAATTTGAAGCTTTTTTTAGTTTTTTTATAATATTTTTTGCCTCTTGTTTAGTTTTAACAATAATATTAGCAATCTCTATAGAGTTTGGAAAGTTAAACTTATCTTGATTTAGATTATAAAATCTTTTGATTTCGCTATCACTTACCACCGTTTTTTGAAACTCTTTTTGTTGGTACAATATTAAAGCTATCGAGCCTTTTATATTGCGAATTTGTGCCTTAGTTAAATTTTTACCTGAAACCTTTTTATACTCTTTTTGAGCTAATCTCTTCTGCTCTTCAAAAACCTTTTGAAATTTTGTATCTTTTACTAGATCACTCTTTAGCAGTTCAGCATGAATTAGCTCTTCTTTAATCAAATGTTCCATAAGATTGGCTCTCTTATCATCATCTAACTTTTCATACCCTCTTGGTATAATAGAGTCATCAATAGGATGACCATTGACAGTTACTAATGTCTTTCCCATCACCAGAGAAGAGTTAAAAATTAGGGTAAATATAAATAGATATATACTTTTTTGCATATCCGTTCCTTATTAAATAATAATAATTTTAGCATAATTTTATTAATCAATAGTTTCTGCAATAAATGTTTTTGTCACTTTTCCTCCAAATTTATATATTCCATTCTCCAAACTCACATATAACTCATCTCCTGACTTAGGAAAAACTCTCACCACATCATCTATAAGTCCTTCTTGATGACATCTGACAAAGGAGGCAACCATTCCTGTACCACAAGCTAAAGTTTCATCTTCTACACCTCTTTCATAAGTTCTAACATATAGAGTATCTCTATTAGCTTTACATATATTCACATTGCAATTATACTTTTCTCTTAATCTTCTAGCCTCTTTTATATCAAACCTATCAATATTATCTCTAACTGCTACTAGATGAGGTACTCCTGTATCTATTAGCCACCAATTCTCACCACCTTCTTCAAGTTCTGTCTCTATAATTTTGGGAGCTATCATATCACTAACCACATATAAACCATTAATAGTAGCCCTAATTACACCAGCACCTGTTACAAATTCCGCAACCCCATCTCTTGATATTCCTTTCTCATGAGCAAAGTGTGCTACTGCCCTAGAGGCATTTCCACACATATTAGCCAAACTTCCATCAGAATTATAAAACTCCCACTCAAAATCATAATCTTTGTGAGGAATTAATACAACCAATCCATCAGCACCAACTCCATTTTGTCTATGACATAATTTTTTAGCCAACTCTCTTCTATCTTTTTTCTCTTGAGCAATGAATAGTATAAAATCATTCCCATTTGCCGAATATTTTGTAACAGTCATAATTTACCTTTTGTAACACTTTTTCAATACAGTACACTGAGCTAAATGGGCTATGTTGTTGGATTTTATCTCATATCGCACCTCTTTAAGCTCACTATATATTGCCTCTAAAAGCCACTTGTTATCCATAGATTTTGGCTCTGCTTTTTTTTGGTCAAGCTTGTGTTTATGCTTTACCAGTTTTATTAACGCTTTAAACTCTGCCATCTTTTTTCCGACAAGAAAAAACTATATAAAAGCATAAATAGGTCATAAAAACCTATATAAACCTACAGAGTCCACACTTCATCGTTTGAGTGGCACTTGATAGCCCTCTTTACCTGCATCACTATTCCATTGTTAAAC
>Ga0256914_1004439_pt1 | contig 10547 bp, 6 predicted proteins | sample HulkmetaG_FD_191571 | JGI IMG/M metagenome (GOLD analysis project Ga0256914, IMG submission 191571) | Hydrothermal chimney microbial communities from Main Endeavour vent field at the Juan de Fuca Ridge, Pacific Ocean - Hulk | ecosystem: Environmental > Aquatic > Marine > Hydrothermal vents ...
AATCGAACGCAACCTCCAGCGAAAGCGCCTGGCCAGCCACCTTCTCTCCGAAAACAAAGCGGAAATCCTGTTAGAAGCCCTTAAAGCCTTGATGCGCGCTCTGGATGCCAAGGACCCCTATACATATGGTCATTCCCAGCGGGTAGTCAAACTGGCCATGATGATGGCTGACGAGCTGAAGCTGGACAACGGACGACGTTACACCCTGCAGCTGGCTGCCTCCCTCCACGACATTGGAAAAATTGGAATGCCGGATAGCATTCTGAAAAAAGCGGATAGCCTGGAGGATTACGAATATCGCAAGGCAAAAGACCACCCCATTATCGGGAGCCAGATTTTAGGCGAGATTGAAGAGCTCAGCGAGGTGGCTTCCATTGTGCGCCATCACCACGAACGCTGGGACGGCACCGGTTACCCGGACGGCCTGAAAGGTGAAGCCATTCCGTTCTTCGCCCGCATCCTTTCGATTCTGGATGCTTACGAAGCGCTGGTCTCCGACCGGGTGTACCGCAAAGGAATGGACAAATTCTCTGCTTTAGAAGAAATCAAGCGCAACGCCGGTACCCAGTTCGACCCCCGACTGGTCAATATCTTTGTCAACGCCATGCTCTCCCGGTTCAACGATCCGGATGAATTGGACGATGCCCGGAAACCTTCGAAAGAGAATTCCCGGGAAGAAACCTCTTCTCTAACTTCCAGAGCTCACACCAGTTAACCTTCACCATTTCCCGGTTCCATGGTGGCAAATCCAATTCCGTACAAGTTCTCCCGCATCTTTGTCAGTCGCACAGCACTTTCCGACGACATCACCCGAACCGTTCTTGCTCAACTGCCCCATCTCCCCACGGAAATCGTGGAAGATGAGCAGCAATTTCGGGAACAGCTTTCCACCCTGCCTTTAACCGAAGGCAAACGCACACTATGGCTAACCCGCTTCCCCGGTCAGTTTCTGAAGCCGTGTCCTGGTACTCAACCTCCTTACCGTTGTTGCAATTACCTGGTCATTAACGAAACCACCAATTGCCCCATCGACTGTACTTATTGCATCCTGCAGGGTTACATCAACAATCCGGCAATTACCATTTACACCAACTACCCCAAAATCATTCAGGAAATGGAAGCCCTTGCCCGCGCCAATCCCCGGCGCATTTTACGCATGGGAACCGGCGAGTTAACCGACAGCCTGGCACTGGACCCGCTGACCCGCTTGTCGGAAAAATTGATGCAGGCTATTCAGACCATTCCCAATGTGCTGCTGGAGCTCAAAAGCAAAACCGCCCACATTCACCATCTGTTTCCCCATCCGCATCGACGGGTGGTGCTTTCCTGGTCGGTCAATCCCGAACCGATTGTACAAAGCGAGGAACACAAAGCCCACTCCCTTTCTCAACGGCTTCGGGCAGCGCAGGAAGCTGCCAGGCAGGGATTTCTGATAGGACTCCATTTCGACCCGATTATTTATATACCGAACTGGAAGCCACAGTACCTGCACCTGATCGAAGAAATCGCACGCTTCGTACCATCGGAACGCATTGCCTGGATCAGTCTGGGTAGTTTTCGGTATCCGCCTTCGTTGCAGGAGGTAATTCGGTTGCGCTTTCCGCGCACGCGCATCTTCTCCGGCGAACAGGTCCCCGGAATGGACGGCAAAATGCGCTACCTGCGCCCCCTGCGTTTGCACATGTACCAGACCATCTATCAGGCATTGCGAGAGAAGCTGGGCGAGGTGTTTGTCTATTTCTGCATGGAAGATGAACCGATGTGGGAAACCGTGCTCAACCGCTCACCCGGCAACAGCAATGAGGTGGACTGGTATTTTGCCCAATCTCTCCATAAAAAATTTCCGGAACTGGGACTTCCCCGGCCAGAACGGTCGGTGTACCAGCAGGACATTCTTTTCCCCTTCCGGGAAACAAACGGCTGATATTTTTGCCAGCAATTTCTTTTCTCTCAAACTGTTCGTATATTGGTTGGACTAATAAATTTCTCCGGAGCAACCATTGGATAAACTACGCCGCGATCGCCTTATTTTCATCGGATTGGGAATCATCCTGACCATCTCCACTTATGCTTTTCTACGCTATTCCTACAAACTGTCCGACGGATTTCCTTTTTCGCAGGAAATTATTGCCGCCATCATGGGCGCCATTATTACCATCCTGATTACTGCTGCCCTGCTCAATAAGCAAACGGAAGTGGAATTGCTCAAGGAAGAAAATCTTAAATTTCTGGAACTCAAATCGGGAATTTACACCCAGTTGTTAGACTACATTGAGGACATCATCCTCAGCGAAACCATTTCGTACAAGGATTTAATACGGCTGCGTATTCTGAATCAGAAGATCTCCTTTGTAGCCAGTCGCCAGGTGCTGGAAGCCTTCGGAAAATTTATCGACTTTTTCGGAAAAATTGTGGAAGACCGCAGGTTAGTGGATGCTGAAGTGGACCAGCTGCTTCGTCTGGTGGGAGACCTGAGCATTCAGATTCGCTACGATTTGATGCAGGGGCATCGGGAGGAGAGCGAAACCGAACGACAACGGGAAGCAAATCAGATCCGCCGGAATGTACGTAAACTGGAGTTGAAGTGGTTGCGGAAAAAAGACCATCACACAGAGGGTTCCCGGAATAGTTGATGACTTTACTTTTCGAAAAGCGCGCCCGTTGATGGGCCACTCTCCCTTTCCGGAATCCGAAAGGGCTCTTCAGAGGGTGTGAACCTCTTCCTCACCATATTCCCCCAAAAAAAATTTTTTGCAACTTTCTTGCTTCAATTTCGTTGATTATTTTATATACCGAACGGTAGGTATAAAAAGGAGAGGTTCATGGCTACCACACAAACGGAATTGAGCACTAAAGACCGCATTTTCATGACCGCAGCACAATTATTCGGAACTTACGGCTTCGAACGCGTTTCCATCCGGCAGATCTGCGAAGAAGTGGGCGTGGGGAAGCCCACCCTTTATTACTACTTCAAGGATAAAGAGACTCTGTTAGAGGAACTCATCGATTACGCCACCCGGTTAGGGCAAAAACTGCTGCAGGAATTCCTGAACCCGGAAGACGATTTCCACCACCGTTTTCTGGGAATCATTCGCACCCATCAGGCATACGTAAAGCGCTACCCTTACTTCATCCGCTTCATCACCATGCTGAATCTGAGCGCACTCCCGGACCGAATCCGGCAGAAAATGGTTATGATACACCGGAATCGGTACAATCAGACCCGGGATTTCTTTCAGGAGGGCATTCAGTTAGGTTTCATTCCCCGGGAGGTTGATCTGAACGTGCTGATTGCCTCCTTCCTGGGCACCATCAATCAGCTGGTGTTCATGGATATTTTTGCTCCCGCGGAATATCAATTCGACGACAACAAAGTGCAACATCTTTATCAACTCTGGACGCAACGCATTTTTAATCAATCATAATTCGCGGAGGTTTCCATGCGACATAAATTCTGGCCACTTTTAATCGGGATGCTGTTCGGTTTATTCCACCTTGCACCGGCACAGCGGGTCATTACCCTGACCTGGAGCGATGTGGTTGGGTTAACCCGCACCCAGAACCTGGACCTGCAGATTGGTTATCAGGACTATCGCTATCAGAAAATGAACCACTGGAAGAGCTACGCTGAGTTTCTTCCCACAGTGAATTACCAGTTCCAGCGTACCCATAACATCGAACTCCCCGAATTCGTGTTCATGGGGCAACACATTAAGGTCGGTACCAATTACAATTACACCCACGCATTTCAATTACAATATCCGCTGTTTTTAGGCGGTGCACGTTTTGCCAACCTGCGTATTCAGAGCAGTTTACGCAAATCCCTGAAAGCACAATTAGAGAACAAAGAACAGAACGTGGTATTTCAGGCGCTGGATGCCTACTTTCGCATCATGCTTTCGGACGAGCTGATTGCGGTTAACCGCCGGGCTTACCAGGCGGCGCAGGCGAACCTGGAACAGGTGCAAAAGTTTTACGATGCCGGGACAGCCTCTCAGCTGGAATTGCTCCAGGCCCGCACCCGGCTTTCCTCCACTCTGGCACCACTCACCTCCGCCATCAACAATAAAAAATTAGCCGTGGAAAACCTGAAGTTCATTCTAAACATCGATCCGGCAGATTCACTGGTTATTCTGGACACACTCAAACAGGAAAATTACATCCGGAACTTCATTTCCATGGATTTAGCGGAACTTCAGCAAACCGCACTGGAACATCGCCCGGAAATTCGCATGATGGCTGAGCAAAAAAATGTTGCAGGCGGTCAGAAGCTACTTGCTGCCTCTCACTTTTTGCCTTCGGTGGTTGCCAGTGCTTCCGTGCAGCATCAGGCGCAGCTGGAGCAGGCTGGCGTCCATTGGGAAGATTACACCCGGGTGAAAAACGCAGTGGTGGCTGTGCAGTTTCCCCTGTTTCAGGGGGGTAAACGGGCGCTGGAATTCCAGCAGGCGCGCATTCAGGAGAAAAAAGCCACCCTGCAAATGGAGCAGGTCAAACGTTCCATTTTGTTAGAAGTGGAAACCGCTTATCGTAAATTCAAAGAAGCGGAAGCCAATCTGAAAAGCCTGCGGATTGCCCGCCAGGAAGCCCGGGAAGCTCTGCGCCTGGCCAACCTGAACTACCAGGAGGGTCTGGCCACTCAGGTGGATGTGCTAACCGCTCAGTTAGCGTATAGCAACAACGACGCCAAGTTTCAGCAGGGCGTTTACGAGTACAACCTGGCTCAGCTTCGGCTGATTAAATCGGTAGGTCTTTTACCGCTCATCTGGAATCAGGAAAATTAGTCAAAGGAGAATACAATGAAAAAAACACTCCTGTTTGTTCTGATCATCGTGGCATTCACCCTGACCTCCTGCCACAAAGGGAAAAAAGAAACTCAGGAGGTGGTGATTCCGGTGAAAACTTTTGCCATTCATCCGGACACCATCGAAGCGTACATCGAAATCACCGGCGGACTAAAAGCTCAGCAGGATGCGGTGGTTTACAGCACCATCTCCGAGGAGTTGGTGGAGATTCGCAAACCGGTGGGTAGCACGGTTCGGAAGAACGAGATCATCGCGGTGCAGGACAATAATCTGTGGAACGAGATGCTCAACCAGGCCGAAGCAGCCTTAGCCTCCGCAAAAGCGCGCTTTCAGCAAATTGAGCAGGATTACAAACGGTTCGAACGCCTGTATCAGGAGAAGGCCATCAGTCAGCAGCAGTGGGACCAGATCAAAGCGAATTATCAGGATGCTGAAGCAGCTCTGCGTCGGGCCAAAGCAGCTTACCTGCAAAGCAAAGTGCAATTTGAGAACACGTTCATCCGCGCACCGTTTAGCGGCATGGTGGGTAGTTTCCACTTTGACGTGGGCGAAATGATTCCCGCGGGACAGCCGGTAGCGCGTATTGTAAACAATCGCATGGTGAAAGCGGACCTCTACCTTCCGGACATTTTCATCAATCATATTCGTCCCGGTCAGACAGTGGTAGGGGAATTTCCCACCTATCCCGGCGAAAAATTTACCGGTGCGGTGACCCGCATCGACCCGGCAATTGATCCGCTGAGCCGCACTTTCCGTGTGGTAGCCACCTTCGGAAACAGCGATCGAAAACTGCGTCCCGGCATGTACGGCCGATTTCTGATTATCACCGAGCGTCATACTGACGTGCTGGTCATTCCGGACAACGCCGTGCTTATCCGCACTGTGCTCAAAGTTAATCCTAAAACGGGGCAAACTTACACCATTCCCCACAAATTTGTTTTTGTGGTGGAAGACAGCACGGCGCGTATTCGTCCGGTGCAAACCGGCATCGAATCCCGCGGACGCATCGAAATTGTAGCGGGCCTCTCCAAAGGCGAACAGGTCATTGTGGTGGGGCAAAAGGTGGTTAAAGAAGGCGAAAAAGTTCATGTCGTTTCCACCATTCAATAAAAGCAAAAGAAGCAACGGTCGTTTGCTCCGGCGGGAAATAACCCCCTCCGGAGTCGCCTTTCGGCCGGTAACTTGCTGAATCAATGCGAAAAATAAACGGGGTTTCAATATGAAATTAGTGGAATTTTCTCTTAAACGACGAATCACCCTGAGCATGATTTACCTGATTATCATCGGATTCGCCCTGTTCTCCTACACCCAGTTGAAGGTGGATTTGTATCCGGACATTCAATTTCCGGTCGTGGGCATCATTACAGAATACGAAGGGGTGGGACCGGAGGATATGGAGAATCTGGTGGCGCGTCCCATTGAGGAAGCCGTGTCTGCCACGAAAAATGTTAAAAAGGTTTCCTCACAGGTTTCGCAGGGAATTTGTATTACCATGCTGGAGTTTGAATGGGGCACGGATATGGATCAGGCCGAAACCGATGTGCGTAAACGGCTGGACCTGGTAGCCGATTATCTGCCGGAGGATGCTCACAAGCCGCTTACGTTTGCCTTCGACCCATCCATGGCACCGGTGATGTATATGATGCTCACCTCCCCCAATATGGGGCCGGCGGAAATCCGGCAGCTCAGCGAAGACCATATTGAACCGCTGCTGGAGCGGATTGAAGGGGTTGCCAGTGCGGAAACCGGTGGTGGACTGGAACGACAAATCAACGTGCGGCTGGACCCGGCACGACTGGCAGCTCACCATCTCTCCCCGGTGGATGTCACCAACGCCATCCGAACCCAGGGCGCCCTTTTCTCCGCCGGACACATCGAAACCCGCACCACCAACTACAACCTGAAAATCAGCAGCGAATACACCTCTCTGGACCAGATTCGCCACGTGGTGCTGAAATATACCCCTCAGGGACCGCTCTATCTGAAAGATGTCGCCATCGTGGAAGACGGCTACAAAGAGATGGTGGGCGACGTACGGGCGGACTACAACGAAAGCGTGTACATCCGCATCTTCAAACAATCCGATGCCAACACTGTGCAGACCTGCCGCAATGTGTACCGGGCACTGCCGGACATTCAGAAAACGCTGCCCGAAGGCACCCGCCTGGAAACCGTGTGGGACCAGTCCGAATACATCAACCAATCTATCAGCAACCTGGGCTCCACCGGCCTGATTGCCTTCGTGCTGGCGTTTCTGGTCATCTATTTCTTCCTGCTGAACATCCGCGGCAGCATCATCATGGGCATGGCTATTCCCATTTCGGTTATCGCCACCTTTGCGGTGATGATGATGGCCGGGCTGACTCTGAACATCGTTTCCATGGCCGGACTGGCACTGGCTATCGGAATGCTGGTGGACAACTCCATCGTGGTGCTGGAAAACATCTACCGACACCGCGAAATGGGTGAACCGCTGTACGACTCCGCCAACACCGGAACCTCCGAAGTGGGCATGGCCATTACCGCTTCCACCCTGACCACCATCGGTGTGTTCCTGCCTGTGCTGTTCATTCCCGGAATCGCCGGACAGTTGTTTAAAGATATGGTAATCACCATTACCTTCAGTCTCTTTGCTTCGCTGGCCATCGCACTTACTCTGGTACCCATGCTCAGCTCACGCATTTTGCGTACCCACCAGGAAGCCCAAAAGGTAAAACTCTCCCGCTTTAAACAGCGTATCAGCACGTTGCTCCAGAACCTCACCCACCGCTACAGCAAATGGTTGCAGTGGTCCCTGCATCACAAAAAGATAGTGCTCCTGGTGGTTACCCTGCTGTTTGTGACCTCTCTGGGACTCATCAAATTCATCGGTGGGGAATTTCTCCCCAAGACCGACCAGGGATTTATTTCCGTGGATATTATGCGTGAACTGGGAACCCCACTGGATCAGACCCGGCTGACCGTTTTACAACTGGAAAAAATTGTGCAGGAAAAAGTACCGGAAGCCAAACACGTGTTCTGCCGCTTCGGGCAGTCCGAAGGAATTGCCGCTCTGTTTGGCGGTACCGGCAGTGAGGCTATTAACTTCCGCATTCGTCTGACCCCCATGGAACAGCGCAAACGCAGCCAGTTCCAGATTGAGGATACCCTGCGCAAAGAGCTGGACAAAATTCCCGGAATTACCTACAAATTCACCCAGCCGGGTATGCTCAGCGGCGAACGGGAAATCGAAGTCAAAATTTTTGGCTACGACATTGATCAGAGCATGAAATACGCCAAACAGATAAAAAAGGAGATGGAGAAAATCCCCGGGCTGGTGGATATCGATATTAATCTAAAAGAAGGAGGCGAACAGCTGCACATCATCCCCAACCGCGAACGGCTTAGCGATCTGAAGATCAATCCCCTGCTGCTGGCAAACATTGTGTCCAATTCCATTCAGGGAACCGTCGCATCGCGTTACCACGAAAAGGGGGATGAATACGACATCAATGTGCGGCTGGATCGGCGGTTCCGTAACGACAAAGAAGCGCTACGCAGCCTGGTGGTTCCCACTCCGACCGGAAAGTTCGTGCAACTTCGGCAGGTGGCTGATGTGGTGGAAACCAGCGCTCCCACCACCATCTATCGGGAAAATCAGGAACGCTACATCTCCATTGGCTGCGATCTCTCCGGCATCGACCTGACCAGCGCAGTAAACAAAATCCAGAAAATCATCAAACAAACCGCCATCCCTTCGGACTTTCAGGTGGTTATCGGCGGTTCGGCAGAAGACCAGCGGGAATCGTTCCGCTACATCATCATCGCCTTTTTTGCCGCCATTTTGCTGGTTTATATGATTATGGCCTCCCAGTTCGAATCGCTGGTGGACCCATTCATCATCATGTTTACCGTACCGCTTTCCATCATCGGGGTATTCTTTGCCCTGTTCATTACCGGAACCACTCTTAGCGTCATGTCCCTGGTAGGCATTGTGATGCTGGCGGGAATTGTGGTGAACAACGGAATTGTGATGGTGGATTATATTAATCAACTGCGCCGAAAGGGGATTCCCCTGTACGAAGCAGTTCTTCAGGGTGGCACCGTGCGCATGAGGCCGGTACTGATGACTGCCACCACCACCATTTTAGGGATGGTGCCACTGGCGCTGGAACTTGGTTCCGGTTCGGAGACCTGGGCACCGCTGGCGCGGGCAGTAATCGGGGGTTTAACCACCAGCACCATCCTGACCCTGTTTATTGTGCCCATTATTTACGTGATTTTCGAACATTTCGGAACTAAATTGCGCCGCAAACTGGGTCTGGGGAACGGCGGGAATGCGGAAAAATAACTTCCCGGCGGTTCCTGGTGGCTTAACCAGCAGGAACCGCTTTTCCATACCCGATTTAACCGAAATAAAATTCTGTGGCTAAAACTGAAGCGAACCATGAAACTACCCCGTGCTCATCATTTATCGCTCCAGGAACTGGCCGGGCAGCTTATCCTTCCGGAGCTAACGGTGAAGTTTCGGAATCGCCGTTCCGGCGAACTGGCGGAACTGCTCCGGCAAATGGAACTATTGCAACCGGCGGGACTCATTCTTCGGGGCAACCACCCGGTGGACATTCGGCTGCGTATTGAACAAATTCAGCAGGTGGTACGCTTTCCGCTGTTACTGATTGCCCGACCGGAAACCGGCCTACAACCGGCCATTCCCCACACCACGCTGCTTCCGCACTTTGCCGCCTGGGGAATTGTCCAGGATGAGGACCTGGTGAGCGAAGCAGCCCGTGTCGTCGCCCGGGAAGCACGCGCAGTGGGTCTCAATACCCTGTTCGTCCCCCCGCTCAACCCGCTACCATCTGCAACGGGAGAAAATGAGCTGAATTCACTCAGCCTCCAGCAGGAACACGTTTGGTCACTCAGCACACACATTATCCGGGCAGTACAGCAGGAAGGCTTGCTGGCTATTCCTTATCTGCTTTCCACAGAAAGGAACACTCCTTTCCCGAAAGATTTTTCCGGGCTTCCACTTGCGGAAGTTCACGCATTTCACTACCGGTACATTGCCACGAACTTATCCGAAGCACAGGAGGCGAGTCCCTCCCTACCCGTCCGGAGCTGGCAGCAACACGGTTTCCGGGGGCTGGTAATAACCGCCGTTCCGTTCCTTTTAGAAGAACCAGCGGACGATACACCACTGAGGGAAGCCCTGAAGGCAGGAATGGGTCCCTTTACCGACTCCGCTCACCTCACTTCTTCTGACTCCCGGCGGGTTTACCAGCGACAGGAAGCCGCAACAGTATTCCGTGCCACTTCCTTTCGCAACCGGCTGGTGAAATTGCTCCAGCAGGACGAAACTGCTTACCGGGCTGCATGCCGGACGGTGGACACTCTGTTCCGGATTAAAAAGGAGTTGCATCGCCACCAGCCGCAACTTCCCCACTTTAAGCGCATTTACAAAATCTTGCAGCAACCCGCTCATCAAAATGTAGCCCGGAAGCTGACTGCCGGAGCGGTTCGTTTGCTACACCGAAAATCCCACTTCCGCTTTCAGCCCGCAGCGTATCAGAGGATTCACCACATTCCCCTGACCAATCCGGACATATCACCCGCTCCCTTCGCTACGCTAATGCAACGACTGGCAGACACAAACCGCAGCATCACGACCGTCTCCTTCGATAACCTGCCGGAACCCGAAACGATTCGTTCTTCGCTACCCGATCTGGTCATCGTGTCGCTGCATCACACTTTTGAGTTTCG
>Ga0256914_1004440_pt1 | contig 10546 bp, 6 predicted proteins | sample HulkmetaG_FD_191571 | JGI IMG/M metagenome (GOLD analysis project Ga0256914, IMG submission 191571) | Hydrothermal chimney microbial communities from Main Endeavour vent field at the Juan de Fuca Ridge, Pacific Ocean - Hulk | ecosystem: Environmental > Aquatic > Marine > Hydrothermal vents ...
CTTCCCGCCCTGGGTGAGAGCTCCAGCAACGTCTGCGGAGTCCTGGGGGACCGGCTGGCCTTCACCCTGCTCCTGATCTTCGGGAAGGCCTCCTTCTTCCTGATGGCCTACCTGGCCACCTGGGGGGCCCTCCTCGTGGCCCGCAGGGGCGGCGAAGCGGTCCTGGCCCGGCTCATGGGAATCCTGTCCTTCACCTTCGTCCTGGCCCTGCTCCTCTCCCTCCGCCTGGACCCGGCCCGGCCCTTCGCCCAAGGAACGAACACTCTTCCCTTCGGCCCGGGGGGCACGGTGGGGGCCTTCCTGGGCCCCAAGGTCTACAGGATTCTGGGGCCCCTGGGCTCCTACTTGATCCTCCTCCTCCTGGGTTTCATCTCCCTTCTCTTGGCCACGGACTTCTTCTTCCTGGATACGCTTCGAAAGAAACTGGGGGAGCGGGGCGCCCTTCCCGAGGAGGAGGGTCCGGGGCTTCTCGTCCGGGCCGGCGCGGCTCTCCGTGCCTGGTTTACCCTGGCGGCCCGGGGGGCCCGGGCCTTCCGGGAGTGGTGGGAGGCCGGTGAGGCCGAGCCCGCCGTAGAGGGGGCCGGAGCCGGAAGGGGGGCGGCGGCGGGGAGGGCCGCAACTTCCGTCCCCTCCCTGGAAAGGAAGGCCCTTCCCTCGAAGGAGGACGAGGTCCCGGGCGGGGAGGAATCCGAAGAAGAGGAAACGGAGGAGGAGGAGGTCCCGGAAGAGGAAGTGGAGGAGGAGGAAAGTCTCCCTCCCGGGAGATCCCCCAAGGGCCGGCAGGGGAAGAAGAAGCCCGGGAAGGGGCGGGCCCGGACCATGCGGAACCTTTCCTCGGCTCCGCCTCCTCCGTCCCCTTCGCGCCGGAAGGTCTCCCTTTCCAAGGGGACCCGCCGGGGCCGCTATGTCCTCCCGCCGGTCAGCCTGCTCCGCGACCCCCCGCCGCCGGCCGGCCTGGACGAGGAGCATCTCCACCAGATGGCCCAGAAGATCGTGGAGAAGCTCAAGTCCTTCCGGATCGGGGCCCAGGTGGTCGGGTATTCCCGGGGACCGGCGGTCACCCTCTTCGAATTACGCCTGGACGAAGGTGTGAAGGTGGGCCAGATCACCGCCAGGGAGGACGACCTGGCCCTGGCCCTGGCCGCCACATCTCTCCGCGTGGTGGCCCCCCTGCCTGGAAAGGGGACCGTGGGCGTGGAGGTGCCCAACGAGCACCGGGACATCGTGGTCCTCAAGGAGCTCCTGGCCTACGCGAAGACCCTGGCGGGAAAGGCCGAACTCCCCCTCTTCCTCGGGCGGGACGTGATGGGGGCGCCGGTCATCTCCGACCTGGCCAAGATGCCCCACCTCCTCATCGCCGGCGCCACGGGGTCGGGAAAATCGGTCTGTCTCAACACCATTCTCCTCTCCCTGCTCACCACCAGGACCCCCGACGAGGTGGGCCTCATCCTGGTGGACCCCAAGATGGTGGAGCTCCAGCTCTACGAGGCCATTCCCCACCTTCTCACGCCGATCGTGACGGACATGACCAAGGTGCCGGGCGTGCTGGAGTGGGCCGTGGACGAGATGGAGCGCCGGTACAGGCACCTCTCCCTGGCCAAGGTGCGGTCCCTCAAGGACTACAACAAACTCGGGGAGAAGAAGCTCCGCCAGCTCTTGGGGGACTGGTTCGACAGCGGGGAAAAGCCTACGCCCAGGCGTTTTCCCTCGGTGGTGGTGGTGATCGACGAGTTCGCCGACCTCATGGTCTCGGCCTCGAAGGACGTGGAGCTCTTGATCCAGAGGCTGGCCCAGAAGTCCCGGGCCGTGGGGATCCACGTGATCCTGGCCACCCAGAGGCCTTCCCGGGAGGTGGTCACGGGAATCATCAAGTCGAATCTGCCCACCCGGATCTCCTTCAAGGTGACCTCCTCGATCAACTCCAGGGTGGTCCTGGACCAGGTGGGGGCGGAGAGGCTCATCGGAAACGGCGACATGCTCTTTCATCCGCCCGGCACGTCCATCCTGGTGAGGGCCCAGGGGGTCTACGTGAGCGACGGGGAGATCCACGAGATCGTGGACTGGTGGCGGAGGCAGGCCAAGCCCGACTACGTCCCGGAGATCCTGAACCCGGCCCCCAAGCAGGCCGAACAGGACCCTTCCAAGGTGGATCCCCTCTACGAGGACGCCGTCCGGATCGTCCTCGGCGAGAAACGGGGCGCCGCCACTCTGCTCCAGCGGGCCTTCAAGATCGGGTATACCCGGGCCTCCCGGCTCATCGAGCTCATGGAAGAGGACGGGATCGTGGGGAAATACGTGGGCTCCAAATCGAGGGAAGTCCTCCTCACCCTGGAGGAGTGGGAGGCGCGCAAAAAGAAGCAAGGGGCCTAGGACAGGCCTGAAGTGAACCACCGGGAGGGGGAAAGAAACCCAAAATGTTGATCCTTCCCGGGGCCAATGCCACAATGGGTAGGTTGGAGGTAAAGCCATGGCGCGCTTCTCCCTTGCCCAGACCGACCCGGGCGCCCAGGACCAGAAAGGGGGGTTTCTCCTTCCTTTTCTCGTGCTCTGCGTGTCCCTCTTCTTCACCATCGGGATCGTGGTCTATCACGCCCGGGGAGGTACGGAGGAGCCCAGTTCGCTGTTGCAATCCCTCGTTTCGGGGGTCTACCGCCTCCTGGGGTGGTCGGGGTCGCTGATCGGGCTGGTCCTTGTCCTGGTCTGGAGTCTCCGGGCCTGCCTGGGGCCGGGGAGCGTCCCCAAGCTCGGGCTTCGGGCCCTGGGAATCCTGGGAGTGGTGATCGGTGCCGCAGGGGTGAGCGGCACGGCGGGCTACATGGAAGGGATTCGGGCGGGCGGCTGGATCGGAAGCCTCATGGCGCCGAGGATGGCGGCCCTCTTCGGGATCTTCGGGAGTATCCTGGTCTTTTCCGTCCTTCTCGTGGCCTCTCTCCTTCTGGCCACGAACTGGCTCTTCTGGGACGAATTCCGCCGTCTCGCCGAGAAGAAGGCTGCTTCGGAGGAGGCCTCCCGCCGGGAAGAGGCCCTGGAACCCCGGCCCCTTTCGGCCGCCGAGGGATCGTGGGGGCCTTTTGCCGCCGAGCGTTTCCAGGCACAGGTGAGCGCCGAGGAAGAGGCCGCCCTGGGACTCGTGACGGTTTCCCGGGAAGGGGGGACTTCCGCAGGCCGGGAAGGTCCGGCGCCGGCGGAGGAAGAGGCCGAGGGGGAGGCCGAGGCCGAGGAAGAAGCTCCCTTCTCCCGGGAAGAGATCCGAGGGGCGGGGGAGGAGGAAGGGAGAGAAGAAGAATTGCCTCTTCCGGAGGAAGAGGCCGAGGCTGGAGAGGCCCGGGCCGAGGAAAGGGAGGCGGAGATCTTCTCCAGGGAGGAGGAAGAGGAGGAGGAGATCGGGGAAGAAACGGAAGAAGAAGAGGAAGAAGAAGAGGAATACGAGGAGGAAGAAGAGGAATCCCTGGAAGGTGTGACCTCCCCCGACCTGGAAGAGACGGAAGAAGAGGAGGAGTGGGAGGAGGAAGAAGAGGAAGAGGAGGTTTCCTTCACGCCGGAAGCGGACCTGGAAGAAGAAGAGGAAGAAGAGGCGGAAGAGGAAGAAGAAGAATTCGAGGAAGAAGAGGAAGAAGAAGCGGTCCTTTCGCCCGCCGGCGAAGGGGGGGGCTCCCTGGTCCAGCCATCCCTCTTCCCCGAAGAAGAAACCCAGGATGAAGGCCAAGGGGCGGCCCCCTCCGAGGCCCTGGCGGCCCGGGAAGGGTCGGCCCCTGGGGGAGAAGAGCCTCGGGGCCGGGGCGAAGGGGACCTGGAAGAGGAAGGAGAGATTTCACCGGGGGAGGAGGAAGAGGAGGTCCGGGCCGGGGATCTCCAGGAGGAAGAGGCGATGCCGGAACCTTTGCACCACGAGTCGGGGGAAGAAGAGAAGAGGGCGGAAGAGGGGGCTCTCCGCGAGGAGGCCGAGATCCCAAGGGCTCCTTCCGGAGCGGCCGAGCCTTCCGTGGTGATCCCCAGGCCCGAGAGGACGGCTCCCCGGGCCGTCCCCGAGGAGGGTAAGCCCTCGGTGGACCCGGAACTCCTGGACCGGGCGGCCACGCTGGTCATGGAATCGGGCCGGGCCTCCATCACCATGCTCCAGAGAAAACTCCAGATCCGCTTTGCCCAGGCATCCCATCTCCTGGATGATCTGGAGCGCCTGGGAGTGGTGGGTCCCTACAGGGGAAGCCTTCCCAGGGAGATCCTGATGTCCCCCGGCGAGTGGGAGCAGGTTCGGGCTACTTTCCGGCCCTGAGTCTCCTTCAGCCGGGACCTCTTTTTCCTTCCTTCCATGAGGGGGTGGGGTGTCGGTGTCCTTGAAGGTGGCTCTCCTCAGCCTGGGTTGCTCCAAGAACCTGGTGGATTCCGAGGTTCTCCTGGCCCACCTGGCCCAGGGGGGGATCGGAATCACCCCGTCGCCGGAAGAGGCCGACCTGGTCGTGGTGAACACCTGCGCCTTCATCGAGGACGCCCGGGAGGAGTCCATCGATACGCTTCTGCGGATGGTGAGGCTGAAGGAGGAAGGGCGGATCCGGGCGGTCCTGGCCGTGGGGTGCCTGCCCCAGCGGTTCAAGGAGGAGCTTCTCTCTTCCCTCCCCGAGGTGGACGCCTATCTCCCCATCAGCGACTACAGCCTTCTCCCCGAGGTGGTCCGGCGCCTGGCGGCGGGGATCTCCCGTGAGGAAGCGGCCTGTCTCCGGGGCGGGGAGCCCAAGGGGCCCGGGACGGACCTGGACCGCCTTCTCCTGACTCCTCCTTCCTACGCCTACCTCAGGGTGGCCGAGGGCTGCGACCACAAGTGTTCTTTCTGCGCCATCCCCTCGATCCGGGGAAGGCTCAGGAGCAAGCCCAAGGCGATCCTCCTGGAAGAGGCCCGCCGCCTGGCCGGCCTGGGAGTGAAGGAACTGGACCTGGTGGCGGAGGACACCACTGCCTGGGGAAGGGATCTGGGAGGCCGGGAGGGGGAACTCGCCGATCTCCTGGAGGCCCTGAACTCCCTGGAGGGAATTCGCTGGATCCGGGTCCTCTACGGCTACCCCTGGAGCGTGACCCCCGCCCTGCTGGAGGCCCTGCGGAGCCTGGAGAAGGTGGTGCCCTACCTGGACCTCCCCATCCAGCACTTCAGCACACCCGTCCTGGAAGCCATGAAAAGGGGGGCCGGCGGGGATAGGCTGAAGGAGCTCTTGTGGCGGATCCGCCGGGAGGTTCCGGGAATCGTCCTTCGGACCACGATTCTCGTGGGGCATCCGGGCGAGACGGACCGGAGGTTCGGGGAACTCCTGGAATTCCTGGAGGAATTCCGCTTCGAGAGGCTGGGGGCCTTCGCCTATTCTCCCGAAGAGGGAACTCCTTCGGCCGCCATGGGAGGCCGTCCCTCCCGGGCCGAGGCGAAGGCCAGGCTGGAGAAGGTGATGGACCTGAACAAGGCGATCATGGAAGAGCGGAACCGGTCGCTCCTGGGCGGGACCGTGGAGGTCATGGTGGACGGGCCCCTGGAGGATGGAGTCTTCCTGGGCCGCACCAGGGCCGACGCCCCCGAAGTGGACGGCACGGTGAGGATCCGGAGCGCCGCCCCCCTGGCCCCGGGCGACCTGGTCCGGGTCCGGGTGACCCGGTGGGAGGCCTACGACCTGGAGGGTGAGGTGGAAGGAGGGGAAAGAGCATGAACCTTCCCAACAGCATCACCATGGGCAGGCTCCTCCTTTGCCTGGTCATCTTCGTGCTCCTGGCCTTCCTCCCCGCCGCCGGCCCCCTTCCCTCCTGGCAGGTCCTGGCGGTGGTGGTTCTCTTCATCGTCGCCGCCGCGTCGGACTTCCTGGACGGTTTCCTCGCCAGGCGTTACGGCCAGGTGACCCGCTTCGGCCGGGTGGCGGACCCCTTCGTGGACAAGATCCTCGTCCTTGGGACGGCCACCTTTCTTTGTTCCAGGCCGGATACGGCGGCCCTTCTCCCGCCCTGGATGGTGGTGGTCATCCTGGGCCGTGAGTTCCTGGTGAGCGGAATCCGCTCCCTCGCCGAGGGGGAGGGGGTGGATTTCTCGGCCACCTGGGCGGGGAAGTGGAAGTTCACCGTCCAGGCCCTGGCCCTGGGTTTCCTCCTGGGGAGGCTGGCCGGGATCTCCTTGGCCTTCACCTTTCTTACGCCCCTCCTGGTCTGGGCCGCCCTGGCCCTGACGATCTGGTCCGGCGGAACCTACCTGGTCCGGGCCCGGAAGGTGCTTCGCCTGTGAGCAGGGGGAGGAAAAGGAAGGGGCGCGGGGGAGGAGTCCCCCTGGCCACGAGGTTGGCCCTTTTCCTGGGGGGCGCCTCCTTCCTCGCCCTGTTGCTGGTCTCACTGATGGGCCGGAAGGGTTCTCCTCCCCAGCTCCTTCTCTTCGCCAGCCTCCTCCTCGGGGCGGGCGTGGCCGGCCTTGCCTGGATGGAGGGGGCCAAGGTGGGCCGGGTCTTCAACGAGATCGCCCTGGCCGTGGGTAAACTCGCCAGGGGGGATTTCGGGGTCCGCTTCCGCGGAGGCCGGGGAATCCAGGAGTCGGGCCGCCTGATCCGCCAGCTCGAGGAACTGGCCGGCAACCTCAGGGAGGGCGTGGTGGAGGAGGAGCTGGCCCGGATCCGGGAGAAGGAGGCCCGCCTCCTGGGCCGGGTCCGGGGCAAGATGATGCCCGACCCCTTCCTGGAGGATTCGGCCTGGGAAGCGGGAGGGCTCTTTCTCCCGGGAAGGCGCGGGGGCGGGGACTTCCTCGAATTCCTGGACCGGGGGGACAAGCTCTTCCTGGCCGCCGGGTCCGCCCAGGGCGCGGGGGCGGCGGCGGGCATGATCATGGTCCTCGGGAAGACCCTCCTGAGGGAATGGCTGGAAAGGGGCGGGGAACCGCCGGAGGTCCTGGAGAGGCTCAACAAGAGGCTCAAGGAGAACCTGGTGGAAGGGGCCTGCCTCACCCTCACCCTCCTGGAAGCGGAGAAGGGGGGCGGCGGGGAGGTGACCGCCTGGGGCATGGGCCTCCAGGCCCCCCTCTACTTCTTCGGCCGTGGCGAACTGGAGCCCCTCGGCCTGGAGGGGATCGCCCTGGGTCTGGACCGGGGGGAGATCTTTTCCCGGGCCCTCCAGCCCAGGAGGGTGAACCTCCAGAGGGGGCAGAGGCTCGTCCTGGTGACACCGGGGATCTACGCCAACCTCTCTCCTTCAGGGGAGGAGTACGGCGAGGAGCGGCTCGAGGAGGTCCTGGCCCGTCACGGTCCCAAGAACACCCTGGTCTTCGTGGACATGGTTGGAGGCGAGGTGGAGGACTTCCTGGGCGGGGAAGCCCCCGACGAGGACGTGGTGCTTCTTTCCGTCCGTTACGGAGGGTGAGGTCCATGGTGGAAAAGCGAGGCGTATCCAGCTTCCAGGCGAGAATCGAGGAGATCTACCTGGACCGGGACCGGGCCAGGGGGCTCGAGGGAACCACCCTCTGGTTCGTGGAGGAAGTGGGCGAGCTGGTCCGGGCCCTGAGGAGGGGCGAGAGGAAGAACCTGGAGGAGGAGTTCGCCGACGCCCTGGCCTGGCTCGCCACCCTGGCTTCCCTGGCCGGGGTGGACCTCGAGGAGGCGGCCTGGGAAAAATACGGGAAAGGGTGTCCCAGGTGCGGCTCCACGCCGTGCCGTTGTCCCTGAGGAGGACCTGTGCCCCTCTACGCCGACGTGGCGCTCCCCCTCCCATTGAGGCGGGAGTTCACCTACCTGGTTCCCCCGGACATGGAGGGGGACGTGGCCGTAGGGGCCAGGGTGCGGGTGGGCTTCGGCAGGAGGAGGGCCGTCGGGGTGGTCACGGCCCTGAAGCGCGAATCGGATCTTCCTTCTTCGAGTATCCGCCGGATAGATTCCCTCGTGGACCACGCTCCGGTGATCCCGGCGGACATCATGGCCCTTTGCCGCCGGATCGCGAAGAGGACCCTCTGCTCCCTGGGTGAGGCCCTGGACGCGGCCATCCCGTCGGCCCTCAAGCATCACGCCGCCCGGACCGTGCCCTACGCCCTCCTGGTCCTCCAGGGAACGGCCCTGGAGCGGGAGCTCGCCGCCATGGAGGGGAAGGAGCGCCTCCAGAAACAGGCCCGGGTCCTTCGGGCCCTCAAGGAGGCCGGCGGGGAGATGCGGGTCTTCGATCTCCTCTCGAGGGCCAAGGTGAGCCGGAGTCCCCTGGAGACCCTGGCCCGGAAAGGTATGCTCCGCATCGTATCCAGGAAGGCAAGGCCAGAGCTGGATTTCCAGGGAGATCCCGGCTCGGTGGGGAGGGTGCCCGACCTCACGAGGGCCCAGGCGGCCTGCGTGGACCGGATACGGGCCGCCCTGGACGAGGGGAAGTTCAAGGGGTTCCTTCTCTTCGGTGTCACCGGGAGCGGGAAGACCGAGGTCTACCTGAGGGCCGTGGAGGAGACCCTGGCCAGGAAGAGGACGGCCGTGGTCCTCGTGCCGGAGATCGCTCTCACCCCCCAGACGGTGGCCCGTTTCCGTGCCCGCTTCGGCGAGGTGGCGGTCCTCCACTCCTCCCTGACGAGCGCACAGAGGGCCGACCAGTGGAGGCTTCTCCTGGAAGGGAGGCGGGCCGTGGCCGTGGGACCCAGATCGGCCCTCTTCGCCCCCCTGGAGAGGCTGGGCCTGATCGTGGTGGACGAAGAGCACGAGAACACTTTCAAGCAGGGCAACGTCCCAAGATACCACGCCCGGGACATGGCCGTGGAACGGGCCAGGATCTGCGGGGCCGTGGTGATCCTCGGGAGTGCGACTCCCTCCCTGGAGTCCTGGAAGGCCGCCCGGGAGGGGGAACTGGAACTCCTGGAGTTGTCAGAGCGGGTGGGCGGGGGCCGGATCCCCAAGACGGTGATCGTGGACATGCGCCACGAGAAGAAGGGGCCGGGGGGCAAGGCCTTTCTCTCCCAGGTGCTCCTCAACATCATGCGGGACCGGTTGAAACAGGGGGAGCAGGTGATCCTCTTCCTCAACAGGAGGGGGTTCTCACCGGCCCTGACATGCCGGCGGTGCGGTGTCTCCGTCAGGTGCAGGGAGTGCAGCGTTCCCCTCACCATGCACCGGGCCAGGGGGAGGCTCGTGTGCCACTATTGCGGGAGGGAGATCCTGCCCCCTTCACGTTGCCCGGAGTGCGGTTGGCCCCACCTCTACAACCTGGGCTTCGGAACGGAACGGGTCGAGAGCGAGATCAGGCGGGCCTTCCCGGAATACCCTGTGGCGCGGATGGATTCGGACACCATGGCGAGGAGGGACGCCGTTGGGAGGGTCCTCCAGGCGTTCAGGAAGGGGGAATACCGGATCCTGGTGGGGACCCAGATGATCGCCAAGGGCCTGGATTTCCCGAACGTCACCGTCGTCGGGGTGATCTCGGCGGACGTCTCTCTCCTCCTGCCGGATTTCCGGGCAAGCGAAAGGACTTTCCAGCTCGTGGCCCAGGTTGCGGGAAGGGCCGGAAGGGGGGATGCGGCCGGGGTGGTGGTGGTCCAGACCTACCAGCCCGCCCACCACTCGGTGGTATGCGCGGCCAGGCACGACTATCGGGCCTTCGCCGAGGTGGAGCTGGCCCAGAGGGCGGAAAGGGGGTTTCCTCCCTTCGGGCGGATCGCCCGGGTGGTCCTCGAGGGGCCGGACCGGGAGGTGGTTTTCAAGTCGGCCGTGGAGATCGGGAGGGAGATGCGGGAAGCAGGAAAGAGGGCGGGTTTCCACGTGATCGGTCCGGCCTCGGCTCCCCTGGAGAGGATCCAGGGCCGCTGGCGGTTCCACGTTCTCGCCTTGATCCCCCCGGAAGTGACGGAGGACCGCCTGGAGGAGGTCCTGCCTCCCCTCCTGGAGAAGAGACGGAAGGGCGTCAAGGTCCTCCTTGACATGGATCCGGCCACGGTCCTTTGAAGGGAGGCCCCGGGCGGCCCGGGGAGTGGTCGACCCGGACTCGGGCCTGGGCCCGAGGGCTTTGCCTCTTCCGGGGCGGGGAGTAGAATCGGCGGTCCCTTCCCTTCTCCGCGGTCTTTCCGGAGGTGACAGCCATGAGAAACCTTCCCCTTTCCCTCTCTCTTCTCCTCCTTTTCGGCCCCGGCGCTCTTCTCTCCGCCCAGAAGGTCTGGTGGGTGGATGCTTCCCGGGGCGGGGCCAACAATCCCGGTACGTATTCCAAGCCTTTCAAGTCCATCTCCACAGGGGTCTCGGCCCTGAACAACGGCGATACCCTCTTCATCATGCCCGGGCTCTACAGCCCCACCAGGACAGGGGAGAAGTTCCCGATCCCTGTGGTCAAGCCCAGGGTCCGGATCATAGGTGTGGGCGGGGCCTCCATGGTCGTCCTGGACGGCGAAGGCAAAGCCCCGATGATGCTGAAGTTCCAGAGTTCCGCAACCGGGTCGGGCGTCTTCGGAATCCATTTCCGGAACGGTCGGAGGAAGCACGCGGGTTGGTACGACGGGGCCGTATACGTAGACGGAAACACGCCGGGGATCGAAGTGGCGGGGTGCTTCTTCTCCCTGCTCGAGCGGGGCATCCAGGTCCGGTCCTGG
>Ga0256914_1004441_pt1 | contig 10544 bp, 9 predicted proteins | sample HulkmetaG_FD_191571 | JGI IMG/M metagenome (GOLD analysis project Ga0256914, IMG submission 191571) | Hydrothermal chimney microbial communities from Main Endeavour vent field at the Juan de Fuca Ridge, Pacific Ocean - Hulk | ecosystem: Environmental > Aquatic > Marine > Hydrothermal vents ...
CTGCTTTTAAAAATTTCCATCTACTTAGCCTCCCTTTTTATACCAAACCAAAAACCAAGCTTTTTACTTCTCTCTATTTTTGGAAGCAGATATTCATAGATACCGTGTGTACCCAAAATCGCCGTTAGCATAGAGGCCAAAATTCCTATACTCATTGTAATGGCAAAACCTTTTATCGGTCCCGTACCATAGGCATAAAGTATGACAGCCGCGATAAGTGTTGTGATATTTGCGTCCAAAATGGCACTCATGGCATTATCATAACCTTTATCTATCGCTTTGCTGACGGTTGCTCCCTGATGGAAAAGTTCACGAATCCGCTCATTGATAATAACATTGGCATCTACCGCCATACCGACGGTCAAAACGATACCCGCCATTCCCGGCAGTGTCAAAGTGGCACCAAAAAGCGCCATAACGGCAATAATCAAAAAGAGATTTGCAACCAATGCAATATCCGCTATCAATCCCGCCATTCCGTAATAGACAACCATAAAAACAACAACAAGTAAAAACCCCAAAACCAAAGCCATAAAACTTGCTTTTATGCTGTCGGCACCAAGAGAAGGACCTACACTTCTTTTTTCAAGCATGACAACCGGAGCCAAAAGTGCGCCGCTTCTTAGAGCGATAGCCACATCATGCGCCTCTTCCACTGAAAAACCGCCGCTTATCTGACCGCTTCCTCCACCTATTCTCTCTCTGATAACCGGTGCCGAATAGACTTTGTTATCCAAAACGATAGCAAGATGATTTCCTACATTCTTTCCGGTAAAATCGCCAAATATCCTCGCTCCGGCACTGTTTAAACTGAAATTGATAACAGGCTGATTGGATTGGTCAAATGCCACTCTCGCATCTGTCAGCATACTTCCGTCAAGTATGGGAACCTCATGCACAAGATGTTTTACCTTTTCGCTTTTTGCATCAGGAAGAATCAAATCCCCATACTCTTCCGCTTCCGCTTCATTCATCTTGTAAACCTGATCTGCATGTTTTTCATCTATCGCCATGAGTTGCAAATGAGCGGCTTTTGCTATAAGTTCTCTTGCTCTTTGTTCCTGTTCGGGAGTTTTTATACCGGGGAGTTCAACCAAAATCTTGTCTTTGCCCTGTTTGGCAACATTTGGTTCTGCAAGTCCGAACTGATCAAGTCTGTTTCTTATCGTATCAACCGCCTGTTTGATAGCATACTCTTTGACAGACTCTTTCTCTTTGGGAGTAAGAGTTAAGACATATTTACTACCATCTTGTTTTAACTCTATACCTTTAATCTCTTTTAACATCTTCTCAATTTTTGGTCGTTCATCTTCATCCAAAAGAGTAAATTCTACCTGATTGGATTTAACTCTTAGATCATCTATCAAAATCTCTTCATCATCAGTAAAATATTTGATGGAAGAAGCGATAGATTTTAGTTTGGATTTTAATGCCTCTTCTGTTTTGACACCAAGAAGCATATGAAGACCACCTTGTAAATCCAGCCCCAGTGAAATTTTTGCACCTTTATCAAGCTGTAAAAAGCTCGGAATGGAAAAAACCAATCCAAAAATAAATGCCAATGCAAAAATAACCAATCTGTAATTTAGCATTTTTCCCATTAATCTATCTTTTTAGAAATATAGTCTTTGGAAATTTTAACTATCGTATTATTGCTTATCTCAGCTTTTATATAATCCTCTTCCGCCTTTACCACTTCACAAATTAAGCCTCCGTTTGTTATAATCTTGTCGCCTTTTTTCAAAGACGCCAACATCTCTTTGTGAGTCTTAGCCTGTTTTTGTTGTGGGCGTATGATCAAAAAGTAAAAAATCGCAAATAAAATAATCAGTGGGAACAATGAAGCTAAAATATTACCTCCGCCTTGCATATCCATCCTTTACATTAAAAAATTTAAGGCAGTATTTTACCATTATTTTTATAATAAAAGGCTTTTTTTCAGCCTTCTTGTTGTCTCTTTTCATTTATCTTGACTTTTTTACAATAAAAATTCCTCTTATCGACACCGTTTGTGCAATAGCAGGTTTTTATATGCTCTTGAAAGAAAACCGTATGGTTCTTTTTTGGAGCGGTTTTTTTACAGGGATATTTTGGTTTTACTGGGTAGGATTTTCGTTTAGATATTATGATCTTGATTTTGTTATACCTTTGATGATTCTTTTTGGCGCTTTTCTTTACGGAACTATTTTTTGGATCATAGGACTTTTTCAAAACCCTCTGCCAAGGGCTGTTTTACTGCTTTTGCTCAGTTTCATACATCCTTTGGGATTTAACTGGTTTATCCCCGAAGTTACTTTGACAGACAGTTTCACAGGAGTTTTAAAATGGCAATTTGGACTTTTTTTATTATCGATAATCTTTTTTACAGAGTTGAAAAAATATTATAAAATCTTAGCTATCATACCCTTTTTACTCTCTCTAAATCATCCTTCCCATTTAACACTTCCTCATCTAAAGATAAAACTGACTCAACCAAAACTCTCTCAGAAAATAAAATGGGACAAAAAATATCTGCCCGATATCATCAAAAAAAATCTCTTGGATATAAAAGAGGCGATAGATGAAAAATATGATCTCATAATTTTGAGTGAGAGTATATTTCCTCTCTATCTTGACAGAAATCCGAATCTGATGGAGACATTGAAAGAGCTTTCAAAAAAGATAACGATTGTAACAGGTTCTCTCTCTTACAGAGAAGGAAAATATTATAACTCCACCTACTATTTTACAGATACAAATGTTACGATAGCCGATAAAGTTTTGTTGGTGCCCTTTGGTGAAGAGGTGCCTTTGCCAAAATTCATCGCAAAATATATAAATGATATCTTTTTTGACGGAGCAAGTGATTATTCAACTGCTGAAAATCCGGTTGATATAGATATAAAGGGATACAGATTTAGAAATGCCATCTGCTATGAGGCAACAAGAGACGAACTTTACAAAAATGCTCCCTCTTATATGATAGCTATCAGCAACAATGCATGGTTTACTCCTTCGATAGAACCAAATCTGCAAAAACTGCTCTTAAAATATTTTTCCAAAAAGTACAATATAGTGATTTTTCATTCGGCAAATATGGGAATAAGCAAAGTAATCATGCCTTAGAAGGAGATAGAGGCACGGCGATAAGCCGGGTTCTGTCGTTGGGTGATTATTCATCTAACCTCTATCCTGCGATAGAGTTTTAGCGAAGAGTTAAAAATATGAGACAATAACCATACTCTTCTTGCTGCGGGTTGGGTTTACCCGGCTGCTTTTGTTACCAAAAGCACCGGTGGTCTCTTACACCACCGTTTCACCCTTACCTCTGTAAACAGAGGCGGTCTGCTTTCTGTTGCACTTTCCCTCGACTTGCGTCGGCCGTCCGTTAGACGGAACCCTGTCTCATTGCAGCCCGGACTTTCCTCTTGAATATTCAAGCAATCACCTGCCGTACCTCTTTGAATGGATAGTTATACTATACCCTAATTTTTTTTGTGTGTCAACTCCTCCAATAAAACAGTTGCATAAGAGCCTTTTGGAAGGTCAAAAGAGAATTCAAACCACGCATTTTCCTCTTTATAAACACTCTTTATATTCTGAGGCCAAATCCATGCAAATCTTCTGCCGCCTTGCATTTTATCAAGATACTCTTCACACTCTCCAAAGAAATTTTTCTCTATTTCTGCTGCCAATCCTTCGGCTCTGACTGCTTTTTTGCCGGGCAGTACTCCCGTTAGCGTAATCTCTTTTTGCATAAATCTTTCAGATTCCTCTTCTGTATCATTACATAAAAATACTCTTCCATAAGGATAGTGGTGCAAAACATCTCCCGGAAGAAGTTTGCAAAAACTTTTTTGTCTTTTTATCTGTTTAATCGTATCTTTATTGAAATCAAAAACATTCTCAAGCTCTTTTTCATTAAAAGAGGCAAAAAATTTGTTTATCTCAACCCTCCTGCTAAGCCAGAGATTAAAAAGATGACTTTGATAGGCACTGATATAAAAATTTCTCATCTTTTTGTTTCTCTCTCTTCTTTTACCTTCCAAAATCTCTCTGCCTGTCAAAAAGTTGTTTTTCTCTTTTCCAAATCTCTGATAACCAAAATAGTTGGCAATCCCCTCTTTTTCAAAGATTGATAAAATATTTTTTATCTTTTTGGCATCAGCTTTATTTGTTTTTTTTAATCTGATAAAAAAATTATTTCCCTTTAGATGTCCGATTTTAAGCTTGTTTGTATGATACCTTCTATCCAAAATTTTGATTTTGTCATGATGAAAGTTATCTATCTCTTTCTCTTTTTTTTTGGGCAAAGAGATATACTGCACAGTCATTCCCTCTTTGTCTTTAAGTCCTGCATAACCAAATTCCTTTACTTTAACCCCGGTCTGTTCGCTGAAAGCTTTTAACATCTCCCATGTCGTCATATCTTTTTTACGAACATGAAGGATTAGATGTTCACCCTCTCCTTTAAATTCATAAAGAGGAATTTCACTTACAACAAAATCTTTTGAATTTTTGGAAAAATGAACCTCTATCGGAGAATGAGAATAGGCAAAAAGTCTGTTCAAAACTGTTCCTTTAAAAATGGTGTGATTTGCATATATTTTTATATCTGCCTCTTTTTGCTTTGGCAAAAAGAGTGATTTTTGTTCTTGTCATTTTGGATATATTTAAAATCTTTTTTAAATTTTCAGGAGAGAAGGAGAAAAGTATCTCATACTCTTCCCCGCTGCATAAAATTCTTTTATCAAACTTCTTTGTAAAATCAAATCCTTTTTTGCTTGACAAAGAGAGTCTTGAGAGGTCTTTGCCAAGTCCGTCGGATATATCCATTGCTGCATTTATATATGAAGAAGCTTTATAAAAAAATCTGTCTTTTAAAACAGGTTTTATAAATTTTGAAGAGGAATTTACTTTAAAACCCCTAAGCAGTCTGTCAAGATCCCTTTTTGATCTTCCCAAATCACCGGTATAGGCTACTATATCCCCCTCTTTTACCCCGCTTCTGTAAATCGGTTTTTTGGTATGGGAGATCAAAGTTATGGAGATATTCAGTCTCTCTCCTCCTACCGTATCTCCCCCTATGATCAAAAATCCAAATTCCAACGCTGTTTTGTTAAATCCCTCCCACAGCTCTTTCATCATAGCTGTTGAAAAAGATTTTGGAATTTCTATGCCTATTAAAGCATATTTTACTTTTGCATTCATAACAATAGCATCGGAGATATTTACAAGCATACTTTTGGCAGCTATCTCTTCCAAACTCATCCACTCTCTTTTAAAATGGATATTTTCACAAAAGAGATCTTTTGAATAAACCCACTCTCCTGCTACCGCCCCGTCATCTCCGATAAATCTGTTTTGAAAATTGGATATAAAAAGAGATTCTCTGTCTCCAAGCCTTCTAAAAGATCGCCGCACTCATATAACCTACAACGGACGAATTATCACCGGTAATATCTCCGCTTGTCTGGTAATTCAGTATCTGAACACCAAGTTCAAGCTCTTTTGCCGCTCTTATCAGTGCTTCCATACCGATAATTCCACAGGCTTCACAACCGTTTTTAAGTCTTTTTTCATCAAGAGCATAAACGGCATTGATACAGATACTGTCAAGTCTGTTTGCTTTTTGCTGTTCATGATAGTGACTCAAATCGGTACTGATAATAACCACATTGTCTTTGTCTTCCAAAAGATATTTGACCATTGCCGCCAAACGAACAGGATCTTCGTTGGAATATACAAATTCAATCACTTTGATATTTGGAAAATAGTACTTTAAAAACGGCATCTGAACCTCACTACTGTGTTCGGCATGAGCATTTTGGTAAAAACCAAAAGGAAATTTGCCTTCCAACTCTTCCAAATATTTTCTGTCTATTTCAAAATCTCCGCAAGGAGTTTCATATTCATCAAAATAGCTCCCGCTTGTTCCTTCAAAATATACTCTATGACTAGGACCTATAACAACGGCTCTTTTAAATGAGCTGTTTTGTAAAACTTTGTAGGCAATATTTGCCGTAAAACCCGAATAGACATAACCCGCATGGGGTACTATAACCGCTTTTGGAGAGATTTTGGGTAATTCATCTCCGTTTAAACTTTTTTCCAAAAGAGTATTAAACTCTTCAAACATATTTTCACACTCTTTGCACCCTGCCGGATAAAATGCCCCGTTTACACTCATACTCCTTTTCATAATATGCTCCCTTTAACAATTATATCGGTAATTCTACCTTCAATTTGTTCATTATAGTATAGCGAATTTTTACTTTTTTGGAGAGCTTTATATGAAGGGTCAAATAAAACAAGGTCTGCTCTGTATCCCTCTTCTATCTTTCCTCTATCCTCAAAACCTAAAATTTTTGCAGGATTGAGACTTATTTTTTCAAATAATTTCTCAAAATCGATGATCTCTTTTTTAATCAGATAAGTGTAACAAAGAGGCAGAAAATCCCTCAGCGAATCGATACCGTAATGCGCTTTTTCAAAAGCCACATCTTTGTAAACAACGGATTTTGGAGAGTGCAAAGATGTAATCGTATCTATTTTATCATCCTTAAGAGCCTCTATCAGCTTTTTTCTCTCCTCCTCTTCTCTTAAAGGGGGCATGATTTTGGCAGCAGTATTAAAATCATCACAACAGAGATCATTTTTTATAAGATGATGAATGGAAACTTCACAAAATATCTTGTCATAACTCTTTTTAACATCCTCGACAAGCTCTATTGATTTTTTGGTAGAGAGACTTTGAAAAAGAATTTTCGTATCATAATAAAGAGCCATCTGGGCGATTTTGGCTACTTCACTTATCTCACTTATCTTGGAAATTCCGGGCAATCCGAGCCTGAATGAAACTTCCGATTCATTCATCACTCCGCTGTCATTTAACTCAGGATTGTTGCAAAAAGCAAAAAGAGGAATATCTTTCATCTTGGCATACTGCATAACCCTTCTCATGATATTACCGTTTACGGCTGATTTATTAAAAAGGATGTCCGAGCCGTATTTTAAAAGTGTAGAGATATTATTTAACTTCTCATCACCACTTGCGGCAATAGAGAGGATAAGATCTACTTTGCTTTCCTGAACTATTTTTGCACTTAGAAATTCAAGAACTGTTTCATTATCGATGGAAGGAGTAAAATCCGGCATCAAAACAAAAGTGGTAACTCCCCCCGTCAAAGCATTTTCAAAAAGACGGTTGAGATTTTTTCTGTTTAGTTTGTCATTGAAAAGACGGACATTTAAATCTATCATTCCCGGAAACAAAAAAAGTCCTTCGGCATCGATAAATTCATCTCCAAGTGTTGTAATAGCGGTAGATATTTCAATTATTTTATCATCAGCTATTTTTACATCCACCTTTTTTTGTACTCCATCTCTTATGACAGTTGCATTTTTTATTACCATCTCTCACCGCTCTCTTTTACTCTTTTTAGATAGTCCAAAAATTCTTTAGGTTCTTTGTAACCAACAACTTCCAAATCTTTGAGTTCCTTTCCGTCTTTGAAAAAGATGATTCCAGGAGGTCCGAAAAGTCCAAAACGCTTTAGAAGTTTTTTATCTTCATCGCTGTTGTTGGTTACATCAATACGATAAAGTTCAAAACCTTTCATCTCTTTTATAACCTCTGCATCTTTAAAAGTGATATTTTCAAACTCTTTGCAGGAAGTACACCATTTTGCGCTAAAATCTATCAAAAGAGGTTTTTTACTGTTTTTTACAATATTTTCAAGCTCTTTCAAAGTCGATATCTTTTTAAAATCAATCTCTTTGGCATACTCCTCAGGGGAAGTCGATAAAGATTTGGTGCTTTTTAAAGTTAATTTTTCAAGAGGATCAAAAGGATTTGTAGCATGAGTAAAAAAACCTACAAATAAGAAGAGAGAATAGACAAGAAAAAATACTCCTATGGATTTGATAAATTTACTCCATCCGCCAACCCCCTCTTCCAGAGATTCAAGCGCTCCCATATAAACAGCGCTTCCCAAAAACAAAAATCCCCATAAAAGCATCGTAACATCACCCGGAAGAATTTTATCAAGCATCCAGATAGCAATTCCAAGCATAACAACACCAAAAACATAAGAGACTCTTGTCATCCAGACACCCGGTTTTGGCATAAATTTACCCGCTCCTACACCAATAAGCAAAAGAGGAACTCCCATACCCATACTCATCACAAAAAGAGCCGATCCTCCGAGTAAAACATTACCCGTTTGACCTATATAGATAAGAGCACCCGCAAGAGGAGGAGCAACACAGGGACCTACTATCAAAGCCGATAAAAATCCCATAACGGCAATCCCCGCAATACCGCCTCCTTCGGCTTCATTTGATTTTTTGGAGAGTTTTGACTGCCATGAAGCAGGAAGAGAGATCTCATAAAAACCAAACATAGAAAAAGCAAGGGCTACAAATATGGCACTGAATGTTACAACTACCCATGGATTTTGCATAGCGGTTTGGAGGTTACTGCCAAAAAGCGCCGCCAATATTCCGGCTATCGTATAAGCTGCCGCCATAGAGAGAACATATATCAAAGACAGGAAAAAACCTCTTTTTGCATTCATCTTCTCTTTTGACTGAGAAACGATAATGCTTGACAAAATAGGTATCATCGGGAATATACAGGGTGTCAGTGCAAGTAAAAGCCCAAAACCAAAAAATGTGATCAGGATAAGCCATATATTACCACCTGCCAAAACACCTGCGATCCTGTCCTGTTCGGAGCCTGAAATTTCTTTTTTTGTTGAAGTTTTTGAGATGGAGGAGACAAGAGGAAAAGAGAACTCTTTTTTCAAAGGTGCATAGCAAAGTCCGACTTCCGAACATCCCTGATAATCAATCTCAAGCTTGAACTCCTTTGCATTTGGCAGTTTTTCTTTGACAAGAGAGAGAGGAATATCAACTCTGATATTATCTCTATGAACTGTAAATTCATGAAATTTAACAGGCAGAGGAAGTTTAAGTTCTTTTGTAAGATCGATTTTTTCGGGAGATATGATTTTGTAATGAAGTTTGTCATCATAGATGTATATTTTATCTCCCAAATCAATTTTCGTATGAATTACTCCGTTTTCAAGTTTTGCCCCGATTTTAAATGCCTCATTGGGATCCAAAATCTTTTGCTGTCCCAAGGCATAGGCAAAAACTGTCAATATCATAAAAAGTAACACTGAAGCTTTTTTTATCATTTTCTCCCTTTTAAAGAAACATTTTCAATCGGGATAATTGTAGCATAGATAAAAAAAAACCTTGCTTACTTTTTTAGAGGTTCAATTTTACTTTGGGTATCAGTTCCTCTTCGCTTTTGTCGTTTTTCTTTTTATTCCACTTTTTATGATAGTTTTTTGCCAGATAGTTGATAATCAGATTATATGTTTTTTTATCAAGTTTCCAGAGTCCAAAACCCTTTTGCATAACTCTTATCTTCATTGCCCAAAACTTTTTGTCTCCTCCGTTTTGAACGATAAATCTACCGGTATGACAAACGATACAGTTTTTCTTCACCTCTTCCAAACCTTTGTCTATTACAATTCCCGCTTCGGGATCTATATGGAGTTTTGAACTGCCGTATAGAGAAAGTGAGACAAGATAGAAAAATCCCATAACCAAAAAATATCTTTTCAAAATGTTTAACATCTGTTTTTCCTTTAATATAAATCCGCTAAATCTTCATACATTCTCACAACTTTGTTTGATTTTTTCATAAGAGGAATGTTTAAAGAGACAAGACGGCTTAAATCTTCACGATTTACATCCTCTTTAAAAATGACCGGAATCATATTCATCCAGATAGTTTTTACCGCCAAAAGCTCTTTTCTTATATGAGAAACGGCAACGGGAGAGAGACCTCTTTTTTCGTTTCCGTCAAGAAGACCTCTCAAAGCTCTGTCAAAAAGTATGAAACTTCCTCTTAGCTTACCTTTGTTTGCTTCTACATTGATTCCGTTTAGGATAAGCAGTTTCTCTTTTACTATCTTTTGTGAAAGCATACTCTCTCTTCCTGCAAAATCGATAGCATTGATCATGGAATCTGTAAGTTTGTTGTCAAAATTATCTTCATTTTTAACCATTAAAAAGAGTCTGTTGGAAACTCTCAAAAGTTCCTCGTTATTGTTTATAATATAACGCAAATCTTTTGCGGATATCTTGTTTGCGTTATAAAACGGTTTTAGATGTTTATGAAACTTCCTCCAGTCCTTCATAACCTCTTTTATATAATTTATAATTTTAGGATTTTTGGCGGGTACGATTTTCAGCTCTTTATCACCTTTGACAAAAGCTTTCAATATTCTCTCATACATTTTGGCACTCTGTTTCAAATAGGCTCTGTTTTTATAAACATCGATATTCAAAGCTATCAAAAGAGCCTCTTTTGTCATCTTCTGTGTCAATGCCCTCTCTTTTCCCGCTATATAAAGAGCATGACCTTTTTTGTTTTCGTTTGCTATTGCTACCTGTACCAAAGCAGAGATAGAGTGCTGTTTTTTGAGCAGAGCATCTTTGCTGTTTGCAAAGAGAGTGCCGACCAGAAAAAGAGGAAAGAGCGAAAT
>Ga0256914_1004442_pt1 | contig 10544 bp, 5 predicted proteins | sample HulkmetaG_FD_191571 | JGI IMG/M metagenome (GOLD analysis project Ga0256914, IMG submission 191571) | Hydrothermal chimney microbial communities from Main Endeavour vent field at the Juan de Fuca Ridge, Pacific Ocean - Hulk | ecosystem: Environmental > Aquatic > Marine > Hydrothermal vents ...
GCTGCCAACCACTTTATAACAGAAATTTTCGCTCCAAGGAAAAAGTCGCAGTGTGCCAGTATTCCGCGAACCCCTCTGAAATGGGGGATTTGATAAATGTGCTGAACGCTTTTGAAGATATACACAGGTTTTCCTCCTGTGCTTATTTTTTATATCGTATTGGAACTTCGATGTAAAGTTATTCGCGCTAAATAATTTCTCTTCTCGGGTAAAGATGTGGTAAGTCGCATGGAATGACTTGCGGTTCAATGGATTCTTGGAAAGAGATTTTTTTGCTCCCTAAAAAAAATCTTGCCAGAAATTGCGGACAGCTGGAAATGAAAAAGGCGCCGAAGAGGACCTTCGGCGCCGATAAAGATTCAGGCAGGATAGGAATCAGTTTTCCTCGAGGGCCTTGAATCGTCCCTGGAGAGCCTTCCAGGCCCGTTCCACATCCTTCTGCGACTGTTCCATGAGCTGGTCAGCCATTTCCGGATTGGACATCTTGAGCATCCGGTACCGGTTTTCCGCCAATGCGTATTCGGAAAACGGTATGGAGGGTTCCTTGGAGTCGATGATCAGGGGATTCTTGCCCTCTTCTTCCAGCATCGGGTTGTAACGATAGAGCGGCCAGTGACCGCAGGCCACGGCTTTTTTCTGCTGCTCCAGGCCAAACGCCAGGTTCAGACCGTGGTTGATACAGTGCGCATAGGCGATGATCAGGGAAGGTCCGTCATAGGCCTCTGCCTCGTTGACCGCCTTGATCAGCTGCTGCGGGTTGGCTCCCATGGCGACCCGGGCCACGTACACGTTGCCGTAGGTGGAAAAGATCATCCCCATGTCTTTCTTGGGCATCTTCTTGCCGCCTGCCGCAAACTGGGCCACCGCTGCCCTGGGAGTGGATTTGGATACCTGGCCGCCGGTGTTGGAATATACCTCTGTATCGAGAACCAGGACGTTGACGTTTTCACCCGAGGCCAGAACATGGTCCAGGCCACCATAACCGATATCATAGGCCCAACCGTCGCCGCCAAAGATCCACACCGACTTTTTCACCAGGTAGTCAGCCACGTGGTAAAGCCGTCTGGCAACCATGCTTGTCTTGTCTTCCAGCTTTGCCTTCAGGGCGGCCACCCGCTCGCGTTGGGCCTCGATCTCATCCTGGGTCTTCTGGCTGGCGCTCAGCAGGGCCTCGGCCTCTTCCTGTTCGATCAATCCTTCCTCGACAGCCGCACCCAGCAGTTCGGCTGCCTGCATGGCCAGCTTGTTGACGGTCTGCCGCATGCCCAGGCCGTATTCGGCATTGTCCTCGAAGAGCGAGTTGGACCAGGCCGGGCCACGTCCGTCCTCCCGTTTGCAGTAAGGGGTGGTTGGCAGGTTGCCGCCGTAGATGGATGAGCAGCCGGTGGCGTTGGCGATGAGCATCCGGTCGCCAAAGAGCTGGGTGACCAGCTTGATGTACGGCGTCTCGCCGCAGCCGGCGCAGGCTCCGGAAAACTCGAACAGGGGCCGTTTCAGCTGGCTTCCCTTGATCGTCGTCGGGTTGATCTTGTCATTGGCGACTTCCGGCAGGGAAAGGAAGAACTTCCAGTTGGCAGATTCCCGCTGCCGTACCTCTTCGTCATTGGTGATCATCTCCAGGGCCTTGGTCTTGGCCGGGCAGGCATTGACACAGAGGGTACAGCCCGTGCAGTCCTCGGTGGAGACCTGGATGGTGAACTGCTGCCCCTTGAATTCCTTGCCCACGGCATCCAGCGTTTTGAAGCTTTCTGGCTTTTCGGCCAGAGCTGCCTCGTCCACGATCTTCATCCGGATACAGCTGTGCGGGCAGACCAGGGAGCAGCGACCGCACTGGATGCAGTTTTCCGGCAGCCATTGCGGCACCTGGACAGCGATATTCCGCTTCTCCCACTGGGTAGTGGCGGTCGGCCAGCGGCCGTCGGCCGGGATCTGGGAGACCTTGAGTTCTTCGCCCTTGCCCTCGATCATCTTGGCCGTGACCTCCTTGACAAAATCCGGAGCCTCCTCCGGAACAACCGGGGGTAACTCGTGTCCAGTGATTTTTTCAGGAATCTCGACCTCGACGATATTGTTGACTGCCGCATCCACGGCATCGAAGTTCATCTGGACGACCTTTTCGCCCTTCTTGCCATAGGTTTTCTTGATGGCGTCCTTGATGGATTTGATCGCCTCCTCCTTGGTCAGGATACCGGAGATCAGGAAGAAGGCAGTCTGCATGATCATGTTGATCCGGGCGCCGAGTCCAATGGCCTGGGCCAGTTTGATGGCGTCGATGATGTAGAACTTGGCCTTCTTTTCGATGAGCTGCTTCTGCACCTTGGCGGGCAGGTGATCCCAGACCTCGTCTTTGGAGTAGGTCGTGGTGAGGAGGAAGGTTCCCCCGTCTTCCAGGTTGGACAGCATGTCGTAGCTGTCCAGAAAGGTGAAGTTGTGGCAGGCGACAAAATTGGCCTTGTTGATCAGATAGGGAGCAATGATCTGATTCTCTCCGAAGCGGAGGTGGGAAACCGTCATGGAGCCGGATTTTTTCGAGTCATAGACAAAGTATCCCTGGGCCGAGTTGTCGGTCTCCGTACCAATGATCTTGATAGTGTTCTTGTTCGCTCCCACTGTGCCGTCGGATCCCAGACCGTAGAACATGGCCCGGTAGACATCGTCTCCCTCGATATTGAAGGATTTGTCGTAGTCCAGGGAGGAGAAGGTCACGTCGTCGTGGGGGCCGACACAGAAATGGTTCTTGGGGGCCATGGCCTCCATGTTGTCGAAGACCGCCTTGACCATGGCCGGGCTGAACTCGGCAGACCCGAGACCATAGCGGCCGGAAAGGATCATGGGCATGAACATGGTCGGATTGTGTTCTGCAGCCTCGCTTATGGCCGTGCGGACGTCGAGATAGAGCGGCTCGCCAGGTGCTCCCGGCTCCTTGCAGCGATCCAGAACCGTGATCCGCTCGACAGAGGCGGGCAGGGCGTTGACCATGGCCTTGGCATCGAACGGCCTGAAGAGGCGGACAATCACCAGTCCGACCTTTCTCCCCTGGGCTGCCAGGTAGTCCACGGTTGCGGCAACGGTTTCTGCCCCTGACCCCATGATCACCACGACATCGGTGGCATCCGGGGAACCGTGGTAGTCGAACAGGTGGTACTGGCGGCCGGTCAGGTCTGCGAACTTGTCCATGGTTTCCTGGACAATGGCAGGAACGGCATTGTAGTACTTGTTCACCGTTTCCCGGCCGGTGAAGTAGACGTCTGGGTTCTGGGCCGTACCACTCATGGTTGGCCGGTCGGGAGTCAGGGCCCGCTTGCGGTGTTCGATGACCAGGTCCTCGTCGATGATGGCCCGCATGTCATCGTAGGAGAGCTGTTCCATCTTCTGAATTTCATGGGAGGTCCGGAACCCGTCAAAGAAATGCATGAAGGGTATGCGGGAAGCCAGGGTCGACTGGGTGGCGATGAGGGCAAAATCCTGGGCCTCCTGAACCGACTTGGCACAGAGCATGGCCCAGCCGGTCTGCCGGGCAGCCATGACATCACCGTGGTCACCAAAGATGGACAGTCCCTGGGCTGCGATGGACCGGGCCGTGATATGGAAAACCGTGGGGGTCAGCTCGCCGGCGATCTTGAACATGTTGGGCAGCATGAGCAGCAGGCCCTGGGATGCCGTGAAGGTGGTGCAGAGTGCTCCCGTTGTCAGTGAACCATGCAGCGAACCGGCTACGCCGCCCTCAGACTGCATCTGCGAGATGACCGGGACCGTGCCCCAGATGTTCTTCTGCTTGGCATTTGCCTTGGCATCTGCCTCGGCAGCCATGGGCGAAGAGGGTGTAATGGGGTAAATGGTGATAATCTCACTGGTGGCGTAGGCAACATGGGTGCACGCCTGGTTTCCGTCAATGGTGACCATCTTTCGTGACATAAACAATCTCCTTACACGATGATTTGAGGTTCTCCGGCAGCAAGCTGACGGCAGATGTTGTATGGTTAATTTTTCGTCGGCAGGTTCTGCAGGTCGTCCTTGCCATGATAGACGATGAAATACCCTTCGAGTCCGGCGAGTTCCTTGTCCAGTTCGGCGATGTTGCTTTCGTCGATGGCGATGCGGATGGACACCCGTTTCATGCCGTGGGGTGCATCCTCGAAAGACGTCAGAATGGAGATGACCCTGGCTCCATGCTGGCGCAGGATATCCATGACCCTGGTCACTGTTCCCGGCTCATCAGGCATGTCGATGACGTACTGGTGGGCCCCGTCCTGGATGCCGGTGGCATGGATGAATCCCCGCAGGATGTCGGTCTCGCTGAGCAGGCCGACCAGGTTGCCGTCGTTGTCCAGGATCATGATGCCGGATATCTTTTCCCGGATCATGACCAGGGCCGCCTTTTCCAGGGTGTCATCCTCGCGCAGACAGATGCACTTGTCGCTCATGACATCCTTGATTTTCATCTCCGAGAGCAGGTAATACATCTCGTGGATGTCGACATCCGAGGTGGTCGAGGGGGATGCCTCTTTCAGGTCCCGATCCGTGACAACGCCCACCAGTTTGCCGTGGGAAAGTACCGGCAGCCGGCGGATATTGTTTTCTTTCATGGTCCTGGTGGCACGCATCACGGAAGTGTTGATGTCCACGGTGAGCATGGCGGTCGCCATCCAGTCTTTGATGAGCATGAAAACCCTCCTTGATTAGGAACAGTTAACCGGTAATTTACACAAACAGCCGACTCGTACAGCACCAGACGGTGGGTACAACGGAAGAGAAAAGTACAGGAATTCTGTAATATAAAATAAGAGCGCCCATTAAGCAATATTAAAGCGCCATGAAACGACAATAAAATGGACATGTTCGCTTTTTCCTTGCGTCATTCCCACAAGTTGCTAGATAGTGTCCATTCCGGATCAGGGAGAGGGCTATAATCGCTTTGAAGCCAGATCCGCCATGCAGATTCCAGGAGGACAGTATCCAGTGTTGACACAGAGACAACATGTGACGCGCCGGCAGGGTGCCGGCCTCCGCAGGCGGTAAACCATGCCCCAGTCGGACGACGCCCAGCTGCATTCTCTGCTCACCTGGCTGGAAGGACAGGAGGAGTTTGTTTTTCTCGACTGCTCCAGAAAGACAGATGACGATGGATCAAGCTACCTGTTCCTGGAGCCGGTCACCTGGCTGTGCTGCCGGAGCTGCGACAACGGCCCGGCCTTCCTGGAAAAGGCAGAGCGGTTCCGGCAGCAGGGATATTCCCTGGCCGGCTGGTTCAACTACGAGTTCGGCTATCTTCTGGAAGATCGGCTGCAGGCCTGGCCCGGTCGGGAAAAGCCAACCCTTCTTGCTGTGCTGGGCGTTTTCAGGCGCCCTTCACCCTGGCCCAAGATCATCGATTCTTCGGCTGCGGAGGATTTTTCGGTCAGCGGTCTGCGTCCCTCCCTGAACAGGACGGCGTTTCTCGCGGCCCTGGCAAGGATCAGGGAGTACATCCTTGCCGGAGATACTTATCAGGTGAACTTTACCTTCAGGCTGGAATTCGACTTCCGTGGTTCCAAGGCCGCACTGTACCGGGCCCTGCGGCGCAACCAGTCGGTCCGGTATGGTGGCTGGCTCCGCTTCCGGGGCAGGGATATCATGAGCTTTTCACCCGAGCTGTTTTTCCGGGTGCAGGATGGCGTGGTGGACGTCTGTCCCATGAAGGGAACCCTGCGGAGGGGCAGGACATTGGCCGAGGACCAGCGATTGCGCCGCCAGCTGCGGGAGGATGGCAAATCGAGAAGCGAGAACGTGATGATCGTCGACCTGCTGCGCAATGACCTGGGCCGGCTCCTGCACGATGTCGGCGGCGGTCGGGTGGAGCCACTCTCGCTGTTCGATGTGGAGCCTTACGAAACCCTGCTCCAGATGACGTCCACCATCCGCGGCACGGCAGAGTGCAAGCATGCCCTTTCCCTGCCACCTCTGTTCTCCGCGCTCTTTCCCTGTGGTTCGGTCACCGGGGCGCCCAAGATCCGGACCATGGAGATCATCCGGGAACTGGAACCGGATGAACGCGGCGTCTATTGCGGCGCCATCGGTTTCAGCGGTCCGGAGCGGACGGTCTTCAATGTTCCCATCCGCACCCTGGTCCTGGAGGGCAATACGGGACACATGGGGATCGGGGCGGGCATCGTCCATGACTCTGACCCGGAGAGCGAGTGGCGGGAATGCCTGCTCAAGGGAGCCTTTCTCACCAGGTTTCAGCAGGAGTTTCAGCTCATCGAGACCCTGCTCTGGCAGCCGGGCCGTGGCTATCTTTTCCTGGATGAACATCTGCAGCGATTGCAGGAGTCGGCAGCCTATTTCCTCTTTGCCTGGAACGAGGCTGCGATCCGGCAATGCCTGGATACAGTGGCCGTCCGGCAGGGTGACCTGCCGGTGCGGGTACGCCTTCTTCTCCACAAGGACGGCAGGCTGGAGACGAGTTGCCAGGAATTGGAAGACAGCCCCGCTCCCTGCCTGGCACCCGACTGTTCTCTGGCCCCGGCGGGTCGGGCAGGAATCGCTGCCCGGCAGACCGATCCGGATGATGTCTTTCTGTATCACAAGACCACCAACCGGAACCTGTATGACACCGCCTTTCGCCAGGCAAGGGACCGGGGCCTGGCGGAGATTTTTTTCTGCAACTCCAGGGGCGAGCTGACAGAGGGATCGATCTCCAATATTTTTGTCCTGCCGGCAACCGGAGAGATCCTCCTCACTCCGCCGGTGGCGAGCGGCCTGCTGGCCGGCGTTCTGCGCCGGTTTCTTCTCGAAAACGGCCTGGCCAGGGAAGAGATCCTCGTGCCCGAGGATCTGCAGCAGGCACGGGCCGTGTTCATGGGAAATGCAGTCCGTGGCCTGGTCCGGGTCGAGATGACCGGGGACAGGATTGCCTGGCAGCCAGACCTGCCAGGTCTGGCTGCCGGTGCGCCGGCCAAGGCCTCCGACTCTCCCGGCCAGGGGCGGGAAGAGCCGGTGGAGACAGGAAGAAAGCACTGAATGGATCAACGACACCTGGAGAAATGGGCTTGTCACCCGGGTTCCGCGTTATGAAAAAAACTCCCGGAATGTTCGGCTACAGATTGCCAGGCCATGTTGGGCCCACACCGATTGCAAACGAATATCCCGATTTTTCAGGGCATCCCGAAAAGAAGAGGAGCTTGACCCATGACACCTTCCCGTTATACCCAGACCTATCCCATATCCTGGGAACAGCTGCACCGTGATTCCCGGGCCCTGGCCTGGAAGCTGCTCGATATCGGTGTGTTTACCGGGATCGTGGCCATTACCAGGGGCGGCCTGGTTCCGGCGGCCATCGTGGCCAGGGAACTGGACATCCGCCTTGTGGATACGATTTGTGTTTCTTCCTATGACTGGCAGGACCGGAAGAGTGAGGTGGAGATCCTGAAACCGGTGCAGGGCGACGGCCATGGCTGGCTGATCGTGGACGACCTGGTCGATACCGGCAGCACCGCCGAGGCGGTCAAGCGAATGCTGCCCAGGGCGCACTTTTCCACGGTGTACGCCAAGCCGGCTGGCAAGCCGTTGGTGGATTCCTATATTACCGAGGTGAGCCAGAATACCTGGATCCTGTTTCCATGGGATTCGGAATCCCGTTTTGTGGAGCCCATTGTCGGCCGGGAGCGGAAGCGTGTCTGATCCGGAAAAGTTCGCTGCTGCCGGGTAGAACCGGGAAGCCACAACGTATAATCTGTCGTTGGAGTCCAAAATATGACCGGATGGACCTTTTTTCCCCGCACTTTCTGGAGATTGCCATTTCCCTGGTTCTGTTTTTTTGCTACAGTGATTGTTTTATGACCAGAGGATCCCCTGCCGGAAGAGGGAAAGAAAGTGAAGTAAAGAGGACTGCCGGAGATGGCAGAAGAGGCGGCAACGACATTTTTGGAAACGCGGCGTCAGGAACTGGATCTGGAGGAAAAGAGGCGGTTTTCTCCTCTGGCCTGTCCGGGTACCGCTGCTGTCCGGCGCAGGCCGGAAGAGGTGACAGGCTATCGCCAGCCCTTTGCCCAGGATGCAGACCGCATTCTTCATTCCAGGGCGTACAGCCGTTACATAGACAAGACTCAGGTCTTTTCCCTGGTGGACAATGATCACATCACCCACAGGGTCCTGCACGTGCAGATGGTCTCCCGGATAGCCAGGACCGTGGGGCGCTTCCTCGGCCTCAACGAGGACCTGATCGAGGCCATCGCCCTTGGTCACGACATCGGGCATCCGCCCTTTGGCCACGAGGGAGAGCGGATTCTCTCCACGCTCTGCAAAAAACACGGTCTGGAATCCTTTCAGCACAATATTCAGTCAGTTCAGTTCCTGGACCGGTTCGAACGGAAAGGCAGGGGCTGGAACCTGACCCTGCAGGTGCTGGACGGCATCCTCTGTCACGACGGCGAGGCCCATGTGGCCCGGCTCGAACCGGAGCGGAACAAGGATTTCCGACAGCTTGACAGGGAAATGGCTGCCAAGGGGGCCGAGCCCATGCTCAGGCTGCGCCCCATGACCCTGGAAGGATGCGTGGTCCGCATCTGCGACACCATCGCCTATATCGGCCGCGACATCGAAGACGCCATTGAGCTGGAACTGATCGACAGGAGCGAGATCCCCGCTCCCTGCGCCCGTCGGCTGGGGACCAGCAACGGGACCATCGTCTTTAACCTGGTTACCGATCTCATTTCCTCCAGCCGCCATGTCTGCCGCCCGGATGCCGGACCGGAAGACGATCATATCGGGTTCAGTGCCGAAACTGCGGAGCTGCTTCTGCTCCTGAAACGGTTCAATTACGATCAGATCTATCATAATCCGGCCTTCAGGCCGGATTTCGAGCTTATCCATCACTGCTACGAGGCACTCTTCGAACATTATCTGCAGCAGCTGCAGCGGGAGCCGGAGGGTGACCGGAACAGCTGGGGATTTCTTGATTCCATGGGGAGGGAATATCTCCAGGAACACACTCCCGCTGCCATGGTTCGGGATTACCTGGCCGGGATGACAGATGCCTATTTTCTGCGCCAGGCTGAAAAGCTGGGGTGCCCCATACCGCAACGGACATGCTTACCAAGCTGAAACTTTTTCTCCCCGGGGAGAATACCAGGCTGATCGTGACCGCCACCTTTATCGGTCTCATGGCCGGGGTGGCGATCATCATTTTCAGATCAGCGGTGGAGATCGTCCACGAGGCGATCTTCGTGGAGGGGTATCACCTGCTCGGGATAGGCGAGGGGGGCTGGCGCAGCCTGCTCCTGCCGCTCCTGCCCATGTTCGGCATGGTCCTGCTCATCCCCCTTTCGCTCCGGTTTCCGGGCGAGGTCAACGGCTACGGCTTCACCAACTTCCTTCGCAAGGTGAATCTGGAGAACGGGGTCATCAGGGCCCGGACCATTTTCATCAAGATCGTCTCCACCGCCATCACCATCGGCACCGGCAACTCGGCCGGCGTGGAAGGACCCATCGCCCAGATCGGCGGAGCGCTGGGCTCCCAGGTCGGGCAGCAGTTCCGGGTATCCGGCAAGCGGATGAAGGTGTATATCGCCGCGGGCTGTGCAGGTGGTATCGCCGGTATCTTCAACGCTCCCATCGCCGGCATCTTTTTTGCCGCCGAGATCATTCTCCTGGGCACCTATGAGATATCCTCCTTTGCCGCCCTGGTCATCGCCTCGGCCCTGTCCACTGTGGTCACCCGGGCCTATTATGGAGAGATTCCGGCCTTTCCGATTCCCGACTACCACATGGTCAATCCCTTTGTCGAGATGCCTCTCTATACCCTGATGGCCTTCATCATCGGTCTGCTGGCCGTGCTCCATATCCGCTTTTTCTACTTTGTTCGGGACCGGTTTCGGGACCTGCCTCTTCACGATCAGATCAAGCCCATCCTCGGTGCCCTGCTGGTGGGAACGATCGGCATCCGCTATCCCCAGGTCATGGGTGATGGATACGAGTATATCGAAGAGGTCCTGGCAGGCCACGGCATCGTCTCCGTCATGCTGGCCCTGGTCTTTCTCAAGTCCATTGCCACGGCCATCACCCTGGGATCCGGAGGAGCTGGCGGCGTGTTTGCGCCCGCCCTGTTCATCGGTGCGGTCATCGGCGGCGCCTATGGTGGAATCGTCCATACCTGGCTGCCCGACTACACGGCCACCCCGGGGGCCTACGCCACCATCGGTATCGGCGCCTTCCTGGCCGCCTCCACCCATGCGCCCATGACGGCGATCTTCCTGCTTTTCGAGATGACCGGTAACTACATGATCATCATTCCGGTGATGCTGACCTCCATCATCGGTACGGTCACGGCCACCAAGTTCTATCATGATTCCATCGACACGGTGGATTTCACCAGAGAGGGCATCAATATCCACGAGGGGCGTGAGGTGGCCATCATGAAGTCCATCCGGGTGGGCAAGGCAATCACTGAAGACGTGGACTTCATCAGCGAGACGGCCAATATAAACCACCTGCTGGAACTCTTCCGCATCGCCAAGGATTCCTTCTACTTTCCGGTGGTCAATCACAAGGGCAGGATGGTAGGCGTG
>Ga0256914_1004443_pt1 | contig 10544 bp, 10 predicted proteins | sample HulkmetaG_FD_191571 | JGI IMG/M metagenome (GOLD analysis project Ga0256914, IMG submission 191571) | Hydrothermal chimney microbial communities from Main Endeavour vent field at the Juan de Fuca Ridge, Pacific Ocean - Hulk | ecosystem: Environmental > Aquatic > Marine > Hydrothermal vents ...
TTTTATGAACAACTCTTTTACTCACAATTTTTTTGTGAGCAACTCGTTTATAACTTCTCTTCTTTTTAGAAGCTCTTCGTTTTGATTTGTTTCCAGAGATAACCTCTATTTTGACACGACCAACCCCTTTTTTGGTCATACCAATCTTTTTAGCTGCACCATAAGAGAGGTCAATATCACGAGAACTATAAAAAGGTCCTCTATCATTTACCCTAACACGTACTGATTTTTTAGTATCCAAATTGGTTACTTTTAAAACAGTATTCATGGCATAGGTTCTATGTGCTGCGGTCATGTTATACATATTATAACGCTCACCATTGGCTGTTAAGCGTCTATGGAAGGGCTTCCCATACCAACTCGCTTTACCAAACTTCACCAACCCTCTTTTGACATATTTAGGATAGTATTTTACCCCCCTGTCAATATATGCCAAAACATTGACATCCTTTGCACTTAAAGATGTTGATACAACCACTAAACCCATTATCAGCAACATAAGCTTTGTTATAACATTTTTTAATTTCATAAAACACTATCTCCCAATTTTCAAATATTTTATGGAATAATAGCGTTTAAAGCTTTATCTAACTTTTAAAGTGAAGTGAGCAACTCATTCTCTTTTTTCAAAATATCTACATTATTCAAGTAGGTCAAAGGCAATGTTGTTGGTTGAATTGTATAGAGAGAACTCACCTCTTTACCCAAAGACTCTCTCCCTCGTGAAGAGTTGATAAACTGTGCAATAAAACGTGAATCCATATTAATATATGGTCGAAGACGAATAATCGCCATATAGTGAGGAAGTGCATATCCAGCTTGTTCTGCTTCAACATAACAGGCAATAATTGGGAAATGAAGACTCACAACAATATCCCCCTCTTGTGTCAAATCTTCAAAAGGGATACCTCCACAAGGAGAAATAGTAATTAAATTTCTATCATCAATAAATGAAATTGGTTCCAACGATTTCATGGTAAGCTCTTGATACGTCTCAACATTAACACCCAGCTCTTCTTTATGATAAGCACCTTTTATAATATCTGCAATCTCTTGGAGTTTCATTAGTAATTTCCTTTATTTATATATATATTATTTTTATAATAAGTTATTTTTGGGAAGATTATATAAAGAATAGCTTTAATATTAATTTAATATTAAGTAATATATATAAATTATACAGCTAAGAAAAACAAAATAAAATTATTATTATTTAAGTTTATCCTTAAGAAGTAGATGGAAATAAAAAGTAATAGTTAAAAACTAAAAACTAAAAACTAAGAATTAAAAATGAGAAGTTAACTTATAACCTCTCAGGCATCTCATCTTTAAATGCAAGATTCTCAGCTTTTGCAAGTAGCTCCATAGCACCATTATCTATCATTATTTGAGCCAATTTATTACCCAAGTCAATAGATGATGCTCTTGGCTCACTTATCTCTTTTTCTAAAATTTCAGAACCATCAGGGAGTCCTATCATGGTTCTAATAGTGACAATATCACTCTCTCTATTAATAGTAGCATTTACCGCCACAGGAGCAGAACAACCTACCTCTATTTTTGAGACAAAATCACGCTCTAATTTGGCACATAAAAAACTATCTTTATCATTTAAGACGTTAACCATTTCTCTAAGCTTATCATTGGCACTGATGATTTGAATACCCAAAGAGGCTTGACCCATAGGAGGTATCATCATCGAGAGAGGAAGTTTTTGGGAGAAAGGAACATCTTTGATTAAATCCAAACGACTTACCCCAATAAAAGCTAAAATAATTGCATCATATTGCCCCTCTGAAAGTTTTCGTAGACGGGTGTTTACGTTTCCTCTTAGGTCTTTAACTTTTAAATCAGGTCGAACGGCTAGAAGTTGCATACGTCTTCTAAGACTGGTTGTTCCTATCACAGCACCCTTTGGGAGTTCATCAAATGAAGCGTGATTATGAGAGAGAAAGATATCTGACTGATCTTGACGTGGAGAGATGGCAACAAGCTCTAACCCCTCAGGCATATAGGAGGGGACATCTTTTAGTGAGTGTACTGCCATATCAGCATTACCTGCTAACATCTCATCCTCTAGCTCTTTGGTAAAGTGTCCTTTCCCTCCAATAAGAGCCAAAGGTCTGTCCAAAATTTTATCGCCTTTAGAGACAATTTCATTTAATTCAACTTCGAGTTCTGGAAAATTTTCTTCCAAAATATCTCTAACATGATACGCTTGCCAAAGAGCAAGGTCACTTGCTCTGGTTGCTATGGTTATTTTATTCAAAAAAAACTCTTTATTTAATTTATTTTATTAAGTTGTCGAAAAACTCTCCGACACGGTCAGTTCATTTCTTTTTGTCGTCAGGAATCAACTTTTTGTACGCTGAACGGCTCTTATCCCATACACTATCAAGGAACACTGTTGGCGTACCAGAAACCATCGCTTTAGTTGCTACCTCTTGATCATGTTTCAGCTCTTTTTCAATCTCTTTAGAGTCAATCAATGCTTCAGTTAGTTTCAAATCAAACTTACTGTTTAATTTATCCAAAACTTTTTTTAAATCTACCTCTCTTGGATCAATCTCTAACGTGTACATCTCCATGATTTTATCATAGTTTTTCTTTCCTTGTTCTACCAACATTGCGCGTGTAATAATATCTGATACAGGGTGGATTCTCAAAAGTGGCATATGGTAATAATAGAGTGAAAATGTTTCAGGATTCTCTTTTACAGCATTATAAATTTCAGGAACTTTCTTTTGACAGAAGGGACACTGTGGATCTGAAAAGATTACAATCTTATGTTTAGCATCTTTATTTCCTGCAATTAAGTGCTTCTCATCATAGACGCTATCTTTTAACTTTGGCTTCAATGTCATGTGATAGTCTGTGCCTGTTTTCATATCTATTAAGGCATTTGTAGCGATACCATCTTTCACAAAAATAGTCTCAGGAACGGTTACGATATCCGTAACTGTTGGGCTTTTTTTCACTTTTGCATTGATATTTACAAAGTAGATATCCCACCCTACTAGTGCGTCAATATTTTTTTTCTCAATAACATCTACGCTATCAACCTCTACGCTCTTATTTTTAATTAAATGGTTTTCAATATAATCTTTTACTTCGGCTTCTGTAGACGCTGCACTAAGGCTTAGTGTTGCGATAAGGGTCGTGCTCAATAATTTCGACATCAATGACATCATCGTCTCCTTGTTTAGTTGTTTTTTTAATATTACTTTTATCTTTTAAAAGTGACATTGTACCACCTAATTGTAAAAATAATGTATAAAAGAGAGCCATTACTCCTAAAAAATCTGAAAAAACACCTGGAATAATGAGTAAAATAGCTCCGATAAAGTAGGAGGTACTTGCATCATGAAAACTTTTTGCATTTAGTTTTCCCAATGTGGCCAATTTCATATTGGTCATCAAGCTCTTATGGGCATTTTGGATAAGTCCCATTCCCAACATAAATGAGCCAAGTATCCAAATAACCGTCCATAAAAATCCTATCTGCTCACCCACTGCCAACGAGAAATAGAGTTCCATAAAAAGATAGGGAAGAATAATTAACATAATGCTAACTTTGCCATAATGGTCTCTACTATAGTATCAAGTGAAGTATCAAGTGAAGTAACCTCTTTTACTAATGTAGCTCTATTAATTATCTCTACTTTCCCATCACCAATATCATTACCAATCACAACAGCCAATGGCATACCGATAAGCTCAAAATCTTTGACCTTGACTCCAAATCCTGTCTTTTTATCAGCTCTGTCATCTAAAATGACAGAGATACCTTTGGCTTGAAGCTCTGCATAGAGCTTCTCCCCTGCTTCCATCTGCTCTGCATTCTTAGCTTTTGCCACAATAATATCTACGCTAAACGGTGCAGACTCTTTTGTCCAAATACACCCTCTTTCATCGTGGTTCTGCTCAATAATTCCTGCTAAGAGTCGGCTTACTCCTATTCCATACGTTCCCATTACAAATGGCTCTAACTTTTGGTTTTCATTTAAAAATTCTGCGTTCATCGCTTCGGAATAGGTCGTTCCAAGCTGAAAGATATGCCCTGCTTCTATCCCTTTGGTTTGGCTAAGTCCACCACCACACTTAGGACAAGCTGTTTCATCTTTGGCTATCACCTCTACATTTGCCCCAAAGTCACAACTGTCACAGACCATAATGGTATCTTCACCACTATCAGCTAATACCATAAACTCTTTTGATCCTGCACCACCAATCGCTCCACTGTCAGCCTCTACCACTTTAAAATCTAGCCCCAAACGGGTAAAGATTTTTTTATAGGTCTCTTCCATTAGTGCAAATTCTCGCTCCATATCCTCAACCGTGGCATGAAAGCTATAGGCATCTTTCATCAGAAATTCACGACCACGCATCAGTCCAAACCGTGGACGTACCTCATCACGAAATTTCCAATTGATTTGATAGACATTGAGAGGAAGTTGCTTATAACTCTTAACCGTTTGTCGTACCAGATTTACCATCGCCTCTTCGTTGGTTGGGCTTAGGGTAAAATTATTTTGATGACGGTCTTTAAATCGTAGTAGTTCACTTCCAAATTTATCAGTTCGTCCTGTCTCTTCCCAAAGGGCGAGAGGGGTTACCATCGGTAGATGTACCTCATTACACCCTGCTTTGTCTAACTCATCTTTAACAATCGCTCTCACTTTGTCCAATGTAATTTTGCCAAGTGGTAAAAAATTATAGAGTCCAGAGCCTCCTGATGATTGAATAAATCCCGCACGAAGCAGAAGTATATGTGATGTCAAAACAGCATCACTTGGGGCTTCTTTCATTGTCGGTATGAGTAGTCTTGAAAATCTCATGTTTGGTATCCTATATAGTTTTTGATAATTATAGCTAATGTATCTAACGAGAAGTTAAAAAAGCTACTCCATTACTGCACTCAAAGTAAGTAATTTACAGGAGTTTTCTAAAATCGCAACTTTTTTTACCATTTCAGTTAAGTCCCTATCATAAGAGACCAATCCAAACCCTTTAATAAGAAGAAGCTTCTCACTGCTATTTTTAAAAAATGAGGTAATCTCTGATGTTGACCTCTCCTCCCAGTCGTTAAAATTTCGGGGGTCATAGATTTCAACCCTAGAGAAGAGTTGATGACCGTAATAGTCTTGAGGTATGACAACAGTATGTTTTAAAGAGTATGCTGTAGAGAAGGGTGGCATAGTATAGGAGATATATTTCGCATTGGGAAGTGTATTGTAAATCTGTTCATGTATCTTGGCATCTACAGAGGCTTCATTCCAACGATAATCTTTTTTTTTCGAGCAAGAGAGTTGCAAAAAATTCTCTTCGGAGACACCATCTAAAATAGTCTCTTTCCTATTGATAATAAATGAGTTAACTGAATCTCTAGCTGAAATTGAACCATGAAAGACACCAAAGTAATTTTTTTTAAACATTGAGTTGGATATATGTTTAATTTCATTCAATAGATAGGAGTCCATGTTGTAGCCTTATTATTTTTTGGTATTATATCGTTTTTAATAAAGAGTAAAAATAAAGAGTAAAAATAAAGAGTCAAAATTATAAAGGTAACCAATGAACACTCCCCATATCCCCGTACTATTAGAAGAGGTTCTTTTGAGCTTTCGCGATATAAAATCTGGATATTTTGTAGATTGCACCTTGGGCTATGCAGGTCACTCGGAAGCGATGCTCAAAAAATATGAGAATATTAACCATATTGGTATAGACAGAGATGAGGAGGCATTAAGTTTTTCAAAAAATAGATTAAGCCTATTTCAAAACAAAAGTACCCTCTACAAAGGGACATTTTCCACTATTTTTCCAACACTAAAAGAGTCTCCTATGGTTGGTATCTTAGCAGATTTTGGAGTCTCATCATTACAACTTGACAAAAAAGAGCGAGGATTTTCGTTTAGCAGTGACAATCTTGATATGCGTATGGATACTTCTGCTCCCTTAAGTGCCTATAAGGTTGTCAACGGGTATACTCAAGAGAAGCTAGAGTATATCTTAAACCATTATGGAGAGGTTCGTTCTTATAAAAGAGTAGCCAGTGCGATTATCGAAGCTCGAAGTCAGAAATCCATAGAAAGTGCCAAAGAGCTTTCTGATATTATTTGTCAGGTTGTGCCAAGAGGGGGTAAAATTCATCCTGCCACACTAAGTTTTCAAGGTATTAGAATAGAGGTCAATGCAGAGCTTTATGAGATAGAAGCTCTTCTTGATGCACTTGAAGCAAAAGCAAAAAACAAAGAGCTAAATGATACCATCGTCTCATTAATTACATTTCACTCCTTAGAGGATAGATTGGTCAAAAACCGATATAAAAAATGGGCAACGGCGTGTATCTGTAATAGCCAAGCGATGCGATGTACCTGTGGTAAAAAGCATCAATTGGGCAAGATGTTGGGACGCAAACCTGTTATTGCCACCAAAGAGGAGCTAAAAATTAATGCACGATCACGCTCTGCGAAGCTCAGAACATTTGTATTTAAAGGATAGAGTATGGCACAAGAGAGAAGAAGAGTAAAGAGACACAAACATCAAAATAAAGAGAATGGTGTTACAGGAAGCATGATTACCATTATGATATTCTCTATCTCACTGGTGCTTCTTTTGACCATACCAAACATCTATTTGGACAACAAGATATACAAAGAGAGCCGAGAGATAGCCCACTATCAAAAGATAGTAGACACCCTCCAAGAGGAGCAGACCATTATCAAACATAAGCTAGAGATTATCCAATATAATGGAACGCGAAAATGATACGAAAATTCCTTGAGTTTGCCATAGACCGACCTGCATTGAACCATATTTTTATGGTTTTTATGATTGTCATGTCACTCTTTGCCTATCAAGGAATTCCAAAAGAGATTTTCCCTGCTTCACAACTCGACCAAGTGGTCATTACAGGAACTTATGTGGGGGCAAGTTCCAATGTACTTGATAAAATGGCAGTACGAAGCATAGAAGAGAAGCTACAAGCCCTCTCTCAAATTGACACCATCTATACCACCATTCAAAACGGTTTTTTTTCTATTAAAGCCGATATCATGCCCAATAATGACAATCAAATTGTTTTGGGAGATGTCAAGGATATCATCTCCAATGTTCGACGAGACTTACCCTCTGATATGGATGAACCTTTGGCAAAAATTACCATCCACAACTACCCTCTTATTTTGGTTGCTATCTCAGGAGATGCCTCTATTGATGCCCTACTTGATGTGGCTGACGAACTCAAATCAAATCTCTCTACGATTGGGGACTTAAGCGATATTTCGATTCGTGGAGAGTCTGATGATGAGATACTCATCTCTCTTGACCAACAGAAAATAGAGGCGTATGGACTCTCCAAGTCGGCCCTCTATACAGCTATCTCTTCCCTCTCCTCCATCTTCCCTGTAGGTACGATAAAAGAGAAAGGAAACCACCTCTACATCTCAACCATCAATGGGGAAAAGAGTAAAAAAAAGCTTGAAGAGAGTATGCTCTCCATCAATGGAAAACGCTTCTATCTGGGAGACATCGCAGAGGTAAAGTTGGGACTGGCCGAACCTGAACTTCTCTCTCACTATAATGGGAAAAACAACATCTCACTGGATATCAAAAAGAGCAAAGATGGCAATGCTATTGCCCTTGCTAAAGAGGTTAAAGAGGTACTCAAAGAGTTTAATCAACAGTATAAAGATAAGTTTGAATTTGAAGCATATACCGACACCTCCATTTGGATTAAAAACCGTCTAAACCTCGTCTCCTCAAATATTCTTTTTGGACTCATCCTAGTGATGTTTGCACTCTTTTTAAGCCTTAATTATCGTATTGCATTGGTGGTAGGAATTGGGATTCCTGCTTCATTTATGATTACCCTCATTACAGCCAACATGATAGGCTATAGCCTCAATATGCTTACCCTCATGGGGGCATTAATCGCACTGGGTATGCTGGTGGATGAGGCAATTGTGGTGGCTGAAAATATCTATAGACACATTGAGATGGGAAAGAGTCCACGAGAAGCAGCTATTGATGGCTCGGTGGAGATGTTTCCTGCTATTTTAACAGCGACACTTACTACTGTATTTGCTTTTCTGCCTCTTTTGATTATGTCGGGGAAGATGGGGATGTTTATGCAGGTGTTGCCTGTGATGATTTCCATTTTACTTATCTCCTCACTTTTTGAGGCATTCTACTTTTTACCCTTGCACTCAAAAGAGTTCTACTCTATCGGAAGACTTGACAAGATTCAGAAAAAAAAGAGTTGGTTTTGGAGAGTGACCATCGGATTTTATCGGTTTATCTTAAAATGGCTACTACGGATCAAGTTTCTCTCTTTGATTCTTTTGGTGGGTGGGATTATCTATGGAACACTTCATGTGGCAAAAACCACAAAGTTTCAGCTCTTCCCTGAATTTGATGTGCAACAGGTTTTTCTCAATGGTAAGGTCAACATCAACAATGAGTTAAAAGATACTGAAGTGTATGTACGAAAAATAGAGGAGGCACTGTTAAAACACCTAGATAAGGAGTCGGTGGACTCGGTCACCTCTATTATCGGACTAAAGATGAACCCTGACCAGACCATGGACATGGGGGACAATCTCTTTCAGATTTTTGTCAACCTCTATGAGAAAGCTCCTGAGAACTTCTTTGATAAAAATATCAACCCTATCTTCTCTTTGGAGTATGATGGAAGCAACATGATACGGCACAAGATGGCACAAGAGATAGGCAAAGAGATTCAAGAGGATATCCTAGAGGAGATGCGAAACCTTACTATCAACGGTCAAAAGGTGTTTGAGGAGTTCAATGTCTATGTTCAACAAACAGGCATGGTTGGAAATGATATAGAGATAGGATTCTCTGCTTCTACAGAGGAGGAGATGAGTCGTGTATTAACGCGTGTGGAGAGTAAATTAAAAGAGATAAATGGGGTTAAAGATATTGGAAACAATGCCAATGAGGGGGAGAGAGAGCTAAAACTAAGGGTCAATGAGTATGGGCAGTCGTTGGGGCTAAGTGAAGGGTTTATCACCAATGCACTACGGGGTTCATTTTTCAAAGCCGAATATGGAAAGATGTTTAACCAAGAGGGGTTGGTACGCATCAAAATAGAGGATGAGAACAAAGATGAAAAAGGGAGTATTGATAACTTTATGCTGACCATTCCCACAGGTGAGGTGGTCGTACTTCACGAAGTTTGTGACTTCTTTTACCAAAAAACCTTTGTGCGAACCTTTAAAGAGGATGGCTTAAATGTACGCTCCATATATGCCAGTGTTGACAAAGAGATAATCTTGGCAACCGAGGTGATGCAACAGCTCCAACCCCTTTTAGAGACACTTAAAAAAGAGGGGATAAAGGTCATTATCAAAGGAGAAGAAAAAGAGAATAAAAAGCTAAAGCAAGAGATGAAACAAGCTGCACTTATTGCGATATTTTTAATCTTTATCGCCTTGGTATGGATGTTTAACTCTTTTGTTCAACCGTTAATTGTCTTGGCGATTATTCCTCTCTCTATCTTTGGGGTTTTGGTGGGGACAAAACTGATGGGTTTAAACATGACCATGACAGGTATGATGGGGATTATTGGTCTAGCAGGGGTGGTGGTCAATGATGGGCTTATTATGCTATCCTTTGTGCGAAAAGGCAAAACCCATGAGGAGATTTTAGAGTATGCAGGTCAGAGAATTCGCCCCATTATCCTCACCTCTGTCACCACCGTATTGGGTCTCTCTACCCTTATATTTTTTGCCTCTGGTCAAGCCTTGATTTTACAACCCATGGCGATTAGCCTTGGGTTTGGGGTGGCATGGGCAACGGTGCTTAATCTCTATTTTGTGCCATTAATGTATGCTATACTTTACGGTATTAAAAAAGCATAATATCAAAATTATTTTCCATACTCTTTGGCAATAGTAGCGATATCATCATCTGAGAGTTTTTTGGCAAACCCTTTCATAATTCCTTTCATTGCTCCTCCATATGAACCGTCTTTATATCCGTGTAGTGCCTTGACAATGTCTGCTTTTTTCATTGAGGTGATGACTTTAGAGACAGACATTGCTTTATTCTCTAGTTTCTCCCCATGACAACCTGTACAGGATTTAATATTAAATTTTGCAGAGGCAGAGAGGGTTAGTAGTCCAATAGTTGTAATTATAAATATGCTTTGTTTTATCATTATGATTCTCCATTTTTTATATTATTTATATTCATAAGTATACTTAATGAATATTACTTATTGATTAAAAATAAACAAATATAAATACTAGTTGAATTCTTTCCCTATCTTTATGATTTTTAATTTCTTTATAATCTATTTTGTTTATACTAATTAGAAACTACTATAAATGAGGATTTAAAAATGAATAAAAGTAAAAATCAAGAAATTATTGGATTAATCTTCTCTATTGGGATGATATTAACCTCAACATCACTTCTAAATGCCAAAGAGTATCCAAGAGATAGAAATGGTAATGTCAATGTGAATATTATTGATGGAGTGGTGGTAGCCAATGATAGAGTAGAGAGTGTTATAC
>Ga0256914_1004444_pt1 | contig 10543 bp, 13 predicted proteins | sample HulkmetaG_FD_191571 | JGI IMG/M metagenome (GOLD analysis project Ga0256914, IMG submission 191571) | Hydrothermal chimney microbial communities from Main Endeavour vent field at the Juan de Fuca Ridge, Pacific Ocean - Hulk | ecosystem: Environmental > Aquatic > Marine > Hydrothermal vents ...
GGCCTGCAAACCATGGCCTGGGACCGCAAAGGCGACGACGTCTATGGGGAAGCCTGTGATCAGGCTTTCAAACACGCCAGAAAGTAATCACACCAATCCGCCCCCCGTTGCCGGGGGGCATTGTTCGACCGTTCTCAGACAGGATCCAGCCTGCGCAGGGCCGACGGCAGCAGCTTGAGGTCCGCCATGCCCGCCACCAGCGCCTTGCCAAAACTGGCTTCCTCCTCATAGACCATCTTGTAGAACTGGATCTTCATCGTCAGCGCACTGCCCAGCATGATGGAGATCATCGTGAGGAAGGCGCCGATCGCCAGGGTGGAAGCCCCCGAGACGCCCTGCCCGATCGTGCAGCCCATCCCGAGCACGCCGCCGATCCCCATCAGCAAGCCGCCGATGATGTGGTTGGCGAAATCACGCAGATCGGTGAACCATTCGATCTTGAGCTTGCCGGTGAACAAGGAATAGAGAAACGAGCCGGCGATGGCACCGATGCCGGCGAACATCGCAAAGGTCAGCAACAATGGCGAGAAACCGCCGAGGATCCAGTGGTAGAGCTGGCCGCTGGGTTGAACGAAGGTGAGTGCCTGAGCCCCCACGGCGAGCGGCCGCTCATCCATGAACTCCACCTCTTCGAGCCAGGCCTGTCCCATCGGCCCGGTGGTGACATACCAGGCGGCGACGACCGCCAGACCGACGACCAACCCGCCGAGGATGTTGTCGAAACTGCCACGAAAGTCGCTCGACCAGAAGGCCCAGAGGATCAACACGCCGGCCAGCACCACCGCGACGACGTATTCGAGGTTGTCGGCGGCGAGACCCAGCCCCCCGGAGAGAATGGCCGGGATGCTCTGGTCATCGATCCCGAACTGGCCCAGATCGACGAACAACGGCGTCATCCACTGCAAGAAAACGGTGTAGCCGAAGTTGGTGAACATCATCAGATAGGCGGCCAACCCCATCGCGGCGATGGTGAAGATGGCCTTGAGGTTCCCGCCACCCACACGCAACAGGTTCTTGTTGCCACAGCCGGAGCCGAGCGTCATGCCGATGCCGAAGAGCAGACCACCGACGAGGTAGCGTGGCCATGCCAGCATCGGAGTGCGGTAGGGTGGCACGGCGGTGTCACCGCTGCTGGTGACGGAAAAGTCGCTGATGCCCGCCAGCTGCAACCCCATCACGCCGAGAATGGCGATGGCGGTGGCAAAAAGCCAGGCCCGCAAACGGCCGGTGTCGCCGATATTGACCGCATCGGAGACGGCGCCCATCGTACAAAAGTTGGTCTTGACAGCCACCGCCCCCATCACCAGCGTGATGGCAAAGGCGGACAGCAGTATCTGCATCGTCAGTGTCATGGTTGGTCCTCTCTTTGGTGGTAACGGTTTGGTTTCCGCCGGTTCACACCGGCGGCGGATCATTCGTCCGCGTCGCCCGTCCCGCTCGCATAGCGGGTGGCATCGGCCACGCCGGCGGCCTCGAAGCCGGCCCGGCGCAGGCGGCAGGCATCACAGCGGCCACAGGCCCGGCCTTCGGCGTCGGCCTGATAACAGCTGACGGTGTCGCGGTAGTCGATGCCCAGCTCGATTCCCTGGCGAATGATCTGCGCCTTCGACAGCCGGATCAGCGGCGCGTCGATCCGGATCGAGTACCCCTCGCTCCCTGCCTTGGTGGCCAGATTGGCCATGGTTTCGAAGGCTTCGATGAAGCCGGGGCGGCAATCCGGATAGCCGGAGAAATCGACGGCATTGACGCCGATATAGATGTGCCGCGCCGCCAGCACCTCGGCCCAGGCCAGCGCAATCGAAAGGAACACCGTATTACGCGCCGGTACATAGGTGACGGGAATGCCTTCGCCCGGCGCCTCCGGCACATCGATGCGATGGTCGGTCAGCGCCGAGCCGCCGATGCCGGCCAGATCGAGATCGATGATGCGATGATCGGCCACGTCGAACTGCCGGGCAATACGCCGGGCCGCCTCCAGCTCCGCGCGGTGGCGCTGGCCGTAGCGGAAGCTCAGCGCATGGCAACGGTGCCCGGCCGCCGTGGCGATCGCAAGCACGGTGGCGGAATCCATCCCGCCCGACAGCAGGACGACGGCATTGTCGTTCATCGGCCCGGCGCCTCCCCCCAGAGCAGCTTGTGCAGTTGCAACTGAAACCGCGCCTGCAACCCGTCGGCCAGCATCCAGTCGGCCAGCTCGGCCGGTGGCAACCGGCCATGCACCGGCGACAGCAGCACCTCACAGCGTTCCGCCAGGCGATGATCGACCATCATCTTCCGCGCCCACTGGTAATCCTTCCGGTCACAGAGCACGAACTTGAGCTGATCGCGCATCGTCAGATGCTCGAGATTCTCGTAGCGATTGCGTCCCATTTCGCCGGAACCGGGCGTCTTCAGGTCCATGACCTTGACGACACGCGGATCGACCGACGAGACGTCGACCGCGCCGCTGGTCTCCAGCGAGACCCGGTAGCCTGCATCGGCCAACCGCGTCAGCAGTTCGGGACAATGCTTCTGCGCCAACGGCTCACCACCAGTGACCGTCACGAACCGCGCCCCGAAGGCAGCGACACGTTCGAGAATCTCGTCGAGTGTCATCGATGCGCCACCGGAAAAGGCATAGGTGGTGTCACAGTAGCCACAGCGCAGCGGGCAGCCGGTCAGACGGACAAAGGTGGTCGGCCAGCCGACACTGCGTGACTCCCCCTGCAGCGAGTGGAAGATCTCGGTGACCCTGAGCCGCCGCGGCTCACCCGCCGTTGCGCTCAAACCTCGGCCCACATCCGGAACAGGTTGGCATAGGCGATGTCGAGCTGCTTCGTCTCTTCGTCGGTGGGCGCCTTGCGCAACATCTTTTCGCGAACGCTGTTGATGCCAAAGAGCACTTCGCGCCGTTCCGCGCTGCGGACCATGCTCTGGATCCAGGTCACCATGACCCGACGCTCACCGTCGAGCACCTCGTTGACATGATGCAGGCTGTGGGAGGGATAGACCACGGCATGACCGGCCGGCAGCTTCATCGTCTTTTCGCCATAGGTGGTGCGCACCACCAGCTCGCCGCCTTCGTAGCTGTCCGGCTCGCTGAGAAAGACGGTGGTGGAGACATCGGTACGGAAGTAGTGGGGCGCGCCCATGATCGGATCGTCGATATGGTCGCCATACTGCTGTCCCTTGCCGTAGCGGGCATAGAACGGGGCCCCCACCTTGTTGGGCAGGGCCGCGTTCTTGAACAGCGGGTGGCGCATCAGATTGTTCAGCACCAAGGCGTTGAGCTTTTTGTAGACCGCCGACTTCTGATCCATCTCTGCATTGTTCTTGATCAGGCGGGCAACGGAACCCGCCGAGAGCTTGCCATCGACGAACGGCGCCTCGTCGAACAGCGCATTGACGGTTTCGAGATCCGCGGGGCCGAGGACGGAAGGAATGATGACCAGCATGATGAAATACTCCGGTTACACAGAAATCGCTATCACTGACGTCAGCCGGTCCCCTTCTGGCCACAACGCCCCCTCCCGCCGACCGGCCTCGCGGCGGGAGCCGGATCGTGCGGGGCGCTGCTTTCTCCGCCCGCCGCCTGGTTCCGCGGAAAGACCGGGCTAGTAGGCCAGGTTGGTCTGCTCCCAGCCGAAGGTGCAGTCCAGCTCGGCCCGCACCATCTTGATGCCGGCCAGCCCGTCGTTGACGATGGCGGCCAGCGGCGGACGATTGCCGAGGCGGTTGATCGGCTTCTTCAACCAGTTGATGCCGGCCGAGGCGTTGTGCGGATAGGCCGTGCGCAACCCTTCGGAGATGCCGACCAGGTGTTCGATGCGCTCGTTGATGTCGTCATTGTCGGGAAACGCCGTCCCGGTGTTGAAGCGCTCCATCTGGCGAAACGGAATGTCCAACCCCAGGGCGGCGTGGATGTCCCGGGTGCTCAGGCCCCAGCTCTGCATCATGCGCATGATCGCGCGGGTCAGTTCGATTCTGTAACGTTCGTCATCAGTATCCATGGTTCTCTCCTCTCTCTGCTATTCAGGCTTTTTCAGCCCATCAATCGAAACCACGTTACTGGTTTGCGGTTCGTCCACATAACGGGGACGCTCCTTGATTTCGATGCCCCGCAGCGCCGCGAGTTCACGTTCCCGTTCGGAGATCATCGCCAGACAACGCCGGATCTCCTCCACCGTGGCATCGCTGATGGCGCGACTCAACCCCGGTGCCGCTGGCGCGGTGTCCCTGGCCACCGATGACAACGTCTTGCGCATCATCATCATGATTTCCTGCTCTTTGGCGAGCTCCTGGTCGTCACGCATGTCTCATACCTGTCGGATATTCGGGCTGCTGCTCGATCAGCGGCGCCAGATTGTTGAACGCCGCCTGCAGGGCTTCCTCCACAACCGGATGATAGTAGGTCATGTTCAGGGCGTCGAATACCGTCATCTCCTGCTGGATCAACCAGTTGAGGAGATGACCGAGACTCTCGCCCTTGACGGCCATCATCGCGCCACCGAGCAGCTTGCCGGTCTTCTTCTCGGCATAGACGCGGATGACGCCCTTGTTCTTGGCCATGATGAGCGCGCGCCCCACCGGCCCCATCGGCATCTCGCCGACGACGACGTCGTCACGATCCTTCAGCTCGTTCCAGGTGGCGCCGACGGTGACGATATTGGGGTCGCAGAAGGTGATGGCCAGCAGCGGCTTGCGCAAGAAACGCTCCGAGGCCAGACGCGCGGCGTTGTAGCCAGCGATCTTCCCCTCGTCGCCCGCTTCGTGCAGGATCGGCACGTCGCCATCGACATCGCCGGCGATATAGACCGGCAGGTCGCCCACCCGCATGGTCTGGCGGTCATAGGCCGGCAGCCCACGCTCGTCCAGCGGTACGCCAAGGTTCTCCAGCCCCAGGCCATCGACATTGGGACGGCGCCCGATCGCGACCAGCACGGTATCGACCTCCACTTGGTGGTCGCCGGCCCTGACCTGGATGATCTCGCCCCCGCCGCTCAATTCCGCGGGATGCCCCAGCCACAGCTCGAACTCGCTCTTGATGACGTCGATCGCCTGTCGGTTGACGACATCGTCGCAGAGGCCGGAGATGTGGCTGGCCGCATCGACGCCGATCACCTCGACGCCCAGCCGGGCAAGCGCCTGTCCCAGCTCCAGCCCGATGACGCCGAGCCCGATCACCGCCATCGATTCGGGCAGGCGCTCCATCTCGAAGAAATCGTCGGTGGTCATCACCCGGTCTCCGAGTTCACGCCATGCCTCGGGCACGATCGGCGAAGAGCCGGTGGCGATGACGATCGCCTTCGCCTCGATCACCTCACCATTCACCTCGACACGGTTGGGGCCGGTGATGCGGGCATAGCCCTCGATCAGTTCGTCCCCGAGATGGTCGGTGGTGCTGCCGAGCACGCGATCGACGAAAGTGTCTCGCAGATCCCGCACATGCTCCATCAGCTCCTCGTGATCGACGCTGAGCCGGTTGGCGCCCATGATCGCATGACGCTTGAAGACGTGGCGACGATGGAAGTCCTCCGCCACCTGGATAAAGGCCTTGGAAGGCATGCAGCCGACGCGGGCACAGGTGGTGCCGAGTTCACCACCGTTGATCAGGACGAAGGACTTTCCCGCTCGCCGTACCTGTCCCATGGCGTTCAATCCGGCGGTGCCGGCGCCAATGATGGCGACGTCTACTTTTCTGGTCATGATGTTGTGATTGTCCGTTACGCAAATGGCGGTAAGATAGCAGAGTTGCCGAGGCAACGGAAAAACCCCCGGCCACGGGGCGTTTACCCCCTTCCTCCGCTCGGCATTGGGCCGGAGACGGCACTACGCCAGCGACCCCGCCGGGCCATCGAGGCGTTGCGCCGATCGCTGCCGCGGACGCACCACAGGGACGTGCATTGTCGATGACGACAAGCCATTGAAAGCACGGGAAAACAGGAAACCAGACGCCCTGTTTCCGTCATTGACGAAGCCAGGGACGGCCAATCTCAACCGCTGTTACAGGAACGACCAGATGATATTCACGCTCTACCTCGACGACCACGCCATTCCAATCAACGTCCCCGACAACCTGGTGCAGGAGGCGGGCGAGATCTTCGACAAGATGGACGCCGACATGGACAAGGGCTGGCAGATGGGACGGCAGTGGGTGGAGAACCCCGACCTGGAACAGCGCTGTCAGGTCGCGGTCCACCGCCTGGTCACCGCTTGGGAGACGGGCAACCAGAAACTGGGAATGATGATGGCCGGCTATGTCATGGCACGGGCGCCGCTGATCCGCATCGCGAGGGTGCCGTCGGAAGGCGAGATTCAGGACATCGAGCTACTGATGACGGAACAGTAGTCGCCAGACACGATCCAGCCCGGATATTTCAGAGAACGCAGGGTTTTGGGGGGAATCTCGGCGAGGCCGCCTGTTGGATGCACCGAATCGCATGGCCGTCGCCATGGTTACCGGTGAATCGGGCAAGATGGCTGCGGAGATTCATCCAAAACCTGCACGGCGACGCCGGAGACGCTTCGTCTCTTATACCGATATTCCGATGATATGAATCCTGGCGTGATGCTTTGTGCCAGTATTCTCGTGGACTATTCGAGCTAGGGCGCGGTGGAGGTCTCCGCCTGCTGCATCCGCCACCGCAGGCGTTTCTTCATCGCGTAACAGGTGTCGGCATTCTTGACCATGTAATCCTTGCCGGCATGCATGAAGCCCAGCGATTCGTAGAAATGTTTGACGCGCCGGATCTCCTCCGGGTCCCGCTCGCTGCCATAGGCCTGCGACAGCGGAAAGGCCTTGAGCCCGATGAGCGCATGCTCGATATCGATGGTCAGGCTCATCTGCTTCATCAGCTCATGGCCGATCCCCTCTCCCCTGCGATCCTCCCTGACCAGCACCTCATCCACATAGACGAGGCTGTCGCACTGCGGCTGCGGACAGCTGGAGTCCTGCCCGCTGACCGGCAGATAGCAGATCCCATCGTGAAAGACCGTGGCGCGGAAATCGGAGATATCGGGCGAGATGCTGTCCATCAACGTGGCGATGTCGATGCCGTCGGCCCGCGCCGCCGCGAAGTCGATCCGATGGCCACGGATGGTGCCCACCTCCACTTCGGTCGCCTCGTCGTCGTCCCACTGGAGCGCCCGGCCGGTAAACTCGATGACATAGGAGGACTGCTCCTCGTCGGCGACCGGCTTGACAATGAATTCGAATTCGAGGGGCTCACCCATGGGACGCTCACCATAAAATTAGAAAACTCTAATATGCAGCTTAGTCGACTCCCCACCGACAAGCAAACCTTTCCGTTGACAATGGTCAAGCCGGACGATATCGACCGGCCGACGGCATGGCATCGACCACTTCGGACTGTCAGAAAGGCCGCGCCTCGATCATGGCGACCACGTCCGGCACCCGGCCACTGCCGCCCTCCTCCAGCAGATCATCCACCAGCGACTGCCAGTGAGCACGCGCCCGCGCCACCACACCGGACAACACCCCCACATCCCCAGCGTCGCACCACTGCCGGTAGGCCTCGACCAGCGTCGGCGACAGGTGGCGCCGCATCGGCCCCAGCGTACCGAACCAGAAGTGCAGCAGCGCCGGCCGCCCCTGCTCGAGCAACCATGGCAGCGTCGAGACCGCATCGGCGAGATGGTCGCGCACCGCCCGCAGCAGCAGCTCGGCCTTGCGCCCACGGGCGGCATGCAACAACACCTGCCACTCGGACTCGATTCCACGGCCCACGGCCACCTCGCCGATCTCGTGGCGCAGCACCGCCTCCATCTGGTCGTCGGTGAGCCGCGCCAGCCCAGCTTGCAGATCGTCGTCGAGCGCGTAGTACCGTAGCGCCCGCCCCAACGGCGAATCGCAGCGATTCCAGCGCCATTCCTGAACCCGCTCCCAGAGCAAGCGCTGCAACGACTCACGCCGCAGGAAGATGACCTCACCACGGGTCATCGCCGGCGGAGAGACCAGATCCCGGGCCCATTCGCGCCCCGACACGAGCACCCGGAAGCCGTCGGCATCACGCTTCTCCAGCAACTCTCCCAGAAAGAAGTGGGCCGCGGCATGTTGTCCCAGTCCGCTGCTGTAGACCCACCCCCGCGGATTCAACTCATCGTTGACGAGGTCGTGCTCGAAAGGATCGACCTCCCCCCCGGCCATCGGCAACGGCCGGAACGCCTCCAGCTCCAGCGACTCCCACCACGTCTCCCGCGCACGCACCCACTCCCCCACCACGCGGCTGTCGAGTTCGGCATCGAGCGGCAGGCCATGCTCCCAGCGATAGAGCTCCCGCATCTTCATCAAATAGGTGCAGAGGGTGTAGTCGCCGGCATGAACGGCATCGGCGACATGGCAGTTGTGCCTGACGGCCTGCAACAGCGGTTCGGGTGGTTTGCGCATGGGGGCTCCTGATGATCGGGGCAATGCCCGCATAATTTCCGACTGAATTACTCGGTAAATTTTATGCTACCATCCGTGCCCCTTGCGGACCAACGTCGGAAAACGATTCATGGCTATACGACTGAAGACCAAATGGCACAACAAGGAGAAGGAGCGGACGGTCGAGGAGATCGCTAGCGCGCTCGCCTTCTCCATCTGGCGTATCGGCATGGAGGGTGTACTGCACCTGGAGAACGACGACTTCGAGACCACCAGCAACTCCCAGCGGATGGACGTGGTCGCCGTCTTCGTGATCTTCATGACTCACCTGATCGACCGCATGGCCTACAGCCGCCTCAAAGACGAAGAGCGGGCCGCCCTGGTCACGGCGCTGGCGAAGAAGCTGGCCGCGTTCATGCAGGAGAACCGCGAGGAGGTGGAGGGTCCCGGCGACTACGTCTCGGGTTTCATCGAGGCGCTGAACGAGCAGATGTCCGACTATGCGGAATGCAACTGGAGCGAGAGCGGCGGCCCCGGCTTCTCGATGCGCCGCACCTTCGGAGACCACGTCACCGAGGTCATGGGCGACAAATACAAGAAATGGATCACCACCTACATCATCGACGTGGAGTTGCCGGAGACGCTGACGCTGCTCAACCGCGCGGTCAAACAGCTGCTCAACTGGGACATCGAGCACAAGCCAAAAGGCGATTTCTGAGCGGCCAGCCCCGCGGCATCCCCAACATGGCAATAAAAAGCCCGCCACCTCGACACGAGGGACGGGCTTTCTCATGGTTCCGATCAAGCCGGCCGGTACACCGCCGACCGGGTCATCGACCGATCAGGAGATCCAGGCCGTGTAACCTTCGGTGTTCTTGGCCTGGCCGTCTGCGTAACCGGCTTCATAGGCTTCCGTGATGCGCTGCTCTTCACGCTTGGGATGCCCCAGATAACCGACCTGCCAGCCGATGATGTAGTCCTTGTTGACACCCTTCTCTTCCATCACGTCGGTCGTTGCACGGTACTCGTCGTTCATAATCTTCTCCAAACCATTTGAAAAATTGCAGAATCTGGCGGCTGTATACCCCAACAGCGCCGCAACCTCAACCCGGAAGCCGTCTTCAGGGGGCCACAGGCGCCAGACGCTTCACAATGGGGCGTGATGCTATATCAAGACTCGCTGATACAGCAATATCCCCATCGGAGGGTATGAACGGCGCCACCCGACACCCGATCCCGGAGGCAGTTCCTGTATCTGCCGGGGCCATTGCCGGTAAACTCTCCCGGGATTCTGCAACAGGGAAGCATCCGCACCATGAGCCGACTCGCCGCCTATATCGGCCCCGACATCACACTGGGTGATCTGCTGCTCAGCCCGCGCAACAGTCTCTATGCCCAGGCACGCGAATCCCGCGAGGCGCTCGATGCCAGCTTCAACGCCGACGGTTTCGGCGTGGGCTGGTATCGGCACGACGAACCCTGCCGCTACATTCAAACCTCCCCCATTTGGCACGACCGCAACCTCGGCGCCCTGGCCCAATCGCTTCACAGCGAACTGTGGCTGGGGGTGGTGCGCGGCGGCCACAACGAAAGCGAGGCCACCCCCTACAACGCACAGCCCTATCTCGCCGGCTCGCTGATGTTCATGCACGACGGCTTCGTCACCGACTTCAACCTCAACCTCAAGCCCGCCTGCCTGAGCTACCTCTCCGCCGAAACCGCCAGCGACATCCATGGCAACTCATCGTCGGAATACCTCTTCGCCCTGTTGCGCCAGCGCATGGCCGACCCCGACGGGTTGAGCCTGGAACATGCCCTTGCCGACATCCTGGCCAATCTGGAGATCTCGCTGCGGGACACCCCTTCGGTGATGAACATCGTCATCTCGGACGGCCACCGACTCATCGCCGCCCGCCACGCCACCGCCCACGACTGCGCCAGCCTCTACTACACGACCGACAACCCCCATTTCCCCGGCGGCCAGTTGCTGTCCTCGGAACCGCTGGACGAACATGGCAACTGGGAACCGGTGCTGGAAAACCACATCGTCGTCCTCGAACGCGACAGCGTTCCCCGCGTCTCGCGCATCTGATCTTGCGGTCCACCCATTTCATCACCACCGTTCCCCGGATTCTGCTGTTGGCGGTCACATCGGCAGCCGCCGCGAACGGCGACATC
>Ga0256914_1004445_pt1 | contig 10542 bp, 11 predicted proteins | sample HulkmetaG_FD_191571 | JGI IMG/M metagenome (GOLD analysis project Ga0256914, IMG submission 191571) | Hydrothermal chimney microbial communities from Main Endeavour vent field at the Juan de Fuca Ridge, Pacific Ocean - Hulk | ecosystem: Environmental > Aquatic > Marine > Hydrothermal vents ...
TCCATCGTCTTGCGGGCCAAAACCGGCACCCGCCGCATGATTCGGGCCGAGCGCTTGCTGGAAGACCTGTTCGATCACGAAGACCTGTACAATCCCGCCATCTCCAAATCTCAATCTCCTTTTGCCGAGGAACAATCCCATGCCGACCATCATCCTGAATAACCAACGCCTGCATTACGCCGCCCATCATGACGACCCCCACACGCCGCCCACGCCCCTGGTGCTGGTTCACGGCGCGGGGGGCAACCTCTATCACTGGCCGCCCGGCCTGCGACGTCTGCCCGGTCACGATGTGTATGCGCTGGACCTGCCCGGTCACGGCAAGTCGGAAGGCCCGGGCCGGGATAGCATCGATGGTTACGTGCAGGTGGTGTACGATTGGGCCCGGGCGCTGGACCTGCCTCCCTTTGTCATTGCCGGACACTCCATGGGCGGGGCCATCGCCCAGACTTTCGCTCTAACGCATCCTGAGATGTTGAAAGGCATGATCCTGGTGGCTACGGGCGCGCGATTGCGGGTGCATCCCAACATCCTCGATGGCATTCGCACCGATATGAACGCGGTGGGGGAGATGTTGATGGATTGGGCCTACGGGCAAAAGGCCACACCCGAGCAAAAGCGTCAGTTTCTCAAACAGTTCAACAGCGTGGATCAGGATGTGATGTATGGCGACTGGGCCGCGTGCAATGTCTTCGACATTCGCGACCAGCTGGCGCACATCGATATCCCCACTCTGATCATCTCTGGCAGCATGGATGTGATGACGCCCGAGAAATATGGGCGCTACATGGCCGAGAACCTGCCCAACGCCGACTTTGCGCTCATCGAAGGCGGCGGGCATATGCTCATGATCGAACAACCCCAGATGGTCATCAACGCCATTCGCGGCTTTCTGGATCAATTGCCATTGTGATACGATCTGGACCACTCACCAAAATACAACACTTCCTCATGACTTCATCACGCACCGAAATTCTGGCCCGCATCCGAAGGGCGCACCAGCGGGCGCTCCTGCCCGATGTGACGGGCGTGACTCCCGCACCGCCCCAACCGCCTCCCTTCCAGCGTCCCCTCATCGAAGTGTTCGAAGAGGCGTTGATCGCAGTGCAGGGCGTTCCTCACCGTTGCGCCAGCGCTGAGGAGGCTGCGGCCCTCATTGCCGACGTCTGTCAACAGCAGGGCCAAAATCAGGCGTTGAGCTGGGCGCCCCAGGCCCTGCCTCTGCCGGGCCTGGCCCAAGCGCTGGCCGCCCGGGGCGTCACGCTCATCCCCAGCCGCCTGGAAACAGAACGCCAGCAGGCGCTGAACGCCATGCGCTCCCTGCTGGTGGGCGTAACGGGCGCGGCCGCGGGCCTGGCCCGCACCGGCAGCATCGTGCTGCACGCCGACCGCCAGCACGGACGGCTGGCCTCCCTCATCCCCGACATCCACATCGCACTGCTGCGCCAAAGCGACATCTACGCGGATATCGCGGCCTGGATCGCCACGGATGAGGCCGCCCAGAAGATCGCGACCAGCAGCAACACCGTCATCATCACCGGACCCAGCCGCACCGCGGATATCGCCCAAACCTTGACTCTGGGCGCGCACGGGCCGCGAGAATTGCATGTCATTTTGCTAGACGCATAAAAACCGAAGCCCGGAAGCCGGAAATCAGGTGGATTCCAGCTCCCGGGCATGGTTGGATGCGTTTCCCGTGGAAGTTCGGCGCCCCTTACCAGAGGGGACTAAGGTTTGGAGACTGAGATAATCTTGCGCAACTCGTTATCGTTCTCGTTGCTTTCGGGAATCTCATTCTCGGTGTCAACGCGTGCCATGGTCTCAAGTTGGCCATACCAGCTGGAATAGATGTAGTTGCAGGTGAGCACGCGTCCTCCGTGGGCGTTCATGCCGTTGATGTGCCAGCTGCAATGAGGTCCGCCGACAAAATCGACTCCGGCCCACCATCTCACCCAGAAGGTTCCATTGGCTCGGGCGGAGCCGTGGTTGTAGACCTGAACCTTGACCTGTGTTTGCTGCCCCTGCACCGGCGGGTACGGATCAAATTGGATCCAATCCACCTTGAGGTTGGGTTGGGCTGGTTCAGGTGTGGGTGTGGGGGTGGGTTTGAGCACCGTAATGGACATGCGCGTTTCGTTGTTGCTCTCATCACTCTCATCGATGGTGTTTCCAACGTCGGCGCGAGCCATGGTTTGGAGGCTGGCATACCAGCTGTTGTAGCCGCTGTACGTGCAATGAAGCACTTTGCCCCCTCGCCCTGAAAGATTGGAGACCGTCCAGGTGCAATGCGGCCCATCGGCGAAGTTGGTTCCGGCCCACCACTCTACAGTGAAATCGCCAACTGCCTGCCCAAAACCGTGATTGTACACCTGTAATTCTACATTCACAGGCTGCCCTTGTATGGGCTGTTCGGGGTGAAGTCGGATCCAGTCGATTTGCAAATCAGCTTTGGGTGGGATTGGTGTGTCGGTGGGCGGGATAGGCGTATCGGTGGGCGGGATAGGCGTATCGGTGGGTGGAATGGGCGTATCGGTGGGGGCCACCGGCGTATCGGTGGGGGCCACCGGCGTATCGGTGGGCGGAACGGGCGTGTCGGTGGCTCCGCCGGCGGGCGTGTTCGTGGGCGCGGCATTTGGCGTCTGTCCGGTTTGCGCCTGAACGGTCAGCGCCACGGCAGTTTCGATGGCTCCTTGCTCTGGCGTTGTCTCCGATGCCCCTCCGGGCGGGCCTAAATTAACGGTGCAGCCAGCCATCAACACAATGAAAATTATTATGGTGGTCAGCGGCATCATGAGATTCCTGGGATGTGTATTCATTTGTACAGCCTCCTCTAGAAAAACAATAGGGTGCGAAACAAGACGTTGGATCTAAAACCAGTGTACATCAAGATAAACGTGTTTTCAAGCATTTTTCCGGTTGGAACAATATGATTTTGAGATGTTCGGGCCGAGAGGAGGTTATTTGGCTACAAAAGAAAAAGCGCGGGAGTCGAAACTCTCGCGCTTCATGCAGTTGAGCTGGTAACGGTTGCTGTCCGTCGGACAAGCGACCGCTTCCGGACATCGGCTCTACAGAGGAACGACGTCGCTGGCCTGCAAGCCTTTGGGGCCGCTCTCGACGGTGAATTCGACGCGCTGGCCCTCATCCAGGGTGCGGAAACCGTCAGTCTGGATAGCGGAGAAGTGGACGAAGACATCTTCGCCGCCATCGCGGGCGATGAAACCGTAGCCTTTGCTGGCGTTGAACCATTTGACGGTGCCTTGTACTCGTTCGGACATGGTGTTACTTTTACTCCTGTAAAAAAGAAACATGAATGAATTGTTGCCGTAGGTGAAAAACGGTTCAATAAAAAAACAGCCGCCGTGACTTCCGGCGACTGCTGATTGTACAGATTCGCTTTTCGTCCTACAAAGTACACTCTAACAGCTTTCGAGCGTTCTGTCAAATCGGCGTCCTCATCAGGGGGGCGTTTCAAAATTGGGGCAGACATTGCAAAACCCGCGGGATTGCGAATCCGGCTCCGAAGCGGGGCCCCCCAGGGCGGATTCGTAATCCGCCCGGCCCAAAAATAAAAGCGCCCCCGAATTGATTCGGCCAGAAACGCGAAAAACGCCGTCATCATTTTATAACGCCCCTTCATCACCAATCACTACATCGGTCTGGTGGGCAAAGCCTGGTTATCAATCACAGCAGGCCCCACGTCCGGCGATGCGCACCCATACGGGCAGGGGCTTGCGGAAGTGTTCGACGATATGTCCGTGGTCGTAGCGAAAGTGCCACCAGGATGGCGCTGTGTTCTGGTAGATGGACGGACCGAAGATGTGAATGTTATCCACCACCTCAGGCGAGTTGAAAACCCACGTTTTTGGCTGCCAGTGCAATTCACCTTCGGTGGTGCGCCGAGGTTCACCGTTGGGGGCGGGGGCGGAGAAGATGTAGAGCCCGCCCGGGTGGGTTTCGTAGCCTTCCCAGGTGAGGATGCCGTGAAAGCGCAGGGTTTGGGGCCGGTAGCCGGTCTCCTCCCACACTTCTCGCAGACAGGAGTCCACCGGTGTTTCTCCGGGATCGATCTTGCCGCCAACGCCGTTCCAAAGGCCAAGATTGGGCGCTGCATTGCGCTTGAGCATCAATATCTTATCTCCGCGGGTGAGGAAGCAGAGGGTGTAGCGCATATCAGGAATGGCAGGATTTTTCATTGGTTTTTGTGTTGTTGGAGCAGAAGGCGCACCACATTTGGAAAAATTTGGGGGATTTCACATCGTTTCGTTTGTCGAAATGAAGTGGTGGGATTAGGCCACCAAACGCAGATTGGGGATCACATCCATCTCCAGGCCCGCACGCTCTCCCGCCACAAATCGATAATATCCGGCTGCGGCGATCATGGCTGCGTTGTCGGTGCAGAGATGGATGGGCGGAACCGAAACGGGCGTAGGCGCGCGTTCGCTCATGGTCTGGCGTAATGCTGCGTTGGCCGAGACGCCGCCGCACACGCAAATTTCACTGACGCCGGTTTCTTGCGCAGCCCGCACTGTTTTGTCGACCAGCGCCTCCACCAGCGCCTGCTGGAACGATGCGGCCAGATCTGCCACGGTCTGTGGGGGCAGGTGCTCGCCCGGGGTCAGTTTGCGGCTGGCCGACAGGGATTGCCCTTCGATGCGTTGCACTTCGCGCAGCACTGCGGTTTTAAGACCGCTGAAGCTGAAATCGTAAGGATTTTTGGTGCGGGCCTTGGGGAAGCGGAATGCTCGATCGTTGCCCTGCATGGCCGCTTGCTGGATGACTGGTCCGCCAGGGTAACCCAGACCCAGCACTCGGGCCACTTTGTCGAAGGCTTCGCCCGCGGCGTCATCGATGGTGCCGCCCAGCTTTCGATATTGTCCGTGCCCGCTCATCAAAATCAGCTCGGTGTGCCCGCCGCTGACGATGAGGACCAATACGGGAAAGGTTTTGTCGGGGTTATTGCCCTCGGCTTCGATCCAGTTGGAGTAGATGTGCCCCTCCAGGTGATTGACGCCTACCAGAGGCAGGTTGCGCGCCCAGGCCGCGCCTTTGGCCGCATTCATCCCTACCAGCAGCGAGCCAGCCAGGCCGGGCCCGCGGGTTACCGCCAGCGCGTCCAGGTCTTCCCAGTCTACGCCTGCATCGTCCAACGCCTGTTGCACCACAGGCATGATGGCCAGCACATGTTGTCGAGAAGCCATCTCGGGAAACACGCCGCCATATTGGCGATGCAATTCGATTTGCGATGCCACAACATTACTGAGCATGAATCGCCCGTTGCGCAGCACTGCGGCTGCGGTCTCATCGCAAGAGGTTTCAATACCGAGGATCAAGGTCATGGGCTCAACGCTCCCTCATCCTCTCGCACCATACGTAACTGCGTCAGTTCCAGTTGCACCCGTTCGCCGCTATCGGGCAATCGGCGAGCGCCAGCCAGGGCCTGTTGGTAATAGTGTTCCGCTTCCGCCAGATTTCCTTTTTGATAAAGATGGCGGGCCAGCGTTGCAGCGATGGCGGGATCTCCTGGCCGCTGCTTCAATTCCCTGCGCAGACGCTGCTCCTCTGCATCGCTGTGGTCTGGCGGAGAAAGGGAAACGCCCACATCCAGCGCTGCCAAATACCCGGGCAAATCAGCTGCATAGCGTACAATGGCCCGGTTGCGTGGCAGTAGGATGTCCGCTTCGCGGATGATGCGGGCGCTAAGTAACACCTCACCTCGCGATGGGGCTTCTACATGCAGGGTAAAAGTCGATTCCGCAGCAATCATCATGCTCAAATCGCGCACCTTGTCTCCCAGCTGGATGTGATCCAATAGTAAGGGATAGGGGCAGAGATTATGAATTTCTAATTGGCCATGCTTCCAGCGCCAGCGCAGGGTGAATTCCTGTCCCGCACCTTTTTCAGGATTCAGCGATACTTGCACCTGTTGCGAGAGGGGCGTATGCGTCAAAAAGAGAAAATACCGGGAATAGGCCACCAACATCCCCTGGTGTCGATAGAGAATGTTGTTGGCAAAGTGTCGCACCACCACCTGTTTGCCCAGATTCTCATCTAACATGGCGTTGATGTTGTCTCCTGCATAGCCCACCAGCAGTTTGCGTTGGCTACGTGGGAGGGTGTGGAATGTCGCTTCGGGGAAGTCGCGGCCGCGCAGGTTCATCCATAGGGCCAGAATTCTTTCGGTAAGACGATCCGTCCATCGACCAGGTTGCCACCACCGATGTTTTCTTTGCCAGGGCCCCACGACGCTATCCAATTGCTGGCGTTGGCGCTTGCGGTCTTGTTTGCTCAATTCATCCTCGAAGCGGTAGATCGCATTCAGCGTCCGCCACTCTGCTTCGTAATGGAGATAGGTGATGGGCACGGTGGGGGTGTGGCCAGTGGCGGGCAGTGCGTATTCGAGGGTCAGTCCATCGTCATTGATGCGCAGCACGCCCGAGCGTCGCGAGCCATCTTCCCGCTCCAGCGTCACCGGAAAGCCGTCCAGCAAGCGAATGGCCCGATCATGCTGGCGGCGGCGTAAACCGATGAGCGTCAGCACGCCCAGCCAGGTCAGGATGACCGGTACGGCCAGGATGATAAGCCAGAGCAGCAGGATCAGAAAGCTCATTAGCCATTCAATCACGGTCATTATCCGCCTCCGGATAAGGTTCCAGGAATTCGATGAGCACGCCGTGGGTGGCCTTGGGATGCACAAAGAATCCCATGCCCTCGGCCGCGGGGATGCATTCGTTGTTGATGAGCTGGACATCCCGGGCGGCCAGTTCGGTCAGACTCATCTCGACATGGGGCACTTCCAAACAGATGTGATGCAACCCCTCACCCCGTTTGGCAAGATATTTTGCCACGCCCGAGGTTTCGGTGGTGGGAGAGATTAGTTCGATGGCGCTTTCGCCCGCGGGCAGGAACGCGATCTCCACTTCTTGTTCTGGCATGACCAGACGTTTGCTGACGTTCAGGCCCAGTTTGTTTTGATAGGTGTGGATGGCTTCATCTAGATCGTTAACAACGATGGCGACGTGATTGATGCGGGTGATGTTCATGAAGGTTGAAGGTTGAAGGTTGAAGGTTCAAGGTTCAAGGTTCAAGGTTCGATGGTGGAGGGGGCGCTTTTTGAGGCGTCCTCTTCTTCTTTCCATCTGAAGTTACAGTCATCACATGCCCACTCGCCTTTTTTGAAGGGGATGGGCATGCTCAGCAGCATCATGGTGAGGAAGGAGAGGCGATAATTGTATTTTTCGTAGTGGACGTTGGTGGAGTCACACCTGGGGCAGACCATCACATCCTCCTCGATGAACTCAATCGCTTCCCCATCAGGTGGCTCCTCGATGATCGTTTCTTCGCTGGCTTCATCCAGGATGCTTCGGGCCCGGGCCGCGTCCTGCTCCCGCACTATCACCTGAATCCAGCCCAGGGCGCTGGCGTAGAACCAGTTGGCGTTGATGGTTTCGTAGTTTTTTAGAAAGACGGGGATGCCCGCGGCTTCTAGCCGGGCCTTAATCAGATCCGCCTCGGTGGTGTGCATGGTGGTGCGGATGGTCACCAGGTCGGGCAGCGGGGGCGGCGACTTCTTATCCGGTTGAGGAGCGGGACCTGGCGCCAATGACGCGCCGCAATCGCGACAGGTTTCCACCCGATCTTCATATTCGACTGCGATGCCATGTTGCAGCAGGTATGGACAATCGGGATTGGGACAGTGTTTCATTTCCAGTTCTCTGGGTCAGGAACGATAAAGAGATCCAAGTTGGGGTCTCGCTCTTCTTCATCGGTGGCGGTGATGATCTGTTCCAGGGGGATTTTGATGTATTTGCCATGGGCGACGACCGCGATTTTGCCATCAGCCGTAATAAGCTCGCCTTCAGCCTCGAAGAGTCGACGAGCGTCTCGGGTGAGCCTTCCCACCACTGTCAGCATCTCACCCAAGGGCACGGGGTTGCGATAGCGGATGGTCAGCTCGGCGGTAACGCCCCAGGTTTTGGCATCACCCCATACGGCCCGGCCCAGGGTTTCATCCATCATCGAAGCCACCACGCCGCCGTGCACCCGGCCCGGGTAACCCTGATGATGGTCCGCAGGCAGGAATTTTCCTACGCAGGTGGCGTCATCCACTTGATAGAAATGGGCGTGCAGGCCCGCCGGGTTCTCGACGCCGCACACAAAGCACATGCGGGAGTTGTATTGTTTTTCTGCTGTTTTCTGATTGATGTGCTCGTAGGGGTTGGGCATGATAAAAAAGATTTGCGGGGCGCTAAGTCTGGTTGCAATAAGCGTTTGATATTCAGTTCGATTATAGCCTCAGTCTCTTGAAAGCGGGAAACATGGGGTGCTCCTGCTTTTTATTTGTTGCTAAGTAAGCTCTGAAAAGTGGTTTGACTCATTGACTTGTTTGGTAACGACGCCAGGACGAAAATGGACGAAGAAAATCGTCTACTTTCGTCTATCTTGGTCTACGTTCGTTATGGGACAGGTCAACGGAATCTTATCAGGAGTTAAGACATTTTCAGGAGTGCACTTAGACGACAATGGGCGCCCGATATTCGCCAAAAACCTTGCGCAACACGTCCGTGATCTCGCCCAGGGTGGCGTAGGCCTCCACCGCCTCGACGAAGAGAGGCATGAGGGACGCGTCGGGCGTGCGAGCGGCTTCCTCGATGCGGGTCAGGATGGCGTCCACCCGGGCCTGGTCGCGGTTGGCCCGCACCTGCTTCACCCGCTGGATCTGTTCTGCCTGCGCGGCCTCATCCACCCGCAGCAGCTCGGGCATGGGCTCCTCTGCGGTGACGAATTTGTTGACCCCCACCACGATCTGCTCCCCGCGCTCGATGGCCATCTGCGCCCGATATGCGCTCTCCTGAATCTCCCGCTGCATGAAGCCCTCTTCGATGGCCCGCACCGCGCCGCCCATGGCTTCGATGCGCTGGATGTAGTCCCAGGCCCGGGCCTCGATCTCATCGGTCAGCTTCTCGATGGCGTAAGAGCCGCCCAACGGGTCCACCGTGTCGCCCACGCCCGCCTCGTAGGCCAGAATTTGCTGGGTGCGCAGCGCAATCTGCACCGCTTTCTCCGTGGGCAGGGCCAGGGCCTCATCCATGCTGTTGGTGTGCAGGCTCTGGGTGCCGCCCAGCACTGCGGCCAGGGCCTGCACCGTCACCCGGATGATGTTGTTTTCGGGCTGCTGCGCGGTGAGGGTGGAGCCGGCGGTTTGGGTGTGAAAGCGCAGCTTCCACGAGCGCGGGTTCTTGGCCCCAAACTCCTCGCGCATAATGCGCGCCCACAGGCGACGGGCCGCCCGGTATTTCGCCACCTCTTCCAAAAAGTAGTTGTGCGCGTTGAAGAAGAAAGAGAGCTGGCGGGCGAAGACGTCGATATCCAGGCCCGCGTCCAGCGCCGCCCGCACATAGGCCATGCCATCGGCCAGGGTGAAGGCCACCTCCTGCACCGCGTCGCTGCCCGCCTCGCGGATGTGATAGCCGCTGATGCTGATGGTGTTCCACTTGGGCGCTTCCTGCGCACAGTAGGCGAAGAGATCGGTAATGAGGCGCATGGAGGGCTGGGGCGGGAAGATGTACGTGCCCCGGGCCATGTATTCTTTGAGGATGTCGTTTTGCACCGTGCCCCGCAGCTTGTTCACCGGCGCGCCCTGCTTGCGGGCCACGCCGATGACCATGGCCAGCAGGATGGGCGCGGTGGCGTTGATGGTCATCGAAACCGACACCTTGTCCAGGGGGATGCCATCCAGCAGAGTTTCCATGTCGGCCAGGGAGGAGATGGCCACGCCCACCTTGCCCACCTCGCCCAGGGCCATGGGATGATCTGCATCGTAGCCGATCTGGGTGGGCAGGTCGAAGGCCACGGAAAGCCCGGTCTGCCCCTGCTCGATGAGATATTTGTAGCGGCGATTGCTCTCGGCAGCAGTGCCGAACCCCGCGTACTGGCGCATGGTCCAGAAGCGGCCCCGGTACATGGTGGGCTGCACCCCGCGGGTGAAGGGATACTCGCCCGGAAAGCCCAGTTTGTCCAGATAATCCTCCTCTGCGCCCGCCTTGGGCAGAAAAACCCGTTCCATGGGAATGCGGGAGGGCGTCTCGAACTGCTGCTTGCGCTCGGGGAAGCGTTCCAGAGCCGGTTTCAGCACCGTGTCTTCCCAGCGGGCCAGGGCATCGATGAGTTGCGTTTGAGACTTGGACATGGCGCACCTTTGCGTGGTCGAGAGTCGATGATCTGTTTTTGATGAAACGATAGGCAATGCTCAGGCAATTGTGCCCCAATTGACCACTCACAGCCAAATTTCAGAACATCCCCATGCTGCTTTGCTACGCTGAAGTAAGTGGTTTTTTGTCTCTTTCGGATTCCAAGGGGTCTGGCGCTGTCAAGCCGCCGGATCACGGCTCCGGCTCGGGAGCCGGGGCTCCCAGGGCGGATTCGCAATCCGCCCGGCCTATGAACTCCAGTTGAGCCAGGGCTTTCAGCGCACAGATAAGGCGGGAAGTAAACGTAAGAAAGCCATTTCAAAAACAGGCGATACTGCGTGCACCGCCCCGC
>Ga0256914_1004446_pt1 | contig 10538 bp, 10 predicted proteins | sample HulkmetaG_FD_191571 | JGI IMG/M metagenome (GOLD analysis project Ga0256914, IMG submission 191571) | Hydrothermal chimney microbial communities from Main Endeavour vent field at the Juan de Fuca Ridge, Pacific Ocean - Hulk | ecosystem: Environmental > Aquatic > Marine > Hydrothermal vents ...
CGGACAAACAAACCCGGAAATGTCCCGGCTGCGGAGCATCTGGACACGATGCAGATGCCCGCTATTGCAAGTATTGTGGAACTCAACTGGACGCCTTTTACAAAGATTAAAGCCATATAACTTCATCGCTACGACCGCAGAAGGACTTGACAGAATTACCAGAACTACGTAAATTCGAGCGATGAAAAAAGCAGAAGCTGAACATCGTTCGGATGATTTTTACTGGACAGTTGCCCGGCCTGCACGAGCGGAAATAAAAGTGAAAGGTTCCGTGTTTATTGGCACCATTTCGCCTGTTGCCAACCGCCAGGAAGCCGAAGCATTCCTGGAAACCATCCGAAAGGAATTCCACGACGCAACCCACAATTGCTTTGCTTATCGAATTGATGAACAAACATTCCGCTACTCCGATGATGGCGAACCCTCCGGAACGGCTGGCAAACCAATCCTCTCGGTAATAGATAAACACCCGTTGCAACGAGTGGCACTGGTCGTAACCCGCTACTTCGGGGGAACCAAACTGGGTACCGGAGGACTCATCCGCGCCTATTCCGAGGCAGCGCATGAAACCATCCGGGTGGCTCCCATCATCCAACATTTTCGGGAGGTCAATCTTCGTGTGGCTTATCCATTTTCTCAGATCAACCGGGTTCAGCACCTGGTCCATCAATACCGTGCCAAAATCCGGGAAGATGCCACACCTGAGGGAATGATCGCTCACATTCGTTTGCTTCCTTCCCAGCTAACGGGATTTAAAAATGACCTGATTCATCGCACAGCCGGTCAAATTAAATTTCTACCCTGATTCACGAGAGATTGGAAAAAGGACGGCAGGCATGAAACTGGAACTACATGAAGTCTCCAAATCGTTTCTGGATTCACCGGTGGTCAAAGAACTATCGTTAACGGTAGAGCCCGGTCAGGTGGTGGGATTGCTGGGTCCCAATGGAGCCGGTAAAACCACTACCCTGCGCATGATTCTGGATATTTTGCGACCGGATAAAGGGCAAATTACTTTCGACGGCAAAAAAATCAACCGAAAAATTCGTTACCGAATCGGTTATCTGCCGGAAGAAAGGGGAATTTATCAGAAATACCGGGTAATCGACGTGCTGACTTACATGGCCCGACTTAAAAATATGCCCGGTAATAAAAGTCGGGTAGAAGCTATTCGACAACTGGACCGAATGAATCTGGTGGATTATGTGGAATCACCGGTTCATCAACTCTCCAAAGGCATGCAGCAAAAACTCCAATTTATCATCGCCACCATTCACAATCCTGAATTGGTGATTCTGGATGAACCTTTTCGTGGCCTCGACCCCCTGAACCAGAAACTGGTACGCGAAAAAATCCGGCAATTTCGAAAGGAAGGGAAAGCGGTTCTTCTTTCCACTCATCAATTAAACGAGGCAGAAGATTTGTGCGATTATTTCCTGCTCATCCATCACGGAGAAACCGTACTTCAGGGTACACTTGCCCAGCTCCGGAAAAAATTTCAAAAGAAATTAATTATCGTGGAATCTCCCGACGACCTTTCCGCTATTCGGGAACTGCCTCATCTGAAAAAAGTGATAGTGGAAAATGGGCGCGCTCATCTTTACGTGGAAGAAAATGCACCCATTAAAGAGGTCCTTCGCGAAATTGTTAACCGATTCGAAATCTCCCGGCTGGAGCTGTACGAACCTGGTCTAAACGATATTTTTCTGGAAACCATTCAACATGCACAGTAGGTCGGACTTATGAAAGCACTGTTCATTATTGCACAATGGGAATTCTGGCGCCATTTTAAATCACGCAGTTTTATTCTGGCCACGTTTGTATCGCCGTTGCTTTTTGCTCTGATGGTTCTTTTTCCCACTCTATTCCTGGAAAATCCGAACGCCAACCAGCCGCGCCTTATTGGTTGCGTGGAACTGGATTCCACCACCATTTGCCAGAAAATTCAACAACGATTCGAGACGCTTAATAGTGAGAAACCAAGCGATATTCCCCTGCGCATTTTACCTATCCGTACGGATACATCGCAGGCAATGAAGGAACGGTTTTTGCGCATTGCACAGATGAAACACGAACTGGACAGCCTGCAAGATGCTTATAATAAAATCAAAGAGCGTCGGAAATACATCTTTCAGAAACCACGCACTCGCAAACGGGAAAAACTGCTTCGTCAGACCTACGAACAGCTCTCGGCCACGCGCGAAGCACGCGATCTGGCTCAACTGGATTACCAGAAAGCCCGTGCCGAACTGGATTCCCTCTGGCACATGGAAATTATTCGCAATGCGGATAACCTGCTCCGCAGCCAGACCATAGAAGGATATTTGCTCATCGACCCGGAGGAATTTGCCAGCGGTGTGGTGGAATTCCACTCCCTGCTTCCCGCAAGCTTTCTGCAAATGGGCTCCATCAAACAAGCTGTCCAGATTGTGATGGTGGAAGAACGAATGCGCCAGGAGGGGCTCCGGGTAGCCAAAATTCAGGAGCTGTTAAAACCGGTTACACTAAAGGAAATTCAGCTTCAGGGAGAGCAAAAACAGGAATTCGATTTTATGGTTACCTATATCGGTCCTATCATCGTGGTCTTGTTTCTGTTCATCAGCATCTTTACCTCCAGTGGTTTTCTGTTTAGCGGTGTGCTAAAGGAAAAAACCAACCGGGTTATCGAAATCCTGCTCTCTTCCGTGCATCACACCCAGCTGGTTGCAGGTAAAATTCTGGGACTGGGTCTTCTGGGCATTTTCCAGATACTTATCTGGTATGGTCTGACCCTGATTTTAATTGGGCTTCAGGTCCTGAAAACCGGGGAAATCTCTTTTCTCACCTGGCAAAACGCCGGACTCTTCCTGCTCTACTTCGTACTGGGTTACCTGTTCTTTGCCACCGTGTTTGTGGGAATTGGTTCCCTGTTCTCCAGCGAAGAGGATGCGCATCACCTGAATCAGTTTATGCGTCTGCTGTCCATCTTCCCCATTGTACTGGCAGTACTGGTGCTGGAAAGCCCCAATTCACTGGTTGTGCGGATTCTCTCCTTCATTCCTCCGCTCACCCCCACATTTATGATTCTCCGCACACCCATGGGAAACCCACCCACTATTGATTACTACATTTCCGCGGGCATTATGCTGGGTTCCATCATCGTGGGAACTCTATTCGCCGGCAAGCTATTCAAAATCGGTAGTTTAATGTACGGTCGGAAGCCGAAACCCCGGGAAATTCTGAAACTTCTGTTCTCCAGGCTTTAAAAACGGTGGATTCATTCCAAAAAACCATTTATCCAAAGAATAAAAAAGAGGCAACCGGTCTTCGACACCAATTGCCTCTTCTTTAAAATATGGCTCTCTAACTAATTACCGCTTCACATTCCGGAAAAAGAATTCATATTCTATTTTTCTTCCTCCTCATTTTCCTGATCTGAATCAGTCTTCGATGATTCTTCCCCGGATTCATCTTCTTCCCGGGAACTTTCGTCTTCTTCCAGCTCCTCCTCCTGTTCTTCTTCCTCTTCTTTTGATTCTTCTTCCTCCTCTTCTTCTTCTTTTAATTCCTCGTCTTCCCGTTCCAGCAGGTTTTCATCCTCATGCAGTTTGTACAAAATCACATAAATGATGGTCAACCCGGCATTACCGATCGCTGCTCCATACGCCACCACCGTGCCTGCCAACAGAATCAAGAAGAAAGCAAAGATATATCCGGAAATCACGTACGTCCCGGGTAGGTTTTGCAATGCGTGAGAATGGGTTAAATACACATAGTTCCCCAATCCCATAGGCAATGCCTGGAAAAATCCGTACATGGAGGGGAATGCCCTATCCACCAGAGCAAGAGCATACTCCTTAATCTGTACCAGTTTTTCTCCCATTCCCACTGTAAACAACGCAATAAAAATACGGTAGGAAATTTTCAGTGCGGCAGCAAACAGAAACACACCTACCGACTTTAGCACACCAATTATCAGCGAGTACACAATCAGCCGCCAGGGCTGGTTGAAGGTGATGCTAAACGACTGGAACACACCGCCCAGGGCGTCTTCGTCCGAAGTTGCAATAATAGCAGGGACGAAGAAAAGTCCCACGACAAATACAACGGAGATAAAGAGGAGAAGCAGAGCAGCAAAGATGTAGGGAAGAGTTAACAGGGTGGTACCAATTTCGCCAATATAAGGAATTCGACCCAGATAGCCCATGATCAGCGCACCAATCACAAAAAAGGCTATCATAAACAGGAAGGTAAGCATGGCTCCCAGCACAGAGATCCATTTCTTCAGTGCAAAACGGTATGCCTGCGTCCAGGTGTAAAATAGTTCATCCCGCAGCACCATGTACACCACCCGGGAGACCGCCGTGTTGGTCAGGAGGATAACTGCCAGAAAAAGCAACACCCCAATCCAGTAAATCAACATGGCATACCAGGGCAGCGCTTCCGCAAACGCACAGGGAAGAAGTCCATAGCGGAACCAGACACTGGAAAATGACACACCACCCACGGCCATTGCCAGATAGGTGACCACCAGATAAATCAGATAACCAGCCAGAAGTCCAATTCCACTTACCCAGATGCGTTGCATGCTGAAAGCAACTCTGGGAGCCCGGAACAAATCCCTGTAATTAAACCGAAATCCCTTCATGGTCGTACCTCCATCTGCTATGTTCGAACCTTTTTCTTAACAAGAATCGTTTTATTCAACCTCACCAATCCAGATAAAATATATGAAAAGACAACCAATTAAACAACAGATGGAATATGGAAAAATCAAATCATTATAAGAACTTCAGGAAATTGCTCAAGATATCCATTAACGGCGGGATTTCCAATTTTCGGGTTTTCACCCCGGCGGCCTGGAAAATCTTCAGTGCCGCCTGATGGAAATCCTGATCCCGGTGTTTGTCCGAAACGTAGATCACCTCCTTGATTCCCTTCTGAGCAATCTGCTTGGCACATTCATTACAGGGGAACAGGGTGGTATAGATCCGGCAACCTTCCAGATTGCTGGTGGTGGAATTCAGAATGGCATTGGCTTCTGCATGAACCACATAAGGGTATTTGGTCTCCAGCCATTCCCCTTCCCGCTCCCAGCTGAATAGCGACTCATCCACCCCGGCCACGAAGCCGTTGTATCCGGTTCCCACAATATGATTTTTCTGGTTTACAATTACTGCTCCCACTTTGCTGCTGGGATCCTTGGAACGCAGGGAGGTAAAAATGGCAATTCCCATAAAATATTCATCCCAGCTCAAATATTTCTTTTCCATACTCACCGCATTATCCCTTTCGTTTTTCTGTTGAACATGTATCGCCCCTTGTAAATTCCGCCGGTAGCTTATATCTTTTAGAGCACGGTCTGACGGAGAATCGTATGTCTAAAAATATCTATCGATTTAAAGGAAATTTCAAGAGCTTTTTATTCATTCTCGCCGTGGCACTGGTTTTTGGCTTTCTGTACTACACTCAGCTGTTAGTGAAAGAGCTCCAGCAACAAAGCCGGGAGTTTTTGCAGTTTCGAATCAAAATATTCGAAAAGAACATCAACGCCGAAGCCGATCAGGACCTAAGTTTTTTCTTCAACGAAGTGATCCAGCAAGCAGACTACCCGATTATTTACACCGACGCTCAAGGAGAACCTGCTTTCTGGCGAAACATCAGTTTACCGGACACCCTACCGCGTCCACTTTCTCCGGACACCTTACGCATCCTGAAAAAACTCATTCGGGAATTTGATGAGATGAATGAACCCATCCCTATCTCTTATCGGGGTACGGTATTGGGTTACTATCATTATGGAGAATTGCCCATTATCCGCAAACTGCGGTGGTTGCCTTTTATCGAAATTATAGTGGTGGCACTGTTTATCCTGATCGGCTATCTGGGATTCAGCTCCATTAAAAAGAGTGAGGAACGGCTTATCTGGGTCGGGATGGCTAAAGAGACCGCCCATCAGTTAGGAACACCGCTTTCCTCCCTGATTGGCTGGGTGGAATATATCAAATCGTCACCGGAACGGGCTCCATCCGTTTTACCCGAGATTGAGCGCGACCTGAAACGCTTACAAAAAATTGCCAATCGCTTCTCACAAATTGGTTCGCGACCTGATCTACGAGAAGAATCGCTTCAGCAAATTATTAACGATTTACTGGAATATTTCGAGCGGCGCATCCCGCGCACCAAACAATCCATTAAGCTGGAAACACACCTGAATCCGGACATCCCATTGCTGCGGTTGAACCGGGATTTGTTCAGCTGGGTGCTGGAAAATTTGATTAAAAATGCCATTGACGCCATTAATGGTAAAGAAGGTACAATCTCCATACGGGCAGATTTTTTGCGACCGGATGCCATCTTTATCGATGTTTCCGATACGGGAAAAGGCATCCCCTCCCGCGACCGAAAACATGTGTTCAATCCGGGATTCAGCACCAAAAAGCGCGGATGGGGCCTGGGACTCAGCCTGGCCAAACGCATTGTGGAAGAATATCACGGGGGAAGTATTCAGGTGAAAGAGAGTCAGATTGGGGTGGGTACTACTTTCCGCATCATCCTGAAGTTAAAAACCTGATTGGCTAATCCATTAAAAAGTCTGTCAATCGGGAAACATCCACGCCCTCAATTTTCAGAAGCATTCGTTTAATCTCAAGCCCGGAGCTGTATCCTCCCAACTTGCCGTTCTTCCGAATCACCCGATGGCAGGGGATGATAATTGGTAGCGGGTTACGCCCATTGGCATTGCCAACTGCTCGCACTGCTCCGGGTTGCCCGATTCGTTTCGCCAGGTGACTGTAACTCCACAATCTACCATAGGGAATTTCGCGAAGGGCCAACCAAACCCTCCTTTGGAAAGGAGTACCCTTAAGCTGCAGAGGCAGGTCAAACTTCTGCCGATCCCCGGAGAAATATTCTGCTAATTGATGAATGGCCTGTTTGAGTACGGAATTAACCCGTCCCTGTGCCTCCACCGGGAAAGGGAAATCGTTTTCATCCCCCAGGGCTCCAAACTGCAGCCGAACCAATGCATCCCGGGTAGCAACCAGATAAATAAGACCAACCGGACTGTTAAATGTGCTCCAGAATAATTCCATCGGATGCTTAGTTTTGTTGTCAGTGGGGTTTATTATCAAAAATTAAAACAGTTTTATTAAATTTTAAACACATGAGACCTGTTTTCATTAAAGATTCCTTCAAATGCTTAGACGGGAGACATTGTAACTTCTGAATAATCAATCAGTAACAAAAAAATAAAAATATATGAAACTTTGGCACAGGTTTTGTAGTCTAATACCTACGAAAGTACCTCATATTTACCTCCATCAATTAGAGGCAGGTACCACAGGGAATGTGGGCCTGCCTTTTTTATATGCCCGATTTGTTTCTGAAGACCAAACTACTTGTGGTGTTCTTTAAATATTTTTTCTCCTGCCCGAACGGGAAAGGGAAGTCGGTTTTCCTCCGGAGGAATGGCACAGGTATAACGGGGGTTATAAGCACAATAGGGATTGTAGGCCAGATTGAAATCCACCACGTACCTGTTCTGAGGGTTGATCTCCAGGTCGATATACCGACCGGCTCCGTATGTTTCCTTTCCGGTGGTAGCGTCGGTAAATCCCAAAAACAAATATTTGTCGTATTCCGGATTCTTATGTTTGATTTGATAGATTTGCAAGCGGTACTCTTTCCCCTGGTAGGTAAACGGGAAGTAACCATATTTAACTGCCGGTCGTAAATCGCCCCGGGTTCCCATAATGGTATCGGGAATAAGCGTATCGTATTTTACGATAGGTCCCTCAAACCGCAGGGAGAGATCGATGGGATAGTATTTCAGTCCTTTAAAATGAGCCTTATCTTCAGGCAACAGGGGAGACCAATCCGCCGCAGCGAAGGCGCTATCTTTCTCCGCTCGTATCTTCAGAATAGCCTGGACAATTTTCTGTTGTTCCGGAGAATATTGGGGGGTTCGCTGACATTCCGCCAAAAGCAAAAACAGGAATAATAATGTAATCAGATAGGAAACGCGCATTGAACTACCCGTCAGGAAATAATTAATGGTTTAATGAAATTTTTCGAAAATTTGAGGAAGTTGGGCAATGGATTCCAGCACCAGATCTGGCTGGATGTTGCTTCTGTCCAGAATGTTTTGACGAAATTTACCGGTTTTGACCAGAACTCCTTTTAACCCGCATTTCTGAGCGCCTCCCACATCCACTTCCACATCATCCCCAATCATCACCACCTCGTCAGGAGAAGCGCCTAACATTTGCACCGCTTGCAGAAAAAATTCCTTTCTTGGTTTTCCCACCACTACCGCTCGCTTTCCGGTGGCGTATTCCAGTGCAGCCACAATTGCTCCGGCATCAATAGTGAGTCCTCCGGCTGTTTCCCAGTAACGATTTTTTTGCAGGGCTAACATCCGGGCACCTTTCATCACCATGCGAAACGCCCGATTCAGTCGATCGAATGTAAGATCCTTTCCCAGATCGCCAATAATCACATATTCGGGATTGCCTGCTGTCACTTTAAAATCATGAAATTCATGGATGGTACTTCCGGTGAGAAGCAGATGAATGCGTGACACTCGACGGGATTTTAAAAACTGCACGGCAGCCATGGGCGCTGTGTAAATAGCGTTTTCTTCTATTACGAATCCCTGTCGTTTGAGATGATGCCAGATGATTTGTCGGTTTTTCCGGGTGGTGTTGGTTACCAGCAGAAAGGGAACGCGGCGCTCCTTTAAAAAACGAATGGCGTCCACTGCTCCGGGAATCGGCCGGTCGTTGGTTATCAGGACGCCATCAATGTCAATCAGTAAACCGCTAATCACGATTTAACCTAATTCAATCAATGTTCAAGAAATTGGAATTTTATTGTCTCCCTCAGGCCTCCACTGCTTTCTCCACTTTCTGCTCAGCTTCTTCTTCTTTGGGAATTCGCACCACAAACGATTTGGTGGGACAGCGCTTAACCGCCATTTCGAAATCTTCCCAATCCGGGGGAACCACCGGCAGATTATCTTCCATATAAACCTTTCCGGAAGGCGTGATTTTTGGTTTGGCGCACAATCCGCAGGCGATACATCCCACACTACACACCTCGCGCACCGCCTTACCGGCATCCTTATTCACGCATCCCAAAAAGACCTTCTGAGAACGGGGAACCAGTTCCATGATTCCCTTGGGACATTCTTCCACGCAGATGCCGCAACCGGTACATTTATCTTCAAACACATAGGGCAAACCGTTATCCAGCATTTTCATGGCATCGAAGGGACAGGCTTTGACACAGGAGCCAAATCCCAGACACCCATACACACAGGCTTTGTGTCCTCCCTGAACCAACACAGCGGCGTTACAATCCTCAATCCCTTCGTACTCAAACTTATCCTTTGCCACGCCATGGGCACCCTGACAACGGACGACCGCCACCTGAGGCTCCACTTCTTCGGCTTCCACACCCAGAATTTCGCTGATTTTAACCAGTACTTCCTCGCCACCCGGTGCACACAAATTAATCGGCGCACCATCCTTTACTATCGCTTCTGCATAGTTAGCACATCCGGGGTAACCGCAACCACCGCAGTTAGCCTGCGGCAAAATCTCATCAATTTGCTCAATGCGCGGATCTTTTTCCACATAAAACACACGGGAGGCAATGGCCAGAATGGCACCAAATAAAAATCCCAAACCGCCCAGTGTTATCAACGAAGAAAGGATTTGTACATCCACCTGTTGTTCCCTCAACATTAAATTTGTGGGAAAAATTACATCGGGAAACATTTTATGTCAAGAAGATAGATTTTTTAAGGTTGGCCCGCCTTTTTTCTTTCCCATCATTCGGATTTAGTATTCGTTTCACAAACCGATTCTAAAGTCATTCCGTGTCTGTCGATTATATAATTACCAATTTGGAGGGCACAGGTATGACGAACGCCTCCACACAACCGCTACCCGGTGAAAATGTAAAACCCTTTCTGGAAAAGACGACAAAATGTCCGGTGTGCGGTAAGGAGTCGCTGCATATATTTCTGAAAGATCGCACTTACGTCATCGAACGTCGGGAAGAGGATGGTTATATTAGCAAATATCACTGGGTTGACCCCCATTACACACGCTACAATCTTCACCAGTACTTTTTCTGGCATTGCATTCATTGCAAGTTCACTGAAGAAAAAAGCACCTTTTTGAAAAAACCGAGCGAACTTCTTTTCCGACAAAAACAGCTTATAAAAAAATACCGGGAGGTATACTCAAAAAACCCGGTGATTGAGCATCTTAGCCGTTACATTAACTATCCCTACACGGATTTTCTTTCTCAGGTCTCTTTGCACTATCTGGCCATTTATATCCAGCAAGTCGTTGGTGAGAGCGATCCTGATCTGTTAAAAATTGCCCGGTATTACCACCGCCTGTACTGGATGTTTCAAACCATTGAGACAAACAAAAACTCAATGGAGCGCAGCAAGATTTACGATGAATACAAAAAATATTATGAAATGATGCAATCGAACTTTATGAATGCGCTGGCCAACCTGGAGGATTTGAATCAATGGCTGG
>Ga0256914_1004447_pt1 | contig 10538 bp, 10 predicted proteins | sample HulkmetaG_FD_191571 | JGI IMG/M metagenome (GOLD analysis project Ga0256914, IMG submission 191571) | Hydrothermal chimney microbial communities from Main Endeavour vent field at the Juan de Fuca Ridge, Pacific Ocean - Hulk | ecosystem: Environmental > Aquatic > Marine > Hydrothermal vents ...
AGCGGATTTAGTGTAATCAAAATCCAGTAATTTCCAAGCCCTTAAGAAAATGCCGTAATGTCCGTTGACAAAACGGCTGATCTCTTGGCCTGTTACAGGATACCTATATGGGAGATGGTGTTTTTTTATCATGCTTTTAAAGCTCATCAGTTGAATGATTTGCTAATGCTATACTGGGTTGCGGTCAAAACCGTAAGAAAAAGTACCATCTGTCCCTGTTAATTGTCTCTGCATTTCAGGTGTCCTGTAGTATAGCCTCTTGGTAAACGGGAGCAAAGACATGGAAGTCCTCCACCTTCTTGCAACTGCCCTGGGTGTATCTGCCATGGCGGGTATCAATCTATACCTGACAGTCTTTGCAACGAGTCTTGCCCTGAACATGGGGTGGTTGCATCTGTCTCCGCAGATGCAGTCTCTGCAGGTACTTGGTGACCCTGCCATTCTCATGATTTCAGCCGGGCTTTATTTCCTGGAGTTCTTTGTTGACAAGATACCCGGCCTTGATTCCCTCTGGGATGCAGTTCATACAGCCATAAGACCTCTTGGCGCAATGCTCATGAGCCTTGCCCTGCTTGGCCAGACAGATGTGACCTTAGAGATAGTTACCGCCCTGTTATGTGGCAGCGTGGCCCTGAGCACCCATGCCACAAAGATGGGTGTGCGAGCGGTCATCAACACCTCGCCAGAACCCTTTAGCAATACAGTAGCAAGTATCACTGAAGATATGATGGTTGGTGGTGGTCTTGCCGTGTCTTATACTCACCCCCTTGTGGCTGCCGTAGGGGTGTTGATATTTCTCGTGACGTTCCTCTGGTTTTCTCCAAAACTGTTTCGGTTTGCGAGGATGGCCCTTGTGTTTGGCCGGAGACGTTTGAGCCCAGATGGCGGCAATGACGCAGGCATTGGGATAGATATTTCACCAAGGCACCGTGAGCAGTTGGGCCACGGTCTCGGGGCTGGCAAGGTCCTTTCCTGGTGCGTAAGGGGTTTTACCGGAAAGTCATCACAGTTTCCCTCAGGCCTGGCCTGCTATCTGTTTCGTGTGTCTATTGAGGCTGATGGAGGAGAGCCGAAGGACAAAAAAACTGCTGATGGGCCTGCGCTTGGGCTTTTTGTGCCATCAAAGAAGCAGATTCTGTGGATCGAGATGGAAAGTCTTGAACTGAGTGTCAGGACAGGATTTCTGTACTACGAGTTTGTATTTTACAATACTGCGCAGCAGCAGTCACTGGTATTTCGCTCTGACAGGCAGCATGGAGACAGGATAAGGGAGGAGATAAATGCCATGAGAGCTGGGTGGAATACTCATTAGTGAAGATAAACAGTACCTGTTTATTCCTGCCATATATGGAGCCAGCCGTATACCATTCAAGCATACTACAGGACACCTGATGCAGATGGTGCTTTTTTCATGGTTTTGACCGCAACCCAGTATATCATTAGCAAATCATCCAACTGATGAGCTTTAAAAGCATGGGAAAAAGGACCATCTGCATTATATGGGTATCCTGTGCCATTCAAGAGACAAGGATGATGTGGATGTCCATGACGTTTGTCATGGTAGGGCCGGTCATTATGAGTTCTCCTGTCTGTTTGAAAAAGGTATAGGCATCGTGCCTGCGCAGATAAGCAATGGGGTCAAGCCCCAGTTTTTTTGCCCTATCTGCTGTTTCGCCTGTGACTGCAGCACCTGCCGCGTCTGTAGGGCCATCAGTACCGTCAGTGCCCAGGGATAGGATCACAAGGTTTTTGAGGCCTGCAATCTCGCATGCGGCAGCCAAGGCAAACTCCTGGTTTCTGCCCCCAATTCCGTGATCTTCTCCCATGGTTACAGTGGTTTCTCCACCACTTATGATACAGCAGGGGGGAGGAAGGGGATTGCCGCTCTCTGAAATCTCTCTCGCAATGGCGCTGTGCATCCCTGCGATGTCTGCAGTCTCTCCCCTTATGGAAGAACTCAGGATGAGAGTGCGGTATCCGAGGTCCTTGGCAGCCTGGGATGCGGCGTGGAGGGCCTGCCGGTTTGACGCGATGATGCAGGACACAACAGATCTGAAGCAGGGATCGTCATCGGATGGTGTGTCAGGAATCTGTCCGGAGATGCCCTCCTTAATACGTTTGCTTACGGCATCAGGGACCTTTTCCCACAGGTGGTATCTCTGGAGTATGCCATACACGTCTTTCCATGTGGTGCTGTCCGGAAATGCTGGGCCTGACCCTATGGTATCCAGCCTGTCGCCTATCACATCACTGATTACCAGGGAGATCATGGTGGAGCCTTTGGCTGCCCTTGCTAGATTTCCGCCCTTTATGGTGCTGAGGTGTTTGCGTACCGCGTTTATCTCATAGATGTCTGCCCCGCATTCCAGGAGAAGTCTTGTCACCTCTTGTTTGTCCTGCAGGGTGATGCCAGGGGCCGGTGCGGCGAGCAGGGCACTGGCCCCGCCTGAGAGCAGGTTGATGAACAGGGTCTCTGGCCCGGCATTTTCCGCTACAAGGCACAAAATTTTTTTTGCCGCTTCAACGCTGCGACTGTCAGGGACGGGATGGGATGCCTCAAGGATGGTTATTTTCTGTGTGGGACGCACGTGACCATCCTTTACCACCACGATGCCGTCCTGTATGAGGTCTCCCAGTATGCGTTCGGCTGCAGCGGCCATGGGGGCACCGGCCTTACCGGCACCTATCACCACTGCCTTTTTGAAGTCTGAGAGGTCTATGATGTGTGAGCCGCACCTGAGAGACGGTCCTGTCACGCTAATATGGCGCATCATGGCCCTTTCAGGTTCTACGGCTTTAAGGGCTGCTTCTGTTATGATATCTGCATTGGACCGTATGGTCTCTGCGGCAGAGGGTGATGTCATGGTTTCATTCCGTACAGTCTAAGATGCTATGCCTCTCTGATCCTTGCTGATAGATCACGGGTAAGTTCAAGTGCCTTTACAGAGAGGTCTCTCGGGAGAAGTCCTGTGCCGCAGCTTGGTGTGATAAGGGCCTGTGCCTTTATGAGTTCGTGGTCACATCCAAGCTCCTGGGTCTGGGTTTGCCACAGGCTGTAGAGGGAGTCGATGTCCGCTGTCCTGAGGTCACTGTCGTTAAGGGTGGGAACCAGTCCCCATGCGATAATCTTCCCCTTTTTCATGAATTCCACAATACGGTCCCTGAACAGTGAGAGCCTGTCAAAGTAGCCAAATGCGTCAAAGCTCAGGATGTCAACCGGCGTGTCCAACACTAAGGACCAGTCTGTATTTGCGCATACATGGATGCCTGCAAGCGCGCCGGCGCCCTGAACGGCCTCTATGGCCTCTCCAAGCGCGGCAGATGCATCTTCCCGCGGTATGCCCACCATGGCCGAAGAGCCAAAGCCTGACAGTGCCGGTTCGTCAAGAAAGATCAGTACGTTGTCACAGAGCTTTTTCAGCTCTTCTGCCTGGTAGCGTGCCTTCATGGCCACGCATTTTGTGATAGCATCCCTGAGCATGGGGTTTGAAAAGGCCATTTTGCCGTCCTGGTCCTTGAGGCCTGTGAACATGGTAAAGGGCCCGGTGACCTGGCCTTTTAGCGCAAACGGCCTGGACTCTGCGCCAGTAACAGCATCTATAAACGCGCTGAACCCCCTGCCCGTGTTTTCTGAAAAGGCAAAGATGGATTGGGAAAGCGGCATGCCACCTTCTGTTACTCCGAGATACTGTTCGAAAAAGTTCAGCATCTCTGCCTCAAACTCAGGGGCGGCGGTGTCAAGTATACAGGATTCATCACGGCATCTGATTCCAGGCAGGCCTTCTGCAAACTGGGATAGCAGCCTCTCTTCAGGATAGCAGGGGAGCTGTGCCCAGAGCGGGATGTCTTTCATGTATTCCATAATGAGCTGAGTTGCCTCCCTGTGGTCAGTGAGAGGAAGGCTTCCAATGAGTGTAGGTCTGGCGTCAGGTCTAAACGGCATTTCTGTTATTTTCTCCGTGGTGATTTGGTGTAATGGCTGGTTCTGATGGCTTCTTGTGGTTCTGCACCTCTCGTGTGGAGTTTATGTACTTTATCTCATAGTGCTCCAGGTGAAGCTCAGGCCTTGAGACGATGATGATCTCCTTTCCTGTCTCTCTCTCGAGGGTTTCCACATGGCCTGACTCTTCCTTTAGCAGAAGTTCGCCAATCCGTGGATGGGTCTCTATCTGTATTGCATTGGTATCGATCTTTCCTGCCTCTCGCCTGATCCTGCGGAATATCTCATAACAGACCGTTCGTCTCGATGGGAGCACTCCTGCACCTTCGCAGTAGAAACAGCGTTCGCAGAGCAGCCTGGTAAGTCCCTCCCGGTTTCTCTTCCTGGTCATCTGGATCAGGCCCAGTTCGGACATCCTCAGGATGTTTGATCTGCATTTGTCTGGCTTTATAGCCTCTTTCAGGCAGTTGAACACCTCGTCGCGGCTTGCCGGGTTCTCCATGTCTATGAAGTCGATTATTATGAGCCCGCCAATGTTCCTAAGCCTCAACTGATAGGCGATCTCCCTCGCCGCTTCTAAGTTGGTCTTGAGGATGGTGTCCTCCAGCCTGCGCTTTCCAACAAACTTGCCTGTGTTTACGTCAATGGCGGTCAGGGCCTCTGTGCTCTCTATGACGATATAGCCTCCGGATTTGAGCCATACCTTTTTTCCAATGGCCCTGGACATCTCCATCTCTATGCCAAACGCGTCAAATATGGGTGTGGTATCTGCGTAAAGCTCCACCCTGGGTTTCAGATGCAGCGCAAAGGCCTCGAGAAATTCGATTATTCGTCTGTATGCCTCAGGTGAATCCACCACGAGGCGTTTCACCTCGCCTGTGAACAGGTCCCGCACGGCCCTGAGTGTAATGTCCAGATCTTCATAGACCAGGCTTGGTATGGGCATGGTGGCTGCCTTTTTTTGAATATTTGCCCATAGACGCAGAAGAAACTCCATCTCTGCCTGCAGGTCCTTGGCAAAAATGCCCTCGCTCGCAGTACGTACTATGAACCCCATGCCCTTGGGGCGAACAGATTCTATGATCTCTCTGAGACGCGCACGTTCGTGTTCGTCCTCGATGCGGCGCGATATGCCAATGTGGTTCATGGTGGGCATGAGCACAAGATGCCGCCCGGGAAGTGATATGTGGGAGGTTACCCTGGCCCCCTTGCTGCCCAGCGGTTCTTTTGCCACCTGTACGAGGATCTCCTGCCCTTCGTGGAGCAGGTCTTCTATGCGGAATGGTGGAGGCGTGTAGTGAAGTTCAGGTTCGGTCTCGTCTTCTGAGAGGTCGCAGTGCAGGGTGTGATGCTCCTCATCGGTGCACTCGGCCCTGCCAAGCATCATTTCGAACTCGTTGAGATGGTCGTACACATCCGTGACATAGAGAAACGCCGTTCGTTCAAGCCCCACGTTTACGAATGCGGCCTGCATGCCAGGCAGTACCCTGACCACCTTGCCCTTATATATATTGCCCACGTATCCCCGTTTGAGAGCCCTCTCAACATGGAATTCCACTGCTGCTCCGTTTTCAAGCAGGGCGACTCTGGTCTCCCACGGTTCTACATTTATGATCAGTTCTGAGTGCATGCGAATAACATAAACGTTGACATGTGCGTTGCCAAGGGCGGACGTATCCGGTTTAGTCGTGCACCCATACGTATGTTGCCTTTTTGCTCTTTTTATCAACAATCCATTTGTCGTCCGGTGCCTTGGGAAGTGTCCAGTCAAAAAACCACTTTGCGTCCATGCATGAGATGTTCACGCAGCCGTGCGACTGTTTGATGCCAAAGTTGTCGTGCCAGTATGCGCCATGAATGGCGTACCCATTGAAGAAGTACATATGGTAGGGAACGTCCTCAAGGTAGTAGAAGTTCACGCCCTTTTCTCCGCCGCTCATCTTTGCAAATCTGACCTTTGCCCATATCCTGAACAGGCCCTGCTGGGTTTCATACTCAGGCAGTCCAGAGGACATGAGGGATACATACACCATCTCGTCACCCTCATAGGCTGCAATGGTCTGCTCGTACAGGTTGATGTCAATCCATTTGGCATTGGCTGGTATCTCTGCTGGCCGCGGCGTCTTTTTTATAAGGGCCACCCTTCGCTGTTCCACCCACTCGTCAGGCCCCAGTTTGTGCCAGTCCCATCCGTTGATTCGTATGGTTTCCAGTATATGTACCAGTGTGTGTTTTTTAAGGAGCTTCCCATCAAAGAACTCCTCCTTGCCTGGTTCCTTGGATGTGTATGCGTCAAACACGATCCAGCCATAGCGGCCATCCAGGGGGCGCTTTCTCAGGTCGATCCCGTGGAAGTCAGATGCATAGAATTTTTTGAGATGTCTCGCCTCCACATACTCGTTTGGGTTTATGCAGTACCACTCCAGGTTGCCTGCCTTGATCACGTCAGGTTCCTGCAGGCTTACCCATCTGAATGTTCCAGGGCCTCCATCAAGCATGCGTACAGGTTTTACCCCTTCAGTGGATTCAAGGGGCTTTGCGTATACCGGACACGGAATATCCTCGACATATGCGTAGTCCCAGGGCAGTATGTCCCTGTGTTTTTCCCAGAATAGCTGTAGCTTCTTGGACGACTGCCCTTCAAGCTTGACCTCTGCCGCATTGTGTGACACAGGCTCATCATGGTCCTGCTGAGGTTCCACCCCCTGTCCATTGTGGGATTGGCCGTCCTGTGCAGGCCTGTCAGGTGTTGGCGGCTGTACTGTCTCGGTCAGGTTTTCTGTCTCATGAGGTACAGTGGCTTGGAGGGGAGGGGCGGCTCCAACTGTGGCAATCGCGGCAGGCCATGTGGTTGTCAGCAAGGCAGCGGTGATAGAGAGAAGAAACAGGGCAGAGAGAAAACGGTTGTTGGGAGTCTTTTTAAGCATTATGTCCCACCTGAACATGAACCTGTACATGGTCTTGCCTTTTTGGGGCTATAAAGACATGCCGGACCACTTGTTCCGGCCCCATTCTATCCATCCCCACGTGGAAAGGCCGGTAAAGACAAGAAAAAGCGCAGCCTGGGCATAGATACCATGATAGAGGTTCACTGCAATCCATCCTATGTTTGCTATGGTATATATGGCAAAACTTGATCTTTTCTTTTTTATGTTGAGTACTGCCCCGATAATGCTCACCACAGTAAGGGTCCAGGGCAGAAGTTGGCGCATGAAGAAGTCCAAGCTGCAGGCCACTACTTTATGAAGGGCAAGACAGCCTTGAATTCAGGGGTTCCTGCCTTTCCGAGAAGCTGATATACAATCATTTCACACGGTCCTGTGGCAGCAAAGCCTGAAATTGTCCTTAGGGCCTCCTCCCGGTTCTTCTTGTCACGGGATGAGACAGCATCGGATGCCACCCAAACCCTGTAGCCAGCATTTACTGCCCCCACTGCCGTCTGGTAAATGCATATGTGCGCCTCAACTCCGCACAGTACGAGAGAGTCTATGTCAGGGCCAATGGATTTCAGGGCGGCTACGAAATCAGGATTGGCAAATGCGTTGAATTCCAACTTGTCGATTATGCTGTCTTCAGGTATCAGGTCATCCAACTGTGGAACAAATGGCCCCAGTCCCTTTACATACTGGGTCGTTCCTATCACAGGCAAGTCCATTGCCCTGAAGCAGTTTGTCAGCATTGCTATACGGTTTGTCACCTGCTCTGCCTTGTGTATGGCCTTCATCAGTTTTTCCTGTGGATCAATAACCAGCAGGCAGCAGCGTCCTGTACGAAGCAGTCGGGTAGCTGTGTGTGGCATGTCTTCTCCTCTGTGATTACTCCCATCATGCATATGGGTTGAAATGATATGTCTGATCAAGAGACAGATGTCCGTGGTGCAGGTACGCCTGTTTGTGTCGGTTTACAATAATCCCGGGATTATAGAATGACACATCTCAATGTCAACTGCACCAGGGTATGAAATGCGCTGAAAACGGGTATTGCTTGGGAATTATGTTATGTTGCTGCGGTAGGATAGGTTGAGGGCCAGCCGGAACACTTCCTGCTGTCCAAACCCCGTGCAGTGATCAGACTGATATAGGAATGGCCTGTATCTCTTTTCTCAGTAGGGAAATGATCTCTTTGGTCTGTCGTCTCGATAGTGTTTCAGGACCGTTTGCAATGGATCGTAACATGTGGGAGGCATGGCTGACTCCTTGGGGGTCTGCCCTGTTCAGATATCGTGTGAGATTAGCAAGCTCAATGTTCAAGGTGCTGCTCAGGTCAAGACGCCTGTCCAGTGCAGGGTCATGTATTGTTGGGCATGCCTGTGCTGCGGGTGTATGACGTGAAACCTCATAAATCCATTTTTTTACCCTTTTTGCACCTGACATGACCTGTTCTTCAACATGACGTTTGGTAATCTCACCAGGTGAGAGATAGTCCAGTACGATTTTTATCACAGCGATCCTGTGAACGGGCAGGAAATGCCTCGCCGATTCAAATGCGCCATATGCCTCCATGTCCACAAGCCCTGTGTCCGGGTGGAGGGCATTAAGATGATGCTGCTCCACAGGTTGTCCAAAGGTTTCTAACCCTGCCTCCATGAATCCATGTCTGTAAAGCAGATCCGGAAATACCTCCCTGCCTGTTTCATGGTCCCTGATACGGTTTGCCAGGAATACTGTTCCTGGTTGAATGTCTGGCATCGTTGTGCCGCAGGTCCCAAAATTTATAAAAAAATCCGTTTTCTGAATTGGATAGTGTGCAAGAAGGAAGGTGGTGGAAACAGCGCTTTGCACCTTTCCTGTACCGCTGACAATCAGGGCGCATTCTGTTGAGTCATACACCCTGAAGTGTGTGGTCCAGTGATTTTTTTTAAGACCCAAGGCTGATATAAGGGGCCTTGCCTCAGATTGCATTGCAACTGTTATGTAGAGCATTGTCACCTATGTCAATATTTGTTACCTGATGATAACAAATCTTACAGTGAAAAATCTATATATGAAGACCTAACCTGATAAAGTCGGTAGCAGGGACCTTTTGTTTGGCCAGTGTCCATGACCTACTACCCAAATAGTTTCAGGATGTTCCCAAAGGACATGCTGCAGCATGCCCAAAATGTGGGACAAGGCAAACAGGGAATGTCCTTTTTTGATTTTTTCATACGTTGCGCATGACTTGGATTATACTTTAACCTGGATTGCAGGTGTTTGTAAGATTTTGCTGTATTGGCATGTTATGGTGGTGGCAGAGGGTATATTCTGTCTTGTATCTATCCGGAAATGAGGAAATTTGTTCAAGGGCAAGGTGCGAGGAGGTGAAAAAACCATCCATTTCAGTCAGGGGTGAAGGTTTTGGCAAGTTTTTTTACTTCGCTTGGGTGTTTTGCAGGAGCAAGTGTTGAACAACAGTGGGTGAGAGGAGAAGGCGATGATACATGGTGGGATGGGGTATGTTGAACATCCTTATGGCACGGAACTTTCTGAAGCCGTTATGGAATGGCAGAAGATTAACGGTGAGAGATATGCATTTGTTCTTGTGGCAGAGGGGGATAAGGCTGCAATACCAGCATTGCAGCAGGTGTTTTCAAGGCAGGGAATCCCTATGTGCGGAGCCATGTTCCCCGGGTTGATCGTGGATGGCCAAGTGGTTTACAAGGGGGTTTTGCTGATCGCCTTGCCAGAGGATACCGTGGCCTATCTGTCAAGGCCCCTTGATGAACAGGAAGCAGTGGCTGATTTTTTGCGCTGGCTCGACAGACAGCGTATCCGACAGAGGACTCTGTTTCTGATATTTGATGCTTTACTGCCAAATATTGCCACTGAGCTGGAGCTTATTTATGCAGAGCTCGGTATGCGATATCTTTACGCAGGGGTTAATGCTGGTAGCAATAAGCTGCGGCAAGAACCATGCCTGTTCAATAATACATTGTTCGAATCAGGCCGTATGTTGGCAGTCATGCTCCATGGCTCCACTGGGGGGATGCTTGAACACGGGTATCCAGAGCCGGAAGATGCGTGCATTGCCACCAGTAGTGATGGAAATTTGATACGTACTCTGGATTGGAGACCTGCCTTTTCCGGATATCGTGATCTTGTGTACAAGAATTACCAGGTGACTATATCAAAAAAAAATTTTTACAAATATTCTGTCCATTTTCCTTTTGGCATTGTTCGTGCAAATGGAGAACTGTTAGTTCGCATCCCTTCGGACTTTAATAATGAGGGGGGGATATTCTGTATAGGGGAGGTCCCGCCCAACTCGATTCTGAAGGTCCTTGATGGGCCGGCTGATATCCTGTTCCAGGGGGTACGCCGGCTTGCTGACAGGCTTTGTGCACAGGTAAGGGCTGAGTCTCTGCTATTTTATTGTGTGGGCAGGGGGATGCATCTTGGCATAGATGGATTACAGCGAGAACTTGATCTTCTTAACAGTGCCGCAGGGCCATGTTTTGGGGCCCTCTCCCTTGGTGAGATCGGTACCACTGGGCACGATCAATATCCCCTGTTTCATAATGCAGCAGTTGAGGCGGTGCAATTTTCTGATGAAAGCTGAACATATCTATCCCATTCTTTATGACCTTGTGGTCACCATTGGCAGCGAGCTGCACGAAAGG
>Ga0256914_1004448_pt1 | contig 10536 bp, 9 predicted proteins | sample HulkmetaG_FD_191571 | JGI IMG/M metagenome (GOLD analysis project Ga0256914, IMG submission 191571) | Hydrothermal chimney microbial communities from Main Endeavour vent field at the Juan de Fuca Ridge, Pacific Ocean - Hulk | ecosystem: Environmental > Aquatic > Marine > Hydrothermal vents ...
AAAATCAAACAACAATCTATTTGCCGTTGAATGAGCAATTCCCATTTCTTCTACTAATTTTCCTGCTGTAATAATCGGGGTTTCAAATAGTATTTTCAACATTTCTATTCCTCTTTCTGTTTTGCTTCCCAATTTCGGCAATCTGTTATTTTCTATATCCGATTTCAACTTGATTATGTCTTTAAAAACCTGAATTGATGATTTTGAGGTTTCAATAACTCCTACTAAGAAAAATTTTATCCATTGTTCCAAATCATTATTTAACCTTACCTGCATTAAGTTATCGTAATAATAATTCCGGTGTTTTTCAAAAAAATCAGATAGATATAATGCAGGTTTTTTAAGCACATTATTACTGACAAGATATAATGTAATCATTAACCGTCCCAGTCTGCCGTTACCATCGAGAAACGGGTGGATAGTTTCAAACTGATAATGAGCAATGGCTATTTTGATTAAATGAGGAACATAATATTCCGTATCATTCAGGAATTTCTCCAAATCGCTCATTAAACCGGGAACATCCGTATGATGCGGAGGAATATAAATTGCATCTTTTAAAGTTGCTCCTAACCAATTTTGACTTTTTCTAAATTCTCCGGGTAATTTGTGTTTTCCGCGAACCCCTTCCAACAATACTTTATGCGTATTTTTTAACAACCTGTTTGATAAAGGTAGTTTTTCTAATTGTCCAATCGAATAATTAATTGCTTTGATATAATTTTGAACCTCATTCCAATCGTCTCTTTTTTCAGGATTTATATCATCTTCTTTTAAAAGAGCTTCTTCCATATTTGTTTTTGTGCCTTCAATTCTACTCGAAGTTGTTGCTTCTTTTGAAATATGCATTTTAATAAAGAAATCAACATCAGGGATTAGTTGAGAAAATGCATTTAATTCTCCCAGCAGTCTATTTGCTTCTGATAATAGAGAATTTATTTTTGGAGATGATATAATCCACTCTCTTGAAATTTTTTCAGGCAGAAATGAAGAATATTCTATTTGCTTTACATACTTTCCCGCTTTGAAATTTTTAATGTCCATAATCTTTACTTTCTGCAAATATAAATATTTATATTTTCATTTTGTGTGTTTTTTGAAAATATAAATTATCATATTTTCGTCTGCCCTAATTACACACAACGCTTCTATATCCGTAACAATTATGGGGATTTTCAACAAAAACTTCCACCTGCGGTTAACGCCTCATCAGGGTTGATTTTTTATAAAAACAAAATTTGGAAACCGCATACGCACCGGACAATGCTTTTATCCCGCAAACTTTTTCAATGTAAACGAAAAAGCTGTTCCTTTACCTTTTCTGCTGGTAACCGTAATTGTTTGCCTGTGGGCTTCAATTATATGTTTTACTATTGCCAAACCCAATCCGGTACCTCCTTTGTCGCGCGAACGCCCCTTATCGGTTCGGTAAAAACGTTCGAAGACTCTCGGCAAATTTTTCTCTTCGATACCTGTACCGTTATCCGAAACTTTCACCAAATATTTCTCATTTATATCGTGTACCGAAATATTTATCTCGGTTTTATCCTTGTTGCCGTATTTAATGGCATTATCAATCAGGTTTATCAACACCTGTTTTATTCTTTTACGGTCGGCTACAACAATATACGGTTTACGTCCGGTGTGTTCAAAATGTATTTGGGCGTTGTTGTTTTTTGCTTTCAGCTCCATAAATTCCAAAACCTCTTTAATAAGTTCCACCACATCGAATTGCACCTCTTTTAATTTTGCCACCCCCGACTCCAGTTTCGATATTTCCTCCAAATCTTCAACAATAGCTATCATTCTGTTGATACTCTTGTTTGCCTTCATCAAAAAGGTTTTATTCACCGATTCGTCTTCCAATCCGCCGTCGAGCAGTGTAAGGATATATCCCTGAATATTGAATATAGGGGTTTTGAGTTCGTGCGAAATATTCCCGAGAAACTCACGACGGTAGGCAGCCATTTGTTTCAACTCTTCAATCTGTTTCCGTTGCTCTTCGCTCCATTCCAAAACAACCTGGTTAACCTTTTCCAGCGATTTGGCGGTTTTCTTATCTTTCAAGCCTTCCCCTTTAAACTCGCCAATGGTTTTGTAAATAAGCTTTATTTTTTCATTAATAAATTTGTCCAACAGGTAACTTGTGGTCAGGTAGCTCACCGCAAAAATCATTAATACCGAAGCCACCAAAAACAGAAAATTAACTTCACAATAATAATACGATACTAATGCTGCTGCCAAGGCAAACATCAGCGAAACCGCAACAGCCGTGTACAAAGCGACATTTTTATTTTCCGCGGTATTCATAATCACGATGTTTCAAACTGATACCCCACCCCTTTAACCGTTCTGATGTTTTCAAGGTCAAGTTTCTCTCTGATTTTTCTAATATGCACGTCTATTGTTCTGTCGCCAACAACAACATCGTTTCCCCACACTTTCGAGTAAATTTCGTCGCGGGTAAAAACCTTTTCGGGCTTGGAGGCAAGCAGATAAAGCAGTTCAAACACCTTTTTCGGCAAAGCAATCTCTTTTCCCTCTTTTTTTACGACATACTTCAACGGGTCTATTACCAGACCTCCTATGTGCAGTTTTTCATTTTGTTGACCATCCTGTTTCAAACGTCTAAGCAAAGCCATCACCCTTTTTACAAGCACTTTGGGCTTTACGGGTTTGGTAACATAGTCGTCGGCTCCGGCATCAAAACCAAGAATTTGCGAATAATCTTCCGAACGTGCCGTCAGCAATACAATAAGAGTATCGTTTAGTTTTTTAATCTTTCTAATCTCTTTCAGTGCGGCAATGCCGTCCATTTCGGGCATCATCACGTCGAGAATAATGAGGTGAGGTTCCTCCTTTTCCGCCTTCTCAACAGCCTCTATACCGTTGTATGCCGTAAAAATCCGGAACCCCTCTTTGGAAAGATTGTAACTTAAAAATTCCACAATATCTTCTTCGTCGTCAACAAGAAGAATTTTATAACGGCTGTAATCCATATCCTTGTATATTACGTCTGCAAATGTATCCATTTTAATTCTCGCATCAAATTATCTTTATTAATTTTCGGTTAACTTTCTATCCGATTTTAGTATATTTTTGCAATCTAATCGCTTTGGTTAAAACATTTAACAATAGAAGTTTTTTTTTGAAAAAAGTGAACATTATTAATCATAAAACGGAGGTGCCGGGAGGTTAGTTTTTCAATTAAAAAGAAAGGGCTCAAAACGTGCAAAAGCATGCAACCCTTTTTACGAATAAATAATTCCAAAATGAAAGAGAGATGAAAATTGCACTGTTCGGAAAACAATACGGAAAAGAGAGCAAAAACTACATACAGTTTTTAATTGACGAACTGGTAAAGCGCGATGTACAAATTTGTTGTTCCGCTCCTTTTTTTGCCGATTTAAAAATAGACATAAATCTGCCCGGCAACATATCGTTATACAAATCGCACCAAAATATAAAAAACGACGTTGACTTTTTGTTTTCGATAGGTGGCGACGGTACCATTCTCGATGCCGTACCCATAGTTCGCGATTACGGAATACCCATTCTGGGAATAAACCTGGGTCGCTTGGGATTTTTATCAAGCATATCAAAAGACGAAATATCAACCGCCATCGACAATCTCTTTTCAGGAAACTATACCATAGACCAACGTACTTTATTGAGGCTCAACAAGCCTGAAAATCTTTTCGGCGATTTGAACTACGCATTGAACGACCTTACCATTTACCGCAACAATACCACATCGTTAATAACTATACACGTTTGGGTTGACGATGTTTTTTTAAATACCTATTGGGGCGACGGACTTATAATTTCCACCCCCACAGGCTCTACGGCATATTCCATGAGTGTAGGAGGTCCTATTGTAACTCCCGGTTCCGAAAATTTTGTCATCGCACCCATTGCTTCACACAATTTAACGGTACGTCCCGTCGTTATTCCTGACAGCAGCGTCATAAAAATAAAAATCCAAGGACGGGAAGACAAGTTTTTGCTTACAATGGATTCGCGACACTCTTCCATTGACAAAAACGAAGAGTTGATAATAGTTAAAGAGGATTTTAAAATAAAACTGGTACAAATGCCGGGAAAAAACTTCTTTTCAACTATTCGCGAAAAATTGCTCTGGGGAGTTGACAGCAGAAATTATAATTAAAAAAGTCCTATTTTTGGCGCCTAAAATCGGAATGAATAATTTTTTTGAAAAATCTGACATGTTAATAAAAAAAACTGCTTTAACGGTATTCTTGATTTTTGGAATTCTATTTTTAAACGATGTTATGGGGCAGCGAACCCTTGAAGTTGGTGTGTTTGGAGGAGGTTCGTACTACATAGGAGATTTAAACCCCACATTGCACTTTAATATGACAAAACCGGCTTACGGAGCTCTTGCAAGGTTGAATTTGAACCCCCGTCTCGCCGCCAAATTATCCTACTCCAGAGGAAAAGTTACGGGCGACGACACAAAAACCAATGCCGTTGACAACCGCAATTTAAGCTTTTTAACAATAATTAACGATGTTAACCTCTCGGGAGAATTTAACTTCTGGGAATACTATACCGGCAGCAAACGCAATTATTTTACCCCGTACATAACGGGAGGCGTTTCTATGTTTTTTTATAATCCCGAATCTCTTTCGGGGGTCGATTTGCGCTCCCTCGGTACCGAAGGACAAAACTTGGGCTTCGACGGCAGAAAACCTTATGACAAATACAGTTTCGCACTATCGTTCGGCTTCGGTTTTAAATACAGCCTTACCGAACGGCTCGGATTGACTTTTGAATGGGTAATGCGAAAAGCTTTTACCGATTACATTGACGATGTTAGCACAACATATTACCTGTACGGACAAACCATCGACCCAAACAATGCGGCACAGGTTTTGTCGGACCCCACCATGAACCACAAACCCTTCATGCAGCGTGGCGACGATAAAACAATGGACTGGTACAACTTTACCGGTATAAGCTTGACTTATAAATTCGACCTCTACGGCAAGAAAAAATGTAATACAACCAAATGGTAAATGAATTTTTTGGAAAAAATAGATAAAGAAAAACTGCCACTGCACATAGCCGTAATTATGGACGGCAACGGCAGGTGGGCTCTAAAACAGGGGCGCGAACGGGTATTCGGCCACCATAAAGGTGTCGATGCCGTGCGTAAAACCGCCGAAGCCGCTGCACAACTCGGCATAAAATATTTGACTCTATATACCTTCTCAACCGAAAACTGGAGACGACCAAAAGATGAAGTTGACGCACTTATGTCGCTGTTCGTGGAAACCATTGAAAAAGAGATACCAACACTGAACAAAAACAACATCAGACTCAACGCCATAGGCGACATCGAAAACCTGCCCCACGAAAACAAAAAAAGGTTGAAAGAGACCATGGAAAAAACAAAAAACAACAACCGTATGGTTCTGACTCTCGCCTTAAACTACAGCTCGCGTTGGGAAATTGTTGATGCGGCTAAAAAAATTGCCGCCGACACAAAACAGGGTACAATAAATATCGAAGATATTGACGAAAAACTCTTCTCCGGCTATTTAAACACTAACGGATTGCCCGACCCCGAACTGCTAATACGTACCAGCGGCGAACAAAGAATCAGCAACTACCTGCTTTGGCAAATAGCATACTCCGAACTCTATTTTACTCCGGTTTTGTGGCCCGATTTCGAAAAAAACGACCTTTACAAAGCAATATACGACTACCAAAACAGAGAAAGAAGATTTGGAATGACAAGCGAACAAATTAAAAATTTGCACGGCAATGAAGAATAGAGGTTTTATTACGGGGTTGTTCCCGTTACTGTTCGGAATACTCTTCCCTGTTGTCGTTTTACAGGCACAAATCAGCATTAACAGCGATCTGTCAAAAATAGATTATTCGCACCCTAAAGAGTACACTCTGGGAGGTATAACCGTGTCCGGGGTAAAGTACCTCGATAAAAACGTAATTATAATGCTATCCGACCTGGAAGTGGGGAAAAAAATAAAAGTGCCCGGCGACGACATCACCACTGCCATTCGCAATTTATGGGATCAAGGGCTCTTCGATAACATTACCATTACAGCCACCAAAATAGAAGGAAACACCATCTTTCTCGATATATTTTTAAAAGAACGTCCTCGCCTGAACAAATTCTCCTTTTCGGGGATAAGAAAAACCGAAGCCGACGACATACGCGAAAAAATAAACCTCACAAGAGGCGACGTTATTACAAACCACCTGATAATGCGAACAAAAAACATTATCAAAGGATTTTATGCCGACAAAGGTTACCTGAACGCCAAAGTAACAATTACCGAAAAAGAGAGCAAAGGAAGACACAAACTGAAAAATTTCCGCGACCTGCAAATCGACATCAAGAAAAACAGCAAAGTAAAAATAGGTAAAATAAATATTTACGGCAACAAAAAACTTTCAGACGAAGCCGTAAAAAAAGCCATGAAAGAGACCAAAGTGAGGGGACATTTCGACCCAATTAACAATTTGGGACCTTTTGTTATTGACATTGCTACCGATGCTTTAACTTTTAAAATAAGAAAACTGGAACGTGATTTCACCGACTATTTTGCCAAAAATTTTAAAATAAACATCTTTAAAGGTTCAAAATACATAGAAACCGATTATAAAGACGACCTTAACAAAATAATTGCCAAATACAATAAAAAAGGATACCGCGACGCACACATAGTTAAAGATTCCGTTTACAAAATTGATGATAAAAACATAGGAATAGACATCTACCTCGACGAAGGAAACAAGTACTATTTCAGAAACATAACATGGGTCGGAAACACCATCTACTCTTCAAAATTTTTATCAACGATACTCGGAATACAAAAAGGCGACGTTTACAATAAAGAACTGTTGGAAACAAACCTTAACTACAACCCCAACGGGCTGGACGTCAGCAGCCTGTATATGGATAACGGATACCTGTTTTTCAATGCCACACCGGTGGAAGTAAATGTGGAAAACGACTCCATTGATATGGAAATAAGAATTCACGAGGGTAAACAGGCAAGGATAAACAAAGTAAGCGTCAAAGGAAACACCAAAACCAACGACCATGTGGTAATACGCGAATTGCGTACCCGCCCGGGACAACTGTTCAGCCGTTCCGACGTGATACGTTCAACCCGTGAACTCGCCAACCTGCGCTATTTTAACGCCGAAAACCTAAACCCCGGAATTAATCCCAATCCCGCCGACGGAACCGTTGACATCACGTATAATGTGGAAGAGGCTTCTGCCGACCAAATAGAGCTCTCGGGAGGTTGGGGTTACGGACACATTATAGGTACTCTCGGTTTCAGCTTTAACAATTTCTCGCTTCGCAACTTCTTTAAAAAAGATGCCTGGAAACCCGTACCTTCGGGCGACGGACAAAAACTCTCGCTCCGTTTTCAAACTTACGGCGCCAACTACATGAGTTGGAGCGCCTCATTTACCGAACCGTGGCTCGGCGGAAAAAAACCAAACGCTTTAAGACTATCATACTACCACTCCATATTTTCGAACAACTATCCGAAACTGGATACGAATTATGCACGTTTTGTTACCGACGGTATCACTGTCGGCCTCGGCAAAAGACTTACTTGGCCCGACGACTATTTTACTCTTTACCAGGCGGTAAATATTCAACTTTACAAGCTTAAAAACTATGCCAGAATATTTTACGTTGGAAACGGAAACGGCAATTATAACAATTTGAATTACGAAATAATATTGGGCAGAAACTCCATTAACCAACCCATATTCCCGCGTAACGGTTCCGATATATCGCTTTCTCTTGAACTTACCCCACCCTACTCCCTCTTTTCCGATAAAGATTACTCCGACTTGACCGATAACGATAAATACAAATGGATAGAATATCACAAATGGAAATTTAAAGCTTACTGGTATTTCGAACTTATGGATAAACTCGTATTCGCCACCCGCTTCCGTTTCGGTTTCCTCGGAATGTACAATTCGAAACTGGGGACAACTCCTTTCGAGCGTTTTTACCTCGGCGGCGACGGACTTTCGGGATACAACAACTACGACGGGCGCGAAATAATCGGTATGCGCGGTTATGCCAACGAAACCGTTACCCCTTTATACTATAAAAACCGTAACATCGGCGGTACCATTTTTACACGGTATTCATTCGAATTGAGGTATCCGCTCTCGTTAAATCCAAACTCGACAATATATGCACAAATTTTCTTCGAAGCCGGAAATTCTTGGCTTAACGTGGAAACCTTCGACCCGTTTGAAGTAAAAAGAGCGGCAGGTGCCGGAATAAGGGTGTTCTTGCCGATGTTCGGAATGCTCGGCCTTGACTGGGCATACGGTTTCGACCCCATACCGGGATTACCTTCGGCGGCAGGAAGCCACTTCCACTTCTCGCTTAACCAGTCGCTCGATTAAAACATCTAAAACTTATTGGAAATCCGTTTTGTAACGGCGGCATGTACGGTATTCCGTTAATTCATACCTATTCGCACAACAGGCAAAAAAATTTATACCTATACTCCTCCCCCGTTAACAGGAATAACTTGTCCGTTTATGTACGAAGCTTTTTCCGAAACAAGAAAATCAACCGCATAAGCCACCTCGCCGGGCATACCGAATCTGTTTAACGGAATATATTTTTTTAAACTGTTTTCGTCGATGTTTACGGTCATCTTTGTTTTAATATATCCGGGAGCCACGGCATTTACCGTAACATTGTATCTGCCCGTCTCTTGTGCCAACGCTTTTGTTGCTCCTATAAGGCCGGCTTTGGCTGCCGAATAGTTCGTTTGCAAAGGCATTCCCCTCATTCCCGAATACGAAGCAACATTTATTATCCTGCCGTACCTGTTTTTCAACATATCCTTGAGCAAAGGTTTTGTAACATAAAAAAACGAATTAAGATTAACGTTAATAACGCTTTCCCATTCATCATCATCCATCATAATCAGCATGTTGTCAGCGGTTTTTCCGGCATTGTTAACAAGCACTTCAATGTATCCGCCACCCCTTCTCTTTTTCCAATCGGAATAAAATTCCGTCACCGAATTTTTATCGGTTACATCAAATTGCACCGTCTCAGCCGAGCCGCCCGCTTTCAATATTTTCTCAAGTGTGGCTTCGGCTCCGCTTTTATTGGTATTGTAATTTATAATTACATGAAACCCCGACAAGGCTAACCTCATACAGATAGCCCCCCCTATTTCCCCGGACCCTCCGGTAACCAGTGCTGTTTTCATCTCTCCCTGTTTTTTTTGTTCACAATTTCAGCAAAAGTAACATTTTAATTCATGTTATTTTTTAACATTTCTCGGAATATATTATTATACATATCAACTCCAAAGGCGTTATTTTATTAACAAAGTAACCTTATCACACAATAACCGTTAAACTGTTTTACACGTAACAGGATTGCACATGGAAATGATAAAAACTAAGACGGAAGGTGACATTGAAGTAATCTCTTTTGCGGGAAACCTCGACATAAGGAACAGTAACGACATTAAAAAGAAAATGGTTGATTATAAACCGCAAAAAGAGAAACTCAAAATAATTTTGGAAAATACCGACAATATAGATTTAAGTTTTATGCAACTGCTTTTTGCATTTTTAAAAAGACTTAAAGAGGAAGGTAAAACATTGGATTTTTCTCAAAAGTTGGATAAAGAATATGAAAAAATCGTAAAAGAGAGCGGTTTTTTGGACGTGTTTGAAAAATTAATAAACGAGTGATATGTTAAAAACAAAAACAATATTGATAGTTGACGATTCGGTAAGCATTTTGGAATTACTAAGGTTGATACTCGAACAGGAGGGATATAATGTTATTTCGGCTTCCGACGGCAAAGAGGCTCTGAAACATTTTACCGGAAATATCAACATAGATCTTTTGCTTACCGATTTGCATATGCCCAACATGAACGGACTCGAACTTATTAAAGAGGTCAGAAAAAAAGATGATTTCAAATATTTACCAATACTGTTTTTGACCACCGAAACCAAAATGGAAACCAAGAGAGAGGCAAAAGAGGCTGGAGCAACAGGCTGGATAACCAAGCCTTTTGACAAAGAGAGATTGTTGCGTACTATTAAAAAAGTATTGCGTTGATGAATAACTTTACAGACAAGTTTATCGAAGAAGCTAACGATTTGTTAGAAAAACTTGAGGATGCTTTGCTTACCCTCGAAAACAATCCCGAGGACGAAAAACAAATAAACGAAGTTTTCAGGGTTATGCATTCGCTCAAAGGTACCGGAGCCATGTTCGGATTCGACAAACTAAGCTCGTTTACACACGAAATGGAAAACGCATACGATTTGGTACGTTCAAAAAAACTGTATGCCGGAAAAGAACTCATAGACCTTACATTCAACAGTATAGACCTTATTAAACGCCTCCTCTACGAACCCCAATCCGAAGCCGTTTTAAGCTTAAAAGATAAATATACGGAAAAACTGAAAGAGATAGTTTCGGGAACAACGAAAAAAAACGACACAGAAATAATAAAC
>Ga0256914_1004449_pt1 | contig 10532 bp, 7 predicted proteins | sample HulkmetaG_FD_191571 | JGI IMG/M metagenome (GOLD analysis project Ga0256914, IMG submission 191571) | Hydrothermal chimney microbial communities from Main Endeavour vent field at the Juan de Fuca Ridge, Pacific Ocean - Hulk | ecosystem: Environmental > Aquatic > Marine > Hydrothermal vents ...
CGGTGAAGGGCTGGTCAGCAAGAAAAAAAAGGTTTCCATCAAGATCCCCGCCGGAGTCGACACCGGCGCCCGTATGCGACTGCGCGGCGAGGGTGAAGGGGGCAGGCGCGGCGGCCCTTCCGGAGACCTCTATGTTGTCATACACGTCAAACCGCACGAGTTCTTTCACCGCGACGGCCAAACCATCTTCCTGCAATTTCCCATTTCCATGTCCCAGGCCGCCCTGGGGTGCGAGGTGGAGATTCCGACCATCTATGAGAATGAAAAGCTGAAGATCCCCCCGGGAACCCAGTCCGGAGACCGCATTACCCTGCGGGGTCAGGGTGTTGTCGGGTTGCGCAGCGGCAGCCGCGGCGACATGGTGGTGGAGATCCAGGTCCGCATACCCCGCAAACTCACCAGGCGGCAAAAGGAAATCCTCCGTGAATTCGACGAGATCTGTCGGGAACAGGAAGAGGAGGGTTTTTTCTCCAGACTGCTGCACGGTCACCTGGGTGGGGGGAAAAAAAAAGCCAAGGTCGCTGAGGAGGCGGAACTAAACCCGTGACCCGGAAAAAAAAATTCACTCATTTTGACGCGGCCGGAAACGCCCATATGGTTGACGTTTCGGCAAAACCGGACACTAAACGATTGGCCACGGCATCGGGCGTGGTTACCCTTTCGCCGGATGCCTTCCGGCTGGTCCGCGAGGGAAGCATGAAAAAGGGCGATGTTCTCGGTGTTGCCCGCATTGCCGGGATCATGGCGGCCAAAAAGGTCGATCAGCTCATTCCCCTCACCCATCCCCTGCCCGTTACCAGTGTGGATATCAATTTCCATCTCCATGAACAGCGAAACTCCATCGAAATCCAGGCCACAGTCGGCATTACCGGCAAGACCGGGGTGGAGATGGAGGCCCTCACCGCGGTATCGATTGCGGCGCTGACTATTTATGATATGTGCAAAGCCGTCGATAAGACCATTACCATTTCAGATGTCATGCTGCTGCGCAAGAGCGGCGGCAAGAGCGGCGATTTCAGCAGAGGTTAAACAGTCAACCACCGACGATCGGAGATTGATATGGACGAAAGCAAACGTGAATATTTCAGGCGGAAGCTGGAAAAAATGCGGGCGGAGATCATCAGTGACGTCGAAAAAACCCTCTCGGACATGACAACCCAGAACACGGCGATTCCCGATCCCAACGACAGGGCATCCCTGGAAACGGAGAGAAGCTTTGAACTGCGCCTCCGGGACCGCGAACGGAAGCTGCTGGAAAAAATCGACAGCGCCATGGAACGGATCATTGACGGCACCTACGGCATCTGCGAGGCCTGCGGCGAACCGGTGGGGGAAAAGCGGCTGGAGGCCCGTCCCGTCGCCCAGTACTGCATCGACTGCAAGACCGCCCAGGAACAGCGGGAAAAGGCCCAGGGGTTGTAACCGATGCCGGAATTACGCAAAGACCCCATCCTGGGCCGCTGGATCATCATTGCCACGGAACGCGGCAAGCGTCCCACCGACTTCATCATCGAGGAAACCAAAACCACAGGCGGTTTTTGCCCCCTTTGCCCGGGAAACGAAAAGACGACTCCGCCGGAGGTTATGGTCTACGGTCGGGTCCCGGGTATGCCCCCCAACTCCTCCAGCTGGCTGGTACGGGTGGTCCCCAACAAGTACCCTGCCCTGGTGATCGAAGGGGAGCTGGACAAGCAGGGGGAAGGTCTCTACGACAAGATGAACGGTATCGGCGCCCATGAGGTCATCATTGAGACCCCCAACCACAACGAGCGGTTTTCCGACCTTGAGCCGGAGCAGATGACCCTGGTGTTCACTGCCTACCGGGATCGCATCATCGACCTGAGCAAGGACAGTCGTTTCAGTTACGTCATGGTCTTCAAGAACTATGGCCGCGCCGCCGGCGCCTCGCTGGAACACTCCCATTCCCAGCTCGTCGCCCTGCCCATCCTGCCGCGCATGGTGGTCTCGGAACTGGCCGGCAGCCTTTCCTATTACAGGTATAAGGATCGCTGTATTTTCTGCGATATCATCCGACAGGAAATCCAGCAGAATGTCCGGCTGGTCTGTGAGAACGATGAGTTCATCACCGTGGCGCCCTTTGCCCCCCGCACACCCTTTGAGATGTGGATTCTGCCCAGAAAACACGCATCTTCATACAGCGAGATCGATCAGCAGGGACTTGAACGGCTGGCGGCGATTTTCAAGGAGAGCCTGGGACGGCTCGATGCCTGTATTCCCAATGTTCCCTACAACTTTGTTCTCCATACCCAGCCGCTGCGTTCCGAACCGCTGGAGCATTTCCACTGGCATTTTGAAATCGTTCCCAAACTGACCAGTATAGCCGGTTTTGAATGGGGATCCGGCTTTTACATCAACCCCATGCCGCCGGAAGACACCTGTCGGTATTTACAAGAAGCGGGAGAAAAAAAGTGAAAAAGATCCTACTCGTAGACGATGAGGACGGCATCCACCTGCTCTACCGGGAAGAATTCGAGGAAGAGGGATATGAGGTGGTTTCCGCCTACAACGGTGACCAGGCCATCGAAAAATTCCAGGAGGAAAAACCCGACCTGGTGATCCTCGACATCAACATGCCGGGGATGAACGGCATTGAGGTGCTGCGCCGGCTCAAGGAGATATCTCCCGAGCTGCCGGTCATTCTCAGTTCCGCCTACACCGAGTACAAACAGGACTTCGGCTCCTGGGCCTCGGAAGAGTATATCGTCAAGTCGTCCGACCTCACCGAACTCAAGAATGCCGTAAAAAAATATCTGCAGTGACCCGCCGGACGCCCCTCCGGCCACAACCCGACACCCCCGAGACACGCTCACCGAATTTCAGTAACCCTCTGCCGCCGGAACCGGCCCGTTGCCATGAAAGATATCCAGAGCCTCCGCGACAACCGGCGGATCAATATCAAAAAGGTGGGCGTCAAAACCATTTCCTACCCAATCACCGTGCTGGACAAGGCCAACAGCCTGCAGCACACGGTTGCCGTCGTCAACATGTACGTCAACCTGCCCCATCACTTTAAGGGCACCCACATGAGCAGGTTTGTGGAAATCCTCACCCGTATTCACGGGGAAATCACCCTGCGTAATTTTCGGCTGATCCTGGCGGAAATGAAAAAGCGCCTCGATGCCGAGGCCGCTCACATGGAGATTGCCTTTCCCTATTTCCTGCAGAAGATGCCCGGCGGCAACAGCATGGTGACCAACCGTTTCGAATGCAAGATGCACGGCTCGCTGGACACCCGGGAGGAGCTTACCCTGGAAATCAAGGTGCCCATCGTCCTGCCGCTGCAAAATCCGGTCAGCGGCGCGCTTCCCGCCTCCATGGGACAATGGGGCCGGGCAACGGTGGCGGTTCGCTTCCGCACCTTTCTGTGGCTGGAGGATCTCATCGGCCTCATTGAGCGGGAAATCTCCCTGGCCGGAGGAGCCGGCAGCACCGATTCACGGGATGCAGGCGATATCTCGGTTGAATCCCTCACCGCCAGGCTCGGCAGGGCCCTGGCCGGAGAGACGGCTTTAAACTGGTTCTCGGTCACCGTGGAAAACATGGGAGCCGGCTACTCCACCTTTGCCACCCTGGAAAGACACACCCACCGGACGGCTGGGGAACCAATACCTTGATCATGTGCGACAACCCTGTGCCCGTTAGAGCAGGGAACCGTTGATTTCCAAACATACCACAGAAACAATCATCGAACGGCAATGAAAGAGTTACTCTTTGAAATCGGCACCGAGGAAATACCGGCTGGCTTCATTAAACCCGCCATCGCCTACCTGGAAAAGAGCATGGCCGAGAGGCTCACGGAACACCAGCTGACCTTCAGCGGTATCCGGACGGCCGCCACCCCCCGTCGCCTCACCGTGGCGGTGAGCGATCTGGCTGAACGCCAGCCGGACCGCAGTGAACAGGTCGTGGGTCCGCCGAAAAAGGCAGCCTTTGATGCAGAGGGGGCTCCCACGGCGGCTGCCGCCGGTTTTGCCCGCTCACGGGGAGTGACACTGCAGGATCTGCGGGTCATTGAAACGCCCAGGGGAGAGTACCTCATGGTTGAGCAGGATATCCCCGGACGGGAAACCGGGGAACTGCTGCCCCATTTGCTCACATCTCTCATCAATGACATTCCCTTTGCCAAATCCATGCGCTGGGGAAACGGCGATATGGCCTTTGTAAGGCCCATCCAGTGGCTGCTGGCCCTCTATGGTGCCACGGTAATCGACATCAGGGTCAACGATATCGTCTCCGGCCGGACAACCCGGGGCCACCGTTTCATGGCCCCCGATCCCATCGAGGTGAAAAATTTTGACGATTACATGGAAAAACTGCGCAACAGCTTTGTGATTGCAGATCCGGAAAAGCGGCGCAGTCTGGTCATCGAGGAAGTCGAAAAGAGCGTCAGCGACAGCGTGGGGGAAAAAGGATGCAGCCCTCTGCTGGATCCTCAGCTCGTCGACACCGTCACCAACCTGGTGGAAATGCCCTGGGCAGTCTGCGGGTCATTCGAGGCCCGGTTCCTGGAGATTCCCGAGGCGGTCCTCGTCACTTCCATGCGGGAACACCAGAAGTACTTCCCGGTGGTGGACGACGGCGGGCGGTTGCTGCCCCGCTTCGTCGCCGTCAACAATACCGCGATCCGCGATCATGCCAAGGCGGTGAACGGCCATGAACGGGTCTTGCGGGCCCGGCTGGAGGATGCCCACTTTTTCTTCCGTGAAGACAGGAAAAAAACCCTGGAAGAGCGCCGTGCCGATCTTGGCGGGATCATCTTCCAGAATCGCCTGGGCACCATGGCGGAAAAAACAGACCGGTTGGCGACGCTCAGCGGCCTGCTGGCCCGCCACCTTGCCCCGGAGTATGAAGATGTCTGCACCCGGGCGGCCCTGCTGGCAAAAACCGACCTGCTCACCGAAATGGTGGGCGAGTTTCCCACCCTGCAGGGCACCATGGGCGGGGAATATGCCCGGCTGGACGGGGAAGAGGAAGCGATAGCCGCAGCCATTGAGGAGCATTATCTGCCGCTGCGGGCCGGCAGCGCCCTGCCGTCAACCACTGCCGGGGCCATCGTGGGCCTGGCCGATCGCATGGACACCATTGCCGGTTGTTTTGCCATCGGCTCAAAACCCACCGGCACCACCGATCCCTTTGGTCTGCGACGTCTTGGGCTGGCCATCATCCATATCATCGAGGAGAAGGGGTTTGCCCTTTCGCTCTCCACCTTTTTCCAGGCAGCCCTCAGGCAGTATGAAGCCATGCTGGATGTACCGCCGGGCACCCTCGAAGATATCGGCACCTTTCTCAGGGATCGCTATTGCAACGATCTCGCCGCCCAGGGAATTTCCACCCAGGCCATTGCGGCGGCCACCGGTGTCGGTTTTGACGATATCAACGACTGCCGGGCCCGCATCGACGCCCTCACCGCAATCCGCAACCGGGAAAGTTTCGGAATACTGGCCGCCTCCTATAAACGGATCCGGAATATCATCAAGGACAACGGCGAAAGCAGGGTAGACCCCGCTCTCTTCCGGGAAAAGGAAGAAAAAGAACTCTATGAAACGGTGACTGCCGTGGAAAGGGAAATGGCTCCGCTTCTGGCGGCAAAGGCATACGAGCAGGCGCTCACGGTTTTGCTGCGGATCAAGGAACCTGTGGACCGCTTCTTCGACGGGGTCATGGTGATGACCGATGACCGGCAGCTGCGGCAAAACCGCCTCAACCTGCTCACCGCCCTGGGCGGTCTCGTTCTCAAAATCGGCGATATTTCAAAGATGAACGTCGACTGAGGAAAAATCATCCGGGGGGCTACTCTTCCGGATGCGGTTTTTCCTCCTCTGCGGCGACATCTTCCTTTCCGGAGGCGCCGGCCTGACTGTTGTCGATGATGCGGTCGATATCCTCCAGCATGATGGTCTCCTTTTCCAGAAGCTCGGCGGCCACCACCTTGAGAATCTCCATGTTCTCGGTCAGCAGACGACGCACCTTGTCACGGGATTCGATGATAATCTTCTTGACCGCCTCGTCGATCTTTCTGGCCGTATCCTCGCTGTAATCGCGGTGTTGGGCGATTTCTCTGCCAAGGAAGATCTGTTCCTCCTTCTTGCCGTAGGTGAGCGGCCCCAGTTCGTCGCTCATTCCCCATTCACACACCATCTTTCTTGCCAGCTCCGTGGCCCTTTCCAGATCATTGCCCGCACCGGTGGTAACCTCGTCGAAGATCAGCCTTTCGGCCACCCGGCCACCAAAGAGAATGCAGATGGAGTTGAGGAGATATTTCCTGGAATGGGTGTACTTCTCATCAATGGGCAGCTGCATGGTCAGGCCCAGGGCCCGGCCGCGGGGAATAATCGTCACCTTGTGGATGGGATCCGTCCCGGGCAGCAACCGGGCCACCAGGGCATGACCCGCCTCATGGTAGGCGGTGACCTCCTTCTCCTCTTCGGAGATGATCATGGAACGTCGTTCCGCGCCCATGAGAATCTTGTCCTTGGCCTTCTCCAGGTGGGCAAGGGTAATCTCCTCGTCGCCGTCACGGGCGGCCATCAGGGCGCCTTCGTTGATGAGATTTTCCAGATCAGCACCGGAAAAACCGGGGGTGCCCCGGGCAATGACCGCCAGGTCCACATCCTTGGCCAGCTTGGTGCGCTTGCCGTAGATCTCTAGAATGAGCTCCCTTCCCTTGATATCGGGCACCGGCACCACCACCTGGCGATCGAAGCGTCCGGGACGGAGCAGAGCCGGATCAAGGACATCGGGACGGTTGGTGGCGGCGATGATGATAACCCCCTCGTTGGCCTCGAAACCATCCATCTCCACCAAGAGTTGATTGAGAGTCTGTTCGCGCTCATCATGGCCGCCGCCGAGGCCGGCCCCCCGGTGCCTGCCCACGGCATCGATCTCGTCGATGAAGATGATGCAGGGGGCGTTTTTCTTTCCCTGTTTGAAAAGATCCCGCACCCGAGAAGCTCCGACGCCCACGAACATCTCGACGAAATCGGAACCGCTGATGGAGAAAAAGGGCACATCGGCCTCACCGGCAATGGCCTTGGCCAGCAGGGTCTTGCCGGTACCCGGCGAGCCGGCCAGCAGCACGCCCTTGGGAATGCGGCCGCCAAGCTTGGTGAACTTCTTCGGATCTTTCAAAAAATCGATAATTTCGGCCAGCTCTTCCTTGGCCTCGTCAATACCGGCCACATCCTTGAAGGTCTTCTTGCTGCCGCCCTCTTCAAGCAATTTGGCCCGGGTCTTGCCGAAAGAAAGCGCGCCGCCCTTGCCTCCCATCTGCATCTGGCGCATGAAAAATATCCAGACCCCGATGAGCAGCAGCATGGGAAACCAGGAGATAAAGACGGAAATATACCAGGGGGTCTCCTCTTTTTCCTGGACCGAAATATCCACGCCCGCCTTACGCAACATGGGAAGCAGTTCCGCGTCTTCCGGAATATTCGTGGTGAAGGGAATGCCGTTTTGCGAGGAACCGCTGATCTTCTTGTCCGCGATGGTCACCCGGCTGACCGCACCGTTCTCGACGCTGGCCCAGAACTCGCTGTAGGTCATGGAGGTCTGCTGCTCCTGCGGCTTGTTGAAGAGGTTGAAGAGAAGGATCATGGTCAGTCCGATCACCAACCACATACTGAGATTTCGATAAAATGTGTTCAAACCGTCACCTGATACTTGAAAAGTCCTGTGGATATGCCTGCCTTTTCACCCGCCTGCCCGGGGCGGGAAAATCGTTTCAGCCATCTGCTGTATCGGCACTGGGAAATATTTGATAAACGGGAAATCCTGTCCTCCCTACACCATAACTCTTCTACAATGAATGTCCAGCCCGGGGTGGGAGGATCTCATTTCCCGGTCGCCTCTTTTTGGGCGATGGTTGCCGCAAACTCCTGGAGTGATTTAACACCCGTCTTTTTCTCCCGCATGGTCACAATCGCCTGCACCACGGACTGGGCCCCGGTGAGGGTGGTGGTATAGGGGATATGGAAATCAAGGGCGGCGCGTCGGATGGTATAGGAGTCCTCGGTGGTCCTGGTTCCAGCCGAGGTGTTGATAATCCACTGTATCACGCCGTCCTGCACCTTGTCCAGTACATGCGGCCGGCCCTGGGAAATCTTGTTGATCTCTTCACAGCCAATGCCCTCGTTTTGCAGGAAACGGGCCGTTCCCCGGGTGCCCATGAGCCGAAAGCCCAATTCGGCCAGCTGCCGGGCAATGGGCACGACACCGGGCTTGTCCGGATGCCGGACGCTGATAAAAACGGTGCCCGAATCAATGACCCGCTGACCGGCGGCCTGCTGCGACTTGGCCACGGCAAGGCCCAGAGTGTCGTCGATGCCCATGACCTCGCCGGTGGATTTCATCTCCGGCCCCAGCAGGGTGTCGACATTATCGAAACGGTCAAAGGGAAAGACCGACTCCTTGACCGCCCAATGCTCCACCCGGCATTCACGGGTGAAACCCAGCTCTTCCAGGCTCATGCCCATCATCACCTTGGTGGCGATTTTGGCAAGCTCCACTCCGGTGGCCTTGCTGACAAAGGGAATGGTGCGTGAGGCGCGCGGGTTGACCTCGAGGATATAGAGGGTGTCGTCCTTGACCGCATACTGGGTGTTCATGAGGCCGACAACGCCAAGATCGGCGGCCATGGCCTTGGTGGCAACGGTGATCTGCTCGATAATGCCCGACGACAGCGTGTGGGGCGGCAACACGCAGGCGGAGTCGCCCGAGTGGATACCCGCCTCTTCCACATGCTCCATAATTCCGCCGATCACGGTGGTCTTCCCGTCGGAGACCGCATCCACATCCACCTCAACCGCGTCCTTGAGAAACTTGTCGATGAGCACCGGGTGATCACTCTCCGCCGCACTGCTGGTGGCCATGAAATCCCTGATACCTTCGTCGTTGTAGACGATGCGCATATCACGTCCGCCCAAGACGTAGGAAGGCCGGACCACCACGGGATATCCGATGCGGTCGGCGGCTGCCAGAGCTTCCTCCAGGGTGTGTACCGTATCGTTTTCCGGCTGCTTGAGTCCCAATTTTTTCAGGAACTGCTGAAAACGGCGCCGGTCCTCGGTGCGGTCGATGGCATCCGGCGGCGTACCGATAATCTTCACCCCGGCCCGGTGCAGGGGAACCGCCAGGTTCAGGGGGGTCTGGCCGCCGAACTGGACAATGACGCCATCGGGTTTTTCCCGCTCGATGATATTGAGGACGTCTTCCCGGGTGAGCGGTTCGAAGTAGAGCTTGTCCGAGGTGTCGTAGTCGGTGCTCACGGTTTCCGGGTTGGAGTTGACCATGATGGATTCGATGCCCATCTCCTTTAAGGCGAACGAGGCGTGGACGCAGCAGTAATCGAACTCAATACCCTGGCCGATGCGGTTGGGGCCGCCGCCGAGGATCATGATCTTGGTGCGGTCGCTGATGCGGGCCTCATCCTCCTGTTCATAGGTTGAATAGTAGTAGGGGGTGTAGGATTCAAATTCCGCCGCACATGTATCCACCAGCTTGTAGACCGGTTCCAGTTTTTCCTTCAGCCGCAGCTGCCTGATATCGTCCTCGGAGGTGCCGGTGAGCTCGGCCAGCTGGTAATCGGAAAACCCCATCTGCTTCATCCTGAAGAGAAAACCGGAATCCAGGCCCATGAAACCCCGATCGCGAATTTCTTCCCCGGTGATAACAATCTCCTGCAGGTTGGTGAGAAACCAGGGATCAATACCGCTGAGAGAATAGATTCTCTCGATATCCATACCGCGGCGCAGCGCCTCGAACAGATAGCTGACCCGCCTGGAGTTGGGCTTGCTCAGCCCCAGCTCAAGATCCTCGGTCTCCAGATTTTCCATCCGGTCCCGACCGTCGAAACCAAATCCCATGCGGCCGATCTCAAGGGAACGCATGCCCTTCTGAAAGGCCTCCTTGAAGGTGCGGCCGATGGCCATGGTCTCACCCACCGACTTCATGGCCGTGGTGAGGATATCCTCGGTCTCCGGAAACTTTTCAAAGGTCCAACGCGGAATCTTGACCACGCAGTAATCAATGGTTGGTTCAAAGGAGGCATAGGTTTCCCTGGTGATATCATTGGGAATCTCATCCAGGGTATAGCCCACGGCCAGCTTGGCGGCAATCTTGGCAATGGGAAAACCGGTGGCCTTGGAAGCCAGGGCGGAACTGCGGGAGACCCGGGGATTCATCTCGATGATCATCATCTCACCGTCTTCCGGGTTGATGGCGAACTGCACATTGGAGCCGCCGGTTTCCACGCCGATCTCCCGGATGATGGCAATGGCGGCATCGCGCATCACCTGGTACTCGCGATCAGTGAGGGTCTGCGCCGGCGCCACGGTAATGGAATCGCCGGTATGCACGCCCATGGCATCCATGTTCTCGATGGAACAGATAATGACGACATTGTCGTTCTTATCCCGCATCACCTCAAGTTCATATTCCTTCCAGCCGAGCAGACTGCGTTCGAGCATGATCTCGCTGGTGAGACTGAGGTCCAGTCCGGCAGTGGCATACTCTTC
>Ga0256914_1004450_pt1 | contig 10532 bp, 10 predicted proteins | sample HulkmetaG_FD_191571 | JGI IMG/M metagenome (GOLD analysis project Ga0256914, IMG submission 191571) | Hydrothermal chimney microbial communities from Main Endeavour vent field at the Juan de Fuca Ridge, Pacific Ocean - Hulk | ecosystem: Environmental > Aquatic > Marine > Hydrothermal vents ...
CAGATCAATGGGATACAGCTCAATTTTCGCGGGTTGTGCTGCCGTGCTGTCTTCAAAGTCTAGCCCGCACTCTCTCAGAGCTACTTCGCCAATGGTAACTTTCCACTTGGAGCCTTCTTTCTCGGCAGGACGCACGCCTTCCTCGTCAGTTTGGCCTGCTCCATCCTTAACTGGCAGCAAATCCATGAAATTTACAGAACCATCTTGCCTTAGTTGCAATTTGGCCCTGGAAGCTTTCACATTTATTGCATCAACGTCCACGGTTTGATCATTTAAATCCACAAAGCCTTTTTCGATATCTAACAGAGGAACCGATAAGAGGGCGCTTTGATTAGGCGAGTCAAGCTGTAAATTGGATATTGCGATGTTGCAGTCAGATATCTTAAAAAGATTCTCTTCTCCTTCCCCCACTGCATATGAGAACCTTGAGTCGATACTTGCCTTACCAGATGCAAATTCGCCTTTGAATTGGTCCATATAGTAAGGGGCATAAGATGGGATATTCATGCCGTCTAGCTTGAGTTTGAGATCCACTTTCACCGGATTGAGCAACAACTCGCCTTGAATAGACAATTTTCCTCCCAGGCTCACCATGGAAGCCAGCGTGAAATTAGAGGTTTCGCCTTTTTTATTCGAGAGGTTATGGATGGAAAGGGTTATTGCATTCAAATCCAATGAAAACGGAGCTGATAAAGCCTCATCTGCATAGTGAACGATGCCATTTTCCAAGGTAATGGCATCGATCAGAAAGTTTGGCTGTTGCGCTCCTTCTTGGCCGGAAGACTTGTCATCTGACTTACCTTTGTCATTATCCCGGACCAATTGGTTGAGGTTTATATTTCCAGATCCATATCTCTTCACAAACAGTTCAGGAGAATCGATTTCGATTTTTGAAAGATGAAAATCAAAATCCATCAAATTTGATGGAGTCCATGCAGTGTTCACCTTTTTTAGATAGAAAAGCCTTTTTCCTTTTTGCTTTAATTCTATATCTGAAGCGCTTATGGTCCCATTTACAGAAATTACAGGCTCTTCCGCCTCTGCCATGGAAAAATTGAGTTTTAGATCCGTGTCAATGAGACCCGAAGCAAGCTCAAAACCAAGGTTATCTGGCAAGTATGGCACATAATGGGTAAGATCCAGCTTTTTTATCTCAATATCAAGACCAGTCTCCCTGGTTTCCTTAAAAGGCTTGCTGGAGCCTTTGAATTCAAAAGGAGCACCGTTCAAAGAAAAAGAGAGGTGTGGTGTTACATATATGTCAACGTAATGTTTTAAATTTGAGATAAATGGAAGGCCTATGTGAATATCATCTATTTTGTGCACTGAATTTTCGTGGTCATCCACAAATTCTACACTTCCCTCTATCAATTCTATGTTGTTGACTGAAAACTTTGCCTCTCCGTTTTTCTCTTCGTGTTCTTGATCTTCTTTTTTTGAAGGATGGATCAGATCATCTATGTTGAATTGGCCACTTTTATTTCGCTTCAAGTAGAACTTGGGCTCAACAATCTTCAACTCAGACAAAATCAAAGCCCGTTTGGGGAGTGACGCCGACTCAAGGTTTATTACCAGCCCCCCAAAGCTGAACAAAGACTTTCCTGGCTCTTTACTTTTTATGGAAAGTCCAGATATCTGCACCTCAAGCTTGAACGGATTGAATCTCACCTTTTCGATTGTAGCCGAACGATTCAAGGCTTCGGTAAGACCCTTTTGCAGGAAGTATTCTATTATCCTGGGCAGCATGAAAAAACCAAATAGCGTATAGACGATAAATGCTGCAGCCGTAAAAATGATTACTTTCTGAATCCTTGAAAGTTTGTGCCACATCTCCACATACCCCACTGTAACATCAAATGATTGCCAAATATAAATTGTCTGAGAATAGTTAAAGAGCTTGACAATGGCAAGAGAATGACGCCATCTTCCCCCAACTCCAACTTGTGGAATATAGACTCCGTTTGTGCTAATTTTCTGAAAAAGTTCCGAGTTGTTATAGAGTTCTGTTTGTGTGACCACATTGCCCCATGGATGACATTCGTAAGTATGAAAAAATACTCGAAGAAGGCAGCAAGCCCTTGAAAAGACGACCTTTTGATGAGCTTGGGTTAATGCTCAAGAAAAAAGAGAAAGAGCTTAAACGGATTCAGAAGAAGAAAAATATAACACAGGAAGGGGCTACAAAAAACGCGTCAACAAAGAAGGCTGACGATGAGGACTTGGCTCTCTTCTATCAAGCAATGGCGGACGTCACCCCGTTGGAAGACAGGCCAGAGCCTGAGATCAAAAAGGCAATGATCTTATCTAGAAGTGAGCAACAAGATCAGGAAGCTGTCAAAAAATTAAAAGAACTCGTGGAGGGCAAGGTCCCAATTGATGTCTCCAGTACGCCTGAATATGTGTGGGGCGCACAGAGCAAGGAGGCCAGGATGTTGGCCAAACGCCTTAAAAAAGGGGATTTTGCTGTTCAAGGCTACTGCGATCTTCATGGCATGACAGTGGAAGTTGCTTTAGAAGCATGCGATGATTTCATGGCCAAGGCCCTAAGGGAAGGACGGCGTTGCATTGCCTTTATACATGGCCGCGGTCTCTCATCTCCCAAGGAACCGGTATTAAAGGGAATGGTAACAAAATGGTTGAAACAGGGGCCTTACCGGCGCTTTGTAATGGCCTTCAGCAGCGCCCCTGCATGGGACGGCGGTGCAGGGGTTACTTATGTATTGTTGAACAAGAGGCCTTTTAAGCGCAAGAAGAAAAAGGAGACATTCTGGTTTTGAATAAAAAGGGATTGCTCATCGTCTTTGAAGGAATAGATGGTTCGGGTAAAACTACCTTGGCAAAACTTCTTACTGACAGGCTTGCTGCCAAAGGGCATAATGTCCTGTTCACTTATGAGCCCACCAGCGGAAGATGGGGCACGGAATTAAGGAAAAGTTTTACTGCCAACCAGCGGCTGGGCCCTGAAAAAGAGTTGGATCTTTTTTTGAGGGATCGCAAAGAGCACGTGGAGCAGGTGATAAGGCCCAAGCTGGAAAAAGGCTACATCATAATCTGCGACCGATATTACTATTCAACCATGGCTTATCAGGGAGCAAGGGGCATGGACCCAAGTCTGATTGAAAAATCCAACGAAGCCTTTGCTCCAAAACCTGACATTCTTTTTCTCCTTAAAATTAACCCAGAAAATGCCTTGAAACGCATCCAGCAGAGACGGAAAGAGGTTCCTAATAACTTTGAGAAGTTGGATTACCTCCAAAAGGTGGATGAAATATTTGATGATCTTACAGGCGAACACATCGTCAGGATAAGTGCCGAACAGCCCATTGATCGCTCTCTGGAAATCATTATGGCCGTATTAAAGGAGCGCTTTTCTTTAAACAGCCATTAGAATTTGCCCCTATCTAACTTTGCTTGATATTACAATATCTTTTTAAAAATGCCTTGATGTCATCCTCTACTGGTTGGACCTCACCCATTGGGTATCCCTTCTTTTGAGCTGCGCGGACAAGGTTCTCGATCCTTTTTCCTGGATGGGGATGGGAAGCCAACAAATGTGCGAATTTTCCCCTATCTCCTTTCTCCAACAATCTGGAGAAAAAGGCCTGGGAACCGCCAACATGGCCATATCTTTTGTTGAGTAAATCAAGCCCCCACAGATCTGCTCTTTCTTCCTGTGCCTGGGAATAGCGGGCTTCCATAATTTCTGCGAATGGCATGAGCAAGGGCTGCGAACCATCCTTAAATATCAACCAGGAGGCTGCCCCAAAGATCAAGCCCTTTCCAAGCCGTTTCAGGTGGTCTCTATGTGCATAATGGCCTAACTCATGGGCCAAAATCATAGACAGCTCGTTTTCTGATTCCACCTCCTTTAAGAGCCCTGAAAACACCACGATGGTGCCCCCGGGCAGAGCAATTGCATTCACATATTTTGAGTCAATTACTCGGACTGAAAAAGGGTAATGTCTCAGAGAAGAATTTTGAGGCAGGCAAGCTACTAATTGATCAAGCCTTTTTTGCAGAGGTTCACACGGCATTCCTGGATCATTTTGCAATATCTTCTCTCCAATCCATACCTCAGCCTCCACTGGCAGGGCTGTAACCACCCATCCGGTAAGAAGCGTCAATAGCAAATAGACAACTGCGATGATTACAAACAAGCCTCCCGCCAGCCATGCCATTTCGGCAAGAGGATGCGTTTTAGGCACGTTGACATTTCCATTTGCTGGTCTGGGGTGAAATCTCATGCCTGTTTGATCAACGCCGTACCATATGCTATGGCCTCTACACTGCCTATTTGTTTCTTCCTGTTTGCGGATTGTCCTATGGCACTGGTTTCAATTCTCATGTTAACTATAATGTGTGCTCCTGCTTTGGCAGCTTCTTCTTTCATCCTTAAAATGGCCTCCCTCCTGGCCCTGTCTACGAGGCTTTCATATGAAGCCACCCTGCCGCCAAAGATGTTGCGTAGAATGGCCAACGCACGTTTGAAATAGTCTATGGAAATAACGGCATTTCCAATTACCAATTGGCCACTGGTTTTCTCGTTATCCTGGACATCCTTGAGCGTAACCGCTGGCAATGCCAAAAATTTCTGTTCTCGTCTTTCTATGGAGCGGTAATGACGTTTTTCTGCAATCGAACCGGCAGAATAACCCAATATGAGCAAAAAAAAGGGCAGTATGAAATTCAAGTTTTGAAGTAGAAATTCGCTCATGCCCCCTCCTATTATTCAACCCTTACTGCCGTGCCATATGCAAACAGCTCGGCTGCGCCCTGGGCCACAGATGAAGTGGCGAACCTCACGTTGACCACAGCGTTGGCTCCCATCTGGCGAGCCTGTTCTATCATCCGTCTTAGGGCTTCTTCCCTCGCCTCGCTGAGAAGCTCTGTATATCCTTTGAGTTCCCCACCAACTAGATTTTTCAAACCAGCCATAAAATCCCTTCCGATGTGTTTTGCCCTCACCGTGCTTCCCTGCACTATTCCATAGTGTTCCACTATAGCCTTGCCCGGTATGTTTTCCACATTGGTGACAATCATAAGACCTCCATTCGAATGTATTTGTTCAATCCGTTTCTTCGGAAAAAGTAGTTGCCATGATAAAACTCAAATCAAAAAAGGCCCCTTTTGGAGCCTTTTAGAGTTCACACGATTACGCAAAGAAAAAACAACGGGTATACACGAATCTTATTGAATTAGCAGCCTCAAATAACGCCTTTTGCCTACCTTTAACACTATTGGGTGGCCAGTAGGTAAAACAATCTCCTCCTCCTTTATCTTGGTTCCATCCATACTGACAGCACCTTGCTTTACAAGCCTTCGCGCCTCTGAAGTGCTTTTTACCAGGCCCGCCTCTTTCAACACCTTGGGGAGATAGACCTTTTCCCGTGCCGACACAATGATCTCTGGAATATCTTCCGGAATCTCTCCGCGGCTAAACTGGGCTTCGAATGCCTTCTTTGCTGCCTTTGCTGCATCCATGCCATGAAATCGGGCCACCAATTCCTCTGCCAAAGACATCTTGGCCTCTTTTGGATGGACCTTGCCGGCCTCAATATCTCGCTTGAGCTTTTCTATTTCTTCTACACTCCTATCACTCAGCAATTCGTAATATCTAAACATCAACTCGTCTGAAATGGACATGATCTTTCCAAACATCTCTCCCGGAGGCTCTGTGATCCCCACATAGTTTCCCAGGGACTTGCTCATCTTGTTGACGCCGTCCAGCCCTTCTAAAAGGGGCATGGTGATCACTACCTGCGGGGCCTGACCATATTCACGCTGCAGATGCCTCCCAACCAGAAGATTGAATTTCTGATCAGTGCCACCCAACTCAACATCTGCCTTTAAGGCAACCGAATCATAACCTTGTATGAGAGGATAAATGAATTCGTGTATGCCAATGGGCTTGTTGGCCTGAAAACGCTTTTTAAAATCATCGCGTTCGAGCATTCTGGCCACTGTGTGCTTGGCGCAAAGCCTTATCATATCTATGGCCTTCATCTCGTTCATCCATGTGGAATTAAAAACCACTTCTGTCTTTTTCTCGTCGAGTATCTTGAAAATCTGCTCTTTGTAGGTGCGCGCATTTTCCTGAACTTGCTCTGGAGTGAGAGGTGGCCTTGTCTCAGACTTGCCAGTGGGGTCACCGATAAGGCCAGTAAAATCACCTATAAGGAAAAGCACTTGATGGCCCAAGTCCTGAAAATGTTTCATTTTTTGGATTAGCACAGTATGGCCTAAGTGCAGGTCTGGGGCTGTAGGGTCAAACCCTGCCTTTACCCGTAAAGGCTTGCCTGTTTCCACCGCCTTTTTCAAACGCCCGCGCAACTCTTCTTCTTCAATTATCTCTACTGTTCCGCGTTTTATAAGCTCTAAGGCCTTGTCAATATCTTTCTCCATGTTCACACCCTAAGCTCTGCAAATCTTTTATTTCGCATACTCTACGGCCCTGGTTTCCCTGATCACGGTCACTTTGATTTGGCCGGGATAGCTCAATTCACTCTCAATCTTTTTGGCCACATCTCTGGAAATGAGTACAGCCTCCTCATCAGAGACTTTGCCGCTATCTACCATAATCCGTATCTCACGGCCTGCCTGCACTGCATATGATTTCTGCACACCTGGCAAAGAGGTAGCAATGCGTTCCAGATCCTCAAGCCTTCTTACATAGGTTTCGAGCATTTCACGCCTTGCCCCTGGACGAGCACCAGAAAGTGCATCAGCAGCCTGAACTAATACTGCTATCGGTGTTTCTGGCTTGATGTCCTCATGGTGGGCAGCAATAGCATGGACGACTTCCTTTGATTCCTTGTATTTTTTGGCCAAATCAGCTCCGATCAAGGCGTGAGGACCTTCAACCTCATGATCTACTGCCTTTCCAATATCGTGAAGTAGACCAGCCCGTTTGGCCTTTTTCACATTAAGACCCAGTTCGGCAGCCATTATGCCACACAGGAAGGCGACCTCTATGGAATGCTGGAGCACGTTTTGGGCAAAGCTTGTGCGGAACTTCAGTTTGCCCAGCAGCTTGACCAACTCGGGGTGAACCCCATACACTCCCACATCAAATGTCGCCTGTTCGCCTGCTTCCCGGATTGCAGTGTCGATCTCTTTCTCAACCTTGTGGACAACCTCTTCAATACGGGCAGGATGGATACGTCCATCGGCCACGAGCCGTTCAAGAGCCACTCTGGCCACCTCCCTCCGGACGGGATTGAAACCAGACAGTAGCACCGCTTCCGGAGTATCGTCTATTATAAGGTCTACGCCCGTTGCCGCTTCAATTGCACGGATATTGCGTCCTTCGCGACCGATAATACGCCCTTTCATTTCATCACTTGGAAGAGGAACCACAGAGACTGAACGTTCTGCCACATATTCGCCAGCATATCGTGATATTGCCAGGGCAAGTATCTCCTGGGCCTTTTTGGCCGCCTCTTCCCTGGTTTCCGTCTCAATCTTCTTAAGCAGCTTTGCAGCATCCTGCCGGGCCTCTTCTTCAACTGTGGCCAAAAGCTGCTCTTTAGCCTCTTCCGATGTCATTCCAGCTATTTTTTCCAGCTTTTCATTTTGTTCCTTGATTATTTGGACAAGTTTTTCTTCTTCTTCTTTCAGCCTGTTCTTTGCCTCTGAAACGCCCTTTTCTTTTTCAAGGATCTCTATCTCTTTTTTGTCTAAATAGGCCTGCTTCTTGTCCAGCTGTTCTTCCCGGTTTATGAGCCGCTGTTCCAAGCCTTGAAGGTTTTTTTGCCTTTCTTTGAGCTCGGCTTCTGCTTCTTGCTTGAGTTTAAAGGCTTCGTCCTTGGCATCGAGCAAAGCCTGTTTTTTCAAGCGCTCTGCTTCCGCCTTGGCTTCCAGACGAATTTTCTCAGCCTCCTGGCGTAAGGCTTCCCGGTCAGGCCCAACTGGTCTTTTTTTGGCCAGATGAAGCCCTATGGCCACACCGGCTGCAAGGCCAATTATCAATAAAAAAAATGCTAATATTTCCATATGGGTGGCACCTCCTAAACTCTTTCAAGGATTGCCACACCCCATCTCAGGAAATCAATCCTTAATCGAAGGAGTCAAATCTGAGCGAATTTGGATGGAAGTACTGGAATATGACCTGTTGGCTTGTTACTTTATCTACCAAAACAGCCCCTCTCCTTTTGGCCCCAACCAGCCTGTAATTATAATCTTGGGCTATGTTGGTAATCGCGTTTGTTCCACACAATCATCACGTGGCATTTGCTGATCTTACCGATGGATGGAGCATCAAATTTCATATTCGAGCTCCAAAAACATTGCCAAAAACTTACACATAACAAAAAAAGTTATGCTATTTTAGCAAAATGTCTTTTGGACCATGAACATCCAGAGACAATTGCTTTCTCTCAGTCGTGGGGCGTTTTGGCCATTTTTTCAGCCAAATTCGCTTCAATATTTATTTAAACCCTAGACGGGGTTATAGCCTTCAATCCCCCGCCAATGCCGTGCTGCCACTGGGTTGGTTGAACCTGAGAAACTCAGGTGGGCGTCTCGTCACAGCCTCCGGGATTGCGGTTTTGCCGCCATCCTCTCAGCTATGAGAGGAGACCCCCTTGTATGGGCTGTTGGCTCAACGAACGTCCAGAGCAGCACCAACACAGCAGGGGAAAAATCCTCAAATTTTCAATGCTAATATAACTTAATACTTTTTTTCCTTAATTTCTACAATAGAATCTATTCTTTTAGCTATATCTCTTGCTTTTTCAGAAATATTATTCTCCACTTTCTCCAATTTCCTTTTAAGGCTGAGGCAGTCTTTGCCTATGGTTAAAACAGACAGCACCATTAATTTGTGAGGCGGCAAGCCCTGATGCTGCTGCTCTTGATCTTTAACCACCTGCTGCACATAATCCACGATTTCCTGCATGGGCACGTCGTCTTCCCCTGAACGCAGATAATAGGTGTGGCCAAAAAACTCGAATTTTACACCTTGATCAGCCACTAAAGATCACCCCAACCCTTTCCACAACTTATTCAAACAAAGGCCCTTCGGATGATTCTTCCGACGACAAATCCAAGGCCTCCAGCTTTGACAATATATTGGTAACTCTAGTTTTAACGTCGTTTCTTTCAGTCTCAAATTCCTGTACTTTTTGCTCCAGCTCTTTGATTTTCTCTTCTTGTTCAGCTGCACGGGCTGCAAGCTTGTTCCGCTCGTCTTTCAATTCTGAACAATATTGAAGTAAAGCCTCAACCTTCTCCTCTAAACGCGTCAAATCTTGTATGTCCATTATATCTGCCCCTTTCTATTCAAGGTATATTAAATCCTTTCTAAAATCGTGCGTCAACCTGCTGTTTTTTTTCCGCAACTCAGTTGGGTTGAAGATTGGAAAAGGGAGCAATGTTAGCACCCTCCTCAACGGAGACGTCTCTCAAATAGGAAAACGAACCTATCACAGCATTGTCTCCAACTTCTACATCTCCTTTCATAACCACATGCGGCCTTACGACAACGTCTTTGCCCAATTTAACAGTGGGCTCAAGATATGTTGTGTTTGCCATTTCAAAGGTTACTCCTTGCGCCATCCAATGAAGCCTTAGCCGTTTGAGTAGAATGGATTCAGCCTTGGAAAGATCAGCCCTGGAATTTACGCCAAGAGCCTCTTCTTCTGAAGCAAAAGGAAAGGCATAAACCAACTCGCCTTGGGCTACTGCATGGCTGACGATGTCTGTCAAATAGTACTCACCTTGATCGTTATTATCATCCAGTTTGTCCAACAATTTAAAGAGCATCTCTGCATCAACCAGATAAGTTCCAGTATTTATTTCTTTTATTTGACGCTCTTCAAAAGTAGCATCCCGTTCTTCAACGATTTTGTCCATCAAAAATTCCTGGCTAGAATTTCTGACAATCCTTCCGTAACCACGTGGATTCTCGAAAAAAGAGGACAAAATGGACAACCTACTCCTATTCTTCCGGTGTTCAGACACAAACTTTTTGAGAGTTTCCAATGTAAACACCGGCGTATCGCCGCAAATGATCAAAATATCTGCCTTAACATCACTCAAAACGTCTTGTGTTTGTTTCACAGCGTGACCAGTACCCAACTGTTCAGCCTGGAGCACAAAATCGACCTGCGAATCGTCAAATTCTTTTTTCACAGATTCTGCTTTATGACCCACTACTACGACCTTTCTGGCCACATCCAGATTGGTTAAAAGGTCCAAAACATAGCTCAACATAGGGCGGCCAAGAAGGGGATGAAGAACCTTGGGTAAGGTGGACTTCATCCTTGTACCCTTTCCTGCTGCCAAGACCACGCCCACCAGGGGATTGTTTCCATCTCGATTGTCTTTTACCATCTCATCCAACACCTTCGTTTTTTTGCCTAGAAAGTTTCCTGTTATTACAATAAAAAAAGGGATGTTTTTCAACATCCCTTAAGTACATTTTTTAGTCTTTATGTCTTAAATAATTTATACTTCGTGTCCAGCTATTCTCAGCCTCGTAAGTGCCCTGGCCATAGCTGCCTGGGCCCTGGCTATATCTATTTTTTCTCGGC
>Ga0256914_1004451_pt1 | contig 10532 bp, 8 predicted proteins | sample HulkmetaG_FD_191571 | JGI IMG/M metagenome (GOLD analysis project Ga0256914, IMG submission 191571) | Hydrothermal chimney microbial communities from Main Endeavour vent field at the Juan de Fuca Ridge, Pacific Ocean - Hulk | ecosystem: Environmental > Aquatic > Marine > Hydrothermal vents ...
TCGCCGGATCCCACGGGCACGGGTCGCACTCGTCCCCCTTCCCGTCCCCGTCCGCGTCCTCCTGACCCGCGTTCGCATCGTCCGGGCAGTTGTCATCCCGGTCGGGAATGCCGTCCCCGTCCTGATCCGCCCAGGCGCACTGGCCCAGAAGCGACAAGGGGACAGCCCCCCAGGTCCCGCGGGCCTCCAGGCTGGATTCGAAATCCCCGGGCGTATCCGGTTGGAAAGAGACCTCGACCGTGACCCCGGGCAAGCCGGGTTCGAGAACAAAGGGCAACTCGGACTCCGTGGAAAAAGCGAACTCGCCGGAATCGACCCCGAACAGGCCGAGAACCTCGACCACGCAATCGCTTCCGGCCACCGCCTCGAGGGTGGCTTGAGCCGTGCGGACCTCTCCGGGTTGGACGGTCTCAAACGTGACCGAAGCAGGAGACCAGGTCAGGACGCAAGGTTCTGGCGTGGACAGGGGCGTCGGCGTCGTGGCCGGAACGGGGGAAGGCGTGGGAGGCCGGGGAGTCGGAGGGAACGGCGTGGGCGTGGTCGGCAGGGGCGAAGGTGTGGGCACCCAGGTGGCGGTTATCGGCGACGGAGAGGGTTCTGGGTTCGAGGAGGTCGAGTCGTCATCCTCCTCCACGTCAGGGCACCCGGCCACCAAGAGCGACGTGCCCACAGCCACCAACAACGCACCAAACCACCTGACCGACATGTTTCAACCTCCGCATACCGGGAACTGCAACTGCTTGCCTGGGAAACCTCGTGGCGATATCGTACCTTCAGGCGGCCATTCCTGCAATGCATGGCCTCCCGAACGCGGTCGGGAAAGGCGGGCGGGGCGGGGTCGCCCCTGGTCCTGGAGCGGGTGTGCGTTGGTGAGGCAAAGGAAACCATGAACGAAATCAGGGAATTGTTGGAGCCTGGCACCTTGTGGCAACGTGTTCTCGATGCCACGGAGCGGGCCAAGCGGCGTGGAGCGCTGGTGTCGATTCCCACCCGTGCGGTCACGGTGGAGGATCGAGGGGTCCGTTTTCACGTGCGCGTGGTGGCGAGCCTGGAGCGCAAGCGGGCCGAGCGCGAGCACCCGGACATTTTTCGGAGCCGGACTCCGGCGAACCCGTTCCTGCCCTATGAACCGGACATGTTCGTGGTGGACCTGGGGGAGACCCACGTCTGTTTGCTGAACAAGTACAATGTGGTGCCGCACCACGTGTTGATGGTGACTCGAGGGTTTCAGCACCAGCGGGAGCCGCTGGATGTGGCGGACTTCCGGGCACTGTGTACGTGTCTTGCGGAGTATCCAGGGTTGGTTTTTTACAACGCGGGGGTCGTGGCAGGCGCGAGCCAACGGCACAAGCACCTGCAGATGGTGGCGGCGTCTGAACTGACGCCGAAGGATCGTCCTCGCCGGGCACACTCGTTTCCGGCCAGGGCGGATTCCGGCGGTCTTGACCTGCCCATTTCTCCGATGCTGGACCGCCTTGCCCTGTCGGAGGCACCCTGTCGCATCCCGGAACTCCCGTTCGAGCACCAGGTGGTGCGCTTTGCGTGTCCTCTGGGCGCGGATCTGGTGGAGGACGCCCACCGGGTTCATGCGGTCTACCGCGCGATGCTCACCGGACTGGGTCTCGAGCATTTCGTTCCGGACCCTCTCGACGAGGAAACCCTTCCGGACCGAGATCCTTTGCCCCCCACGGCCACGGCCCCTTACAATCTGCTCTGCACCCGTGACTGGATCATGATGGTGCCTCGCACTCGCGAATGCTTTGAAGGCGTTTCCATCAACGCGCTGGGGTTTGCCGGAGCCTTGCTGGTTCGAAACGAGGAGGAATTGAGACGCCTGGAACGGCTTGGACCGATGAGGGCCCTGGAGCACACCGGCCGGAAGCTCCCGGTCCACGGTTGAGTCCGGATGTCCTCCCGGTTGACCGGGGCGATATGCCGTGTGGTGAGCGGACCTACCCTGCCGTCCGCGCTTGACATCTCTTGCGTGCACCACCTATGATGTAGCCCTTGCCACACCGGTGTCCGGCGTGGTTTTCATGGATCTGAAAGGGAGTCGAACCATGGCAGACATGAGTCGGCATGAGGGAGAAGTATCCCGGGCACAGGGCACGGCAGCAACCGAAGAGGACGTGTGGTCTCGGTACACCACGTCTGTCTCGCGCTGGCAGCAACGGGTCAAAACATCCCCTCGACGCCCCGGGAACGAAACGACGACCAACCTGTCCGGGCTCGAGACAGACCTGCTCGGTCTTCCCGACCCGAACGATTTGAGCGAACAGGGTCTGGAACGTTACCTGGACCAACTCGGGCTTCCAGGAGAGTATCCGTTCACTCGAGGCGTCCAGTCGAACATGTACCGGGGGAAGCTTTGGACCATGCGGATGTTCGCCGGGTTTGGCACCCCGGAGGACACGAACAGGCGATTCAAGTATCTCCTTGAAAAGGGACAGACCGGGCTGTCCACCGCCTTCGACATGCCCACACTGATGGGTTACGACTCCGATTCCGACTGGTCTCTGGGGGAAGTCGGCAAGTGCGGGGTGGCCATCTCGAGCCTGGAGGACATGGAACGCCTGTTCGACGGGATTCCCCTGGACCGGGTCTCCACCTCCATGACCATCAACTCCCCGGCGTCCATTCTTCTTGCGTTCTACATTTCCGTGGCGGAAAAGCAGGGGGTGCCATCGCACAAGCTTCGAGGGACGCTGCAGAACGACATCTTGAAAGAGTACATCGCGCAGAAAGAGTACATCTTTCCGCCGAGGGAGTCGGTGAGGTTGATCACGGACCTGATCGAATACTGCACGGAGCACCTGCCGCTGTGGAACACGATTTCCATCTCGGGGTACCACATCCGGGAGGCGGGGTCCACCGCGGTTCAGGAGCTTGCATTCACCCTCGCCGACGGTTTCGCCTACATCGAGGCGTGCCTCGAGCGTGGGCTGGACATCGACGCCTTTGCTCCGCGCCTTTCCCTGTTTTTCAACGCTCACTCCAACTTTTTCGAGGAGATTGCCAAGTATCGGGCGGCAAGGCGTATCTGGGCCAGACGACTGCGCGAGCGATACGGGGCGAAGTCCCCTCGATCGTGGTTGATGAAGTTCCACACCCAAACGGCGGGGTGCTCACTCACAGCCCAGCAGCCCGAAAACAACATCGTCCGGACCGCGCTGCAGGCCCTTTCCGCCGTTCTGGGCGGCACTCAGAGCCTTCACACCAACTCGATGGACGAAACCCTGGCCCTCCCAACCGAGAAAGCGGTCAAGATTGCCCTCCGGACGCAGCAGATCATCGCCCACGAGAGCGGTGTGCCGCACACCATCGATCCACTGGGCGGCTCCTACTTTGTTGAGGCGCTCACAGACCGGATGGAAGAAGAGGCCGAAAAGTATTTCGAGAAAATCGAGGAACTCGGCGGGGTCATTCCCGCGATCGAGCAAGGATTCTTCCAGAAGGAAATCGCTGCCGCGGCCTATCGATACCAGCTCGAAGTGGAACAGAAGCGCCGGATCGTCGTGGGTGTGAACGAGTACGTGGAAGAGGAGACCGAGCCCATCGAAATCCTCAAGATTCCCGAGGAGGTCGAGATCAAGCAGCGAGAGCGTATCCGCGCGCTTCGGGCGCGCCGGGACAACGCGGCCGTACGCAAGGCACTCGACGGCCTGCGTCGGGCGGCTCGAGACGGTACCAACACCATGCCGCACTTCATCGAGTGCAGCCGGTGCTATGCCACGCTCCAGGAGCAGATGGACGTGCTCCGTGAGGAGTTTGGTGAATACCGGGAGACCTATGCTTTTTGAACCTTCTGAATGTAGGACAGGAAGGAACCATGGCATCAAGCAGTCAGCCTGAACGCAAGATTCGCGTGCTCCTGGCCAAACCCGGCCTCGACGGGCACGATCGAGGGATCAAGGTGGTGGCCGCGACCCTGCGGGATGCGGGCATGGAAGTGATCTACGCCGGACTCCGACAGACGCCGAAAATGATTGTGAACGCAGCAATCCAGGAAGACGTCGATGCCATTGGACTGTCGGTGCTTTCCGGCGCCCACATGGTCCTGTTCACCGAGACGCTCAAGCTCATGAAGGAGATGGGCTGTGAGCACATCTTGCTCTTCGGCGGGGGGATCATCCCGGACGAAGACGTGGAAAAACTCAAGGCGGCGGGAGTGGGCGAATTGTTCCTTCCAGGCACCCCGAGCGAGGCTTACGTGCGCTACATCGAGGAGGAAGTGGCAAAACGGAGGCGTGACGCGCACCCATAATATCCCGCTCCGTCCACTTCGCCTCACCCCCTTCCCCTCATGAGGGCTGGCCATGCGCCCGGACGACCCTGCGCCCAGACTCCGTCGGAGCCTGCGGCTGGAGACCTTGAGGCGGCGGCGCGCCCGCTGGCGTCAGGCCCGCGCCGCACGAAAGGCACTCTTTTCCAGACCCACTCCAGTCTCGGACCGCCTTCGTATCGCCGCCGGGATACACAAGGCCGTCGACTATGTCTATCTCGCTGCCTGCCTTCTCCTCGCAATCCGGTTCATGGCACAACTGCTTGGATACCGGGACCTCAGCGTCCCTTTCCATTTCTCGGAATACCACGGCTTTCGCGCCCTCACCGAGCTGCAAACCCACCTCCCCCCCATCCAGTTCAGTCCCAACCACCAGATCGACCTCCCGGCCCTGGTCGCGCTGCTCATCATCAGCCTGATCGCTCGAGCCCTCCATCTCCTCATTCATTTCCTCGCCTATCGCCTGCCCAGGCTCCCGGACATCCGCGGTTCCAACTCCAGGCACCCGTGAGTTCCTCGTCCAGCGAAGGGAGTTTTCATGAACGTTCCGCCTCCCATTCGCTATACTGTTCTCGACATCCCGGCACCCGGCCTGCCTCCACACGCCGGTGCTCGAGACATTCGTTCCAGGACTGACGAGAGGAAGCCGTCATGAACTCAGCAGAGAGCCGGACAGGCCCACAGGCGGCACGGGGATGCCGCGCCACTCCAACCCACTCCCTGTCACAGAGACTCGAGGGGCTCTACACCGCCATCATCCTGCTCGCCCTGTTCGCAGGTGTCTCGTGCGCCAGAACCCAGGTCAAGCAGGACTCCCAGACACCCGGCGCCACCGTCCAGGGATACGACCCCGCGGTTCGCATCGCCCTGGCGGACCGAGAAGCCAACCCGGACGACCCGGATGTCCAGCGCAAGCTGGTTCAGGCCCTGCTCGATGCCCGCGAGTATCCTGTGGCATACGAGGAAGCCCAACGCCTCCGGTTGCTCGACCCCCAAAACCCGGCCAACCTGGAACTGCTGGGCCACGCATGTTTCGGCCTCGGCCTCTTCCAGGAAGCAGCCAGTTGCTTCTACTCCGCCTGGCAGCAGGTGCCCACCACCGATTCCGCCTGGTGGCTGGCGTACATCCTCGCGGCTCGAGGCGACACCGAGGACGCACGCCAGATTTTGCTGAGCGCGTTCGACGAACAGTCGCCCGAGTGGCGAATCGCCCGGTCGCTCATCGAGCTTACCTCTTCCCACGAGGAGCAGTTGAAAATCTTGCGGGCCTACCGGGCGCGATACCCGGGGAACGAGGAAGCCGCAGCCCTCGAGGTCGCCCTCTACAACCAGACTCATGGCAGAGCGTTCGGGCGCATCGTGGCCGGGGAAGGGGAAATCGTTCGCGCCCGGCTCACCGACTACTACAACGTTTCCATCAAAATCAACGGGTACAAGGTGCTTGCCCGCTTTGCCATCGGTCGGAGCGGGTTGCTCCTGTCCCGACCCGCGGTAATCGACCTGGCCCTCGAGCCTGCTGGCGTCCCGGGGCCGGTCGTGCGAGGCATCGGCGGCGACGGCATGGTCGACACGGAGACCATCAAGCTGGACTCCGTGGCGCTCGGAAACCTCGTTCTCGAGGACGTCTCCGCTCAGGTCGTCGACGAACTCGACACCCCCGACATCGTGGCTGTCATCGGCTCCGACCTGCTTCCCGGGTATTCGTACCGGCTCGACAGGAAGAACGAACTCCTCACCATGTACCCGCCTGATCATCCCATGCCCAGGCCGTCCGGGGATTCCTGGATCCAGCAGTACTACCAGTTCGACCACCTCGTCGTCACCGATGCAGCGGTCCGCAATCGTACCACCGGCCAGGAAGTCAAGGTCAAGGCCGCCCTTGCCACCGAATCGGAAAACACGCTTCTCAATCTCGACTTCGCCTCCGGGCTCAAGCTGGGCGTGGTCAACACCACGAAAACGGTCCAAAGCAAGGGACTCACCGGGTATCACAAGGCAATTTTCGTCTCCTTCACCGAAATCACGTTTGGCGGAAACGTGTTCCTCAGCGGCGGAGCGCGCGAGGCCATCGGCGGCACCCCCATGGCATCCTCGGGAGATTTTTTCCTTGCCGCAGAAATGGACAACCTCGGCACCTTCGTCCCCCAGGTGGTGATCGGCCGGGATCTCCTCCGGTATTTCCTGATTACGGTAGACAAACAGCGCCACAAGCTTATCCTGGACACCTACGAACGCTGACGCCCGTCCAACCAACGCCCGGGGGCGGCTTCGAACCACGAAGGCCGGAACGATGTGATCTCGTATCATCCTCCCCGGCTGTTCCGCTCCGAACCCGGCGTCGAACGAATGAGGGACGATTCGTGTGTGACATCGACCGGAAAACCGAGCAGGAAACGCCGCCCTTGTCTTCCTCCGCGCCGGATACCGCCCGCTCCGACCATGCCCCCGCTCCCCGGGCACCGGAAAACACCATCCGGCCCGGGGACATGGTCATCCTGTTCACCGAAGATGGCCGCCGAATTCCCGCTCGAGCAGGGGAGGGCAAGAAGGGAACCCATTTCGGCGAGGTCTCCATGGCCTCCGTGGTGGGGCTGCCCTACGGTCACGCCGTACACACCAACCTCGAGCGCCCCGTGTATGTCCTCCCCATGACCTTGCAAGACCACATCTTGAGCCTGAAACGGCGGACTCAAATCATCTATCCCAAGGACATCGGCACGATTCTGGTCAAACTGGGCGTCGGCCATGGATCGCGCGTGCTCGAATGCGGCACCGGCTCCGGGTCACTGACCACCGCACTTGCCTGGGCTGTGGGGCCGTCCGGAATGGTCTACTCCTACGAACGGGAAGCAGCCTTCTCGGAACGCGCTGCATACAACCTGCGTCGGGCCGGCATGATGGAACGGGTTGTGCTCAAGGTACGGGACCTGGAGGTGGAAGGTGTGGACGAACGGAACGTGGACGCCGGCTTCCTCGACGTTCGGGAGCCTCCCCGCGTTCTGGACCGCATGACCGAGGCACTGGCGCCCGGAGCGGTTCTGGGTGTGCTTGTCCCCACCACCAATCAAGTTTCCCAACTCCTCGATGCTTTCACCCAGGCCCCCTACGTGGACATCGAAGTGTTGGAAACGTTCGTGCGACAGTACAAGGTGAACGCCCAGCGACTGCGCCCCGAGGACCGGATGATCGGACACACCGGATACCTCGTCTTTGCCCGACGGATCGTCCCGGCGGAAGACTTCAAGCCTGTGCCACGGCGTCGTGCGAACCAGGTGGCCAAGGCCCTGGCCAGACTCCGCCGGGAGCAGGCACAACGGCGGCAAGACATGGAGCGCACCGATGACCACGACATTGCGGGTTCATGAAGTCTTCCACAGCCTTCAGGGTGAATCGAGCCACGCCGGCCGCCGATGTGTCTTCATTCGTCTGACCGGCTGCAACCTGAGGTGTGCCTGGTGCGACACCAAGGAAGCTTACGAAGGGGGCGATGAACGCACGGTGGACGGTCTGGTGGCGGAGGCCGTCCAGTATGGGTGCTCCCTGGTGGAGGTGACCGGAGGTGAACCCCTCCTCCAGCCCGGCGCCCTCACGCTGCTTCGTCGCCTGTGCGACGAGGGCCTCGAGGTGTTGCTGGAAACCAACGGTGCCCGACCGACCGCCGGGGTGGACCCCCGGGTCACCACGATTCTTGATATCAAGTGTCCCAGCAGCGGGGAGGCAACCCGAATGATCTGGGACAACCTGGCCCACCTGCGCCCTCGAGACGAGGTAAAATTCGTGCTCGCAGACCGGAACGACTATCGCTACGCCTGCCAGGTCATGGCCAGGCATGGACTCCTGGGCCGTTCCGTTCCCCCACTTCTTTCTGCCGTATGGGGCCGACTGGAACCGGCCACGCTGGCCCGCTGGGTCCTGGAGGACCGCCTCGACGTTCGGGTGCAGGTACAACTTCACAAGGTAATCTGGGGCCCGGACGCGCGCGGTGTATGACCGTCTGCCCCCTGGTCGAGGGAAGACAACAGGGTGCGGCCTGAACCGCATCGAGTTGCCAAGTTTCCGCAGGCATGGTATGAGGGGGAAGCAGGCAACAATCAGCCGGACGCCCGGGTGTCGAAGCCGACGAGGGCCGTTGCGATAGGCTTTCGAAGACGGGTGTCAGGGCCATCTCAAGTGACGAATGGAAGGTGTCTCATGGGTGATACCACGGTGGTGATCCTGGGTGGTGGGCAAGGAAGCCGCCTGTTTCCTCTCACCAAGAACCGGAGCAAGCCAGCGGTTCCCCTGGCGGGGAAATACCGAATCATCGACATTCCCGTGTCCAACTCCATCCACTCAGGATTGAAACGTATCTTCGTACTCACGCAGTTCAACTCCGCGTCTCTCAACAGACACGTGACCCGAACCTATCGATTCGACACCTTTTCCGATGGGTTCGTCGAGATTCTGGCCGCGGAGCAGACCGACGAGCACCGCGATTGGTTCCAGGGCACGGCAGACGCGGTACGCAAGCACTTCCATCGCTTCAAGTACCCGAGGACGGAACGCGTGGTTATCCTGTCCGGCGACCAACTCTACCGCATGGACTACCGGGAGATGCTCAGGCGGCACGACGAAGCAGGGGCAAACGCCACAGTGGCCGTGCTTCCGGTACGTCGTGATCAGGCGAGCAGCTACGGCATCCTGAAGATCGACGAGGCGGGTCGTATCCGTGAGTTCTTCGAGAAGCCCAGCAGCCCGGAGGACCTGGATGCGATGGAGTCTCCTCGCGAGACGCTCGACAAGCTCGGATTCACCGACCCCAAGAGAACCTACCTGGCCTCCATGGGCATCTACACATTCGACATCGATGCGCTCGAGGCGGGCCTGGCAGACGAAAACGCCATCGACTTCGGTCGCGACGTCCTGCCGCACATGATCAAGTCGCACAAGGTCTATGCCTACATTTTCGACGGCTACTGGGAGGACATCGGAACAATCCGGGCGTTCTACGAGGCAAACCTGGACCTGGTGAGTCCCACCCCGAAATTCCACTTCTATCGTTCAGGCGCCCCGATCTACAGTCGCCCGCGCTTCCTGCCGGCTTCCAAACTTTACGACTGCAAGGTACACAACTCCGCCATCAGCGAAGGGTGTCTGGTTCGCGAGTCGGTGATCGACACCTCCATCATCGGGATCCGAACGCTCATCGACACCGGATCCGTGATCCGTCGCTCCATTGTCATGGGCGCCGACTTCTACCCCACCAGCCCGGACCCGGCGGAAACCCGCGGCCTGCCCCCCCTTGGTATCGGCCAGGACGTGGTGATCGAAAACGCCATCATCGACAAGAACGCGCGGATCGGGCGAGGGGTCATCATCCGGAACGAGGCCCGGGTGAACCACAAGGATGGAGACTGCTACTATATCCGGGACGGAATCGTGGTGATTCCCAAGCACGGCGTGGTGCCAGACCACACCATCATCTGACGCATGGTCATCTGGTCCACGGCACGCCCCCCCGAACGCCGTGGCCGCAGTACCGACTGAACAACATCGGCCCCACACCTATTCCTCTGCCACCGTGGGCTCAGGCGGCGGAATGGTAATCTGGACCTCGAGTTCCACCATCAGACAATCTTCGGCTGGCGGGCCGTCCGGGTGCGCCTCGTCCCATTCCTGCCTGGTGTAGGTCGGATGACACTCCACCGATGTGTACTCTTCCATCGAATCGTTCCACTGAATCGCTTCGGGAACCAGGGCCTGGTGCCACTCGTCGTGGTTTCCGTACCAAAGATGGAGTTCGGGAAGCACAAATCCCGGTCCATACCGATCGTAGCCCTGAATAACCAACGTGTCCCCGTATTTTGCCTTGCACGTCCGCGACGGCTCCGGTTGCATGATGTTGTCCATCGCGTTCACACAGGGGGACAGGGCCAGCTCGCCGGTGACACCGTCCCGAACCCAGACTTGCAGATTGTCGTCCGGCGTAAATGCGTAGATGGAGAACTGGTCACTGCCTGAAATCACGTAGCTCAACTCGGTCTCCTCGTTCCAGATCTCCACCGAAACCGTGTCTGCACCTGTCTGACCTCGAGAATCGATGGCCACCAGCGTGATGATCTGGGGACCCACCGTGCTCAACATCGCGGTACAGTAAGCGTAGCCCGACTCGCTCGCCTTCGAGTCAGGACACAACACCCCGTCCAGGGACGCGCTCCAGAACAGCTCGAGGTCCTCCGGATCGTCACCGGCGTCGGAAACGACGGCCTGG
>Ga0256914_1004452_pt1 | contig 10532 bp, 10 predicted proteins | sample HulkmetaG_FD_191571 | JGI IMG/M metagenome (GOLD analysis project Ga0256914, IMG submission 191571) | Hydrothermal chimney microbial communities from Main Endeavour vent field at the Juan de Fuca Ridge, Pacific Ocean - Hulk | ecosystem: Environmental > Aquatic > Marine > Hydrothermal vents ...
TATCTAATCACTAACAACAAGAGGTAAACAATACTACTAATCAATAAAAAAGTACGATTGTTATCAAATAAATAAACAGAGAATATAAGAAAGAATAAAAGAGATAAACTACTGCTAAAAAAATAACTTGCTTTTAAAAATAATAATTTAGATTGTAATTTTGTTATTTCAAAAAGAAAAGCAATAACTTTCCCGGAGGCATACTTAAAAAGCCAATATAAAATGATATTTATTAATGTTTTAAGAAAACCGTAAGGTGTAAAACTGTGAGTATCAGTGCTAAATTCTACACCTAGAAAATAGATAAAGAGTCCAAAAATAAGGTTGCTGGCAATAAACAAAAGGATGGTAAAGGTATCTTTATTTGATGAGTCGTAATTTAATACATAATAATTATCAAAAGGAAGCATAAAAAGCTGTTTTAGTCTTTCTTTATCAATAAGATTGGCGGAGACAATTAAAAAAAATATTCCCAAAAAGATTAATGTTATCCAATCTTTGTTAGGTGTTATTATACGTTCTATTGCTTCCATGAGTTAACAAAAGTACAAAATATGTTATCATGATTTATGTTTTAATTTGATTGTATAAAAAGGCTACCGGTGGTATTTTACAGATTAACCCAATTTTAAGACACACTCCTACTTTTTTTAGTATTTTTATCCCGTTAAATATGAGTAAATGAAATATTTATTAGGTGTTGTTTTATTGCTAATTATGCAACTTTTTTCTTGTCAGAGAGAGGGCAAGCAGGTTCTTGATAATGAGAAGGATAAAGACACAATAAATATAGAAACAGCAGATAAATTTATTAGCAATATTGGTGAAACGTTACAACCCGGAGCAAAAAGAGCGGTTGCTTTTTGGGGAGAATATCAATTGATTGATGAATTGTTGACACGTTATTATGCCATTTCCCCTAGTGAAGCTTTAAGCAATGCTGATGAATTAAATACTTTATCAAGAGAATTAAAAGACAGCATTAGAATTAAATCACTGGAAATTCCTGAAATGAAAGCTCGTCTAAATGTTTTAAACTCTGAATGTTTACGGCTAAAAGATATGTCAGAAATTCCGGCAATAAAACAAGAAGAGGTAGCAGAAAAAGTAAAAGATATTTTAGGAGCTTTTTCAGCCGTAAATGCTAAAATTAATTCTATTTATGCTGTAAACACCCTTGAAAAACAACTAGATTTAGATCCGGATTTTCAAGCGATGATTAAGGTCGATAAAGATTCAATCTTGGAACAACGTAATAATGATTTGAAAAAGAAAACGGTTAGCAGAAAAATTCAAAAGAATACTCAAAATCTAAAAAAACACAGATTAAACAAAAAATTGAAATTAGATAAGCAGCTAAAGAACAAAAAAAGCGCTAAACTCAAAAGAGAATTGTCAAAAAGGAAATTGCAAAAGAAATGATTCTAACGGATACACATACGCATTTGTACAGTGAAAAGTTTGATGAAGACAGACTTGAAATGATGAATCGTGCAAAAAAAGCAGGGATATCTCGCTTTTTTGTTCCGGCAATAGATGCCTCTTATACAAATAGAATGTTGCAATTAGAAAAAGATTTTCCAAAAGATGTTTTTTTAATGATGGGAGTGCATCCAACCTCTATCAAAGAAAATTTTAAAGAAGAATTGGCACACGTAAAAGAAATGTTGTCAAAAAGGAGTTTTGTTGCGATAGGTGAAATAGGAATTGATTTATATTGGGATAAAACTTTTTTAAAAGAACAACAAGAGGCTTTTATAACGCAAATACGGTGGGCAAAACAATATAATTTACCGATAGTAATTCATTGTAGAGATGCTTTTGATGAAATATTTGAAATTTTAGATAAAGAAAAAGGAACAGATTTAAGAGGAATTTTTCATTGTTTTACAGGTAATATAGAACAGGCAAAACAGGCAATAGGATATAATATGAAGTTAGGAATAGGTGGTGTGGTTACTTTTAAGAATGGAAAAATAGATACGTTTTTACAAGAAATTCCTTTAGAAAATATTGTTTTGGAAACAGATGCTCCTTATTTGGCACCAACACCTTATAGAGGAAAACGGAACGAAAGCGCCTATGTAACTTTAATAGCTCAAAAGTTGGCTGATATTTACCAAATAGACATAGAAACAGTAGCAAATATAACGACACAAAATTCCAAAGCGGTTTTTGGAATATAAATATTTTATAAAACTTTAATCCTTAAGAAATGACAGACATTAAAACATACATCAATCAAAATAAAGATCGATTTATCAATGAACTTTTTGATTTATTACGAATTCCATCCATAAGTGCAGACCCATCGTATAAAGATGCGATGATTCAAACGGCTGAAGCAGTAAAAAGTGCTTTGGAAAAAGCCGGTTGTGATAGTGTGGAAATCTGTGAAACACCCGGAAATCCTATTGTATACGGAGAAAAAATAATAGATGACAATTTACCTACGGTATTGGTTTACGGGCATTATGATGTGCAACCGGCAGACCCCGTGGAACTTTGGGACTCTCCGGCATTTGAGCCGGTTATCAAGAAGACCGAATTACATCCTGATGGTGCCATTTTTGCCAGAGGTTCATCGGATGATAAAGGGCAGATGTATATGCACGTAAAAGCATTAGAGTATATGACCACGGAAGGAGAGCTGCCTTGTAATGTCAAGTTTATGATTGAAGGTGAGGAAGAAGTGGGTTCCGGTAGTTTAGAATGGTTTGTCAAACGAAATCAAGAAAAACTCAAAAATGATATTATTTTGATATCGGATACGGGTATGATTAGTAATTCACAACCCTCTATTACAACAGGTTTACGTGGTTTGAGTTATGTTGAGGTGGAGATTACAGGTCCTAACCGTGATTTACATTCCGGTTTGTATGGAGGAGCAGTAGCTAATCCTATCAATATTTTAACAAAAATGATTGCATCGTTGCACGATGAAAATAATCATATTACCATTCCGGGTTTTTATGACAAAGTATTGGAAGCGTCAACAGAGGAACGCAAAGAAATGGCAAAAGCACCATTTAGTTTAGATGCTTATAAAAAGGCTTTAGATTTAGAAGATGTTTATGGAGAAAAGGGGTATTCAACTTTAGAAAGAGCCTCTATTCGTCCAACATTAGATGTCAACGGTATTTGGGGCGGGTATATTGAAGAAGGAGCCAAAACGGTTATCCCTTCAAAAGCATTTGCTAAAATATCTATGCGATTGGTTCCCAATCAAAATTCCGATGAAATTACAGCACTCTTTACAAAACATTTTGAAAGTATTGCCCCAAAAGCCGTAAAGGTTAAAGTAACAGCACATCACGGAGGAGAAGCCTATGTAACACCTATTGATAATATTGGTTATAGAGCAGCAAACAAAGCTTATACTGAAACTTTTGGAGTGCCGGCTATTCCACAACGTAGCGGAGGAAGTATCCCTATTGTAGCCCTTTTTGAACAAGAATTAAAGAGTAAAACTATTTTGATGGGATTTGGTTTAGACAGTGATGCCATACATTCACCAAATGAGCATTATGGAGTGTTTAACTATCTAAAAGGAATAGAAACCATCCCACTGTTTTTTAAATATTTTACAGAAATGAGCTAATATATTAAACCTTTAAATCAATTTTGTGTCTTAGGTTTATAATCCTAAAAAACACAAAAATGAAAAATTTATTAAACTCAAAATTTCTTATCGTATTTATATTTGTGGTAGGTATTTCAACCGTCTTATCTGCTCAAGATGTTACAACAGTTGATGCTTTAAGTGAAGATATTAGTAATAATCTTGATTTAGAAGCGGTAGCGTCTATTTTTGGTGATTCTAAAGATTTAGAAGATTTTGAAAATAGGCTCAATGATCCGAAAGCTCAAATTTCTAATTTAGATTTAAACGGTGATAATAATGTAGACTATTTACGAGTTGTTGAAGTTGCGGAGAATAACACGCATCTTATTGCTATACAGGCGGTATTAGGTAAAGATTTATACCAAGATGTTGCAACGATTGAAGTAGAGAAAGATAATAATGGAGCTACTAGTGTTCAAGTGGTTGGCGATGTATATATGTACGGTCCTAACTACATTATTGAACCGATATATGTACATCCGCCGGTATTTTTCACTTTCTTTTGGAGGCCTTATTATCGTCCATATCACTCTATTTTTTATTGGGGTTATTATCCCGGACATTTCCACTATTGGCATCCGGTACATGTAAATGTTTATAGAACGAATGTTCATGTTCACATTAACAGGCATTATACTTTTAGAAGAACTAATGTTAGAAGGAGTAATGTGGCCGTTAATTTACACGTTACACACAGAAGGAATGATTATGGAAGGAGACATCCAAACAGAGCCTATGTATCACGAACAAGAAGAATCTCTCATACCAATTCGGTACGTAGAAATACTGTGCGATCACAACAACATTCAATAGCAAAGAAACGGACGGCTAAGGCGAATCAATCAAGAGTTGCTAGAAAAAAAACGAAGGCAAAGCCAAGAAAAACAAACTACAAAAAAAGAGGAAATACAAATATTAGAAAACAAAAAGCCGGAAAAAGAGGTTCAAAAAGAAAAAAAAGACATTAACACATATTAAGGGAAAATTTACGAGTTTCCAGCATTAAAATATAGAGAATAAACTTTGACTATTAAACTTGTCGGGGTTTATTCTCTGTTTTTAAAAGGATATTTTAATTTTCAATAAATTTTTTGACTGTTTGATAGATTCCATCAAAATCGAGGTTTAGTATTCTATACAGTTCACTAACACTTCCGTGAGGAATAAACGTATCGGGAATCCCCAATATTTTAATAGTTTTATTTATATAATTATTCGCCTGAGAAAATTCTAAAATGGCACTTCCAAAACCACCGGCAATAACGCCGTCCTCAAGTGTAATTATTTTATCAAAATTTTTAAAAATATCGTGTAAAAGAACTGTATCGAGTGGTTTTATAAAAAGCATATCATAATGTGCGATATCCAGTTCAGGATGTCTTGAGATGATTGTTTGTACGGTATTTCCAAGTGGTCCAACAGAGAGTATCGCTACTTTTTTCCCTTTGGCCAGTTGTTTACCTTTACCTATTTCAATTTTTTCAAAAGGAACTTGCCAGTTTGTACTGATTCCTCTTCCTCTGGGATAGCGTATTGCCATAGGTTGTTTGGTAAATTGCGCTGTAAATAGAAGATTTCTTAAAGAAATCTCATCTTGTGGAGCAGCAATAATCATATTGGGAACAGCTCTTAAAAAAGCAATATCAAAAACACCGTGGTGTGTTGCGCCGTCATTGCCTACAATACCGGCTCTATCAATACAAAGTACTACCGGTAGTTCTTGTAAGGCAATATCATGAATTACTTGATCATAGCCTCTTTGTAAAAAAGTTGCATAAATGGCGATAAACGGAATAAATCCTTGTGTGGCAAAACCGCCGGCCAAGGTAATAGCATGTTGTTCGGCAATCCCTACATCAAATGTGCGATCAGGAAAAGCCTCTAGCATATATTTTAAGGATGTTCCCGTAGGCATCGCCGGGGTAATCCCTATTATCTTGGAGTTCTTTTTGGCTAATTCTACTAGAGTCAAACCAAAAACATCTTGATATTTAGGAGGAAGATTAGTGTTATAATTGGGTTTTATCAAACCGGTTTTTTTATCAAAAAGTCCTGGAGCATGGTAAGTTACTTGATCTTTTTCTGCTTGGGGTAAACCTTTTCCTTTAGTGGTGATTATATGTAAAAATTTGGGTCCCTTAACAGTTTTTAAGTTAGTTATTATGGTAACAAGAGCCTGTATATCATGACCATCAACAGATCCGAAATATTGAAAATTTAAATCCTCAAAAATATTGTTTCCTATAGGTTTATTATTGGATTTTATACTTGTTAAGTAGTTTTTTAATGCTCCTACGTGTGGGTCAATTCCCATTTCATTATCATTCAGAATAACTAACAAATCAGTATTAGTAACACCGGCATGATTGAGTGCTTCAAAAGCCATTCCTGAGGCAATGCTGGCATCACCTATTACGGCTATATGTTTTCTGTTTTGGTTCCGGTTTAATTGCGCTGCTAATGCCATTCCTAAAATAGCAGATATTGAGGTAGATGAATGTCCTGTTCCAAAAGCATCATAGCTACTTTCTTTTCTGTTAGGAAAACCCGACAACCCGTTTAGTTGTCTATTAGTATGAAATTTTATTCTACGACCGGTTAAAATTTTGTGTGGATAAGCTTGGTGCCCCACATCCCAAATTAATAGGTCATCAGGGGTATTGTATAAATAATGCAATACAATGGTCAATTCAACAACCCCTAAACCGGCACCAAGATGTCCTTTTTTTGTAGAAACAATATCAATAATAAACGCTCTTAATTCTTGTGCTAATTGAGGTAACTGTTCCGGTTTTAGTTCTCGTAAGTCTTCGGGTGAGTTAATATTTGACAGTAGTGTATCTTTCATTGAGCAAATTTATATTTTATATTTTGTAAAAAATAGTTTTATGTTAAGAAAGAATAATTCATTAAACAAAAAAACTCCCCCTCAAATTTTTGAGGAGGAGTTTTTACTAATTTCGTGAGTTTACTTTACTTTTTTGTAAGTTCAAAATGGTATTTAAGGTATTGAAAAGCATCTCTTGGAATAATTTTAATCCATTTTTTATACTTCCAAAACCATTTCATTCGGATAGACGATAAGAAACCTTTAGTTAGATATGCAACAATAAAAGGGTGTGTATGTAGGGTGATATCTTTATAGAGATCTTTGCCTATTAATGTATTTAATTCCCTTTCTATTTTGTCAATCAATAAAATAGGAGCTTCTACTTCTCCGTTTTTATTAGGGTTATCTTCTCGTGTTTTAATATTGACTTCTTCGCGTACACGTTGTCGTGTAATTTGAACCAAACCAAATCTACTAGGTGGTAAAATTTTATGCTTTGTTCTGTCAAAACTCATCTCTTCTTTGAGATGTTCATATAATTTTTTACGATCTTCGGCAGCATGCATATCAATAAAATCAACTACTATAATACCACCCATATCGCGTAACTGTAGTTGACGGGCTACTTCTGTAGCAGCAATCAAATTTACTTGTAGGGCTGTATCTTGTTGGCTTTTTGCTTTGTTAGAACGATTACCACTATTTACGTCAATAACGTGAAGTGCTTCGGTATGCTCAATTATTAAATAAGCTCCCGTGCTCATAGAAACCGTTTTTCCAAATGAGGTTTTAATTTGTCTATCAACCCCAAATTTTTGAAAAATAGGAGTTTTAGATTGGTATAATTTCACAATTGAAGTTTTATCCGGCGCAATTTGCTCCAAATATTCTTTGATTTCTGTGTATAAAGCCTCGTCATTGACATGAATACCAACAAAAGATTCATTAAGAACATCTCTTAATATAGAAGAAGTTCTATTTACTTCACTCAATACTTTTTGAGGTTGTTTAGTGTTTTGGCTTAAAACCTTACACATACCTTCCCAATGCTTTAATGAGTTTTGTAAATCTTTGTCGAGTTCTGCTACTTTTTTATCTTGTGCAACGGTTCGTAAAATGATACCAAAACCTTTGGGTTTGATACTTTTTACTAATCTTTTTAAACGAGCTTTTTCTTTAGGGTTTGTTATTTTTTGTGAGACAGAAATTCTATCGGAAAAAGGTAATAACACCATATATCTACCGGCAATAGATAACTCGGCACTAAGGCGAGGTCCTTTGGTAGAAATGGGTTCTTTGACAATTTGGACTAAAATATTTTGTCCCGGTTTTAATACATCTGTAATGGTACCGTCTTTGTCAATATCTTTTTCTAATGGGAAATTTTTTAAAGAATAATCTTTTAACTTTCCCGAACTCACTTGTCCTAAAAATTTTTGCATAGATTGTAGCTGAGGTCCTAAATCATGATAGTGTAAAAAACCATCTTTTTTTGCCCCAACATTAACAAATGAAGCATTTAACCCTGTAAGAACTTTTCCAACTTTTGTCAAAAAAATGTCTCCTACGGCAATGTTTTTACTCTCTTCTTCTTTATGAAGCTCCGTTAATTTACCATCTATTAGTAAAGCAAAATCAATATCATTAGAATTAGCACGAATAATTAATTCTGATTTTTTCATATTGATTTATGTTTTTTTAACTGTATAATTTGTCATACAGATAATGAATATATTACTATACAAATAGTTGTATAGTCCAACGGAATCGTTAATAAAACGAATTCCTATGTCAAAGAACTTACGCGGAATTAAAGAAAAATTATTTTTTCTTCTTATGTCTGTTTAATCTACTTCTTTTTTTACGTTTATGAGTAGCTATTTTTTTACGTTTCTTCTTTTTACCACTTGGCATAGAACAAATATTTTAAGAATTAATAATTAGGCTTATTTTACAGCCACTTTAGATTTTACACCGTTTACAAATACTTTTGCAGGTTTAAATGCAGGTATATTGTGTGCCGGTATTTTTATTGTAGTATTTTTAGAGATATTTCTACCTGTTTTTTCAGCGCGTTCTTTAATGATGAAACTTCCAAAACCTCTAAGATACACATTAGTACCACTTTCTAAAGAGTCTTTGATTTCTTTCATAAAAGCCTCAACAGTTGCTAAAACTTCTGCCTTTTCAATTCCTGTACCTTCAGCTATTTTAGATACGATTTCTGCTTTAGTCATATTATTATGTTTTTAAATAGTGTTTAAAATTTTAAGAGTGCAAATATAATACAATATAAACAATTACAAAGTGCTAATTGATTATATTTTAGCGAAGTATCCTTTTACAGGATATATTATCTTATAAAAAAGAATAAAATATAAATAAATGAGTATCAATAAATAAACTGATAATTGATAGATGCTACCTATGGCACATTCAATATTGATTAAAACAATCCATGGATTTGTGCATCAATCTTATCGATAACAAAACCTAAATCTTCCGGTTTATCGACAAAATCAAGGTTATCAACATCAATAATAAGAAGTTTTCCTTTATTATAAGTAGAAATCCAAGCCTCATAACGTTCGTTAAGACGGCTTAGATAGTCAATACTGATAGAGTTTTCATAGTCACGACCTCTTTTATGAATTTGTCCAACCAAAGTGGGAATATTTGCCCTGAGATAAATTAATAAATCAGGAGGAGAAACCAGTCGTTCCATCAACTCAAATAAAGATTTATAGTTTTGGAAATCTCTATTAGGCATCAAGCCCATTGCGTGCAAGTTGGGAGCAAAAATATGAGCATCTTCATAAATAGTTCTATCTTGGATGATATTCCTGCCACTTTCCCGTATTTCTAATATTTGCCGAAAACGACTGTTTAAAAAATAGACTTGTAGGTTGAATGACCAACGCTCCATAGCACCGTAAAAATCATCTAAATACGGATTTTCATCTACGGATTCATAATGAGGATCCCAACGATAATGTTTTGATAAAAGTTTAGTTAAGGTGGTTTTTCCGGCGCCAATATTACCCGCAATTGCTACATGCATAGTTTCAATATTATTTTTTGTACTACAAGGGATAAAATTACTCTTTTTCATAAGAAATCAAATAACTTTTTATTAACAATTATCCGGTTATCATATTTTTATTATTGAACGACCGGTTTATGTTCGTTGAAATTAGGTGCTGTAAAATTGTGTTAATAATAAATATTTTGAACCTTTATACCACAAAACCAGTAACTTATGAAACACAAACAAATGCCATTTACAAAAACGTAAAGCTTGTTGTATTTAGAGTTTTAATAAGCTTTACGTGTATATTTTAACCTTTAAAATTAAATATTATAAAAGCTTACAAAAAGAGGCTGAAAGAGTGATTAAATCTTTATCGAAAATGAAGCTGGGAGAATAATGCGGAAGACCAGTAGGAGTTCGTTACAGTTTACCCATTGTGTTTGATATGCTTTGATATTTATTTTATAATAAGAGTTAAATTAAATAGTTGTAATTTTACGATTATTAAAAATATTTAGATAATGAAAAAATACACTTTACTATTTGCCATTGTCTTACTCTTTATGGGGTGTGGACTTGAATCAAAATATGGATTACCGGAAGAGTTACCAACTAACCCCGATCTGGTAGGTGTTTGGAAAGATGTGGATAACGGTAAAGGGATGATACTTATTACAAAAAAAAGTAAAACGCGTTATACTCTTGAAGTTGTTTTTGACTTGAATAAAAATGATGAAAATTTTAAATTTGAAGCTTATGATGTTAAAATTGGAAACCAAATTATTCTAAATCTTTTACAAAAAGATAATAATGGACAAAATATTAATATGTTTTATACCTACAACGTAAAAAGAGATACTCTTACGTTTAAAGAAGTAGTAGATAACACCTCTGAAATAGATAAAGAGTCAGCGTCAGCATTACTAAATTATTTTAAAAATAATATTGATAAAAAAGATTTTTTTGGAGAATCAATAAGAATGGTACGTTTAAAATAATTATATAATTTTTAGTATGAATAGATTTATAATCATTTTCTTAATACC
>Ga0256914_1004453_pt1 | contig 10531 bp, 2 predicted proteins | sample HulkmetaG_FD_191571 | JGI IMG/M metagenome (GOLD analysis project Ga0256914, IMG submission 191571) | Hydrothermal chimney microbial communities from Main Endeavour vent field at the Juan de Fuca Ridge, Pacific Ocean - Hulk | ecosystem: Environmental > Aquatic > Marine > Hydrothermal vents ...
TAGATAATATCATATAACGATGTCACATCTATAGCCCCTCTTGTTGCTCCAGGTGTGGCGTGGAGTGTGAGGGTGGTGCATAGTGTTATGATTGTTAGTAGTTTTTTTAGCATTTTAGTTTCCTCCTATATTCACTATAATGGCGTATTTGGTGCTTTAATCTCTAACCATTTTTTAATTAATGCCTTTAATAGTGCTGATAAACAATTATTTTCTCCTGCTCTGAAAGCTTCCCTTTCTAAAGCAAGTTGTTTATTTTTAAAGTTTTCTTGATGTCCTTTCCATGTTCCTGCTCGTTCATGACCAACTTTTGGTTTATCATAAGCATCATTAAATAATGACCATTTAATATGACCATTAGAGGTTGTCGTTCCAATTGTTTGAATATCATTCTGCATACTATTATAGCGTTTCTCTAAATCTTTAATAAGTCTATAAATCTCTTTAATACTTTTTGTACAATCCAATTTAGGTTTTTTAGGAGTATTATTATTTGTTGAAGACCTACTTCTTACTACACTTTGAATACTATTTACACATAGTTTGGTAAGTACTATTAATCCATCCTCTATTAAACTTCCTGCAATAGCACCTCCCGTAGTTGTAGTTACTATTATTGCAGGATTAGCAATCGTACAAGCACCTGCTGTTCCTATATCACATCCTCCTGATATGACTATTCCAGCACCTCCACCTAAAATCCCTCCTAACATAGCACCTGTTTCGGCATAGCCTGTAGGGTCAATACTTCCACTAACCAACCCCTCAACATACCCAAACCGATTCAAACTTCCAAAATCTCCAACTTCCCCAATCAAAGTATCACGATTCAAAAATCGTCTCAAACTCTCATGATAATACCTAGCCCTCATATAGACAAGTTCATTCTCTTCTTGCATCACTCCATGTTTTCCCACAAACAAAAATGGTGTTGTGTGTGAACCTGTATGGGTCAAGAGTTTTCCATAAGGAGCATAGGTAAATTTGTCTGTAATGTACCCATCTTTATCACTAAGGGCAATGGTACTTCCTCTTAGGTCGTAGTGGTAGTAGCGTGTTTGGCTACCTTTTGTTTCAGAAAGAAGCCCTAGACCATAAACATAATAGGTTTTACCTCCATCTGCATCGGTTTTTAGTAGCACTTGGCTAAGTGGTGCATTTGGATTGGTCAGATAACCTGTCTTTTTGCCATCTACTGTTTTTGAGAGTCGGTTGTTTTGACTGTCATAAACATAACTTACCCCATTGGCTTTGGTCAATCGGTTTCTGCTGTCATAGTCAAGAACCAAAGAACCAAAGCTCAACATATTGTCATCTTTGTCAAAAATAGGCACAGTTTGGTTTGCCTCTTTTAGTAGGTTTCCTTTGGCATAGCTCATCTGCAACGAAGCCAATACTTTTGGAGAGATTTGAGGATAGGTTCGCTCTTTGAGAATATTTCCTACCTTATCATACTCATAAGCATACTCCGATATGCGTACAAACTGACTCAAAAACTCTTTTTGAGAGACAAGTCTGCCACCGTTATCGTAGTCTCGTGTCAACACTGAACCATTTGGATAGGTCTGCTTGACCATTCGCCCATGATTGTCATACTCATAAGTAGTTACATTGTTGTTCCAGTCTTTGACCGAAGTTAGCTGATTGGCTAGGTTGTATCTGTAGTGTACCTCTTTGCCATCAGGATAGGTAAGTGTGGCTAGATTGCCCACACTGTCATATCTATAGCCTATAGCGTTGCCCTCTTGGTCGGTGTAGCTTGTGAGTTGGTTCATCTCATTGTAGAGCATTGTGACTGTTTTGCCGTTTTCTTTTATGGTTTTGGTATTGCCATTGTCATCGTAGGTGTAGCTTATTGTTCCTATCTCATCGACAATACTTGTTACTTGAGCATTTTTGTTGTAATAGTACTTTCTCTCTTGACCTCGTGCATTGGTCTCTTTGGTTAGTAAGCCATTGGCATCATACTCATATTTTGTCGTGCTGTTAGATGCTGTCTTTATTTCGGTTAGGTTTCCAACTTTATCATGCTTTAGCTCTGTTTTATTGATATTTGGGTCAGTAAAATCTTTGGTATTACCCTCTTTGTCGTAGCTCTGTTTAGAGATTCCATTTAGAGCATCTATAGCCTCTGTAAGTCGTCCTAACTTGTCGTATTTAAACTTATTGATTCTGCCTAGTGGGTCGGTGGTCTGCTCTATCATTCCTAGTTGGTTGTAAGTGTTAGATACTTTGTTGTTGAAGTAGTCCACTGCTTCTACTACTTTTTGCATGATGTCATATTTATAACTTACTATCAAGTTACCATCGGTATCTAGTTTTTGAAGTACATTACCCAACACATCATACTTGAACTCTACAAAGTTACCCATTGCATCTATCTGCTTGGTCACACGCCCCAATACATCATAATCAAACTTGTTGGTTGCACCATTGGCGTAGGCTATGGTTTTAACTCTGTCTTCTCCATCGTAGGCATAAGTGGTTTCTGTGTTGTCACTATAAAGTGTCTTAATCAAGTTTCCATTGCCATCATAACGATAAGAAGTCACATTACCCATCGCATCAGTGGTGGAGGTTTTTTGACCTTTTTGATTGTAACTTACAAATACCTCATAATTCATCGCATCGGTCACTTTGGTAACCCTATCTGCTTCATCATAAGTATAGTGAGTCGTAGCGTTAAGTGGCATAATGGTTTCTGTAATTAGCCGTCCTGCTTCATCGTAGACATAAGTGATAGTGTTACCTTTAGGGTAAGTCACTTTAGAAACTCGTCCTTTTTCATAGGCATAAGTCGTTGCATGGTTATCAGGAGAGAGACTTTTTATGATTTGATTGTCACTGTTGTACTCATACTTAGTACTGTCTCCATTTGGTAGTGTTTTTGATTTTAGTGTGTTGTTTATATTATAGGCATATTTAGTAGAGAAGATTGTTCCATCTGTAAGTTTAATTTTCTCTTCAAGTAGATTTCTGTTGCTATCGTAGCTATAATTAGTTACTAACCCGTTTGGTAAAGTTTGAGAGAGTAGATTACCTTTAGTGTCATAACTATATTTGCTCTTTTGATTTTTAGGGTTACTACTCTCTATTAACGCTCTTGAAGTTGGGTCATATTTATTTGTCCAACTATTTCCATAATGGTCTTTCATGCTATAAAGCAAAAAATCTTTAGCATCATAAACAAAAGTTTTACTATTTCCTAATCCATTTTTATAAACAGTTCGTACTTTTTTAATTCCATTTTCTGTAAATTCTGTAAAACTATAGTTAACCAGTTCATCACTTGTATCTGCATCATCTTCTGTGCTTACTCTTCCATCGCTATGGTAGGTATTTTTAAAAATCCGTGTACCTTCAAGTGTCTTTTCGGTCATTTGTCCTAAATCATTATAGATAAAATCATATCTACCATTAGCTGACTCAACCGATGAAAGTTGACCTTTATCATCATAAGTAAAAAGAGCTTCACGGTTAAGTTGAGGGTCAACAACTTTAGCCAACTTTCCATCTCCATTATATTGATAAAGTAGTTTTAGGTTAGAAGTTAAATCTTCTACCGAAGTTAGCTTTGCATTGTCATCAAAAGTAATAAGCATCTTTTGGTTAAGATAGTTAGAAACCTCTTGAATAACACCACTCATATAGAACTTAAAGAGCATTCTATTTTGCTTAGTAAGCGTATAACCCTTACTTGTCTTTTCTAAAACATCAAAACGACTATTTAAATCTGTAGAGGTATATTTTGTTCCACTCTTTGTAAAATCATTATACCTACCATCATCCCAATGAACTCTAATATTGTTTTCATCTCTAAATTCAAGATTTGCTGAAACACCATAATTATGACTCCACCCTTTAGACAAACCTCCCTCTGTTAAAAGCAAAGAGTTATAAGTAATTATAGAAGCTATCGTATGTAAGCCTTGTACTTTAAGCAGTGCTAATGAAAAATTTTCTGCACCAGTTGCCAAACTAACAGCACCCTCAACACTGTCTCCAGCTTCTTGACAAGAACTTCTCTTTGCTATCTCTTCTTTATTAATTCTACTTTTATTATCCACAGTACTTGGATAAACAGCAATATTAAGTGCTACGCTTGAACTATAGAAACCCTCTTTATCTTTAGCTTGGAAAGTTAATGTAATATCTTTTTTACTACTAACGGTAGGAGCTGTAAAAGAAAAAGAGACACTCTTTTCACTATTAGCATCTCTTATTTTTGTTGCACCATTTCCAATCATATAAATTTTATCAAGATTATCATTACCATCATAAGCTTTAATAGAAAAAGTTCTACTTGTTCCTGAAACCATTTTCCCAACAACAGCATTAGTTCCCATATCAATTATATATGGTCGTATATTTATTTGTTTAACTTCAATCGTTTTGTAGCTAGAGGTAGCATCTTTATTTTTAACTGCAAATTGCCAAGTACCCACATCTCCTGCACTAAAGGTCAAGTTAACACCAATTTCTGTTGAAGATTTGTACTTAATACATTTTTTGCCTCCACCAAAAGTACAAGTGTTTGGAACAACATCTCTACTCCCATTTGGGCGTATCATTTCAATACTAGAAAGTCTTGAAAAGTTTGAACCTTGCAATACTAGATATTGTCCACCTGAAGCAGAAAGAAAAGCATTTCCATTGACTGAATAAATTTTACTTAGTGATGGAGTCTGTTCATATTGAGAATCATAAACCAAAACTTTTCCTGTAATTCTATTACTTGGTTTCCCTTCATTGTCATAAGCTGTTGAACTCCAACTATATGTTCCATAATTATTATAGATATGTGTAAAAGTTTTTAAAGCATTATCTGATGTTGTTTGGCTTGATACTGCACTACCATCATTCCAATCTACATCTATCTGCTTTGCATCTCCATCATTATCATAAGCTTTAAGAGACAGCGAAATACTGCTACCTTTTTCAACTTCTTTTGTTCCTGTACTGCTAATATTTAAAATAGGAGCTTCATTCTGCTTAACTAAAATATAGTTATTCTCATTTGACTTTTGAGAGCCATTTTTAACATAAAAATACCATTTACCCTTTCGCTCTGTAGTAGGAATAATAACTGCTCTTAATTCACTACTACCAATAAAAGTTGTTCCAACCGAAGTCCAACTACGGTTCGGTTGTTTTCGATAAATCTTAGAACTCTTTGTAAAACCACTCCCTTTAATAACGATAGTATGGTTTTGATTATCTGTATCTAAAAATTTAGGAAGCACTTCACTAACAGAGAAATCATCAACCATCGTATATGTTCCCTCTTTGCTAGAGAGTACCTTATTACCTTTTTTTAAAGTACAAGTAAACTTACGGTTAGTTCCTGCACTTTTAATAATTTCTGGATGGGTACATGTATTTCCATTACAGTTCATCTCATGAGGGAAACTCTGACCATCTATATTTAAATAGACTCTATAGAGTTCATTTGGTATGTTTTCTGTTAGCGTGGCTTTAAATATTACTTCTGTGTTTACTTTTGCACTTGGTGGATTTGTAGATAGTTGGTTTAGTTTTATAGGTTCGTCACTCTTTGCTTCTCTACGAGCAGAACAATTAGCATTTGTACCATTGTATCTTCCATTACATGACCAATTTTGTGTACTTCCTTGACTTGGAAAATTTAAAGGATTTGCAACTCCTTTTTTACATTGACCACGAGAACCATACCCTGTATCTGTTGCTAAAAAAACATGAGTGTTAGCACTTCCACACTCTCCATTAATTGGGTCAGGAGCTTTGTCTATTTCTGCCATACACGCTTCATGATTTCCACCATTTTCTCCCAAACAACTCCACACTATAGTATTGTCTGCTAGTGGAGAGAAGTTTTTATTATCAGCTTCTCCTATTTTACATTGAGAGAATAAACCAAAGCTTGTTGTTCCAGCAGGATATTTATGGTTATCTGCTGTTCCACAACTTCCGTTTATTTGGGTTGGAGCTGATGCTCTACGAGCAGAACAATTAGCATTTGTACCATTGTATCTTCCATTACATGACCAATTTTGTGTACTTCCTTGACTTGGAAAATTTAAAGGATTTGCAACTCCTTTTTTACATTGACCATGAGAACCATACCCTGTATCTGTTGCTAAAAAAACATGATTGTTAGCACTTCCACACTCTCCATTAATTGGGTCAGGTGCTTTATCTATACTTGCCATACACGCTTCATGATTTCCACCATTTTCTCCCAAACAACTCCACTCTATAGTATTATCTGCTAGTGGAGAGAAGTTTGTGTTGTCAGGTGTTCCTCTGTTACATTGAGTACGTGAACCAAAACTTGTGCTACCTACAGGATATTTGTAGTTATTTGCCGTTCCACAACTTCCAGTTATTGGGGTTGGAGATTTTTTGATAGTAAAATATCTAACAGAACTATCATTACTTAATCCTGCACTGTTTTTTGCTTGTACTGTCCAAGCATATTTATGTCCCTCTGTTAAGCCTGACACAGTAGCCTTTGAACTTGTAGTTTTTTTAGTAGATTTACTTACTCCATATATCCATCTGTTTAATGTTACATTTAGTAGTGCTAACTCATACCCTGTTGCTCCTGTTACAGAGTACCAATCTAATATTTGTGTTGTTCCATTTAAGGTTGAGTTATTATTTGGACTTTTTAGTGTTGGTGTTGAGGGTTTTGTTATGGTTTTTTTGACTTCAAAAGTTTTATAATTAGAATATCCATCACTATTTTTTACTTTTACTTTCCATGTACCATTTCCTGATTTTGTAGTTCTTAAATCAAATTTTATCTCTCCACTATTTCTCAAATGTGTATAACTACTTGATTGTGATTTCCATCCACTTCCATAATCAATATAAACAATAGTATCATTAGTAAAATTTGAACCATATATTCTTAAATCTTGGGTTGAATCTGTAGCATTAAAAGTTGTTTTATTTAAAGAGTTTATAGTTAGTTTTACAATAGCTTTTGTTACAGTGTATGTTCCACCTTCATGACCTATTTGATTAGCATTATTATCATATAATTTAACATTATAATTTCTATTGTTTCCAACATCAGTAGGATTGGCTCTTTTAATACATGTTGTTCCACTACAGCTCATATCTTTATAACCACTACCATAATCTACTTTTACTTTATAACCACTTGGTAAACTGGTTGATAAAAAACCTTTAAAAGTAAATTCACTACCTGCTGTAGCACTGTTTGGTTGAACATCGACATTGTCAAGTGTTGTAGAAGAAGAGCTAGTTTGTTCTATTTTAATATAATTACTCTTATTAGTTAAAACACAATATTTACTTGTGTCATCTTTATCTTGAATTTTAATTTTTAAAAAGTATTCTCCATCATAATCTTTAGAAGAAACAAAAGGTTTTATACCTCCTCCATCACTCAAATTATAATAGTTTGAAGAAGTTTTCAATTTTTCATTTTTATCATAAACATAAAATTTAACTTTATATCCATCATTGGCATCATTTGATGGATATTTGTAATAAAACTGAATTGCACTATTGTTATATACACTAGCATAAGTTTTCCCATTGTTATAATGTAGTTTTGATAATATTGTCTTAAAGAAACCACTTACGTTACTTGTACATCCACGATAATTAAAACCAATTTTATTACTGCTATTACCACTTGTTATTTCATACTCTGCATATGAAAAGGTAAATAAGAAAAATATCATTACCAGCATTAATCTTTTTAAAAACATACAAAATCCTCACTTTCTTCATAAAAATACATAAATTAAAACATAAATAAAAACTATAATTAATTTATCAACACAAAAATATACACTAAAAATTTGAATTAATTAAACTAATTTAGAATAATTTATAAAACAAAAGATAAATAAAGCTCTTCCTCCCCCACTAAAAAAGCTTTTCATAAAGAAAAATAATTTATAATTCCACACAAATTAGTTATAAATTTCATCTTCAAATTTATATAAATTTAGTCAAACTTTCTCAAAAGGAGTTATCTTGAAAATAGATAAAATATTTCAACAAAAAAATAAATTTATTTTTAATAAAATATGTAAAGAAAATCATGATGAATTTACAAAACTCTTTCATATTGAAAATGCTAAAACTTCTTTTGAACATAGAAAAATATATTTGAAAGCAAATTGGTTGGGAAAAGCAACTATGCCTAGAAATTTTAAAAAAGAGTATGAAAAATATCCCTTTAGTGAGATAATGTATAATGGTAAAAAACTCTTTAAAGATGCAGAAGAGTTTTTAAAAATTGATTTGATTGTTTTTGAAGAAAAAATAAAACTCTATGTAGAGTATAAAAATATACTTGTCATACCTAAAAAATTAAATTATACACATTTTTATATTTTTAATAGATATGGAATTGAAGATGAAAAAAATCTTGATTATTATGAGATTAAACATATTAGTAAAAAAGAGAATGAAATTGAAATTATTGTTAATCCTCCTAATAATAAAAAGTCATTAAAAATAGATTTTTATGAGGGAACATTAAAACAAGAGAATAACAAAATTATTTTAACTTTTTACAATAATCATGATTACATTACTGCTATTTTTAACACAGACCTTAGTGATGATTCAAGTGATTATTTAACTGGGGTGGCTATTGGAATTGCTGATATAAATAAAAAGATTCCTATTTCTAAAAAAGTTGTTTTATCAAAATCTACTATAACTGATATGAATGAATTATATTTGACTCTAAATGAAAGTGAAATGGTATCTGCTAAAGAAAACTATTACCCTGTTCAACATAGTAATACAGATTTTAAAAAGAGTCATTTAAAAAAATATATTAAAAAAGTAAACAACCTAAATAAACTTTTTAAAAATCTTAGTAAAAGTAATTATTTTAACTCTTTTTATGAGCAACTAGCATTTAAAGAGTTTTCATCTGTTAATCATATTTTTCAAAAAATAAAAGATAATCACTCCTATTATACCAACAGCAGAAGAAGTATATTAGAAAGACTCATAAACTCATACCATACTACAAAATACAATGAAATTAATATGATAATGCCTGTTTATCAAACAGACAATATTTTTGAACACCAATCAAAATATGCACTAATTCTACAAGATAATTTTCAAGAACTAAGTAAAAAAGTTTCCATGAATATTATTTTTGTTATTAAAAATTGTAATAACCCTTTTAGTCCAGAATTTAAACTTTTTTTACAAACCATTCAATCATCAGCAAATATATCTTTTGCTTATAGGAAAGAGATTGAATACAAAATAAATAGTATTGATTTTTTATATACTGACAATAATGATTTTGTAATTAGTAAGTTTTTAAGATTAGACAACCCTGTATTTTACCTTTTTCAAGATAGTCAAACCATAGATGAACACCAAGCAATTTATAAAAAAATATCAAACAGAAGTATTGGCTATGAAGCGTTTATAAATGATACAGATAAAATCTGTAAACAAACAAATCCTCTACTTAAAAATCTTAGTGGAAAATGGTATCACTATATTTATGGAAGTAAAAAATTTTGGGAAGATGAAGTTACAATTTTTGAAGATGGTAAAGTAGAATATTTTTGTGAAAGTCAAAATACAGAAGTAGGAGAAATAATAATTAAAGAATATCAATCTGTTATATTATTAGATGACCCTGTAACCAAAAGACTTTTTACAATTGTTTTTGATAATGAACCTTACAAAATTCAAAAGGCTTTTTTTACTAAAAATGTGGCAAAACAATTTGAAACTGATTTAGATATTTTTAGTATTGGAATACTTTCAAGAAAACCTATACCTGCTGATAAAGCTTTAGAGGTTTTAGGAGATGTTGATGATGTTAGATTTTTAGAAAAAAGTACTATGTCTAAAAAACTTGCTGATTATTTAACTGATAATTATGGTTATCAACATACTCATAAAGATTAATATTCTATAGAAAACAAATCCTCATATTTACTCATTGGCTGATAGACATTTGCATCTTTTTTGATAATAGCGTTTTGAACCAACCATCTATTTAAATCTTGTGTTCTGATAAAGATGCTATTGACTCTCGTACCCATTTTAATGGTCTATCTCATCCGTGGAAAAATCTTAGATGAACGCAAAAATTGGCTCAATAGATTTTTTATATGGCTCTACTCTCCACTGCTCAAAGGAGCGTTGTGGTTACGTTATTTTGTACCATTTGTTTTGGTGGGTTTTGTGGTCTATGGCGTGTGGATTTATCAGCAACAGAAGTGGGAGTTTATGCCACCACTCAACGAACAGACCTACATGTATATGCCTGTAACTCCGTATGGAATTGGTATTGATATGGCAAAAGAGTTAACCCAAAAGACCGATAAAATCTTAAAAGAGAACTTCCCCGAAGTTGCCACCGTATTTGGAAAAGCAGGACGAGCCGACACAGCCACCGACCCAGCACCACTAAGCATGATAGAGACCATTATAACCTTTAAATCCCAAAGCGAATGGCGAGAAGGAATGACCTATAAAAAACTCTTAAACGAGATGGAATCAACCCTCCAAATCAAAGGTC
>Ga0256914_1004454_pt1 | contig 10531 bp, 9 predicted proteins | sample HulkmetaG_FD_191571 | JGI IMG/M metagenome (GOLD analysis project Ga0256914, IMG submission 191571) | Hydrothermal chimney microbial communities from Main Endeavour vent field at the Juan de Fuca Ridge, Pacific Ocean - Hulk | ecosystem: Environmental > Aquatic > Marine > Hydrothermal vents ...
GATCCCGACGGTAGGGTGAGAAAGGCTCGGCGAGAGACCTGCCCTTCCCGCCTCACGGGGCCAGGTTAAAGGGCAGGTCGCGCCTTGTGTATCAGAAATCGCCCGGGCGAGGACGACACGGACGCAGACCTTTTCAGTCGGGGCTGCCGGTCTGCCCGATGCCGACCGAAATCCACAAGTCGTCGGCCGACCTTGCAGAGGCTTCGAAGCTCAGGAAGAGACGGTGAGGAAGTCGTAGCTCCACGCCCCCGAGCGGTCGAATGGTGGGTTCGCCGCTGTAAGTTTCAACGTTGTGTCCGAGAACAACTTTCTCACCACTGCGGTGCAGTTCCTGGGTTACTTCTACACGCCGCCACCACTGACCGATGCCTGCGCCGCCGTACAGACGAACATTTCCCAATTCCAGTCCAAGTCCGCCTGTTACAATCAGCTCGCCAATTCTTTGTTCCGTGGCGTCCCAGGCCACCCTTCGTTCGCCTTCCACAACTTCCTCCTGCCAGTGTGCACCCCGATTGGTGTAGCCGAGAACGGTGCTGGCCACGTACGTTGAAAGCGGTCCCAACCGCAGGGGGTCCAGCCAGATCCCGATTCCGGCAACGGGTTTGTAGCCCTCGGACCACCAGGAGCGGCTCTCCGCGGTGTGTTCGGCCCGCAGGTCGGTAGCGCCGCCCAGCAAGGCCAGGTCTAACCAGCTCGTCAGCCCGTAGGTTACCCTGACCAAGTAAACGGGCAACTCGTAGGCGAAGGGTGCAAAATCGTGTTTGGTGTAAGCCGCCACTGCCGTAACGGTTAAGCGGTGCGCAGCGCGGCTTCCGGCGGGGAAGCCGGTGGGCTGTGCGGTGAGCGTGCCGGCCCGGAAGCAGGCGAAGGCGAAAAGAAACGAGATAACTGTGAAAATGCGCTTGCGCAGCATTGCGTTGACCTTACTGGATGAGCAACTGAATCGGTACCGTGGAGGCCTGAACGTTGCCGTTTTGACTCTCGATCTTGATCGTGACCGGCGTGGCTGTGGGTTTGGCGTTTGGATCCGTCGGATCGAGATTGTTTGTCAACTGCACGGTGTAGAAATCGCTGCCCGGATCATCCGTGTGGAAAGACTCCCAGCTCAATTCTCCCGCCGATGCGTTGGCGCTGATGGTAGAACCCGGCACGATGGGATTGCCGTTAATGTCGTGCACCACGATGCTGATTGTTGCCGATTCGCCGGGGTGCAACACGGTACGGTCTGTGGTCACGGTGAACGTCGTGATGTCGCCAGAAAACACGACGTTACACACCGCCCAGACGCGCGCGGAATTGCCGTTCGCGTCGACACCCTCGGTGACCGCCAAAACGCGGGCAATGCCGTTGTTCTCGTTGCCGTCCAGATCGAAGTCGGGTACGGGCCCGGGAATCACCGTGTGAAGATTGGGATCCAGGAACGTGTTGTAGAAGCGCTCCACCGTCGGGTAAGGCTGCCCAGTGTGAAGTGTGACCGACGCGACACCTTCTTCGTCTGTGTAGCCTGTGTACGTGGAAATCACACCACCGGTGGTTGTGAAGTACACGGCGGTACCTGGAGGTACGGGATTGTTGTACTTGTCGCCAACCACCGCAACGATTTCAACGGTGCTGTTGACCACGTGCCACCCGTAGACATTTACGGGCTTGGCCCCCACCGTAAGGTGACTGGTGCTGGCGTCGTTCACGTCTTCGATGTACGGGGGCCCAGCGAAAATCAGAAACTCTGTGGCGGTGGAGCTGACTTCGGGCGTCAGCGGCTGACCGAGCGAATCGGTGACCACCGCACGCACACGGACGGCACCGGAGCGAACGCCACTGGTGAAGGACACTTCGGCTTTGCCGTTGACGGTGGGTACCGGTTCTGTGGTGCTGAGGGTTTCGCCGCCACCCGGCGACGCAACGATTTCGAAGCGAACGTACGTGCCGTCGGCCACGGCGTTGTTTCGGCTGTCGCGCACGTCTGCGGTGATGCGTAGCGTTTGGTTGCGACCGCTGTCTTTTACCCCGACGGACTTGGGATCACAGGAAATCAGCACGCTGTTGGGCGGACCTGGACGCAGGACTACCGTAGTTTCACCTGAAATGCCCCCGGCCCTGGCCACGATGGTAGCCACGCCCGTTTGACTTCCGGAAAACTGAGCCTGAGCCACGCCATTCTGTGTTTGTGCCCGTTCGGTGATGTGACCGAGATCTGCCTCGAACGTAACCACTGTGCCGTCAGCTACGGGGTTTCCGGCAACGTCGTACACGTACGCGCGGACCCGGGTCACGGTCACGCCATCTGCAGGCAACGAAGAAGAGTCTGCTACAACAGACAAACTGGTGGGTTCGCCGGCGATGTAGCGGATCGTCACCGTGTCGCTCAGGGCCCCTACAGAGGCGCGAACAACAGCAACCCCGGGTTTTGTGTCGCTGACCAATTTGGTAGTTGCTACTCCGCTGCTCGTCTGCTGGTAGCTGTCCAGTCGCCCTTTGCCCTGAAGTAACTCAAACCGGACGGTTGTACCGTCAGGGACGGGGTTTCGGCTTGAGTCGGAGACCGTGGCCGTGATTTCGGATGTGCTTGTTCCATCGGCCTGAAGGACAGCGGGCCGGGCCTGCAGTGTGAGGTGAGCGGGTTTGGACTCACCAAAGTAAACGCGAACGGTGTCGCGAAGAGCGTTTCCCACGGTGCCAACCACGTTTGCCCAGCCTGTGCGGGTGCCAGCCCGCAGTTTCACCGTGGCCGTACCACTTGCGTCCGTTTTGATTCGGGCGGGGATCGTGCCCAGATCCGTGGCAAACACCACGGTCAGATCGGGCACGGCAACGTAAGAGCTGGTCTCCTTCACGACGGCTGTCACAACGGATTCGCTCGTGCCGTTGGCAATCAGCCGGATGGGATTGGCGGAAATCTCAAACAGCAGTCCGCGAAACACAACCGTTACCGTGTCTTTCAAACCAGCCGCCTGAGCAACCACGGTAGCGGTCAGATCCTGGTGACTTGCTTCGGACACGAGTTCGGCCGTTGCCTCGCCAGAAGAGTCGGTGAGAACGTAAGCCGGTTCGATTCTCCCGTGGTTTGTGGAAAGCGAGACCGGCTCGCCCCTGCGGGGACGCAGATCGCTGCCCCTGAGCTGAATGTGCAGGGTCGACACGGAAACCCCGTCTGCCAGAAGCGAGCCGGGTTCAGCGCTGAGATGAAAGAGAGCTGCACCGACCGTGTCGATTTTCACCGAGGCACTGGCCTGAAGGTCGGCGCCGCAGTGTACGGTAATGGTAACCTGACCAACCTGGGCCGGCGCAGTGAAGACCGCGAGGCCTTGTCCAAGTGAGTCGGACACAAGTTCAGGTGGTTCCAGCTGGCCCGTTGTGGCTGACAGGCGAACGGTGGCACCAGACACCGGGCTGTCGTTTGCATCCAGTACCAGGACGTGCACCTGGGCCTGATCGCCAGGCGCGAGCACGTCCGGCGAAACGGCAACACTCACTTTCGCGATCTTGGCGCTGCCTTCGTTGGCGTCGTTGTCCAAAGGCGACTTGCGCGAACAAAAGATAAGCAACGTCGCCAGAAGCAGAAAGCCAGCTGTCGTGATTTTCCTGATCGTCATCCCCGTCTTCCAGGTGCTTAACGCAGCAGCGTGATTTTTCTGCAGACCCGTGTTTTCCCCTGACGCAGGACCACGGTGTAGACACCACTGGCCAGTTGTGTGCCTCCCTCGTCGCGTCCGTTCCACTGCAGACGGTGGTTCCCTGGACTAAGCTTACCGGCGTAGAGTTGTGCCACTTTTCTACCGCGGACGTCGTAAACACTCACCGTTGCTTCTTGCCCCACCCGAGCTTCCGGTACGATCAGCGAGATGAACACATTCGGGTTGGCCGGATTGGGAAACGCACTCAGTTGAAGTGATTTCGGCATTTGGCTGGTCTGCGCGAACACTGACTGGCTAAGGTGGCGGCTGCCGTCGTGATCTACCTGCACCAGCCGGTAATGTCCCGGGCGTGGGGCGGGGTAAGTGTACTGATGCGTGCGTGCTGTTGTGCCATTGCCGGGCACAAATCCGAGCGTTTCCCAAGTCGAGCCATTTTCGGAAAACTGGACGAGAAAACCCAGATTGTCTGTCTCAGATGCAGTGGTCCACAAGAGCTTCCCGTCCGACCAGTACAGAGAAACAAGTTCCACAGGCACCCGTTCGTCGTCCGGGTCGTGTTCGAAGGCCCCCATGTCGGGCCCGTCTCCCCAGTAGTCCACGCTACCCGGGTTCAGGGGATTCCCTGTGTCGATGCAGGGACTTTCGGCTGAAAGCGTCAGGTCGGTGCTGTCGGGCCACAAGAACCTGGGATTTTCGGAGATGTTCTGCCACAGGTCGCACGAATCGCCCCTCACGTTGACGGTCACATTGTTGCCGAGGCCCAACAGGTCGCCGTCGTAGTTTGCTGTCGCGTTGTTCCACACGTCGTTGTAGTCGACGGAGACGTTCACAGGCGTGTACACGCCGACACCAACATCGTTGTTGACCACGATGTTCGACGAAACCACGCAGCTGCTGGTGCTCACCACGATCCCGGTTAGATTGTTAACGATCGAGTTGTTCGCGATGACGGCCGAGTCGGCTTGGTCCACCTGAATGGCTACATCCCCGTTGTCCCGGAAAACGCAACGCGTGATGTGGGGTACACCCACGCCGGACACGGTGAGCGTGGGCTGCAAATCTCCTAAAGAGTTTTCAGTGAACGTACACTGTTTCACCCACGGCGAGGCGTCCTGAATACGCAAGCCCGAGTTGGTGTTGCCCGTGAACGTACTGCCCTCGATGTTTGGCGTGGCGCCGGTCTTACAATCCATCCCCGTGATGTTGTTCGTGAACGTGGTGTTGATCACGTCCAGGGAACAGGCCACGGCTACCACCCCTGTAAGCGCGTCGCGGATTTCGACGTTCATGAGAAGCGAGGGCGGGGAGGCGGAGTCGAAGTACAGGGATCCCCAGTAACCGGCCTGGGCTTGGGCTCCTTTGAAGACGACGGGCGTCGAATCCAACCCGACTGCCACGAGCGTTCCGTACACCTTCAAGTTGCAGTTTTGGGAGAACTCCACGACGACGCCCGAATCGATCCAGAGGCTGTCGCCGGCCGCCACGGTTACATCTCCTACAACCTGGTACGGCGAACCCCACGGGGTCCAGTTGCCGCTCACAGGCCCCTGGACGATTGTGCCAGCCTGCAGCTGGAGCAGTGGCCAGCAGAGGAACGCTACGGTCAGTACCGCCAGAATGTGTTTTTCCCTCCGGGGTGTCAGAATGTTCATACGGGCCTCCTTTCGTTCATCCCTACGACAACAGCACCACCACACCGTAGAACAGGAAAAATGCCCCGACGATCAGCAAGAAACCTCCGAACGGTCGCCGGTGCGCGAGAGCGAAATGGTCGGTGGCAACCACCCGGTTGCCAAGCTCGCTCAGACGAACTACAGTGTGAGGGTGCGTCAGAAGGAGCGCCCCGACGGTGACAGCCACAATTCCCGCAATTAACAGCACAGCCTCCAGCATGCTTAGCCTCCTTTTACTGCAATCGGTTCTGCACCGAGAATCTTGAATGGGTCGACGTTGATCCCGCACAAAAAGCCGTAAACGCGACACATGCCACCCTGCGCGAGGCATTCCTGGAAAAAAACAGCTCAGGGGCCACTGGCCCAAACCGTTTACAGGGCCCAAAACACGGTCGCTGCGTTTCGCTTTCCGAGGACTGCACGCGGGCTGCACCCTGGGACAACCAGCCCGCGGGGTTATTCAGGATCCACCTCCTGCCAGCTGTAAATCTGGTACTGGCCCGTGGACGGATAGTAGGGAGGAGGTGTGTCCACAAACCGCGTGTCGTAGTGGTAGTCTTTCAGGTAGCCGGTTTGTCCGTACCAGCCGAACGTTCCCACCGGGCCACGCACCTTTTGTGCCAGCGAACCCCAGAGGTGGATGTAACCTCTCGGCGGGCCGGAGTCGTAGTTCTGCACGGTGAACGAGTTGCCAAGTGCCAGGATGCCCGCATCGATGACCACGTCCGAGCGGTTGGCTGCGTTGTCGGCGATTACGATGTTGCCGGCCGAAATCAGTCCCAGCAGGTCGTCGCAGCCGGGCTGTGGCTGACCGAGGGGGTCTGCGGCTGCGTACCGGATGTCGTCCACAATCTTGATGAGTTGGGTGGCAATGATGGTAACCTGCCCGTTCACCACTCCGGACACACGCACATCCCCGCGCACGAAAAGGATGCCGTCCAGATCCGAAACCGGGCGCGTGGTTGGACTGACGTCGTACACTTTGCCAGACCTTGTGTTGTGCCACACGGAGTAAGTTAATGTTCCGTCGGCGTGGAACTTCACTTTGGCGTGACGGCTGTAGCGCGCGTCGAGAACCACCTTGGGCGGATTCGTGTTTACGGCCCAGTAGTTGTCCACCAGATCCTGGAATGTCGGGAACTGGATGGGCGGTACCCCAAGCTGGTAGCCTTCCCGAAAATCGGGGTTAAAGTACGGCCCCTCCCTGAAACTGGATGCTGAGCTGGTGACTCTACCCATGAAAGTTGGACGACTGTAGATTGAGATCCGGTCGTTGCTGTGCAGCGGGCCTTCGATTACGTCACCGGTGACAAACCAAATGACGCCTCCTTCGCTGTGCGTAACGTACGCGTAGTTGCCAAACGTTTTCATGCCCAGATGCACACGAATCGCGCGTCGTGCATCCCCTGCCTGTCCCACACTCGTTACGGTGTAAGCCTTCAGGTAGGTGTTCGGGTTGTTGTCGTCCGGATCGATGGTGACCGTGAACGTGCCAGAACCGACGGGCACGTCGCTGTACTGCACAAAGGGTTCCGTTCCCCCGGGCGGCGGAATGGCCCAGCGCAAGTACCGGCAGGTTAGCTCCATGCCGGCTTCTGCTGCCCAGAGAGCCTGCGCCGATTCCTGGTGTAGCACGCTGGAATGCAGATCCGTGGTGACCAGCGAGTGGGTAACCATCCCGAGTGCGCCGAACAGAATCAAAATGCTCAGGATCAGGACGAGGGACACACCGCGCTGGTCGCGAAGTAGCTGGAGCAAGGTGAGACCACTGCTGCACCCGGAGTGAGGAGCTGCCTGCGTCGAAATGTTAGCCGTCATCTCCTCACCTCGCGTCGTCTAAGAGTCGGACTGTCGCCAGTTCTCCACGATGTACTCTCCAGAGGCCGGAAAGTAGGGAGGAGGCGCGTCGCGCAGTCGCTGGTCGTAGTGGTACTCCTTCATGTAGCCGGTCATGCCGTGCCGGCCGAAGGTTCCCACCGGGCCTCGAATGTCCTGTGAAACGCTTCCCCAAAGTTTGATGGTGCCGCGTGGTCCTCCTGACCAGTACTTTTCCACGGTGAAGCTGTGACCAAGGGCAAGCAAAGCCGCGTCGATGATGACATCGTGACGGTTTGGGGCCGTGTTGTCGATGATGATGTTGGCCTCCGAGATCAACCCCAAACGGTCTTCGCAACCCGGCAGCGGGCGGCCGTTGGCATCGGCCCCTGCGTAGCGCAGATCGTTTCGGATGTGGATGTTCCCTCCGGAACTTCCGGAAAGACGCTGAGCAAGTACCGTCACCCTGCCTTTGATCTTTCCCCTGACGTTCACGTTGCCGATCACCCGGATCAGCCCGTCGAGGTTATCCAGTGCTACGGTTCCACTGATGGCGTGGCCGCTACGGTCCCACCCGCTGTAGGCAACCTTGCCGACGCCGCTGACGACTTTGAAAATCAGCTTCGCTCGCTTGTTTCGTTTGCTGTAAATCGTGAAAGGATTACCGGAACCGTACGCCTGGTAATTCGCCAGAATCTCCTGCAACGTAGGAAGGTCGATCCTGGGAACGCCGAGTTTGTACCCGGCCTGGAAGTCGGGATTGTACGACCCTCCCTTGCCGAACGACGACGCGGCGCTCGTCACCGGTCCCCGAAAGATGGGGCGACCCCAGATGTACAGTCTATCGTTGCTGTGCAGCTTTCCGTCGATGATGTCGCCGGTAATGTACCAGATAATGCCGCTGCCCTCGTCGTTGGTTAAGTACACGTAATCGCTGAAGCTGGCCATCCGGACGTCCACCGACACCGACCTGGCCACGTTACCGCTGGACGCTCCCACTTGAACCGTGAAGCGTTTGAGGTAGTTAAAACGGTTCTGTTGGTCAGGGATGATGGTGACGTCGATGGTAGCGTCGCCAATTTGCAGGTTGCGGGCGAAGACAATAGGCTCCAGCGTTGCCGGTGGCGAAGGTTGCCTCCGCAACCAGCCAGCGGCCAGTTCTACCCCGGCATCTGCAGCTGCGAGGGCTTGAGCCGCTTCCATTTCCAGCGAGGAGCTCCTCATGTCGGTGAGGACGACGGAACTCAGTACGAAGCCCAACGTCACCGTGATGCCGAGGATGGCTGTGACCAAGACCAGAGAGAACCCACGGTGATCCCGCAGCAGGCGGCGAAACCTGCCGCCGGTTTCCCGCTGCGGTTCCGTGCCGTCGTTCAGATCCAGAATGCTGTACTCGGGTCCTAAACGCATGGCGGCATCACAAATTGCGTGGGTGAATGCGTGTTTGCAAGCTCACATGCTGGTCGCCGATCTGGATGGTGAGATGCACATCCACTACCCGGATCAACTCCGTGTTCGAGACTGGCGACTGGAGCGGCGATCCGTCTTCGGTGTAGTAGCTGAACGAGAACGAGGTCACGTTCAGCGCGAGCGGTGTGCCGTTTCGGGAAACGCGACTGCCGTTCCAGCCGTAGCTGACGAGCTCGTCCGACACAGTCATGAAAACTAAGGAATCGGACCGTGCCAGGACAATGCTGCTTCGGCTTTTGACCTGGCGGACGTCTCGCGCAATCTCGAGCAACGCGATTCGGGCTCTCCGAAGGGCTGTTTTGCGTTCGTTGGCGAAATTGAAGGCATCGACGCCGGAGAGCAACAGTCGCCCGAGAAAAACCGAAAAAATGGTGACGAGGACAATGGCGACGACGAGTTCGATCATTGTGAAGCCCGCGCACCCCGTCGAGCGCCGCCCCCGAATCGCCACCTGCATGTTGTTTCTCCGTCAGTAATTGGTAATCCAGGTCTCCAACTGCACATCCGGAATACCCGCGTGGCTCACAGTCACCACCACACGGGCGTACGGCACGCCGTTGTACGAAAGTCCTTCCGACTGGATCTGGACAGTACGGGTAAACCCTTCCTCGGGCACATCAGGCGGGTAACGCCCTGGTGTAATCACCGTCTGAAACCCGCCAGCCACTTTCTTGTCGTTCAGGATTTGTTCGAGCTTTTCCTGGGCGTAGAGTGTTGCTTTGGTGCGCAGCTCGGAGTCGACAGACCCGAGAATGCTGTGTGAGAAAAGGCGCAGGAGAGGCGGAATGGCGATGGCGATCAGGACAACCACGAGAATTACCTCAAGGAGCGAAAAGCCGAGTTGCCAGCGCCCGCGTTGTCTGGAACGGCAAGGAGTTTCGCGCCTCACGTGGCTTTCACCTCTTTCCTGCGTGTTCATTTGAAGCGGATTCTTCACAACTTCTTGCTCCATCATCGACTACCTCAACCGACGTCGCACTGCTCCAGCGCTTGCTACCGTGCTTCAGGGTGGGCCATCGGATCGCTACACGGGCCTGTGCGCACGCTGACTGCTCCGAGGGCACCCGTCGGTGGGTGTGCGCCAAGCATTCGAGCTTGTCGTTTGCGTGCCGGCCGACCGCACCGCGCGGTGGGGCCGCCACGTCAGGCTGGTTTCGCAGATCGCGGCGTTCGAACGCTGGACGAGGACTCCGCGTGCTCTGTGTGGACTGCCACGTTGCAGTTGGCCGCACCTGCACAAAAGCTACCAGCACTCCGAGCGAGCAGGCCTAATCGTTGTCCTGCTCCAAACGGGCCATTCGAATGCTGCCCGTCACTGGCTGCACGTACACGGCGTAGCGGTTATTCAAGTTCGCGACTAAGCGCTCGGAACTGAGACTTCCACCACTGTCCATCGGGTGCCCGTTGGGCCGGAAACGCAACACGTGACCGTTGAGCTGGCAACCCAGCAAGTGCACCGATTTGAATCGTCCCATGCCGAAATACACGACAAACGGTCGATTACCCGCTGGAGTCCTTAGAAAAGTGCCGTCCGCCCACGTCAGGTAGTAGCGATTGTTTTCGAGGTCCAGATGTACGCTCACCTCGCGCCCCGTGGCGATGGCGGTTTCTTGCGCGAACTCCAGGTCGGCGAGGAGCTGAGCCGCTGCAGCGTGAATTTGGGAAGCACGTTGTCCTTTTGTGATTTTGATCAGCCCAATCGCCAGCATGATGCCGACCACGGTTAGGACTACGACGATCTCCGCCAGCGTGAAACCGGACTGTGCGGTTTTTGTACGATTCTCGGGCCGTTGTCGCTTGATTTTGTTCACTCTTGAACCTTTGCTGTGGACGGAGGGGGTACTTACGGCGAATTTGGAAGCTTCCTGCAAAGCTCGTGCCCTGTCCCTCTTGCCAACCATCTCAACTGGCGTTGAGACAATCGGTCATTGCGTTTTT
>Ga0256914_1004455_pt1 | contig 10528 bp, 7 predicted proteins | sample HulkmetaG_FD_191571 | JGI IMG/M metagenome (GOLD analysis project Ga0256914, IMG submission 191571) | Hydrothermal chimney microbial communities from Main Endeavour vent field at the Juan de Fuca Ridge, Pacific Ocean - Hulk | ecosystem: Environmental > Aquatic > Marine > Hydrothermal vents ...
TGAAATTCGAGAACGAGAGTACACAGCAGCTAACGGCGCGTCACTTTTGATGCGTCCTGTCCTGTTAAGTGAAAGTGTTGATTGGCGCACTTGGGATAATATGGTCGCTCTCGTCAAAGAATTCAAGGAAAATGATAATTGGCGTGAACGACACAACAAGGTTATGCGGCTACGATCGGCATTGAGACAAGGTCCTCAGACTGTGGATCATTTCAGGAAAGTTTACAATGTTGGATTACTGCCCCCTATCGCTGGATTAGGTGAGGAAGTTCGGAAAACAGGTTGGGAGAATGGCTATTGTGGCTATTTCGACGCCATCGAGACCAAAGATTTCTTTATTCCCCTTGAGCGAATGCTGGAGGTGCAACATGCCTGATATGATATTGGAACTCCGACTTGTCAGCGATGCTACACTGGGACGTGGTGATGGTATTGCTGGTGAGGTGGATGCGGAAGTGCAACATGATCAGTATGGTTTTCCCTATCTTGGGGGACGCACCTTGAAGGGATTATTGGTGCAGGAGTGTGCAGACATTCTTGCCGCTATATCCGATCAGGAGCGGCAGCGCTGGCAGGATGCAGCTGCTTACCTTTTCGGGCGAGCTGGAAGCACAACAGCGGATAGCGGTCACCTTATCGTTGGTGATGCCATGTTGCCGGAGGGTTTACGGCAATGGGTACGACAGGACATAGAAGATCGCAAGCTTGGTCGTCAGGATGTACTGGAATCATTGACGGCGATTCGGTGGCAGACCGCTATTGATTCTGAGACCGGCGTGCCCAAGGCTCATTCGTTACGGAGCATGCGTGTTGTGCTACGGGAGACGCTATTTCGTGCCGATATTTTCTTTGATGAAAGCCCTGTTGATGATATGTTGCAGTCGGATGCGCGCAAGTTACTAGCAGCATGTGCGGCTTCTTTGCGACGGATAGGTACTGGGCGTAATCGCGGGCGCGGATTAGTCAAAACCAAGCTTTTAGATGGTGGCGGAAAAGAATTGCCGGTTGACGCATTCTTTCAGGAGGCAACAATATGAAAGCATTGATTTACGAATTGCAGTTACAGTCTCCTGTTTTGATTTCTCAACCAGGGGCGGGAGAGGAAAATAGTGATAAAAGTTATCCATTTATCAATGGATCTGCTATGCGCGGAGCACTTGCAGCTCGGTATCTCAACAGCAATGAACCAGATGAAATATTTCACCGTCGATTCCTGTCCGGCAAGGTGCGTTTCTTGAATGCATACCCTGTTTATGCTGCTGTACGCAATGGTAATGATGGGCGAAATCGCCATGGGGTGCGAATGCTCCCGGCACCTCTTTCCTGGCATATCGAAAAAGACGCTACAGATCAAGACGAGGCGCAGGTTACTGATTTCGTATTTGATGCGCCAGATCTGGACAACCCGAAATCTTTGGGAGAACGCTTCGTGACCTTTCGGAATGAAGATGTTGGCTGGGCAGCAACGGATATGCAGGTAACCGTACATAACGTTAGTCACGCGAGGAAGGTCAAGGCAAAGGGAACTAGCTCTCTTTTCCAGTATGAGGCAATTGCCCCCGGTCAACTATTCAGCGGCGTTATTCTTGGCGAGGAAGAGGATTTGACAGTGATAGAAAATTTGCTGGAGGCGCGATCTGATTTATGGTTGGGGGGCTCTCGCAATGCAGGTTATGGTCGCACGCGTTTGGTTAGTACAAAAATCGAGGATGCTTGGCAGGAATATCCGGCTACTAAACATCATCCGCCCGAGGGAACGATCGTTATTACCTTGCTCAGCGATGTAATCATACGGAATGCAAATGGGAATTACAGTATTCGTCCCTATGATCTAATTCAACAAGAACCGCAAAAAGTCTTTATGCGAACACGAGTTGTTGGAGGGTTCAATCGTACTTGGGGTTTACCAGTTGTACAGGCACCTGTATTCCAGGCTGGAAGCGTTTTCGTTTATGATTCATCCAGTCTGGATGCCAACCTCTTACAAAAGTGGCAGGAGATAGGCTTGGGAGAACGGCGCGCCGAAGGGTTCGGTCGTATTGCCGTAAATTGGTTATTTCACCCCGATTTCTCTTTGAAGAGAATTGAATCAATGGTTCAGGATAACCAGATTGGTGACCAAGCACTTTCTCCGCTGGATGAGGAGAGCAAGACATTAGCCCAACACATGGCCAACCGACGTTACCGTGCTGTTTTGGATGAAAGATTAATGAGTCAGGTGAGTAAGTACGCTATTCAGACAAGAGGGATGACAAACGCCCAGCTGAATAAACTGCGCAGTGCTTTGCGTCGGGTTCAGCGGCGGGGCAATTGGAATCCGTTGGAAGACCACCTGAACAATCTGAATACGGACGCCCGCAAGCAGATGCAGCGGGCTCGCATTGATGGAGAAAAATTGCTTGATTGGCTGCATCAGGCGAAGGGCCATAAGATATGGGAAAGATATTTTTCCTCGATAACATCACCCACCATCGCCGGCACACAGGCCCAGGTCGATGACGCTTTAAAACTCGCTTATGTGGTGCGATTTCTTGATGCACTACTGCAAAAGGCGAGCAAGGAAAACAGAGGAGGATGACCATGCAAGCTCAATGGCAAAAAGATCGGGGATTGGCGCAGCGAATTCAAATTCGGGGAACACTGGTTCTTGAAACACCCACCCACCTCGGCAATGGCGATGTTGATGGCCCTCTGGATATGCCCATACACGTGGATCCTTTGGTGGGCAGACCTTTGCTTACCGGCGCTTCCCTAGCTGGCGCCTTGCGAAATTATGTGTATTTGTATGTGAGTCCGGAGATGGCCGACAAACTGTTCGGCTATGTTACAAACAGAGAAAGTATAGAAAGCTGGGTGATCATTGACGATGCTTTGGCAAACGAACCACCAAACACTGAACTGCGCGATGGCGTCTCTATTGATCCCAAAACACGCACTGCCGAAGACAAAAAGAAATTTGATATTGAACTTTTGGCGGCGGGAACAACATTCCCTATTCGTTTGGAGTTAAACCTGCCCAAAGACGAGGAGACAGCCAACGCATTAAAGCAGTCCCTGGCTTGGGGGTTAAAAGCCCTAGAGCGGGGGGATATCCGTTTGGGCAAGCGGAAACGTCGCGGCTTTGGTAAGGTGAAAGTCAAAGCATGGCAGGTGGATGTGTTCGATATGACCACGCTTTCAGGTTTGCAGGCATGGTTGCAAACGCCGGTGGAGGTTCTCTCGCCAGAACGAGAGGACGATTTGTTTGCGAAGCTGCTTGTTGCTGATGATATCCAGCCCGACATAGCGGAATTGACCGCCACTTTTCGGGTTGATGGATCATTGCTTATTCGATCAGCCGTTGGAGACGCAGCAGGCCCAGATTTCGAGCACCTCAAATCTTCTCGGCCGGGCAATGGTATGACTCCGGTCCTGAGTGGTACCAGCGTGGCTGGAGCCATGCGCGCACGGGCATTGCGTATTGCCAATACTCTTGGGATGGATGGCGAAGCCATCATCAATGAATTATTTGGTGCGCCGCTGGAGAAAAACGCCGAAGGAAAATCCATAGCTGCCAGTCGAATCTGGGTAGAAGAAACAGAGATCACGCAACCGCTGGAACTGGTACACACCCGGGTGGCCATTGATCGTTTTACCGGTGGCGCTTATCCTGGCGCTCTTTTTAGTGAACAGCCTGTATTTGGTCAGGAGAACACTCGTGTGGAAATCAAATGCTGGATACCCAAACCGAAAGATTGGGAAATCGGCCTGCTTCTTCTTTTGTTAAAAGATCTTTGGACGGGTGATTTGCCCTTGGGGGGTGAAGCCAGTGTGGGGCGGGGACGATTGCGGGGGATGGAGGCGACGCTGACCGTCAGAGAAAAAAGCTGGACGATTGAACAAGCACCCCAAGGCGGATTGAAGATGGGGGATGACACAGCAATGGATTGGCAGGCGTTTCTGGATGCCTTCCTCAACAAGGAGAAAGTATCATGAGTGAAGCGAAGTCCCACAGCTTTGTGGTCGAAGAATTTTCACTTTCAGGAGAGAGTCCGGCAGATTGGTTTACAGAACAGACGAAAATCGGATCGGGCTGGTTATTGGCCCATGCGACCGATGGCGTCATTTGGGGAAAACTGATGTCGGTTGGCGGCAAGAAGGAATTGAGTCTTTCCAGTGACGCAGAGCTTGAAGGTATTCACACTGAGCTTGACATTCTGACATTGGAACAGGCTCGCCTTTTCAACGAGGCTGGCGAATTTCGTGTATGGCGGACGGAAAATGGTTTTGAGGCCCGATGGATTACTGATGGCCCCAATATCGACTATATTGACCAACCCTATCTTCTGTGGGGAACAGACATCGTCGATGTAAAAAATGGTTTTACTCTGGTGCGTGATGGCCAGGAGGGCCTTTTACACGCCATTCCGGATGACTGGAGACACGCCGGATTTGACGGTACAGATCGTCCACTGGCGCTCATCGTCCGCCACTATATTTCCTACGATGACCAGGGGCAGGCCTATTTCGCCCTGAGCCGCCTGGTGCGTCTGCAAAAAGCCGAGGAGGTGAATGATGCTGCCGAAGCATAAGAATCCAACTAAATTTCGTAGATTTAATGTACGAGCGCATGCTCCTTATAACTTTATCCCTCTGGCCGAATCCTTGGTCACCGTTGATAGTCTTCCGGATCAAGACCGGTATCATGAAGAATTGAAAACGGGGTATATTCAATGCACATTGACCACCAAAACGCCACTATACACCCGAACGGCGTTAGAGCCATCTTTTTTCCGACAATTGAGCAAAAAGGCTGGAGAACGCACTGAACAAGAGAAAATCAAGATGGCTCCATTTTTTAGTCTCGATGGTGGAAAAACGCCGATAATCCCCGGTAGTAGCTTGCGCGGGATGATTCGTAATCTTCTAGAGATTACAAGTTTCTCCAAGTTGAGTAAAGTGACCGATGAACAATTGGTCTTCCGTGCAGTTGCTGACCGAACTTCTCTGGGCGATTATTATCGAGAAAAAATGTTGGGTAACAACCAGGCGCAAGAACCTGACATGAAATTTGATTATCCATCCCGGAACGTGCATGCAGGCTATCTAATTCAGACCAAGCAAGGTTGGCAAATTCAGCCAGCTATATCCGATCGTGCGCGTTTTGGAGAATCATTTGTTCATGTCGAATTTCGCACCGTCAGAGGTATTACTAATGGCAGGGATCGACATCCTGCTGTGTACGATGTGTGGGTCATCCCTGTTCCCAGAAAAGAAAGGAGCCGTGGAAGGAGGGGCAAGGGGCGCCTCACTTTAATAATGGCACTTGCGGAGACCGTTCTGCCCGCCTCACCAGGTGAAGCATCTCCTAAACCAGGAATGGTGCGCGGGAAGTTGGTTGTTTCGGGCTGGATGCACGGTAAACATATGCACAGAATTGTATATGAGCCAGATACGCATGCAAAACCAATTAATATTCCTGATGAAAAATGGGATGTTTATATCCAAGATCGCCAACAGGCGCGTGGCAAACCCGCTCGAAACGGTGATCCTATCTTCTATCTACTCGATGATAGCGGGAAATTGGTCTTTTTTGGAAATACAATGATGTTCCGACTCCCTTATGACCACACCCCGCTGGATATGATTCCGAAGTGGTTGAGAGAAGAAAGGGCAACAGATATCCCTGAAGCCATCTTCGGCGTTGCGCCTAAGAAGAAAGATGAGGGAGGAGTTGCTGGCCGAGTCTTTTTTACTGATGCCCGCACAACAGTTGATGATCCCTGGCTTCCCGGTAAGCCCATTGTCACACCAAAGGTGCTTTCGTCACCAAAGCCCACAACCTTCCAGCATTATTTGATTCAAACCAACCCTGATGATTTAGAACATCTTTGGCATTGGGGAAACAGGCCTGTAGATGAAACTTTGATCAGAGGGTACAAACTTTACTGGCATGTCGGCCCTCAGAAAATGGTTCAGCGTAGGGATTTTGAAGCGAAACCCGCAAAGGTGGAAAAATACCCCAAACAATACACACGCATTGTCCCTGTCCGCGAAGGGGTGGATTTTTCATTCCGTGTTTATTTTGAAAATCTCCGTGATTGGGAGCTTGGTGCGTTGTTGTGGGCATTACAGTTGCCAATAAATGATGGACAAGATTATCGTCACAAGCTTGGAATGGCAAAACCGCTTGGCTTGGGAACAGTTCATATCACTATTGACGATATTCATCTTTCCGACCGGAAAGCACGCTACCAAAAACTTTTTTCATATGGTGGTGATAATGCCTTAACCTGGTATGAAAGCACGAAGGAAGATAATGAAGATTTTGTCAAGAATTTTATTGATTATGTTTGGCAACATCTTTCAGACGAAGATAAGTCGGGCGCTCGGAGTTTTTATGATATCGAACGTATTCGCATGCTCTTGCGGATGTTGAAATGGCCCGGTCCCACTGCAGATACCAGCTATATGCAGATCAAGAATCCACGCATCAAAGACAACCGCGGGAAACCTGCCAACGAATTTCGCGATCGCCCCGTATTGCCAGATCCCTTGCATATTGATGCTCACCTTTCGTCAAGTACAGATCAATCATCAACATCCCGCGGTCGTCGGAAATCGTCTTCTGCCCCGCCACAACCGCGGGCCAAGAAATTTGTCCCACCACCTGAAAAACCTGCCTCGAAATTGGAGAGTAATTATAATCGCCCAACGCCGCAAAAACTGGAAGTGGGCGATATCGTAGAAGGGGTCATTTTCGCTATAGAGCATAATCGACTGGCTGTCGATATTGGAGAAGACAACAAACAAGGCAAGCCGAGTTATGCAAGCATGACTTATCCTATTTTCCCTTCAGAGGATTCACCCGGAATCAAGTCGTCGTCGGAAGCCAGTCAATTTTTCCATCCGGGAGAAAAAATACTTGTACTCCTTCAGACCAAAAAGAAGGGGAAATGGCGGGTGAAGTTCGTTGATAAGATCGCCAAAGATGACAACAATGAGTGAGATGCAACAGCCGGAAGATGCTCCCGTAGTTTTACCCCAGGCGTCGCTCTCTTTGCCTGAAGGCATGAAACTTGCCCGTTATGAGCTCATCCTGCTGGTCCAGGAGCCGATGACTCTGCCCGCCAACAAGACGAACCTCTTTCGCGGCGGTTTCGGGTATGCATTTAAGGCCATGGCTTGCGCCTGGCAGCCGCCTCCTGCCAGTTGCGATGAATGTCCTCATATAGGGAAATGCGCCTACGCCCGTATCTTCGAGACACCGTTGCCCCCCGATGCGCCTGTGCTCACGGCTCAGCAAAATATCCCGGCGCCTTATATTATCAACGCCCCCAGGGAACGACGAACCCACTATCGTCCCGGTGAGTTAATCACTTTCCACCTTACTCTCATCGGCTGGGCAGTGGATGCGCTCCCATACTTCCTTTACGCCTTTCAGGAATTAGGTCGACGCGGCCTTGGGCGAGATCGTTCCTCCTACGAGTTGTTGCTGGTCTCTTATCTGGATCAGCAAGATGGACATCGCTCCCTCATTTTACAGAATAACGCCATTAACGGCGACTATGGTCATTACTATCACGAAATCTCATCCCGTTGGCCCGCCCCACCCACCAGGCCGATTCAACACATCTCTCTTCGTCTAACCACGCCAACGCTCATCAAATACCAGGGAACCATACTGCGCGAGCCGCCACCCTTCCATGTTCTGATTCGCACCCTTATGCGACGCCTTTCCTCAATGTCCGTTTTTTATGGAAATGGTAAATGGGACATCGATTATTCCCATTGGATTCAACGAGCGGAATCGGTTCGGCTCATTGCATCCCGCACCCGCTGGGTAAATTGGAATCGATACTCAACGCGTCAGAAACGCCGCATTCCCCTCGGAGGTTTGGTGGGAGAACTGAACTACGAGGGGGACATAACCCCATTCATTCCCTTACTTCAGACAGGCAAACTCATTCACGTTGGAAAGGGAGCCGTTTTTGGCCAGGGGCAATATGACATAAATTGGCGATAAATGGCCCCGCAAATGCACTTTAACAATTGAATACCCTTTCTTTTTCATCCGGCTACAAGGACAGAAATCCTGCACTCAATCTGACACGATGTTGGCCCACAGGATTCGATCCACGCGAAAGATCCGTTCATCCTCACGTAGATAACAATAACCGGTCAGATAGTAATAACCTGCCCGTTCCTCCAAAAAGTAAGGCTGAACGCGCCGTTCCAGGGGCTGACCACATGCAGGCGCCCAATAAGATATATCCAGCAGTTGCTTACTTTCCAAAGCCCGCTTGATGATGGGTAACGGATTCGCCTCTTGTTGCGGAACATACCACGAAGGCAGCCCGTCATATCCCTGAATCAGCATTTGCAATTGTTTCATCGTTTCATCCGTCAGATATCGGGCTGCCGCATCCTGGTCATGAGAGATTTCTCGGGAGAGTCGCAACAAAAGCCCATCGGGGGGATGTCCATGCAGTGGAATCATTTCCCCAAGCGCCTGGAACACGCGCGCTGCAGCCAACAAAAATCCTGCCTCGGCTCTGGAAATCTTTATATCATTTTTCCCCTTATCGTTGGCTTGTTCATCTGTTTTTCTCTGCCAGTTCACATACCATCCCAAGCTCTGCAACTGCTGCGTTAGCTCGTTGATTCTGTCAGGATTTACAACAGACCGGTTGGGGCCGATGACATTACCCAAATTTCGTCTCACCAGTTTCCGTTGGCGCAACTCCCCCATCAACATCGCAGAATCTGTCTCCAACGCTACAAGTCGCTGCAGTCGAACTCGTTGTCCCCGTTTCATCCATTGATGTAATTTGCGTTGTAGACGGTGGGAAGCTGGTCTTTCCACCAGTTTCTCAATCACATCGACGATTTGTTTGACCGATACGCCTTGCGCTGCAGCAATCCCTATTTTTTGAGGTGACAAGCGTAAACGTACTTCGTAACCTGGATGGTTTGACTTCTCCCACTCCGCATATCGTGAAACCCGGACCAAATAGTACGGATGGACGTTGGTTGGAATATGAATTAAGGTATTGTCTTGTTGGTCCAGATAACCAGCGCGCGAAGATGGAAATGAGGGATGTGTCTCGGCGCTTTTCACCAGCCACGCTCCCATATGGGTTAGACGCACTGCGTCGTGGCCTTCCCTTTGCAGAAGAGATACAAATTGAAGCCACCACAGGGGACCTGTTAGAAAAAGTCCAACAATGTCATTCTCCACACGCCATGGCTGCACCAGCCACCCCCGATCATCCTGTAAATGCAACCAGGCAATTACATCATCAACGGGCAAAATACCCTGCTGCAAATACCGGGTAAGTTTTGTTACAAGCCAGTCTCGTCCCTCTGGCGGGACCACTGACCATGCCATTCCATACCGTATGCCTGCCTCTCCGTCGCCCAATAGCCACCCCTGCCACAAAGTCTGCCATTGATGGGACGGATTGGCTGCCAGCCATTGCCATCCTTTAGTCGTCAGTTGCAGGCTGACGCCATGGGAAACCAGACCGGTCGTTAGAGCCAGCCAGTGGATGAATGCGAGATATGGAATAAACCGTTCACTTCGTCGAATCTCACCATTGAGATCCCCGGTTAACCCTATCCGTTGCGCCAGAGTTTTTATCAGCGCCGGCGGCAGCCAGTTTTCGTGCAGCAATGAGGGCTGTTCATTTTCCACTGTAGCGAGAAAAACAACCATGTGCCATCGCAGATCGGTAGGTGAACCTGGGCGTACTATTTCCTCGGTTGCCCCTTGTTTTGTAGAGTTCATTAGCTCCGCCAGTTGTCGTTGCAAATCTAACGGAATAACCACTTTTTGATGAACGCCTGGTTCAGTCTTCCACGGGAACAAATAAATCAATCCCTGATAAAACAAGGATTCTGCCGGTGAGGAAATTGTCAGCCACGGTTTCACGTTGCTAGCATCTCCCCGCCAGGGACGCCATAGTCTGATCTTGCCGAACTGATCTTGAAATGCTGCTCGGGAAGTGTGACCATTTGAATCCATCAACATTCGTAAAGCGTTGAAGGCTTCTGCATCCAGATTTCGTAATACTGTAGCCAGATAATCTGTGCTGAGAAGATGGTCCCGCAGCTTTTTGATCCAGATTGCTCGATCATAAACGCTTCCCAACGAGATGTTCAGGCTGTTTGCCAATGCGCGGATCTGGCGAACAGGAAGCAATTCGAGGCACTGTTGCAGAGAAATGCAATTTTCCATAAATGAAAGAATGTTTCAAGTGTGAGAGAATCGAATCGCCAGAAAGTGACGAAGAAAATCATTGTTCAAGGTGATCAAAAATGCAAAAATAGCCCTGAAAAAGCCCTGATTTTATGTTCAAGCTTTGTTCAAGGTGATCAAAAATCAACTGCTAGCATACCCTAACTTCTTTCTTCGATCAATTTTACCCTTACTTTAGTGTCACTTTTGACTCGAAATTAGGAGAAAAACTCATGGATTGAACAAACTGCCCTCCGAAACACCTCCCCGACGAGTAGGGGATTATCACTCATTTTTGCCATTGACGCT
>Ga0256914_1004456_pt1 | contig 10527 bp, 6 predicted proteins | sample HulkmetaG_FD_191571 | JGI IMG/M metagenome (GOLD analysis project Ga0256914, IMG submission 191571) | Hydrothermal chimney microbial communities from Main Endeavour vent field at the Juan de Fuca Ridge, Pacific Ocean - Hulk | ecosystem: Environmental > Aquatic > Marine > Hydrothermal vents ...
CCTGCGCGAATCGGCCCTCTACGCCCCCACCTTCGACAAGAAACTCGGCAAGATGCTGGCCTCCGACTATGACAACCCCAACTTTCCGCTGAAGCATCTGGACAAGGACGTCAAGCTCTTCCTTCGTGCCGCGGCCGAACACGCGCTGAACACCGCACTGCTCGAAGGGGTGGAATCGGTATTGGCCGACGCGCTGGCGGCCGGACGCGGCGAGCAGGACTATTCGGCGCTGCGCGAGAGCATCTGATAGAGACGCAGATAGGCCTCGGCGCTGTGCGCCCAACTGAAGTCCTGCGCCATCGCGGCGCGCTGCATCCGCCGCCAGTTCTCCGGCTCACCATGGAGCCGCAACGCCTCCAGCACCGCGCGATAGAGTCCCGGCTTGCCGAGGCTGTCCATCCAGAAACCGGTGGCCGTGCCATCGGCCAGAGTGGCCGCCGTCGCATCGACCACGGTGTCGCGCAATCCGCCGGTGGGATAGACGATCGGCAACGTACCGTAAGCCTGGCTGTACATCTGGTTCAGCCCGCAGGGCTCGAAGCGGGACGGCATCAGAAACGCATCGCTGCCCGCCTCGATCAGATGCGCCAGCGCCTCGTCGTAGCCGACCAGCCCGCCCACCTTTTCCGGCCAGCGGCTCATCGCCTCGGCCAGCCGCGCCTCGAAGCGGGATTCGCCCGACCCCTCGATAACGATCTGCAACGGCAGCTTCACCAACTCCGGCAACGCATCGAGAATGATGTCGATGCCCTTCTGCTCCACCATCCGGCCCACATTGCCCAGCAGCAGCACGTCGGGATCGTGGGGCAGGTCGAGCCGGCGCTGCAATGCCAATTTGTTCTCCACCTTGCGTTCCAGCCGGCCGGCATCGTAGTTCTCGGCGATCAGCGGATCGACGGCCGGATTCCAGGTGTCGGTGTCGATGCCATTGAGAATGCCCACCAGATCGTCCGAACGGTACAGCAACAGTCCCGCCAGGCCGTAGCCAAACTCGTCGTGCTTGATCTCTTCCGCATAGGTGGGGCTCACCGTGGTGATGCGGTCCGCATAGACCAGCCCGCCCTTGATGAACGACAGCATGTGGTGGAACTCGACCCCGTCGTGGGACCAGGACGACGGCGGCAGATCGAGCGTCCGGTGCAGCTCCGCCGGATAGATGCCCTGATAGGCGAGATTGTGGATGGTGAAGATCGTTGGCGTCGTCAGTTGTTCCTGATGCATGTAGACCGGCAGCAGGCCGGTCTGCCAGTCGTTGCAATGCACCAGATCGAAACGCCGCCGCACCGCCGAGCGCCCCGCCAGCACCCGGGCCAGCGCCTGATTGAACAGGCCGAAGCGGATCGGGTTGTCGGACCACTCCGCCCCCTCATCGTCGAGATAGGGATTGCCGGCCCGCTCGGCAAACAGCGGATGGTCCACCAGCCACAGCCGCACGTCACTGCCCGGCAGCTTGGTCTCACGGATGATGGCGTAACCGCGGATCGTCGAGACATAGCCGATGACCCGCGTCTTCACCTGCGCCAGCACCCGCGCGTAGGCCGGCAGGGCAAGGGTCACATCGACGCCGAGGTCGAGCAGCGCCCGCGGCAGAAAACCGGCCACGTCGGCCAGACCGCCAGTCTTGATCAGCGGGTAGGCCTCGCTGGCGACGAACAGCACCCGCAGCTTTCTCAGCTTGCCCATGAACTTTCCGGCCAACCGATCCGTCTAGCCCGAACGTTTCATGAGAAGGCGGGATGTTGGGGAAATCTCGGCAAGGTCGTTTTGTTCGATTCGCTGAACGGCATAGCCGTCGCTATGGTTACAGGCGAATCGGGCAAAATGGCCGCCGAGATTCTTCCAAAAGCCGCAGAGCGGCGCTGGCAACAGATCACACTCTGCCAATATTCCATTATTTTCTATACAAATCATGTCGTTATGATCGGCTTTCAGCGTTCTCGTGAAATATTCGGGCTAGGTTTCGAGTTTGAGAATCAGGCCACCAAGCGGCGGCAACGTCATATTGAGTGAATGCGGCAGATTCATCCACGGCTCCGGCTCCGACACCAGATAGTCGAAGTTGCCCGTGTTGCTGCCACCATAGTAGGTGGAGTCGGAGTTGAAGACCTCGTGGTAACGCCCCGGTGCCGGCACGCCGATGCGGTAGTTCTCCCGCACCACCGGGGTGAAGTTGAGCACGACGACGACGAAGTCGGCGCCGTAGCGACGCTGGAACGAAATCACCGACTGCGCCGCGTCATTGCAGTCGATCCAGGCGAAGCCGTCGCTGTAGAAGTCGTCGCCGTGTAGTGCCGGCAACTCGCGATAGAGACGGTTGAGGTCGGAGACGAGCTTGTGGATGCCAGCATGCTCGCGATGGTCGAGATAGGACCATTCGATCGGCCGCGTCTCCGACCACTCCTCGTACTGTGCCAGCTCCCCTCCCATGAACAGCAGCTTCTTGCCTGGATAGCAGTAGTGATAAGTGTAGAGCAGCCGCAGATTGGCGAACTGCTGCCAGCGGTCGCCCGGCATCTTGGCGATCATCGACCCCTTGCCGTGGACCACTTCGTCGTGGGAGAACGGCAGCACGAAGTTCTCGGTGAAGCTGTAGAGCATGCCGAAGGTGAGGTTGTTGTGGTGGTAGTGGCGGTGCACCGGATCCTTCGCCATATAGCTCAGCGTGTCGTGCATCCACCCCATGTTCCACTTCATCGAGAAGCCGAGCCCGCCAAGATAGACCGGCCGCGACACCTGCGGCCAGGAGGTGGACTCCTCGGCGATCATCAGCACTCCGGGAAACTCCTCGCCGACGACGCTGTTCAGGTGTTTGATGAATTCGATGGCCTCGAGGTTCTCGTTGCCACCATAGCGGTTCGGCAACCATTCACCCGGCTCGCGGGAGTAATCGAGATAGAGCATCGAGGCCACCGCGTCCATGCGGATGCCGTCGATGTGGAACTCCTCGATCCAGTAGATCGCACTGGAGATGAGGAAGTTCTTCACCTCGTTGCGGCCGAAGTTGAAGATCTTGGTGCCCCAATCCTTGTGCTCGCCCAGGCGCGGATCCTCGTGCTCGTAGAGCGCCGTACCATCGAAACGGGCCAGCGCCCAATCGTCCTTCGGAAAATGGGCCGGCACCCAGTCGAGGATGACGCCGATCTCATGCTGATGGAGGTAGTCGATGAAGTAGCGCAGATCGTCCGGCGTACCGAAGCGGGAGGTGGGCGCGTAGTAACCGGTCACCTGATACCCCCAGGAGGCATCGAGCGGGTGCTCGGTGATCGGCAGCAACTCCACATGGGTGTAGCCGAGCGGCTTGAGGTAATCCACCAGGCGCCGGGCCAGCTCGCGGTAGTTGAGGAAGTTGCCCTGCTCGTCCAGCTGCCAGGAACCGAGATGGACCTCGTAGATCGCGACGGGCGCATGCATCCACTCCCATTTGGCGCGCTGCTCGATCCAGCGGCCATCACGCCAGTCGTGGCTCGACGGCGCGGTCACCACGGAAGCCGTCTTCGGGCGCAGTTCCGCCTGCTGGGCATAGGGATCGAACTTGGTCAGCACCTCGCCGCTGGCGGCATTGCGCAGCTCGAACTTGTAGACGATACCCGGCTCCAGTTCGGGGATGAAGATCTCCCAGACACCGCTGTCGCCACGGTTGCGCATCGGATGACGCCGGCCATCCCACTGGTTGAAGTCACCGACGACGCTGACTCGCCCCGCATTGGGCGCCCAGGTGGCGAAGATCACACCGGGAATGCCGTCGATGGTGGCCGTGTGGGCACCGAGATGCCGATAGATGTGCCAGTGATGCCCCTTGGAAAAGAGGTGCAGATCGAACTCCGGGATCAGCACTCCAAAGCTGTATGGATCGTAGAAATCGAAGGCGTGCCCGGTCTTGTCGATGGCATGGAGACGATAGTGTTGCGGCAGGGCATCGGCCGGTCCATGCCAGACGAAGAAATCGGTCTGCTCGATCCGCCGCATCGGCAGGCGGTCGTCACCGATGGTCAGGCTCTCCACATGGGGCGCGAAGAGGGTGATGTCCACCATTCCCTCCTGTTCCGCGGGATGGCGACCCAGCACGCCGAACGGGTCGTGACACTGACCATTGATCAGCCGTTGCTGCGCCTGCGTTACCTTATTGCTTGCATCAACCATGAATTGGCACCCAAAATCCCCGACAACCTGTCAGCACTCTCCACCGCTGGCCGACAGCCGATCCGTCACCGGCAAACCGCCCGACGATGAAATCGAAGCCGCCGCCAGATACACTGATGGGGTTATCACCCTGCCCAGCGCAGAATGGAATGACAGACTATTCTTTCATTGATTCAGGTCAACATGAAAGCCGTTTTTTTCGTAACACTGACACTACGGCCCGGAACTGCGACGCACATTGGAGATTTCCAATTCGGCATCGATCCGATCAAGGCCGGCGGTCGGCCGGATACCCGGCAGAACGGGCTTGTCTGATCGATTTCAGACCGCCGCAAGGCACGCGTCGAAGCGCGCCCCTGGCGGTGGGCAGAGATCTCGTAGCGGCTCACCGACGCCTCGTCGGGCATCGATCCGACCGTTCAGGAAGAGCGGCTGGAGAGCTTCGTTCAAAAAGACAAAACCAGGATCCACCCCATGCTGCACAATCCCACACCCCGTTTCGTCAGCCGGCTCACCAAGGAAACCCTCGCGCTCGTACTGGCCGGCGGCCGCGGCTCCCGACTCAAGGAGCTGACCAGCTGGCGCGCCAAACCGGCCGTACCGTTTGGCGGCAAGTTCCGCATCATCGACTTTCCACTATCCAATTGCATCAACTCGGGCATACGACGCATCGGCGTCATCACCCAGTACAAGGCGCACTCACTGATCAAGCACATCCAGAGCGGGTGGAGTTTTCTGCGCGGGGAGTTCAACGAATTCATCGAACTGATGCCGGCGCAGCAGCGCATAGAGAACGCCTGGTACCAGGGCACGGCGGACGCCGTGTTCCAGAACCTGGACATCATTCGCAATCAGGAGCCGAAACACATCCTGATTCTGGCCGGTGACCACATCTACAAGATGGACTACGGCCCGATGCTGGCCGAGCACGTGGAAAACGACGCCGATCTGACCATCGGCTGCCATGAAGTACCGATCGAGGAGGCCACCGAGTTCGGCGTCATGAGCGTCGACGAGAACAACCGCATCATCGACTTCAACGAAAAACCGGAAGAGCCGGACTGCATTCCCGGCCGTCCCGACACCGCGCTGGTCTCGATGGGCTTCTACATCTTCAACGCGGAGTTTCTCTACGAACAGGTCATCCTGGATCACCAGGACCTCTTCTCCGACCACGACTTCGGCAAGAACATCATCCCCCGGGCGATGAAGGGACACCGCGCCTTCGCCTACTCCTCCATCGATCCGAAGTCCGAAAAACAGAGCTACTGGCGCGACGTCGGCACCATCGACTCGTTCTGGCGCGCCAACCTGGAGCTGATCGGCATCGAACCCGAGCTCAACCTCTACGACGAGGACTGGCCGATCTGGACCTACCAGACCCAGGCGCCGCCGGCGAAGTTCATATTCGACGAGGACGACCGGCGCGGCATGGCCATCGACTCGATGGTCTCCGGCGGCTGTATCGTCTCCGGCGCGACGATTCGCCACTCCCTGCTGTTCTCCCACGTCTTCGTCGACGAGCATACGCTGGTGGAGGACTCCGTGATCCTGCCGGACGTGCACATCGGCGCCAATTGCCAGATCAGAAAGGCGGTGATCGACCGCGGCTGCATCGTCCCGGACAACACCATCATCGGCGCAAACCCCGCAGAGGACCGCCGCCTCTTCCGCGTCACCCGCGAAGGCGTCACGCTGGTGACACCGGAAATGCTAGGGCAGGAACTACACAAGGTTCTGTAGGCCGAACAGACTGTCGCGGAGAGCCTGATGTTGCGCAAAACCCTGCCGTTCCTGTTCATCCTGCTGGCGGTACTCATTCTCGTCTGGTCGCTGCCGCAATGTTCATCCCCCCCGCGGAACAACGCGCCGGAAGCACTTTCGCCACCATCCACGGCGGATTCGACCCCGGCCACGCCAGCGCCACCACCATCGGGCGATGCGGCAACAGCGCTCCCGGAACCCGCCGCGCAACCAGAGCCACCAGCCGGGGCGGACGACGACACCCCCCAGCCTCCCGGACCCGCCGACGACACCGAACCCAGCACCGCCCTATCCCCGGCAGCAGACAGTGGCGACGACGCCTCGCAGGCCACGACAGAGGAAACCGGAGACGACACAAGAAACGAGGACGCAACGGAGAAGGAGACGCCCCCAGGCAACGACGAACCTCCAACGGAAGAGAAGACAGACAACGCAGACAAACCGGTGAACGAGAGCAACGAGGGCAAAAACCCGCCCCCATCGAGCACGGCGGATCCACCACCAGCGCCATCACCGGGGCAAGCGCGGCAACAGACGCCATCGACCATCATCCTCGACGGCCTGCAGTTCGCCACCGACTCCGATCAGCTGGTGGAGGGCTCCGAAGCAGTGCTGGAGAACGTCATCACCAGTCTGAAAAACAACCCCGATATCCGGCTGGAGATCGCCGGCTATACCGATGATCGCGGCGACGCCCTCTACAACCGCATCCTCTCACGCCGCCGCGCCGAAGCGGTCATGATCTATCTGGTGGAGCACGGCATCGACGCGCGACGCCTCACCGCCGCCGGCTATGGCAGCGACGACCCCATCGCCGACAACGCCACCGAAGAGGGCCGCCGCAAGAACCGCCGGGTGGAACTGCACATCCGCTGAACCGGGAAGGCGCTCACCACCATTTCGGGTTGTTCTCGATGAACTTCATCGTTGCGTCATATTTGGGCGCCTCCTCGCGGGGCTCGTAGAGATACTCCTTGATGCCCCAGCTGCCCCACTTGGAGTAGAGGCTCGGCGAAGCGTAGTGGACGAACAACGTGCCCCCGATATGCCTCCACCCCCGATAGAGCTCGTCATAGAGCCGCTTGATCGCCGGGTTGCGGTTGGCACCGGTATACAACGCCATGATCTGCGGGTCGTTGACATCGTCGCCGACACCGACGAAATGCTGCCCCCCCTCATAGGCAACGAGCGGCAGATCGTACTTGGCGGCCACCTCCCGGTTCTTTTTCAGCTTGACGAGCAAACGCGGCAACTCCACTTTCGACACGTGTTCGATCAGTTGCTCCTGCGACAGCTTGCGCAGATCAGGCGCGTCCTCCCTCTCCATATCGACACCGAAATAGGCCGCGACCGCCAGCACGTCCGTGTGTTTCCAGGCATCCTTGTGCGACAACAGCAGATTGCTCATCCACGGATCGACGGTCTGCGTCGCCATCACCCGCACCAGCCGGTCGGCACCGCCGAACACCGCCTCCCAGATGCGGAAAATCTCCACCGACCGCTCCGAATAGTAGCGCCAGCCGGCGTGATACATGTTCTCGTCCAGCTTCTTCTCCACGCCTTTTTCACGCGCATAGCGATTCTGGCTGAACATACCATTCCACACTTCGTTGGAATATTCGATGAATACATTGAGACCCGGATCGAGATGCGCCTTCACATACTCGGCGTAGCGGCGCACGTAATCGTCGTCGGCCTTGTGCGGCAACGTCACCCAGATGTCCCGTTGCAGGATGTTGCCGAGCTTGACGATCACCTCCACCGGAAAGCCCCGATCCTGCCAGGTGGCATCGGCCCAGGTGGGGCGCTCGTCCCAGCGCTCGATCTCGGAGTCGTTGGTATCCCCGGCATCCATGAAACGCAGCACCGAAAAATCCTTCAGAAAACGGAGAAAAGCCGGATTGAAGACGATCTCCCGGGCGTGCGATTCAAAGGGGAGATATTTTCCTTCACCACAGGCCTGCGCATCGAAAACCTGACGGTAGGGATCCCCTGCACAAATGCCGCCGGGCATGGTGATGCGGATATTGCGCACGGGGTTCTTGTCGTCCGACTGCTTGATCTTGAGATAGAGGCCACACTCTCCGCCACCGAGATGGATCACCGCCCGATTTTTCTCCTGCTGCTTCACATCGGCACAGCCGAACTGCATCTTGCCATTGCCCTCCCAGCGAACGACATAGTCGCCACGCGGCAACATGTGCGGCGGAATGTCCCAGAACATCGGACTGGAGACGGAGCCCCGACCATTGAATGTCTCGATCCAGCCGTGCGCGTCGAACGTCACCTCCGCCCCGTCCTCGGCAAAAAAAGGCCGGGAAACCCTGAAGATATCGACGAAAGGGTAACTGGTGGTCCAGTCCACCGGCGCATTGACATTGATGCCGATCGGCGACCGACCGTGGCTGCCCAGCTTGGCCGCATGCCCCTTCCATGCCTTGGAAACGGCGGAAAAATCGAACGGCTCGCCAATATCGGCCTCCGAGGAGCAGGCCGATAGAGAGAGGAGAAGAAAAAATACGCCAATCAGATGTTTCATAGACATTCGCGGATTCCCCAAGTGACTGGCGTGCAACGGAACGCGCTCAGGCAAACGCCAGATTGTCGCGATCGAGCACCAGCTTGTAGTAGATCAACAGCCCCACGCCGAGCACACCAATGGATGCTGCGGAAAAGACGATGCGCGCCGTTTCAGTATCGGCGAACAGGTTGCGCCCATAGGCGAACAATGCAACGAACAGCAAGCCCACGGCAAACAATACGAGCTCATAGTAGTTGCTGTACCCCTGGCGTTGGCGCAGCAGAACCTTGTACGTGAGGTAACCGATCATGGATCCAACGGCCATGCCGAGAATGAAGCCCGGCAGGTCGAACAACTGGTAACCGACGGTGCTGAACACGACCCGTAGCGCCACCACGGACAACGACACGATCGCGGTGATCTTCGGTTCGTTGTGGGCGATGAACACAGCGCTGTGGAAATCGCTCAACACCATGAACCAGATCATCAATACGATATATTGCGAGATCCAGCCCGCATCGTGGTAAGCCTCCGGGTAGAGGTAACCAAAAAAGTAGGGAGCGGCAAACCAGGAAAATATCAGCATCGCGCCGATCAACGGCAACAGCACCTTCTTCAGGTCCGTCATGATGTGATGAAAGCTGCCCTCGCTGTCCCGCGAGGCTTCCGAGAGCGCCGGATAGACGAGACGCCCCATCAAAATGGCGGAAATGCTGTAGAAAATGGCCGCGAACGTGAAACCGATCTGGTAGACGCCCAGTTCAGACAGACTACCGATCTTGCCGAGGATCAGCTTGTCCATGTGCTCGGTGAGAAAGGTCGCCAGCGTACCGAAATAGATCCACTTGCCGAAGTGCACGATCTCCCAGAAATAGGCCTTGACGAACGCAAAACGGTAGAAATCTCGCGGTGTGAAGAAATGACTGACCAACGCCAGCGTAAAACCATTGACGAGGTGCGAAAAGACCAGCGCCCAGATACTACCGGTGAACCAGGCGATCAGCACCGTCGCCACCGCCGTGACCACCTGGGCGATGAATTCGAGTTTCAGCTCGGGCATCACATCCATCCGCCGCTGCAACACCGACATGTAGATCGACTTGAAGCTGAACAGAATCAGTGACAACCCCGCCACATAGAGATAGGAAGTCAGCTCCGGCACTTCGTAGAAATCCGCCAGCAACGGCGCAATCAGCAGAATGACGAGATAGAGCACGACCCCGCGGCCGATTTGCATATACCAGGCCGTGGAGCAGAAATCCTTCCGCTCGCCCTTCTCGTTGCGAATCACGCTGTCGTAGATACCGACGTCGGAGAGCATCATCATGCCGATGATGACCGTGGTGATGATGGCCGCGATGCCGAACATCTCCGGCACCAGCAACCAGGCCAGCACCAGATTGGACAGAAAGCGGATCCCCATGCCGGAGACATTGAAAAAAATCACCAGCAGGCTCTTGCCGAGCACGGACGTCTTGTCACTCATTGTTCTCTTCCTTGTGAACACGGCTACGCATAGCTGCCTTCCATCCCGGCGGGTTCCTGCGTTTCCTGTTCTACGTCTTCCATGTAGTTGATGTTGCGGACGGCTCGCGCCAGCGCCAGGGTAATCCAGATCACCAGGATGATCGTGCTGAAATAACTGGTGAAGGCGAACTGCAGGCTCAGCGATATGATCACCGCCGCCAGCGCCTGGGAGAATGCCCGCGGAATGCTGTACTTGGGTAGCGGCCCGTCGCTCTCGGCCTCCAGCGCGTCGATGTCATCCTCGTCGTCGGTCGAGATGTTGCGCACCAGATAGAAGTAACCGCGTAACAAGATATAGAGGAACAGCAGCAAGCAGACGAGCCCCCACTCGATCGCCAGGTGGATATAGCCGTTCACCATGTCGATGATGCCCATGCCCTGCACCAGCTTCTGCATCCGCGGATCGCGCTTGTAGAGCCGCGTCCCGAACCACAGATGATCGGGGATGACCTCCAGCGACGTCTTCAGCAGCAGCGCCCGATACTCGAAGGTGCCATGCGTATCGACCTTCTTGAACGAGACATCCTCGGCCGCCGGCGGCCGGAACGACTCATAGGCGAACACCGAGACGATAC